>Ga0302308_10002807_pt1 | contig 13991 bp, 5 predicted proteins | sample III_Palsa_E3_3_FD_200531 | JGI IMG/M metagenome (GOLD analysis project Ga0302308, IMG submission 200531) | Peat permafrost microbial communities from Stordalen Mire near Abisko, Sweden - III_Palsa_E3_3 | ecosystem: Environmental > Terrestrial > Soil > Palsa > Peat permafrost | place: Sweden... | reverse complement strand
TGGGCGACTAGGATTCGAACCTAGACAAAGTGCGTCAAAGGCACTTGACCTACCATTAGTCGATCGCCCAGTACTGCCGGCGCGCTTGTTGCCGGGAAAGTTACTCTGCGAACATCGTATTCCAATAGTTCCGGCGAGGCAGGGTTTCGGTTAAGATTGCCCGCGTGCCGTTTTGTTGGACACGATGTTGAGCGGCGAGAGCGTCTGTTTGTGACTTGTACAGTCCAAACAACGCCGAACCAGAACCCGAGAGAGCGGCATAAACCGCACATTCGCTTGAACTTCCCACTAAATCACGCTTGGTTGAACGCAAGGAGGGATGCTGCGAGAAGACGACCTCTTCAAAGTCGTTCTCAATCCCGGTGCGGACAAGCGCGAGAAGGGGATTCTCGGCCAGATCGCCTGATATGTCCCTCATCTCTGAGGCCCTACCCGAAGGTAAGTCGCCTGGAATCATTCCAGAGCGGTCCATAAAAGCGATACCGGAGGGGCCAGACTCGACGCCAGTTGTCGACCAGACAGAGGCTAGAGCGCGGCTCAACTGCTTTAGTTTATCCACAGATCTCCCGGAAGTCAATTGTTCTGCGTCAAGTTGTTGAAAGGCAAGGGCTGTCGAGACGCCAATGTCCGGTAAAGCAACGACGCAGGGTACGGATGGGGAATCGGGGAGGGGGTAGACTTCCTCGCCGCGATTGAGGCCTAGAACAGTACCGCCGATGAGGAAGAGGGGGACGTCGGAACCTACCTCAGCGGCCACTTCGAGGCGTGCTGGACCTGAGAGTGCGATGCCTAACTCCCTTTCTAATCCTAAACTTGCAGCCACCGCGTTGGCGGAGCCGGCTCCCATGCCGCCCTGGATTGGGAGGGTTTTTTCGATGTGGATGTGGACGTTTGCGGTGATTTTGAGGCGTTCGAGCGTTCGTTGGACCATTTTCCAGGCGGTGTTGCGCTCGGCGCTGTTGGCTTCGGTGCGGGGAACGCCGCGATGATTGGAGGTGATCTGGATGGTTGTCTCGCCAGCGCGACTGGCGGTAACTGTCACGAAATCATGTAGTTGTAGCGTCTGGTAGACAGTAGAGAGGGCGTGGAATCCATCCGGGCGAGGGGGGCCTACTGCCAGACCCAGGTTTATTTTGCAGAAGGAGCGGACGCGGGTGGGCATCACGCTGCCGCCTGTCGCGGGAGAGTGAAATTCGGGGGGACTTTGGGGAAATTCCGCGTGTTTTGTGCGCGACTGAGGTGGGTTTCGGGATGCAAACCGATGGCTTGAGCTATGTTTCGGGACGCGCAAACTGCGAAATCCGAAGGCTGCGCCTGGGGTTGGGTCAAATGACCCACCCGGCGATTTTGCGGGGTGGAATTTGTGATGATTTTGCGCTGCGGCGAGGGGGCCAGGCTGTCAAGTGGGGCGACTCGGAGACGAGAGCGCGTCGATGGGGAACCGTGCGTCATGCAGGAATGATTCTAACTGGAGAGGGTGGGAGATTGAAGGCGGACGAGGAGGCGCTTCCAGCTTGGACGGGGTCGGGGTGGGGTTGGGGGTTGTTCCCCACCCGTATGCAAGGCTGCATAAGGGTGGGGTGTCCGACCAGAGCACTGGTTAGGGTTTGGCGCCTAGCTTGTTGTTGGCTGCGGCGACACCTAGCGGGAGGTAGGTTGGGGTCGCCACACCGATGACCTCGACGACTGAGTTCCCGGTGTAGTTGGTGATGATGAGGTCGCCGGAGAGATCGACGGCGATGCCCTGCGGACCGGAGAGCACGCCACCGACGGTGTAGTTGGTGGAAGGCGTGAGGACGGTACCGGTGGCGGTGTTGATCTCCGAGACGCTGTTGCCTGCTTTGTTCGACACCCAGAGGTTGTTGGCGCCGTCGACGGTAGCACCGTAGGGGCCGGTACCTACCGTGTAGACGGTACAGGCGGCCGCGGGAGTTACCTCGATCACAGTGCTCCCGGATCCGTTGTCGTAGAGAGGGATCCACGCATTACCAGAGGCATCGATTGCCGGCTGCTCGGGATTGGTGATGGTGGTCGCAATGGTTGAAGGGCAAGCGGTGGTTGCGGTGGACGTATTGATGGGGAAGCCGGTAATTGCGGCCCCCGTGGAACTGTTGACCCGGGCAATATCGTTGCCGTTGTTGCTGGTAAACCAGATATCGGTGGCATGATCGTAGGCACCGTGGGTCATATAGGCGCCAGGTCCAAAGGATCCAGCCATATTGCCGGTCGTGCCGACATTGACCACACCCGACGTATCCAACTCGCTGAGGGTCTGGTCGTTGTCCCTCTACGGTGGGCCGGGGGGGGGGGTGGTGGGGCCGTGGGGAACGAAGACGTTGCCTGCGCCGTCGGCGACGACACCCTGCGCGTAGGTGTAATTGCTGCCCTGAAGCTTAAGGGTGTAGGTGGTGGAGGGTGCGACTGGAGGCACGATTTCTGTGGCCAGGACGTAGTTATGCTGATTGCCGGTCCACGCATCCCCATTGCTGTCGATGACGACATCGCCGTAGGTCCAGGAGGAGTTGTAGTTGTCGTACAACTTGACTCCTAGCGGTGAGTCCTCCACGAGGTAGCCGCTGGTGAAAGCGCCGGTGGGCTGGGTGGTGAACCAAAGGTTTCCGATGGCGTCGACCGCAACCGCCTCCGGGCCATCGAGGGGGGAGGGGGAACCGGGGTTGAGAGCTGCGGTGTACTGAATGCCGACGGTGAAGTCGTTGGGCTGGGAGGAAAGGTTGGGGCTGAACGGGGTAACCTGGCTACCCTGGAGGGAATAGACGCTGGTCATAAATTGCGCAGAATACGCAGCGTTGCCGGCGGGATTATGGGCAATGTTGAAGGCCGCGGTCGCGGTATCGGTGGGAATGGTGCCAACGCCGGACGGCGAGCCAAAGGGGACGCCGTTGCTGGTGGCGTAGGTAAAGAGAGTCGAGCAGGAATCGGAAGAACCTGAGACATTCGGATTGCTGGCGCTGTTGGTGAGGTTATTGGAGTCGACACAGGCGGCGAGGATGTTGCCGAGTGTGTCGAGCGTACTCTGCGGAGCGACTCCATTGCCCGCCGGGGTGGTGGGATTGGCGATGTGGCCCTCACCCGCGAAGGTGGTACTGAGATACGCGCCCTCGATGTTGTAGAGCGCGGCTGCATTGTTGGTGGCGTTTTGGATTCCCGCTTTAGCCAATGCGTCGCCGGAGGGATAGCCGATGTTGAAGGGTCCTGATCCGAAGCCGGAAAGGGCATAGGCGGCTGCGCTGGTCGAGACCTCGTTGATGTAGACGTACGTGATGACATCGCTGCCGGGGCCGGAGGTGGAGAAGTTGCCGGTGGTGGGGCAGTTGCCGAGCACGGCGAGATTAGCAATGGCCGGATTGACGGCGCTCTGCGGCTGCGCGGTTCCGGTGGTCGATCCGGAGAAGCCGGCGCTGGAGGAGATGACGAGAGTGAAGGACCCGTTAACCGCACCGGTCACCTGACGCGTTCCGCCGTTGAGTGCGGACCACCCACCGGTCGCGCTCAAACCCGAGAAGACAACGAACTGGCCGGGATAGAGCAGGTTGTTGGCGTTGAAGGTGAGGACCCAAACGTTGGAACCGAGATTGGTGGCGGTGGAAGAGGTAATCGTGAGCGGCGCGGTGGAGTAGTTTGAACCACCGATGTTGGTGGCGGTCTGTCCAGCGGTAGCGGCGAGATAGACGGGCATGCCAGCGGTGCAGGTATAGTCCCCGGTCACGTTGAAGGTGCCGTCGGCGGCGGTCAGAACATAGTTGCCATGGCCGTCCGAGCCGGCGCTGCCACTGGTCATGAGATTGGTGGGCGTGCTGGCGTAGCCACCGGTGCCGGCCTGCAGGATATAGACGTGGGCACCGACGATGGGTGCGTGGCCACCGAAAACGCTGCCCTGGATAGGGTTCGGCGTGGCGGAGGGGGTCGTAATGATGGTGTCCGGCATACTGGCCATGCCGCCGCAACCGATGAGGGTCAGGGCCCCGAGCAGGAGCGAGGCGGAGAACATCGCCGACGAAACACTACGGGTCGGGCCGCAGAAACAGAGAAAGGGCTTCATGGGATGCTCCAAATATTTGGCCTCCGACAGTGCAGCTTAACGGTCGGGGGAATCTACATGGTAACTGGTCTGAGAGGTTACGTGTGTAATTTCTAAGAAAAACTAAGTGCTATCTCACGCCTGCACAAGGATTTGTGCAATCAGGGAGCGGTGGGGACCGCCTGGAGGGGGGTGACCGTGGGGGTGGCGAGGCCGAAGAACATGACGAGGGTGTTCTGGCCGTCGTCTGAGACCCAAAGGTTGCCGGAGCGGTCGGGGGCGAGGCTGAAGGGTTCGGTGAGGCTGGCATCGAGGCCAAAGCCGCCGTTGCCGTGGACGCCGGTGGAGGGACTGAGCTCGGTGCCGGGTTTGGTGGCGGAGATGCCCGCGACCTCGAGGATGGAGGAGCTGTCTAGGGAGGTGAACCAGATGTTCTGGGCGGCATCGATGGCGGCAGTGTAGGGAGTGGCGCGGTTGCTGTCGAGGGTCTGCTGGCTGATCAGGACGGTGCCATCGGGGGCGACTTCGCTGAAGCTGCTGTTGAGATAGTTGGCGACCCAGACGTTGCCCTGGGCGTCGAGGGCGAGGCCGTGGGAGTCGTAGCAGCAGTCGGGGTGACTGAGGAGCTGGCCGCTGGGATAGCCGGTGGAGGGTGGGGCGAGGTGCGCGATGGTGTTGTCGTTGTCGGAGAGCCAGAGGCCGTGGGCGGTGTCGACGGCGAGGAAGAGAGGTTTGGCGGCGAGGCCGAAGGAGGCTCCAAGGTAGGGCGTGACGGCCGCGCCAGCGCTGTTGAGGATGGTGGCGGAGGAGCATTCTTCGTTGGCGATGAAGATGTCGCCGTTGGTGTCGGCAGCGGCTGCGGTGGGATAGCAGATGGAGTCGGTGGTGGAGATTGAGGTGCCGAGGGTGGCGGGGTCGTTGACGCCGAAGAACTTGGTGACGCTGCCTGTGCCGCCGCCACCGTTGTAGTTGGTGACCCAGATGTCGTTGGAGGGGTCGATGGCCAGGCCGTAGACCTGGGCGATGGCGCCGGCGCCGTAGCCTGTGGGGGTAAGCGGGGTGCCTTGTGCGGTGAAGGCCGAGAGAGGACCGTCCTGGTTGGCTACCCAGATGTTGTTTTGGCTGTCGATGCCGAGCGCGGTCGGCATGAAGAGGCCGCCTCCGGTGACGGTGAGCGACATCGTCCAGTCGTTGGGGGACGCGGTTAGGGTGGTGGCGAAGGGTGGGGTGGCGGGGATCGTTGCGAAGATGGCGGCTACGTTGGTGCCGGGGTTGTGTGCGATGTTGAGCGCCGCGGTGAAGGTGTCAGTGGGTGCTGTGCCGGAGGGTGGGGTGGCTGCGGTGAAGAGCGCGGGGCAGGCTGTGCCCGTGCCGGTGGTGCAGCTGTTGAGCGCGTCGGCTAAGGCGGCTAGCTTGCCGGTTTCTACGGTGAGGTTGACGGGAAGGGTGGCGGGGGAGCCGTTGGTGGGGTTGGCTAGTAACGCTGCGTCGAGGAAGGCGTTGGTGATGCCCAAGGTGTTGGTGGCTGTCGCGCCGAGGGTGGTGGCGGAGCTGGCGAAGGGCGCTAAGGCCCAGGCCGCGGCTGCCGTGGTCATTTCGTTGAGCGTGTCGAAGGAGGTGGCGCTGAGGTTCGAGCACGGGCCTACTGCGGTGACCAGCGTGAGGGCAGGGTTGCTGGTGGTGGACGTCGTGCTGGTAGTGCCGCCGGTGGCTACCAGGTAGAGCTGTGCCGTGGCGGGGATCGTCTGGCCGGTGCTGCTCTGGCCGCAGGTGTAGAGGCCAGCAAGCTGGAACATGCCTAGGGCGTCGGTGAGGACGGGTTGGGTGAGCATGGGCGTGGCTGCTGAGCTGTTGCCGGTGGCGCCTGCGGCGTAGAGCTGGATCGTGGCTCCGTTGACCGGCGTGGTGCCGCTCAGGACCTGGCCCTGGAAGGCTACGGCTGTAACGGTGAGCGTGAGGGTGGCGGTGGCCTTGTTGCTGGCTGAGTCGGTGACCTGCACGGTGAACGGGACAGCGGTTTCGCCTGCGGTGGGCGTGCCGGTGATGGCTCCCGACGGCGACAGCGTGAGACCTACCGCGCTCAGGCCCGTGCCCGAGAGCACGCTCCACGTGTAGCCAGTGCTCGTGCCTCCTGATGCCGTCAGCGTCGCGGAGTAGGGTGTGCCTTCCACGCCGTGCGGGACGGAGGTTGTGGTGACGGAGAGGGGCGGATAGACGGTGGTGATGGTGAAGGCGGTGGAGGCCTGGAGGGCGGGGTTGCCGGAGTCGGTGAGGGTGACGGTGAAGCTCGCGGTGCCCGCCGAGGTGGATGCCCCCGTGATGGCGCCGGTGGTGCTGCTGATGGCCAGGCCGGTGGGGAGCGCGCCCGCGGTGATCGACCAGTGGTAAGGCGTGATGCCGCCGGTTGCGGCGAGGCTGGTTGTATACGGCGCGCCGAAGGTGGCTCCGGGGAGTGCGCCGGCGGGCGTGGTGATCGCAGGGTTGGCTGCGACGCTGAGCGTGACCGTCTGGGTGACGGTGGGCTTGGCGAGGGCCGAGGCGGTGAGCGTAACGGTGAAGGCTGTAGCCACCGTGGTGGGGGCGGTGTAGGTGACAGAGGTGGAGGTGGGGTTCGAGAGGGTGCCGCAGGCTGTTGCCGTGCAGTTGGTGAGGCTCCAGAGGACGCCGGAATCCAAGGGGCCGCCGGTAACGACGGCGGTGAAGTTGGCGGAGGCGCCGGGATCGAGGGTTTCGCCGGACAGACCGGAGACGGTAATCGCCGTCGGGTAGCTGATGGCTCCCCCGCAACCGGTGAGGGACGTGAGGCCGGCTGCAAGCAGAAGAAGGGGAAGAATGCCGGCCTTCAGCGCGGAAAAAGCCTTCGTCGAGGCGTGGATCCTGCGGAGAAGCTGGCGGGGTGTGGTGCGCAACGGGGTGCCCTCAACTGGAAAACGGGGTGAGGGGCTAGTGTACGCGACAGGACTGGATAAACGAAAAGCCCCCGGCACAGAGACTGTGCCGGGGGCTGGGATTTTTGCGGTAAAGGTTAGGGCTTGGTGCCGAGGACGTTGTTACCCGCGGCGAGCGAGAGCGGGGTGACGACCGGGGCAGCGGTACCGATGATCTCGACGACCGAACCACTACCGTTGCCCACGTAATTCGTGATCCAGAGATTGCCGGATGGATCGATGGCAACGTTGAGAGGATCCAGGAAAACTTTGGTCAAGGTGGTGGCGGTGGCCGGGTACTGCGCCTCCGGTAGGTAGTTGGAGGGACCCGAGATCGCGAGGTTATTGGCGCCGTTGATCTCGACCAGAGTACTGGAATTCGCAGTAGTTCCGCAGGTGTTATTGGGACCGCAACGATTGGTAATCCAGACGTTGCCGTTACCGTCGACTGCTGAGCCGAAGGGATAAACCAAGGCGCCCTGGGTGGTGGCGCTAGTAAGCGAGGTGCTTACGCCGGCCGGGGTAATCTTGTAGACGACGTCGGCCTCGTAGCTGGGGATCCAGCCATTGCCGCCGGCGTCAATCGCGGGGAACTCGGGCTGCTGCGCGTTGGTGGTTATCTCCCAGACCTTAGCCCCTGCCGCGGTAACCCTTGCGATCTGGTAGGGGGAATTCTCGCTGGTGAGCCAGAAGTCGCCGGCTCCATCGATCGCACCGTGCGCGACGAAGGTGCCGGTGTTGAAGATGGTGGTACCGTTCTTCGCAGTAATGCAGTAGAAGGTATAGGTACCGGTTTGAGAGTTGCAGTTGGTCGAGCTGCTGACGACCGATCCGCCGGAGTTCATCTCGAACATTTCAGAATCGCAGGTCTTTGTTCCGGTGTGCGTGATGCAGGTGGTGTTGGCGTCGGTCGAGGTGTCGGAGGCGAAGAAGTAAGCGTCTCCGGCTTTATCGGTAATGACGGTGTAGGCCGTGGAGAAATTTGCGCCGTACGTCGCGCTGAAGGAACCATTCGATCCGGCCTCAAAGATGCCGGTGGTGCTGTTGGCGTTTCCAGTCCAGGCGTTATTGCCGCCATCGATAGAAACGTAACCGAAGATGTAGCCTGCAGGCGTGGTGCCGGCAGTGTTGTTGGTAGTTTGAACCGCACCGAGGGGTGACCAACGATCGGCGCTCGGGTAGGGGAAGGAGTTACCGCCGCTGCCCTGGGCCGTGATCCAGATCTGGCCTAGCTGGTCGACTTCAACGCTCTCTGCTTTTTCAACGTCAGTGTTCGAGGTCGAGTAGCCGCCAACCGAATTGTAGGGATAGTTGATGGCGATGGTGAAGTCATTCGGCTGGGTGGTGAGCCTGGGGATGTAGGGAACGGTGCCCTGTCCAAGCGCGTAGATGTTGGTGACGAAGTTGGTGGGGGTACTCGCGGTGCTGTAATTCCCAGCAGGATAGCGGGCGATGTTCATGGCAGCGCGAGCGACATCGGTGGGCTTGGTGCCAGTGCTGTCGCCGGACTCAGTAGCGTTGGCGAACAGCGTGGTGCACTGGGTGGCAGTGGCGCCGGTGGAGTCGATGCAAGCCGCGAGGATGTTCGCAAGGGTATCGATGGTGGCTTGGGGAACGACGCCATTGCCCGCGTTGGGGCTGTAGACGACCACGCCTCCCACGATGGAGAGTGACTGGGTGCGGAAGTTGGCGACGTGGCCTTCGCCCTGGCCAGTAGCGGTAGACAGCCCGGCACGACCCTGGATGTCATAGAGTTGAGCTGCGGTGGAAGCGGCGTTCTGGATGCCGAGCAGTCCTTGACTGGTTCCGGAGGAGCCGACATAGATCGCGCTGCTGGTGGCGGTGGTGGTGGCGGTGGTGGTGAAGGGCTGGAAGACGTACGCGGCCGCTACCGTGGAGACCTCATTCGAGTAGACGTAGTTAATCTTATCGCTCGAGCCGTTGCCGAAGTTGGTTTGGCCGGTTGACGGGCAGTTGCCGAGGATGGCGAGTTGAACCGTAGCGGTGTTGGTGGTCACGCCGCCCGTGGCATTGCCGCCGTAGGAGTAGACGTAGACAGGCTGGCCGGCCGCACAGGAGTAAGCGTTGGTCAGGTTGAAGGCTCCGTTGTTATCGGTGATGACGTACTGCCATCCCGCGGGGATGCTCGGATCACCGCCGGTAGCCGGGTTGGTGTGGAGCGGGTATCCGCCGGGGGACGTGGTCGTTCCCGTGCCAAGAATGGATGTGGCGATGCTGCCGTAGCCGGAGGTGCCGGGCTGGAGCAGGTAAACGTGGGCACCGACGATGGGCGCGTGGCCACCGAAGACGCTGCCCTGGATGGGTGGACCGGCGGCCTCGGAGCTAAGTACGGAGTCGGGCATGCTGAAGGCTCCGCCACAACCTACCAGACTGAGGGTTCCGATCAAGAGAGAGAGAACAGACAAGCTGGAAAGGGCCGAGTGCTTCATATGGAGTCTCCGAGGTACGGGATGCAGGGTCAGGTACTTCGACTGCCTTTTGCGATTACCAAATGGGGCGGCCGCCAAACGCAGGTATAGATTAGAAAACTATAATCTCAAACTTTCAGGGTCCTTCAGATTTAATTTGGGTCGCGTGCCGACTGAGGGACCCCGTTGTTGTAATAACTAAGGTATTAACAAAGATGCCATAGGACGCGTACCCAAAGGGTAAACAAATGGACACTGAAGGTGTCGGGTGAGGCTGTCGAAGTTACGGGGCGATGGGGACGGGTTGGAGGGGAGTGACCGTCGGGGCGGCCAGGCCGAAGAACATGGTGACGGCGTTGAGACCCTCGTTGGAGACCCAGAGATTGCCTGAGCGATCGGGGAGGAGGGTGAAGGGGTCGGCGAGCGAGGCATCGCGACCGAAGCCGCCCGTGCTGTAGACGCCAGTGGTGGGGGAGATGGCCGTACCGACCGGGAGGGTGTTGGAGACGCCGGCGATCTCGGTAATGGAGTTGCCAATGCTGTTGGAGAACCAGACATTCTGGGCGGCGTCGACGGCGACGGAAATGGGGTGGTCGATGCCACCGGTGGAGAGTCCGGTGATGGAAGCAGTGGAGTTACCGGAGCTGTCGGTGACAATCTCTGCGACAGCGCCGTTGCCGCTGCCGGAGGCGCTGAGGAAGTCGGCGACCCAGAGATTGCCCTGGGCGTCGGTGGCCATGCCGTAGGACTCACCGCAGCAGGTGACGTTGGCGAGGAGGGCGCCGGGGGTCGGGGCGTTGGGGCCGGCGTAGTGGACGACGTTGACTTCGCCGGAGAGCCAGAAGCCATGGGTGGAGTCGATGGCGATGGCCTGGGGGAAGGCGACGAGGTTCAGGGAGAAGCCGAGGCCGGCGCCGACGACGCTACCGGCGCTGTTCAAGACGGTGGCGGAGGAGCTGCCGCTATTGGCGAGGTAGAGATTGCCGTTAGGGTCGGCGGCGATGGCGTAGGGGACATCGTAGGAGCCGTCGGTGAAGCTGCTGGAGGTGCCGAGGGTGGCGGGGTTGTTGACGCCGAAGAACTCGGTCACACTGCCATTGCCGTAGCCGCCGTTGGCGTTGGTGACCCAGATGTTGTTGGAGGGATCGATGGCCAGGCCGTAGACCTGGGCGATGGCGCCTGCGCCGTAGCCTGTGGGGGAAAGGGGGGTGCCTTGTGCGGTGAAGGCGGAGAGCGGGCTGTCCTGGTTGGCCACCCAGATGTTGTTCTGGCTGTCGATGCCGAGGGCCGTGGGCATGAAGAGGCCGCCGCCGGTGACGGTGAGCGACATCGTCCAGTCGTTGGGGGACGCGGAGAGGGTGGTGGTGAAGGGTGGGGTGGTGGGGATCGTTGCGAAGATGGCGGCTACGTTGGTGCCGGGGTTGTGCGCGATGTTGAGCGCCGCGGTGAAGGTGTCGGTGGGGGCGGTGCCCGAGGGTGGGGTGGCCGCGGTGAAGAGTGCGGGGCAGGCTCCGCCCGTGCCGGTGGTGCAGCTGTTGAGCGCGTCGGCCAGGGCGGCTAGCTTGCCGGCTTCTACCGTGAGGTTGGCGGGAAGGGTGGCAGGAGAGCCGTTGGCGGGGTTGGCTAGTAACGTTGCGTCGAGGAAGGCGTTGGTGATGCCCAAGGTGTTGGTGGCTGTCGCGCCGAGGGTGGTGGCGGAGCTGGCGAAGGGCGCTAAGGCCCAGGCCGCGGCTGCCGTGGTCATTTCGTTGAGCGTGTCGAAGGAGGTGGCGCTGAGGTTCGAGCAGGGGCCGATGGCCGTGACCAGCGTGAGGGCAGGGTTGCTGGTGGTGGACGTCGTGCTGGTAGTGCCGCCGGTGGCTACCAGGTAGAGCTGCGCGGTGGCGGGGATCGTCTGGCCGGTGCTGCTCTGGCCGCAGGTGTAGCTGCCGGTGAGTTGGAACATGCCCAGGGCGTCGGTGAGGACGGGTTGCGTGAGCATGGGCGTGGCTGCCGAACTGTTGCCCGTAGCGCCGGCGGCGTAGAGCTGGATCGTGGCTCCGTTGACCGGCGTCGTGCCGCTCAGGACCTGGCCCTGGAAGGCTACGGCTGTGACGGTGAGGTTGAGGGTTGCGTTGGCGTTGTTGCTGGCTGAGTCGGTGACTTGCACGGTGAACGGGACAGCGGTTTCGCCTGCCGTGGGAGTGCCCGTGATTGCGCCGCTGGGCGACAGCGTTAGGCCTACCGCGCTGAGACCCGTGCCCGAGATCACGCTCCACGTGTAGCCGGTGCTCGTGCCTCCTGATGCCGTCAGCGTCGCGGAGTAGGGCGTGCCTTCCACGCCGTGCGGGACGGAGGTGGTGGTGATGGAGAGTGGCGGATAGACCGTGGTGATGGTGAAGGCGGTGGAGGCCTGGAGGGCGGGGTTGCCGGAGTCGGTGAGCGTGACGGTGAAGCTCGCGGTGCCGGCCGAGGTGGATGCGCCCGTGATGGCGCCGGTGGTGCTGCTGATGGCGAGGCCCGTGGGGAGAGCGCCCGCGGTGATCGACCAGTGGTAAGGCGTGATGCCGCCGGTTGCGGCCAGGCTGGCCGTGTACGTAGCGCCGAAGGTGGCTCCGGGCAATGCGCCTCCGGGCGTGGTGATGGCTGGGTTGATTGGGACGTTGAGCGTCACCGACTGGGTGATGGTGGTCTGGGCTACCGAGGTGGCCGTGAGGCTTACGGTGAAGGCCGTTGAGACGGTCGCCGGCGCGGTGTAGGTAACGCCCGTGGTGGTGGAGTTTGAGAGAGCGCCGCATGTGCTCACGGAGCAGTTGGTGAGGCTCCAGGTGACGCCGGCCGTCGGCGAGCCGCCGGTGACGGACGCGGTGAAGTTTGCGGTGTTGGTGGGATCGATGGTGTCGCTGGCCGGGCCTGTGATCGTGACGGCGGAGACGGGCGGGGTATTGTTGCCGCCACAACCGGTAAGCGCGGAACTGCCGAGTGCGAGCAGAACGATTGCTGAAAGAGCAAGAACTTTGCCGATGACACGGCGGCGGCAGGGAGTTTGCTGACCGGAGAGCGTATGCAAGCGGGGCCTCGAAGAATGGGAACGCGGTCAGTATACGACAGGCAGTTCTCCCTGCGGCGCAGATGTTCGGCCGAGGAAATGTCGGACTCAGACTACTTACTACGCTCCTTAGTGGGCCTCGAGTTCAATCTTGCCGCTGAGTCTGGGCGGCCGTTTGAGCAGGAGGACGAGCGGGAGCAGGCAGAGGAGCATGTAGGCGAACATGCGGTACTGGTCCATGTAGGCGAGCAGAGCGGCCTGGCGCTGGACTTGTGCGTAGAGCATGGCGAGGCCGGCGTGCGCATTGTCGGCGGCCGAGCCGCTGGAGGCGAGGGTGCCGTGGGCGGCGGCGAAGCCCTGGGCGGCTCTCATGGCGAGCGGATTCGACGCAGTGATGTGAGCGCCGATGTAGGCCTGGTGGGTCTGGGCGGTGCGCTCGAGGAAGGTGCTGGAGATGGCGATGCCGATGCTGCCACCTTCGTTGCGGACGAGCGCATAGATGCCGGCGGCGTTGCTGCTTTGGTCGGTGGGAAGAAAGCGGAACATGATGGTGCTGAGCGGGACGGTGGTCATGCCAATGCCGAGGACCTGAACGACGCGCGGCCAGATGAGGCTGGACTCGCCCATGTCGAGATTGCCGAGCGAAAGCCACCAGGTGCCGAGAGCGATGGTGAGGAGGCCGACGACAATCATGCGGCGGGCGTCGAAGCCTCGGCTGAGGGCCCAGCCGACGAGTGGGACTTCGATGATGGTGAAGAGGCCGGCGGGCGAGATGGCGAGGCCGGCGGCAGTGGCCGAGTAGCCCATGAGCAGTTGCATGAACTGCGGGAGAAGGAACGTCGATGCGTAGAGCGCGGTGTAGACGCCCAGCACGATGATGCAGCAGAAGAGGAAGTTGCGCTCCTTCAAAAGGCGAAGGTTGACGACGGGGTTCTTGACGTGAAGTTCCCAGGCGACAGCGCCCGCGAGCGCGAGGACCGCGATGGCGGCGGTCCAGGCAATGAAGGTGGAACCGAGCCAGTCGAGCTCCTGGCCCTTGTCTAGGACGATTTCAAGAGAGGCGAGGCCGATGCTGATCAGGGCGAGGCCGGTGCCGTCGATTTGGAGCTTGATGCCGGAGCGCAGGCGTTCAGCTTTTTCAGCGAGGCGCTTGCGGGTGAGGTGCTCGGGGTCGGCGAGGACCATGCGGGTGAGGAAGGCGCACATGAGGCCTACGGGGATGTTGATGTAGAAGATCCACCGCCAGGAGTAGTTGTCCGTGATCCAGCCGCCGAGGGTGGGACCGAGCACCGGCGCGCACATGATGGCGACGGTGTACACGGCCATCGCCATGCCGCGCTTGTTGCCAGGAAAGAGGTCGGCGAGAATCGCCTGCACAGAAGGCTGCAACCCACCACCCGCCAGGCCTTGCAGCACGCGGAAGACAACCAGCAGCCCGAGGGTGGGAGCGATGCCGCAGAGCGCGGAGAAGACGGTGAACATCGCCACCGAGATGAGGTAGAAGTTCTTGCGGCCGATGACCGAAGAGATCCAACCGCTGATGGGAAGAACGATGGCGTTGGCGACGA
>Ga0302308_10002794_pt1 | contig 14028 bp, 12 predicted proteins | sample III_Palsa_E3_3_FD_200531 | JGI IMG/M metagenome (GOLD analysis project Ga0302308, IMG submission 200531) | Peat permafrost microbial communities from Stordalen Mire near Abisko, Sweden - III_Palsa_E3_3 | ecosystem: Environmental > Terrestrial > Soil > Palsa > Peat permafrost | place: Sweden... | reverse complement strand
CATCTGCCTGGATGGCCGGGACGAGGGATTTGCATGGGCTTACCCACGCAAATCCCTCTGCACCCGCCCTCCAGGCTTTTCTGTTTTCAGAGATGCGAGATTCGCGGCGATGACTACAGCCAAGGTGTCAGCAAAAGGAGAAGGCAGGCGCGGATGACCGTGCGGGAGCGATTCCCGCAACCTACAGCTCACAGAGAGCGCACTGAGTACGACCCTACGAGTCGGCAGCGCACCTCACTCGCCTCGCACTCGTCCCACAACCCCACACCTCTAGCCTCTCGAGTCTCTCTTCCACCACACCAAACAAAGCGGCCCAGCCTTAAGGCTGGGCCGCTCGCGTCCTTGCAAGTGGACTAGAAGTGGTAGGCAACACCAATCGACGGCGTCATCAGGATGTAGTAACGGTTGGTTGTAAACAGACCACCCGGCGCGTCAAACGTCGGTGCCTTCATCATGAAGCCACGATACTCCGCCCGGATATCCCAGCTGGGGCTGAGTTCATACGCCACTCCACCGCCAAACAGGCCGCCAATCTGCAAACTCTGCTTCAAGGAACCAATCTGCGTCGTCCCGTTGTTCAGGATTGGCGTAAAAATCTCCACACCAACGCCGCCTTCCAGAAACGGGTTCCACCGCTTGTACGTCCGCTGGTACACATACGCGCCGGTGATCTCCTGCCCGCGCGAATTCACGCGGCTGTTTGGCTGCGAAATCGGGTTGTACTTAATCGAGTTCTGAAAAAAGCTGTAGTTTAACTCCACAGCGCTGCGGGGTGTCAGCAAATAACGGTAGCTCGCCAGGAAGCCTCCGGTGTTCGTCGTCACCATTGGATGAATCAGCAGTCCATAAACCGGTGGTGCGTAAACCCCGAATAAGCTGATGCTGGCGTCCTGCCGGCTCTCTTGTGCGTGTCCCACGGCGGCGGTGCACAACGTCATCAGTGCACCGAGCAAAATCATTTTCTTCATGCTTGCTGAAATCCCTTCGCATGCTCACCACGGCCCAAAAACTCCACACGTATCTCGTTGTGGTCGTCCAGCCGGTAACCGCGGCGCGCTATTGTCTTATTGTACCTGCATGCGACACCCTAACGCGCATCACGCCTCATTCTGGCCCGCATCCTTGCTTGTTTGTTCTTTGGGTTCCGTCTTCCGGTGGTCTTTCTTTCATTTTCTGGTGGTCTTCTTTAGACGAAACAGGCCCCGTTCCGTCATCCGGAACGAGGCCTCTTCGCGTACTTTCTGCTCTCACTTACGCCTGCGGGCTTCCTGACGGTGGAGGAGGCACAGGCGCGCCCTGCCCTCCCTCATCGCCACGACGCTCCTGCATCCTAGCCTGCATTGCGTCAAACTTCGCCTGCTGGTCCGGGGTCAACACCGCGCGAATCCTCGCCTGCTCGCCCTGGTGCAGCGTCATCATCTGTGCCCGCCGATCCCCCGGCGCCAGCGACGCATTCGACCGTATCGTCTCCATCTGCGCATGCGATTCCGTGAAGATCTGCCGCACCTGGGCCGTCTGGCTGTCGTTCAAATTCAGCCGTCGTTGCATCTGCTCTACCCGCCGCTCCGGATCCATGCCGTGTTGACCGCGCCCCGGTCCCTGCATCTGCCCATTCGGCGGTGGCCCCTGCTGCTGCTGATCCGGCGGCGGTGGTGGAGGCGCCGTCTCCTGTTGCGCTACCGCCGCGCTCAAACCCAGCCCGGCACTGCACAGCCCAATCACTGCTGTGCGAAACATCCTGCTTTTTCCAAAGTTCGTCATCGCCTGTTTCCTGCTCTCTCGAAGCATCGCCGCATCCTTCCGCCGCGCTGCCGTCACCCAGTACAGACGCGACTTCCCGCAAAATGTTCTGGCCCTCTTCGATATTCTTTCGCTGAAACTTTCCCCAACCACTCGCGTCTTATCCCACCCTCGAACCGGGTGCCCCATTCATGACGGCCTCATCGTCAGGGGTGGGTGACAATGAGGCCGGGTGCCCCATCCGTACGCGCCTTTGCGGACGGGTGGGAACAAAATGCCACCCCGCCTCAGCCCTTCTCCACCACGAAACAAAACGGATCCCCATGCTCCACCGCATGCGCCTGCACCACCCGCAGAAACTCCCGCGCCGCATGGCTCAACGCAGCACCCCGCCGATGTACCAACCGCAGCTTCCGCTCCATCTGCAACTCTGGTACCTCCACCGCCACCAGCGTCCCGCTCTCCAGCTCTCCCTCCACCGTCAACCGCGGCACCAGCGCCACCCCATTGCCCATCTGCACAAACCGTTTGATCGCCTCCAGCGATGGCAGCTCCACTTCCATCTGCAACGGAATCTTCCGCCGCGCAAACGTCTCAATCACCTTCTGCCGCAGTGGAGACGGCACGTTATGCGCCACAAACGTCTCCTTCCCCAGCCTCGCCACCGTCACCTTCCCTACCTTCGCCAACGCATGTCCCGGACTCATCACGCACACCAGCTCATCCGTATACACCAGCGTCGACACCACCTGCGGATCCGCCGGCCGAAAGCTCACCACCCCAATCTCCACCGAGTGCGACTGCACCTCATCCGCAATCCGACTCGCCAGCGTCCGCTGCACCGCCACCTTGATCCGCGGATTTTCCCGCCGAAACGCATCCAGCACCGGCAACAAATAAAGGCACGTGTACTCATTCGCCGCCAGATCCAGCCGCCCCCGATGCAAACTCCGCAGATCCACCAGAGCCGCCCCCGCATCCTTCCGCAGATTCAGCATCTTGTGCGCATACTCCAGCAGCACCTTGCCCGCGTCGGTAGGCTGTCCCGCCGACCGCTCCAGCAACGTCTCCCCCAGCTCCGCCTCCAGCTTGGCAATCACCTGGCTCACCGCCGGCTGGGTACGGTGCAAACGTGCAGCCGCTCGGCTGAAACTTCTCTCCTCAGCGACGGCTACAAATGTCTCGAGCTGAAATAAATCCATTCCGACCCACCTTCCTTCGCGAAACTTGGCAATCTTGGCGCCCTTTGCGTCAAGGCCCTTACCCGTTGCCTCTACCTCAAGCGCAGGAGTAACTTTGCTGTAACCCATTGCGGCCCGCGTCCTATAGGCCCATTAGAATGCACAATACATCTGGCTCTGAGCATAAGAGCACGTTATGATTCTGTCTAGACGGAAAGGTCTTCAATCTATGGCAACCGACACCCAGCTCGTCATCTTCGACACCACCCTCCGCGACGGCGAACAATCCCCCGGCTGCACCATGCATCACCCAGAAAAGCTGCGCTTCGCCCACCAGCTCGCCTCGCTCGGCGTAGACATCATCGAAGCCGGCTTTGCCATCGCCTCCCACGGCGACTTCAACTCCGTCCAGACCATCGCTCGCGAAGTAAGCGGCCCCCGTATAGCCTCCCTCGCCCGCTGTAAACGCGAAGACATCGAAGCCGCCGCCCGCGCCGTCGAGCCCGCCGCGAAGAGCCGCATCCACGTCTTCCTCGCCAGCTCCGACCTCCATCTCGAAGCCAAGCTGAAAATCACCCGCGCCCAGGCACTCGACAACGTAGGCACCGCCGTCGCGCTCGCCCGCTCCTTCGCCGACGACGTAGAGTTCTCCACCGAAGACGGCACCCGCTCCGACCTAAACTTCCTAGTCGAAATGGTCAACGTCGCGGTGCAAGCCGGCGCCACCACCATCAACATCCCCGACACCGTCGGCTACACCACGCCCGCCGAATACAAACAGCTCTTCGAGACCGTCCGCCTCCGCGTTCCGGGCTCCGAAAAAATCATCTTCTCTACCCACTGCCACGACGACCTCGGCATGGCCGTAGCCAACTCCCTCGCAGGAGTAGAAGGCGGAGCCCGCCAGATCGAGTGCACCATCAACGGCATCGGCGAGCGCGCCGGCAACGCCGCCCTCGAAGAGATTGCCGCAGCCATCGCCACCCGCCACGACCGCTACCCCTACACCACCAACCTCGTCATGACGGAGCTCTACCCCACCTCCCACCTGCTCGGCGAGATCATCAGCTTCACCTGCCCACCCAACAAAGCAGTAGTCGGAAAGAACGCGTTCGCCCACGAGTCCGGCATCCACCAGCACGGCGTCCTCTCGAACCCGCTCACCTACGAAATCATGACGCCAGCCTCAGTAGGCTTCTCCGGACAGAACATCGTCCTAGGCAAACACAGCGGCCGCAAAGCCCTCGAGTTCCGCCTCAAAGAACTAGGCCACACTCTCTCCACCGAAGAGCTCAACGCCGTCTACAACCGCTTCACCGAACTAGCCGACCGCAAGAAAAATATCTACGACCAGGACATAGTAGCCCTGCTCCACGCCCCAACCACCGAACCCCTGGTCACGAACGTCCCCTAACCCGCATGACGGCTCACCCCGGGATGCAACCCAACAGCGCCCGCAGAAATCCCCGTCATCCTGAACGCAGTGAAGGACCCCTGTAGTTGCTGTTGCACTTGCCTTTGCTGTTGCCCTTGCTTTTCTGTCTGTCATTCCGAGCGAAGCGAGGAACCTGCTTCCTCCCGTTCTTCACTAACCACGAGCCACTACTCACTACTCACTGGACGCCCATGAAACTCAAGATCGCAATCCTGGCCGGCGACGGCATCGGCCCCGAAGTCACCCACGAAGCCGTCAACATCCTTCAGGCGGTAGCCGAAGCCGGCGGCCACGACTTCACCTTCACCGAAGCCCTCCTCGGCGGCGTAGCCATCACGGCCAAAGGCACGCCCCTCCCGCAAGAAACCATCGACATCGCGCTAGACTCCGACGCCGTCCTTCTCGGCGCGGTAGGCGACAACAAGTTCAACGCGCTCTCCCCCGACAAGCGCCCCGAGTCCGGCCTCCTCCAAATCCGCCAGATCCTCGGCGGCTTCGCCAACCTGCGGCCGTCAGTCGCGTACCCCGCGCTCAGCGAAAATTCCCCCCTCCGTCCCGAAGTCACCAAGGGCGTAGACATCCTCTTCGTCCGCGAACTCTTAGGCGGCCTCTACTTCGGCCAACCCCGCAGCTGGAACAAGGACGCATCCGCGCCCGGCGGCGGCGAGGCCATCAACACGATGCGCTACACACGCGACGAAGTAGTCCGCGTAGCCCGCATCGCCTTCGAGCTAGCCGGCAAGCGCCGCAAGAAACTCACCTCCGTCGACAAGGCCAACGTCTTAGAGTGTTCGCAACTCTGGCGCGCAACCGTAGAAAGCCTCAAACCCGAATACCCAAACATCACCGTAGAGCACCAGCTAGTCGACTCAATGGCCATGCACCTCATGAACGTCCCCCGCAATTTCGACGTAGTCCTAACAGAAAACCTCTTCGGCGACATCCTCTCCGACGAATCCGGCATCATCACCGGCTCCCTAGGCATGCTCCCCTCAGCCACCATTGGCGGCAAAGTCAACCTCTACGAACCGGTCCACGGCAGCGCGCCCGACATCGCCGGCACCGGCAAGGCCAATCCCCTAGGCGCCATCCTCACCGCCGCGATGGTCCTCCGCCACTCCGCCAACCTCGAGCAAGAAGCCCAGGCCATCGAGTCCGCCGTGCAACAAGTCCTAACCGCCGGCCACCGCACCGCCGACATAGCCCGCGGCAACACATCAGCTACGGTCACCACCCAACAAATGGGCAAGCTAGTCCACAGCGCCTTAGCCGAATCCATAGACCGCAGCCAATCGCTCCACGCCGTCTAACCCAACCTCTTCACCACACCTCAGGACCCGCCGAAAGAATCGTCATCCTGAACGAAGTGAAGGACCCCTGTAGTTGCTTTTGTCGTTGTCGTTGCTTTTGTTGTCGTTGCTTTTGCAGTTGCGCTTGTCTTTCTGGCTGTCATCCCGCAGGGATCTGCTTCTGTCTTTGCACTTGCTGTTGCTCTTGTCGTTGTTTGTTTTTCGTCGTCATCCTGAACGCAGTGAAGGACCCCTGCATTTGTCTTTCGCTCGCGGCACCAGCACACCATGCGCACAACCCTCCATCTCGCCGCCGCCCTCCTCCTCATCACAGCGACGACCACCCGCGCCCAGGTCTCCGACCCCAACAACCTCATCGCCCCACCACCCCGCAACCCCGCGATCCAGCGCTCCGCCCCCGCTGACAACCTCCAGTACCTCTGGCAATTCACCCATCCAGCCCCCATCGGCGAAGCCAACAACCTCCGCGTCGACGCCCGCTTCCAATCCTTTCTCCGCGACGCCTTCCCCCAATCTCAATCCATGTGGGGTCCGCCAAACTCGCAGGAGCCCCTAGCCACCATCATCCCGCTCTTCCTCTCGCAATACGGAACCGTCACCGCGACCGACAACCGCTACATCACCATCGACGGCTGCGTCCCATCTTTCTGCGCCGCCTCCGGCCTCCTCTGGATTGATCTCGGCCGCCCCCACCCCCTGGCCGTCTTCGCCGCCGTAAACTGGAATCCCGAAGACCACACCACCGACCAGCCTCAAGCCAACTACAACCTCTGGCTCTTCACCAACCGCGAGCTCGACGCAGACGCCCTCCCGCTAGCCCTCAGCCAGGCCATCGCCCACTGGAACATCCGCCTGGCCACCGCACACCGTCTGGTCCCCCACATCGCCCACGCGCTGCTAGTCGAGCCCGACGGCACCAACCTCGCCCTCAACCCCGAACAAGCCGGCGCCAACACCATAACCCCTCAACCCGACACCACAACATCCCCCGTAGCCGAGAACTAATCCATGAGCAATGAAACCAACACTCCCCGCACATTATTCGAAAAAGTCTGGCAGCAACACGTCGTCACCGAACCCGCCGGCGAGCCCACCATTCTCTACATCGACCTCCAGCTAGTCCACGAAGTCACCTCCCCGCAAGCCTTCGAAGGCCTTCGCCTGGCCAACCGACCGCTCCGCCACCCCGAGCGCCACGTCGCGACAGTAGACCACAACGTCCCCACCACCAGCGTCCACGACCGCCTCGTCATCACCGACCAGATCGCCGACGCCCAAATCAAAGCCCTCCGCAAAAACTGCGCCGACTACGGCATCGAGCTCTTCGACGTCCAGGACGCCGAGCAAGGCATCGTCCACATGATCGGCCCCGAGCTAGGCCTCACCAAGCCCGGCATGACCATCGTCTGCGGCGACTCGCACACCTCCACCCACGGAGCCTTCGGCGCTCTCGCGTTCGGCATCGGCACCAGTGAAGTCGAGCACGTCATGGCCACCCAAACTCTCCCCCAAGACAAACCCAAAACCTTCCGCATCACGGTCGACGGCGAGCTCCCCCCCGGCGTCACGGCCAAGGACATCATCCTCGACATCATCGGCCGCATCGGCACCGATGGCGCCACGGGCCACGTCATCGAGTACGCCGGTTCCGCCATCCGCGCCCTCTCCATGGAAGGCCGCATGACCATCTGCAACATGAGCATCGAAGCCGGAGCCCGCGCCGGCATGATCGCCCCCGACGCCACCACCTTCGCCTACCTAAAAGGCCGCCGCTTCTCCCCCGGCACCCCGCCTTCTTCCGCGCGTTCCCAAAACTCCGTCATCTCGACCGAAGCGAAGCGCAGTGGAGAGACCCCTGTATTTGCGGATGCCAGCAACGCCGCCACCGTCGACGAGTCCACCTGGAACCTCGCCGTAGAACAATGGTCCGCCCTCGTCACCGACACCAACGCCACCTTCGACCGCGAACTCCACATCGACGCCACAACCCTCGCCCCCTCCGTAACCTGGGGCACCTCCCCCGGCATGGTCACCACCATCGACGCCACCGTCCCCTCCCTGTCCGACGCCCGCTCCGAAGCCGACCAGAAATCCTTCGCCCGCGCCTACGAGTACATGGACCTAAAGCCCGGCACCCCCATCGAAGCCATCAAAGTCGACGCCGTCTTCCTGGGCTCCTGCACCAACGGCCGCATCGAAGACCTCCGCGCCGCCGCCAAGGTAGTCGACGGCTACCACGTAGCCACCACGGTCCGCGCCATGGTCGTCCCGGGCTCCCAAGCCGTCAAGCATCAAGCAGAGCAGGAAGGCCTGGACCGCATCTTCAAGTCCGCCGGCTTCGAGTGGCGCGAACCCGGCTGCAGCATGTGCCTAGGCATGAACCCCGACATCCTACAGCCCGGCGAACGTTGTGCCAGCACCAGCAACCGCAACTTCGAAGGCCGCCAGGGCCGCGGAGGCCGCACCCACCTCCTCAGCCCCGCCATGGCAGCAGCCGCCGCCATCACCGGCCACTTCACCGACATCCGCACCTGGAAGTTCAACAAAACTAAAGCAGCTTCGAGCTCCTAGCTTCTAGCTATTAGCTCGTTTCATCGCAGCCCATGACCTCAGCATCACCACAACCCGCCTCTAGCTAGAAGCTAGAAGCTAAAAGCTAGGAGCTAGCTTCTTATGCGACCCATCAACACCCTCACCTCCACCGCCGCCCCGCTCCCGCTCCCCAACATCGACACGGACCAAATCATCCCCAAGCAATTCCTAAAACGCATCGAGCGCACCGGCTACGGCGACTTCCTCTTCTACGACTGGCGCCGCCTCCAGGAAGGCCCCGACGCCGGCAAGCCCGACCCCACCTTCGTCCTCAACAAGCCCGAGCACAAGGGCGCCGAAATCCTAATCGCCGAGCGCAACTTCGGCTGCGGCTCCTCCCGCGAACACGCCGCCTGGGCCATCAACCAATACGGCTTCCGCGCCGTCATCGCGCCCTCCTTCGCCGACATCTTCTTCTCCAACGCCGGCAAGAACGGCATCATCCTCGTCCGCCTCACCGACGCCGAAGTAGAAACCCTCATCCAGCGCAGCACCGCCAACCCGCAACACAAACTAACCATCTCGCTAGAAGACCAAACCGTAACCGACACGGAAGGCTTCCACGCGACCTTCGACATCGACCCCTTCCGCAAGCACTGCCTCTTGAACGGTCTCGACGACATAGGCCTAACCCTCCTCCACGAAGACAAACTCAACGCCTACGAATCCAACCACCAAAAAGAATTCTGGCTCTCCCCAAAAGCAAACCTCGCCTAAACCCAATGCCAACGCCCCTCCATCTCGATCGCCGCACCCTCCTCAAGTCGCTAGCCTTCGCTGCGGCTGCGAGCTCCTGCGGCGTAGCGTTCGCCGACGACCAACTCCACCAGCCCCTCCCCGCCTGGACCGAAGGCCACTTCGACATCCACCACATCGACACCGCGCGCGGCAACTCCGCGCTCCTCATCTTCCCCGACGGCACCACCATGCTCATCGACGCGGGCGACGTCACCAATGCGCCCGCCGACACCATCAACCCCGCCCGCCCCAACGCCTCCCGTCGCGCCGGCGAATGGATCGCCCGCTACATCCTCGCCCACTCCCCCAAGCCCTCCCTCGACTACTTCCTCGCCACCCACATCCACGGCGATCACGTCGACGGCCTCCCCGACGTAGTCGCACAAGTCCCCATCGCCACCTGCATCGACCGTGCCTTCCCCAACTACGCGCCCAACCAGCTCCCCGCCAGCGCTCCCTTCGCGCAAAACTATCTCACCTACCTCCACACCCGCCAGCAAAACAGCCAGGCCGTCGAAGCCGCGCAAGTAGGTTCAACCACCCAAATTCGTCAGCACCTCGCACCGCAAAAATTCGCCACCTTCGGCGCCCGCATCCTCTCCGCCAATGGCAACATCTGGAACCCCACCACCAACGCCGTCGACGCGCACCTCGCCAATCTCCCCGCCACCGGTCACGGCTACGAGAACAACTTCTCCGTAGCCACGCGCTTCACCTACGGCGCCTTCAGCTACTTCACCGGAGGCGATCTCAACTGCGACACCTTCGACGGCGGCATGCCCGAGCTCGACACAGAAAGCCCCGTAGCCCGCGCCGCCGGCCGCACCGAAGTCGCCGTCGCCGACCATCACGGCTACTTCGACGCCTGCGGCCCCGCCTTCACCGCCGCACTCAACGCCCAGGCCTACATCATCCCCTCCTGGGACATCGGCCACCCCGGCAGCGCCCAGATGCAGCGCATGCTCGGCGCCTGGAACGACAACGGCGGCAAAGCCACCCACGACGTCTTCGCCCTCGAACTCCTCCCCGACAACGCTCTCCTCAACCGCCGCTTCGCCCCCCAACTAAAATCGCAAACCGGCCACGTAGTAGTCCGCGTAGCCCCCGGCGGCAGCACCTACACCATCCACACCCTCGACGCCACCATCGAAAACGGCAGCATCACCGGCACCTTCGGCCCCTACCAATGCCGCACATGAACTGGAGCAATGTCTTATGTGCGAAGTCGCAAGATCTTGTCAGCAGTCGGAAAATCGAAGGGGCACAAGCTTCAGCCGTGCCATCAGCACCACAAACAAAACCGGGCCTCAGCCCTCGAGGAACCGCCCTATGAAGCTACAGACAACTCACTCGACCATGTTCTCCCTCGCGTTGTTGCTCGCCCTCGTTCCGGCCCTCTGCGCGCAGACCACCCTCGCCTCAGCGCCGCTCCCCGCCCAACTCGCCACCGCCAAAACCGTCTTCATCTCCAACGCCTCCGACATGATAGGCAACTACAGTCAGGCCATGTACGACCAGGCCTACGCCGCCGTGCAAGGCCTCAACCGCTTTACCTTCGTCAGTTCCCCCCAGCAGGCCGACCTGGTTCTTCAGTTCAGTGTGTCAGCCGAAGGCAGTGCAAGGACGCTGCATATCGTTGATCCCAAAACCAGCGTCATCCTTTGGTCGGTCTCCGAAAGCCTGCAGCCGGCCGCTCGTGCCAAAACCATAGACAAAAATCTGCAGGTTGCCTTCGATCAACTCGCCAGGGATATACAAACCGTCTGCGCCCCGCCACCCGCAACTCACTGAGCCTACTCACACCCGCAAGCAAAGGAAACTAAGTTGAGCAACAACACCGGCAAGACCCACAGCAACGCACTCACCGAAGGCCCCCACCGCGCAGCAGCCCGCGCCATGCTCCGCGGCGTCGGCTTCTCCAAAGAAGATCTCCACAAGCCCATCATCGGCATCGCCAACACCTGGACCGAAATCGGCCCCTGCAACTTCCACCTCCGCGACGTAGCCGAGGCCGTCAAGCAAGGCATCCGCGAAGCCGGCGGCACCCCCATGGAGTTCAACACCGTCACCATCTCCGACGGCATCACCATGGGCACCGAAGGCATGAAAGCCTCGCTCATCTCCCGCGAAGTCATCGCCGATAGCATCGAACTCGTAGCCCGCGGCAACTCCTTCGACGGCCTAGTCTGCATCGCCGGCTGCGACAAAAACATGCCCGCCGCCATCATGGCCCTCGCCCGCCTCGACATACCCGGCCTCATGCTCTACGGCGGCTCCATCGCCCCCGGCCACATGCACGTCGCCGCCGACAACAAGACTCCCGACCCCACCGCCAGCAAGACAATCGACATCACGATCCAGCAAGTCTTCGAAGCCATCGGCTCCCACGCCGCAGGCCGCATCACCGACGCCCAACTCGAAGAAGCCGAAGCCACCGCCTGCCCCGGCCCCGGAGCCTGCGGCGGCCAGTTCACCGCCAACACCATGGCCATGGCCGGCGAGTTCCTCGGCATCTCCCCCATCCAACTAACCGGCGTCCCCGCCATGTCCTCCGAAAAACACGAAGCCTCCCGTGCCGCTGGCCGCCTCGTCATGGACCTCGCCCGCTCCGGCCTCACCCCCCGCAAAATCATGACGCGCGACTCCATCGACAACGCCATCGCCGCCGTCTGCGCATCCGGGGGCAGCACCAACGCAGTCCTCCACCTAATCGCCATCGCCAGCGAACTCGACATCCCCCTCACCGTCGACGACTTCGACAACATCAGCGAGCGCACCCCCTTCATCTGCGACCTCCAGCCCGGCGGCCACTACGTCGCCAAGGACTACCAGGATGCTGGCGGCTCCCGCGTCCTCGCCGCCCGCCTCCTCGAGCGCGGCCAGCTAAACAACACCCCCACCGTCTCCGGCAAAACACTCCACGAAGAAGCCGCCCGCGCCGTCGAAACGCCCAACCAGCAAGTCATTCACCCGTGGTCGAACCCGCTCAAGCCCACCGGCGGCCTCGTCATCTTAAAGGGCAATCTCGCCCCCGAAGGCTGCGTAGTAAAAGTAGCCGGCCACGAGCGCATCCACCACACCGGCACGGCCCGCGTATTCGACAGCGAAGACGCCTGCTTCCACGCCGTAGAAGCAGGCCTCATCAACCCCGACGACGTCTTAGTCATCCGCTACGAAGGACCCCGCGGCGGCCCCGGCATGCGCGAGATGCTAGCCGTCACCGCCGCCATCAAAGGCATCCCCGAACTCTCCAAAACCGTAGCCCTCTTAACCGACGGCCGCTTCAGCGGCGCCACCCACGGCCTAATGGCGGGCCACGTAGCCCCCGAAGCCCAACTAGGCGGCCCCATCGCGGCAGTCCACGAAGGCGACACCATCACATTCGACATCCCCGCGCGGACCCTAACCCTAAACGTCCCCGCCGAAGAAATAGCCGCCCGCCTAAAGTCCGTAACGCCCCCACCCGCGCGCTACAAGCGAGGCGTATTCGCCAAATACACCAACAGCGTAAGCTCTGCCAGCCAAGGAGCCGTCACCACCTAATCATGCCTATTCTCTCCGAGCACGTTCTTAAAAGCGTCATTCCACTGTCGATTGGAATCTTCATGGCGGTCTATGGAGCTTTCGGTCCTCGCTTAGGAACGAGTTTTATGGGAAATAGAAGTCCCGAACAGTTGAACCGCACTCCGACCAGAGCCGACCGAGCATTTCATATAGGACTTTCGGTGCTGATCATTCTCTACGGTGCCTTCCATCTGTGGAAATAACGATAACGAATCGCCGTAAACATTTTTCGAGGTCCGATATGTCAACTAAAGATAATTCCAACCAGCACCCCACCTTAACCGGCTCCGAAATCCTCTGGGCCACCCTAGCCGGCGAAGGCACCACCACGGTCTTCGGCTACCCGGGCGGCGCGATCCTCCCCATCTACGACGCCCTGCGCAAATTCCCCACCATCCACCACGTCCTGGTACGCCACGAGCAAGGCGCCGCCCACATGGCCGACGGCTACGCCCGAGCCAGCGGCCGCGTAGGCGTCTGCATGGCCACTTCCGGCCCCGGCGCCACCAACCTCGTCACCGGCCTGGCAACAGCGATGCTGGACAGTATTCCGCTAGTAGCCATCACTGGCCAAGTCTCCTCCAAGGTCCTCGGCACCGACGCCTTCCAGGAGATCGACATCACCGGCATCACCCTGCCCATCACCAAACACAACTTCCTCGTCACGCGCGCCGAAGACATCGCCCCCGCCGTCCGCGAAGCTTTTCAAATCGCCAGATCGGGCCGCCCCGGCCCAGTCCTAGTCGACATCACCAAGGACGCGCAACAAGCCTCCGCCCTCTTCGACTTCGACGCCGCCCGTCCCCACGCCTACCGCCCCCACCCCATGCTCGAGGCCTCCTCCTCCAGCATCCGCGAAGCCGTAGAGCTTATCCAGCAATCCCAGCGCCCCGTCATCCTCGCCGGCCACGGCATCGTCGAATCCGGCGCCGAAAAAGAAGTCATCGCCTTCGCCGAAGCCCACCAGATTCCCATCGCCAGCACTCTTCTCGGCCTCGGCGCCATCCCCGCCGCCCACCCACTCCAGCTCGGCATGATGGGCATGCACGGCGAGTCCTGGGTCAACGAAGCCATCCAAAAGGCCGACCTCCTCCTCGCCTTCGGCATGCGCTTCGACGACCGCGTCACCGGCAACCTCGCCAAGTACTCCCCCAACTCCAAAAAGATCCATGTAGAAATCGACCCCAGTGAAATCAACAAAAACGTAAAGGTAGACGTAGCCCTAATCGGCGACCTAAAGGAGGTCCTAAACCTCTTAGAGCCTTTGCTTCTAACTGACAACGGAGAACTAACAACTGACAACTTCAACCACGCACCGTGGCTGGAAACCATCAACGCCTCCAAGGGCACCGCCGCGGTCCGCGACATCATCAACCTCCCCGACAACGGCCACCTCTACGCCGCGCACGTCATCAACGACATCTGGCACGAAGCCGCCGCCGCCGGTCGCCTCGAACACACCATCATC
>Ga0302308_10002791_pt1 | contig 14047 bp, 11 predicted proteins | sample III_Palsa_E3_3_FD_200531 | JGI IMG/M metagenome (GOLD analysis project Ga0302308, IMG submission 200531) | Peat permafrost microbial communities from Stordalen Mire near Abisko, Sweden - III_Palsa_E3_3 | ecosystem: Environmental > Terrestrial > Soil > Palsa > Peat permafrost | place: Sweden... | reverse complement strand
ACCCCGGTACCGCCCGGAGGTGGGCGGCATGGCCGCCGCGTGGCCGTACTGCGACGCCGTGGTGAGCGCGCATAACCTCGACGCGCTCGATGACCTGCTGGCCGCCCTCCGGGCCCACTGACCGCCGGCCCGGGTGGACGGCGGTCAGCGGATCCGGGATAAGCCGCTGGTGCGCAAAGCGGGTGCGCGCCCACGGCTAGCTCAGTGCTCCCCGCTTAGGCGACGTTGACCTGGACGGTGTGGTATCCGGTCGCGCCGTTGGGTTCGGTCCGGTGCACCATCGCGGTCTGGGTGTAGCCGGTCCGGTCGGTGGCCCGTACCTGGAGGACGTGTGGCCCCGGAGTAGCGTCCCAGACGTAGTACCACTGCCGCCAGGTATCAATCGTGTCCTGGACGGCCACTTTCGCGTCGTACCAGATGCCGTCGACCGACACCTCGACGGCCTCGATGCCGCGGTTCTGGGCCCAGGCGACGCCGGCGATCGTCACCTGGCCCGCAGCCAGGCCGGTGCCGCTGCCCTTCGGGACGTCGATGCGCGACTCGGTCTTAATCGGCCCCTGCTGGGACCAGCCTTGCTTCACCCAGTAGGCGTCGAACGCGCCGAAGGTGGTGAACTCCATGTCGACGACCCACTTGGTCGCGGAGACGTAGCCGTATAGCCCGGGTATCACCGCCCGCACCGGATAGCCGTGCTCGGCCGGAAGCAGCTGGCCGTTCATGCCCACCGCCAGCATCGACTTGCGGCCATCCAGGACCGGGTCGGTGGCCACGCCGATGGTCATCCCCTTGACGTCCCGCATGACGATCTGGTCCGCGCCGGACTGGATCCCCGCCTCGCGCAGCACGTCGGCCAGCAGGATGCCTTGCCACCGGGCGTTACCGATATAGCCGCCGCCGACAGCCTCCGACACGCAGGTCAGGGTGACGTCGTGCTCGACCATGGGCCGCTGGATCAGGTCGTCGAACGTGAGGATCATCGGCTTGTCCACCATGCCATGGATGCGCAGCTGCCAGGTGGAGGCCGCGACCTGCGGCACGACGAGGGCGGTGTCGACGCGGTAAAACGTCGACTCCGGCGTGTAGAACGGCGACAGCCCGGCGATGTTCAGCGTCTCGTCGGCCGGCAGCGGCGTCATCGGGGCGATCTCAAGTTCAGGGGCTCGGGTCGATGCCGGGGCGGCGCGGCTGGCCGACGGCGGGCGCGCGCGGAGACCCTTGCTGACCAGGAGCTCGCCGCTGACCCCGGCCGCGGCCGCGGCCACGGCGGTGACGCCCCCTGCGGCCAGGAACTTGCGCCGGTCGATGGTGGCCGTCAACGTGCCCTCCTTCGGTTGCCGCCGCGAGCCGGCTGCGTCGGCACGACCGGTGCCGACGAGCGCACCAGCCATAGCAGCGCCGTCACGCCGACCATGCCGCCGACGACCCAGGGGATGGCGTCCGCCGGCCCGGCCTGCGGCCTGGTGATGGTGAGGAAGGCGGCGACAAGCGCGCCTGCCGCGATGCCGGCCACGCCAAGCGCGGGCACGCGCCTGGTCAGGACCCCGAGCGCCGTCGCCAGCAAGGCGATGATGACGTACATGCCGAGCAGCAGCACGGTCCTGCCGTGCTGGCCGAAGTGCGTCACGGCCAGGTTCTTCAGCGAGGTCGGCGTCCGGTCGATGAATACGTTGCCGACGGCGACGATCGGCGAGACCTGCGGCCGGACAAACGCCGCGGCCAAGATGGTGACGCCGATCGCGACGGCCGCGGCCAGGAAACCCGTCACCGCGCCGACCATCGGCCCGCGTCGTCTCTCTTCCCGCCTGCGGTCCCGGTCGGCCTGCCAATGGTGCGGAAGCAGGCCGGCGTCGGGAGCCGTGAGCATCGACCCCGCGCCGAGTCCGTAGTCACCGCGGCTTGCGTCCTGGTAGCCGTTACCGCTCCAGCCGTTGGCGTTTCCTTGGTCCGCATACGCTTCCGGGGCGCCGTAGCCGTCTTCGGCGTCAGCGTAGCCGTCGAATCCGTCCGCAGGCTCGCCGTAGCCGTTTCCGGCCCCGTCGAACCCGTCTGTAACCACGCCGTAGCCGTTTCCGCCGCCGTCGAATCCGTCCGCGGGCTCGCCGTAATCGCCCGTCACTGCGTTGCGGGCATCGTGGCCGCCCCTGCCGTAGGCGTAACCGTCCGGGGCAGCAGGGAAGGGATCGATTACGCGAGTTTGCTGGTAGTCGCGATATTCGTGATCGGCCGATCCGTCGAAGGCGTGCTGGTAGCCGGGCTCCGCCTGGTAATCCGGCTGGGCTCCGTAGGCCGGCTGGGCTCCGTAGGCCGGCTGGGCTCCGTAGGCCGGCTGGGCTCCGTAGGCCGGCTGGGCTCCGTAGGCCGGCTGGTCTTGGTAGGCGGCGGGCTGGCCCTGGTAGGTGGGCTGGTCTTGGTAGGTGGGCTGGTCTTGGTAGGTGGGCTGGTCTTGGTAGGTGGGCTGAGCCTGATAGGCGGGCGCCCCTTGGTAGGCCGGGCGGGGCTCGTAGGCGGGCTGGCCTTGGTAGGTCGGCTGGGGCTCGTAGGGGGGCTGCGCCTGGTAGCCCGGCTGGCCTCGGTAGGCGGCGTGGCCTTGGTAAGCCAGCTCGCGCTGGTACGCCGACTGGCCTTGGTTAGCCGACTGCGGCGGGGAACTCCCGTCGTCCCAGTACGAGCCCTGGCCCGTTGCCTCGTCTTGGCCGGAGGCCTGATCGGCGTCCCAGTGGGCGCTGTCGTCCCGGTGGGCCGGCCAGGCTCGCGGCGGCGTCGCTTGCGGCCAGCCCCCTTGCCGGGGTGGCAGCCTGCGGTGCGACGGATCGTAGCTCATATCCCTATTCACGGTCGTGATGGCCTATGTCGTTTGACCTTTGCCCTGCGGGTAACCAACCGGTAAGAAAGCACTCAGCTATTCCCGTCGGTCAGAGCCGTACTTCGCGGGGTTCACGCTTCGGAAGCGCCGCCCGGGACGGGAGCGCATCGACGGTGTTGTCCCGGGCCGCCGTGAGGGCGGGGGCCGCAGTGAGGGCGGGGGCCGCCGCGATATCGAGGTCGGCCGCGACGGCGGCTGCCACCTCGACGGGCAGCGTTTCGGCCGGGACGGCGCCGCGCCGGGCTAGCTCGCGGCGGACCAGCCAGCCGCCCGCTACGACCAGTATGGGCACCCCGTAGGCGATCGCGTAGACGAGACGGTAGGGAGGAGTGTACCGGCCCATGTTCCCATCGGCGGCGTAGTACGCGCCCGCGGCGAAGGCGAGCCATTCCGGATGGCCGTCAAAAGCGACCAGCATGACCAGGAGCAGCGCATACCACTGGTAGTGCGGGGTGGTGACGGCCAGGGCGGCCGCGGTCATGACGACGGCACCCTGCCACGGCCGGTCAGGGTCGCCGAACTGCAGGACGGCCAGAGCGACCGCGGCCAGGATGAGGACCGCCATGGCGGAGGCCAGCGGCCCGGTCACGAGCAGGCCGATGATCCCGTACCTGGTCCCGGTGGTGTAGTTCTCCTGCTGCAAGTAGCCGGGCAGGAATCCGATCACCTTGCTGCCGACCGCCAGCAGGTGCGGGACGTAGACCGCGATGAACGCGCTGCTCGCGGCGGCGGCGACCGTGAACCAGCGGCGCCGGAGCAACGCGGGTACGGTCAGTACGGGCGTCAGCTTGGTCGCGATGGCCAGGCCGAGCAGGATCCCGCCCAGTATGGTCCGGCGGGTGGTGCGCGCTGTGGCCAGCACCAGGATCGCGGCTGCGGTGAGCCCGGCCGCGACCACGTCCACGTGGGCGCTGTTGCCGGCCTCCAGGGCCACCATCGGACACCAGGACCACAGCGCGGCCGTGCGCATGTCCCGGCCCAGCCGGCGCAGGCCGAACAGCAGCAATACCGTGATAAGGACGGCGACCAGCGCCGTGGTCGCCTGAATGGGCGTGCTCGAATCACTGCCCCCGGGCAGGTAGTGCACGCCGAGGAAGTACGCCTCGGCCACCGGCGGGTAGATGGTGGGAACCGTCGGCCGGTTGATCGCCGTGCAGCCCGCGGCGAGTTCGGCGGCCGGATGGCTGGCGACGTAGGACTGCGACACGCAGTACTGGGCGCCTGGGTGGAAGAGGAACTCGTCTCGCAGGCCGGTGAGCTGCCGGGCCGTCGGGACGTACGCGTACGGGTCGACACCCGCGGCCTGCACCCGGCCGTCCCAGATGTAGCGGTAGAGGTCGTTGCTGTTCTGCGGCGGCGCCGACACCGCGGCCAGCTGGACGGCGATGCCGCCGAGCAGGATCAGGGCGACCGCGGACCGCAGCGGCACCTTCCGCAGCAGCCAGGCGGCGGCGATGAACGCCATCCACGCGCCGATCAGCAGCGGAAGCGGCCGTACCCGCGCGGGATCGGAGGCGGGCCGGACGAGTAGCAGCACCAGGCCGGCTATCACGATGAGGGCCAGGCTGATCGCGGCCACGCGGAGTTTTGCGTTCATGCAGGTTAGGGTGCCATCTCGGGAGGCTGCGGGGTCATCCGCGCGGGGAGCGGTAAGCATTTCTTAACAGGGTCACCACGGATCGTTCTGAAGGAATTGGACTGGCACCTATGGAGGCGAACCATCGGTCGTCGACCGTCCAGATCTCGACCTGGCCCAGCCCGGCGTCATCGGCCACCTGCGCGATCTGATCAGCGCCGACGTAGGCCCAGGGGAACCAGGCGCTGGCTGATTCGGCATGGCAGAGCCGGACCTGCTCGCGGCGCAGCGGCGACCCCGGCGGCTCCAGTTCCACGATGGCCCGGCCCCGCGGCGCGAGCAGTTCAGCGACCCGGCTGAGCAAGGCCGCCGGATCGCCGCCGATCCCGATGTTCCCGTCGGCGAGCAACACGGTGGTCCACCGGCCGGTCCCCGGCACTCGGCCGAACACGTCGCGCAGCATCGCCAGTGCCCCCGACGAACGGGCCAGGTCCACCGCGTACGGCGTGATGTCGATGCCGAGGGCAGGAATGCCGCGCTCGGACAGGGCCACGGTTAGTCGTCCTGGCCCCGAGCCGATATCCAGCGTCGGCCCCTCGCAGTGGTCGAGGATCGATTTGTCGCCGGGGCTCTCGTGTAGCCAGCCATCCACGGAAAGCGGCTTGCGGCTGCCGTCGGCGTGCTCGATCTCCGGCCGCACCCAGCCGGCCAGCGCGTGCTCGTAAAGTTCTCCGATCACGCAGACTCCTACCCTTCATCCGAGGATGGTCGTGAGGCCAGGGCGCCCCCCAGCGGGGATCGCTCGACTGCCCCGCCGGTCACGGCGGCGCAAAAGCATCCCTCAGTGTTAACCCAGGTGATTTGTCGCGGAGCCGGATCGGCGCCGATCCGGCCGGAACTCACAGAATCGTCACTGTGCTTACGGACTGGTGACGCTTTTGCCCGGTTAACTGGCTCAGACGGTTGCTGACGTCTTACCTTGGAGGCGTAGCCATTATCTTTTTGCTGACCTCTGGAACGGGGAACCCTTGGTAAGTAACCCCGATCCACCAGGTCGGATCGTCGTCGTTGACGACGATCCGACCGTGGCGGACGTTGTTGGGCGGTACCTCGTACGTGACGGTCATACCGTCGAGTGCGTGCACGACGGATACGAGGCACTGCGCCGGGTGGCCGAAGAGCCGCCCGACCTTGTCGTGCTCGACCTGATGCTGCCCGGCATGGACGGTCTGGAGGTATGCCGCAGGCTGCGGGCCCGCTGGCCGATTCCGGTGGTCATGCTGACCGCTCTCGGCGACGAGACGGACCGCCTGGTCGGCTTCGAGACGGGAGCGGACGATTACGTCACCAAGCCCTTCAGCCCCCGCGAGCTGGCGCTCCGAGTGCGCTCGGTGCTGCGCAGGTCTCGCGGGGCCGGCCTCCCCGACAAGGCCGACCTGGGGGCCATCACCGACGGCGACCTGCTGGTCGACCTGTCCGCGCACGAAGTCAGGACCAGCGGCAAGCTGATCCAGTTGACCTCACGGGAGTACGACCTGCTGGTCTTCCTCATGCGTAACCCGCGCAAGGCCTTTACCCGGGAGCAACTGCTCACCGAGGTATGGAGCTGGACGTTCGGCGATACCTCCACCGTCACCGTGCATGTGCGCCGGCTGCGGGAGAAACTCGAGTCCGACCCGACACTGCCCAAGCGCATCGTCACCGTGTGGGGCGTCGGGTACCGATACGAGCCGGAAGCAGCGTGATCACGATGCACGGCGACCTTGCCCTCGCGGATATCCAGTGGTCGGACCTGGCGCACATCTCCGAGCGGGTGTTCGTGCTCTCGGTGGTCGTGACGTTCCTCGGGATTGGCCTACTCAAGCTACTCGCGGCGAAATCCGTCGGGCTGATGCTGGCCCTGGTCGTCGGGGTGTCGGTCATCTGCTCGCTGCTCGGGGTGGGCGTCATCGCCTGGCTGATGATGGGCTCCAGCTCCGACCGTGATGTCATGATCGACCTGATGTCGATCGCCGGACTGGCCGGCTTCGTGGTGGCCATGTTCGTCGGGCGGCGGCTTGTCAAGGCCAGCCACGCACTCTCTTCCGCGGTGCAGGATGTCGGCGAGAGCGGCGTCTACGTCGCGCCCCAGATGACGCTGCCCGCTGAACTCGCCGGGCTCTCGGCCGAGCTCGCGGGGACGCACGAGCGGCTGGCTCAGGCCCGGACCAGGGAGCGTGCCCTTGAGGCCAGCCGGCGTGAGCTCGTCGCCTGGGTCAGCCATGACCTGCGCACCCCGCTGGCCGGGCTGCGGGCCATGGCCGAGGCCCTCGAAGACCAGGTGGTGGTCGATCCGCGTGAGGTGTCCCAGTACCACACGCAGATCCGGCGTGAGGTGGACCGGCTCACCGCGATGATCGACGACCTCTTCGAGCTGTCCCGGATCCACGCGGGCGCGCTGCGGCTGGCCCGGCGCATGGTCGGGCTCGAGGACCTCGTCGCCGAGGTCGTGGCCAGCGCCGAGCCGGTGGCCCGGGCCAAGGGCGTCAGGCTCTCCGGCGCCGCGGTACGCGGCATGCCGGTGTTCGTCGACTCGGCCGAGATGGGCCGGGCGCTGCGCAACCTGGTGACCAACGCGATCAGGCATACGCCGCCGGACGGCGGCGTCGACGTGCTGGCCGAGGTGCAGGGCGGGATGGCGTGCGTGAGCGTGTCGGACGCCTGCGGCGGTATTCCGCCCGGTGATTTGCCTCGGGTGTTCGACGTGGCGTTTCGTGGCGAATCGGCCCGCACCCCGGGACCGCAGGAAGGCGCCGGGCTCGGCCTGTCGATCGCGCGCGGCATCGTCGAGGCGCACTCCGGCCAGATCGCCGTGCGCAACGCGGGTCCCGGCTGTCAGTTCCTCATCAGGCTGCCACTGGCCCGTCCGGGTGTGCCGGCCATCAACCGCACCGTACCCCGCCGTCGCGCCCCCGTCGTCGGCTCCGACCAGGACGCCAGCGCCATCACCGCCCGCTGAGAGCGTGCTGACCATCCGCCGAGAGCGTGCATTACCGCCCGGTCAGCGTGTAGGCCACGGCGCGCTGCCCTAGCGCACCCGCCCCGCCGCGGACTGTTGCGGCCACCCGGCGTATTGGACAAAGCGAACAATTCCGGCGTAGCAAGGCTTGCTACGGATGAGTGTGTGTAGTTACCCCCCGTTCGGTGGCGGGTAACTACACACAATGACGAAAAACGGCGCCTTAGCGGGCGGCGGCGGTGAGCGTGGCGGGCTCGCGGAGGGGGGCGTGGGCGAATTCGGCGATGCCGTCGGCGAAGCGGGTCTGAGCGCGGAAACCGAGATCCCGGGCGGCGGCGGCGGGGGAGGCCACGATGTGCCTGACGTCGCCGAGGCGGAAATCACCGGTCACGATAGGTTCGATACCGCCGAAGGCAACAGCCAGCGTGCTGGCCATCTCGCCGACCGTATGCGGCTCGCCGCTCGCCACGTTGTAACAGCGCAGCGCGCCCGTCTCCACACCAGAACGCCCGGCACCCGTCTCCGCGCCGGTCCCCGTCTCCGCGCCGGTCCCCGTCTCCGCGCCGGTCCCCGTCTCCGCGCCGGCGACCGCCCGGTCGACAGCCTCCAAGGCGAGCAGGTTGGCGCGGGCCACGTCGCGGACGTGCACGAAGTCACGGCGCTGGCCGCCGTCCTCAAACACCCGGGGCGGGGTCCCGTTCTCCAGGCAGGAACGGAAGATCGCGGCCACACCCGAGTACGGGGTGTCGCGGGGCATCCGCGGACCGTACACGTTGTGGTAGCGCAGGCCGACCGCGGCTCCGCCGGTCAGCCGGGCCCAGCTCGCGGAGAAGTGCTCCTGTCCCACCTTGCTCGCGGCGTAGGCGTTGCGCGGATCCAGCGCTGCGTCCTCGCCGACCGTTGTGGTGCTGAGCGGCTGCGCGCACTGCGGGCAGCGCGGCTCGAAGCGGCCCGCGGCCAGGTCGGCCGGATGGCGAGGGGCGGGCCGGACCCGTCCGTGCGTCGCGCAGTCGTACGCCCCCTCGCCGTATACGACCATGGAGGACGCGAAGACCAGTCGCGGTATGCCGTGACGGCCCATCGCCTCGAGCAGGACCGCGGTGCCGGTGACGTTGACGTCCGCGTAGGCGGGCAGGTCGGAAAGGTCCACGCCGAGTCCGACCATCGCGGCCTGGTGACACACGGCGTCCATCCCGGCCAGCGCCTCGTCAACGGCCGTAGTGTCGCGCACGTCGCCGACGATGAGCTCGCCCGAGACATAGTAAGGCCTGCCGTTGTGAACAGCGGGCGTGAGGGAATCCAGGCCGCGCACTTCATGTCCTGCCGCCTGCATGCTTTCCACGATGTGCGATCCGATGAAGCCGGCCGCACCTGTGACGAGAACGCGCATGACCTCAGCGAACCACGCGGCCGACGCGAAACGCACGACCGGCCGCCACCGTCACAGGTTCGTAAGGCCCGGCGGGCCACTTTACGGACCTAATCGACCTGCCGCGCAAGTACTGTCGGGCGCCATGGAAATAGATGTTGTCCTGCCGTGCCTCAACGAGGCAGGCGCACTGCCCTGGGTCCTGTCCCGGATGCCGGCCGGGTACCGGCCCATCGTCGCCGATAACGGCTCCGACGACAACTCGGCGGCAATTGCGGCGGCCTACGGGGCGCGCGTCGTGCACGTCCCGCAGCGTGGTTTCGGCGCCGCTTGCCACGCGGGCCTGGTCGAGGCGAGCAGCGATGTCGTTTGCGTCATGGACGCCGACTCCTCCTTCGACCCCGGTGACCTGCCGGCGGTAGCGGATCCGGTCCTGGCAGGCGATGCCGATCTCATCCTGGGACGGCGCTTGGTCCAGGGCAAGGGCGCCTGGCCGTTGCACGCCAGGATCGGCAACCGGGTGCTGGCGGCCGAACTCCGCCGCCGGATCGGCGTCCCGGTACGGGACCTCGGTCCGATGCGCGCCGCCAGGCGCGAGGCGCTGCTGGCCCTGTCGCTGTCAGACCGGCGGTTCGGCTATCCGCTCGAGATGGTGGTTCGCGCGGCCGAGGCGGGCTGGCGGATCGCGGAAACCGACGTGCCGTATTACCCGCGGACCGGGAAGTCCAAGGTCACGGGGACGCTCGGCGGCACGGTGCGGACCGTGCGCGACATGCGCCGGGTGCTGGCCTCGGTGGCGTCGCCCGCCGCTTCGGCGCAGGTGACGTCGTGACCGGCGAAGAGTACGCGGGCAAGCACCGGCGGGCCGGCGCCGGAGCGATTCGCGTACCCAGGTGGTCCAGCGGACCCCCGGCGGATCGGGTGCTGGCCGCGCAGGTCGTGGTGATCGCGAAGGAACCCGTTCCCGGCCGGGTCAAGACCCGGCTCACCCCGCCGTTCACGCCCGCGCAAGCGGCCGCTCTGGCCGAGGCGTCCCTGGTCGATACGCTGGCGGCGGTGGCGGCCACGCGGGTCTCCCGCCGGGTGCTCGCCTTGGACGGCAGGCCCGGACGGTGGCTGCCTGCCGGTTTTGATGTCATCGGCCAGCGCGGCGCTGGCCTCGATGAGCGGATCGTCTGGGCCCTGGTTGACGCTCAGGAGACGCTGGCGGTGCCGTTGGTGCTGATCGGGATGGACACCCCTCAGGTGACGCCGGGTCTGCTGGCCGCGGCCGCCGAGCCACTGGTGTCCGATACCGCGGATGCGACGTTCGGCATGGCCGAGGACGGCGGCTTCTGGCTGCTCGGCCTGCGCAGGATCGATCCGGCTCTGGTGCTCGGGGTCCCGATGTCCCAGCCGGACACGGGATCGCGGCAACTCGCACGGCTGGAGCGGGCCGGGCTCCGGGTCCGGCAGCTGCCGGAACTCATCGACGTGGACACGGCAGCCGAGGCGGAGCACATCGCGGCCGCCACGCCGGGCTCGGCCTTCGCGACCTGCCTGACCGGCTTGAGGTACGGGGCCGCGCTGGCCGGAGCAGTTGCCCGATGAAGGCATTTCCGCCGGTTGGGACCACGCCGGTAGCCGAGAGTGGTTAAATAGTTTCTGGTTGCACGAAGTTCGTGTACGTGTCACAGCGCCTGCGAAATTCTGACCGCGGGCGTATGCATTTCCGAACGCCCGGCCCGCCAGGGCAGTCCACATGGGCAGTGGTCGCAGCAACCCGGGGCACACGACCGTGGTTCCCGAAATCGTCTCAGTAGGAGAAGTACATGCCTCAGGGCACCGTGAAGTGGTTCAACTCGGACAAGGGCTATGGTTTCATTGCCCCGGACGACGGTTCAGCTGACGTCTTCGTCCACCACTCCACCATCAAGATCGACGGCTTCCGTACCCTTCAGGAGAACCAGCGGGTCGAGTACACCGCTGGGCGCGGCCCGAAGGGCCCGCAGGCGGAAGAAGTGCACCCGCTGTAACACGCCACGACACCAATGCGGGGCGGTCCTGGAAAGGACCGCCCCGCATTGCTGTCCGGGAGTAGGAACCGCTGTCCGGGAGAACGGACCCTTAGGACACCGGGCCGGTGACGGTGACGAGGCTGCCGTAAGTCAGCAACGGCCACGCCGTCTTGGCGGCGTCCCAGGGCACCTCGACGCAGCCCAGGCTCTGGTAGAAGCCGTAGCTGTAGCGGGAGAAGTAGTGCACGGCGTCGCCGCCGTCGAAGTAGGACACGTAGTAGACCGGGTCGGCGTACTTGCTCCCGTCCGGGTTGGTGCCCTTCATGATCTGGAAGTAGTACTTCAGATACACCGGGAAGGTGCCGTCCACGGTGGGCGCGGCCGGGATACCGGTGTTCGCCGGGGTGCTGAACACCTGCCGGCCGTTGTGCCAGATCCGCAGGGATTCGGGGGAGTTCTGGTCGGCCAGCGCGTAGGTGTAGCCGTTCGGGTCGTGCTGGCCCTTGGCCACCGCGGTGAGCAGGTGAGACCAGACGGAATCGCCGGCCACCCCGTCCATGGTCAGGTTGTCGACCGATTCGAACGCGCGGATTGCCCCGATTTGGAGGATGCTGGCGGAACCGGCCTTCCACTGGCTCGTCAGGTTCCAGGGGTAGCTGCCCTGCCAGCTGAAGGTCCCGGCGGGAGCGCTGTACGCGGCGGAAAGCTCGGCCCGTGCGTTGCCCGGGCTGATGACGGTATGGGAGGTGGACGTCCAGGTCACCGGCAGATATCCAAGCTGAGCGAGCAGCTCCTGCAGGCGCATGGTGCTGAACGAGCCGGTGTTGAAGCTCTGGCTCAAGTCCGAAGCTAGGGTCCCGCCCGTGCCCGCGCTGGCCCCAGCGGCCGAGATCATGCCGGACGGCCCGCCGGGGATCTTCACCGTGACGTGGGTGTCCTGCGAATATCCCACCGCGGGGGTAAAGACCGCCGAGTCGCCCTGGGCCTTCCAGCTACCCGCGATCTGCGGCGAAAGCGCCGGCATCGGGGAACTGGCGGCGAGCGGCGCGGAGAACTGCAGCCGGATGGTGCTGGTGCCGTTGACACCCTTCGCGCCGGCCGCCGGGGTGACGGATACCACCTGCAGCGCGGGCGCGGGCTGAGCTGGCCTTGAGGTGTCCGAACGGCTGCCGGAAGCGGTCGGCGCCACCGCAGACGCGTGGCTTCCGGGCGCCGCGAACGCGACGATCGCGATGCCGGCGATGAGCACGAGCGCGGCGCTGCTGGCGGTGAGGGCCGCTCCGCGCTTCTTGCCTGCGCCGGGGCTACTGGCGGGGCTACTGGCGGGCCGCCTTCGCGGCCGGATCCGTTTGGCGGAAGTCCCGCTCTTCAGCAGCAATGATTGCTGTCTGCGGAACCATCCGGATCGCGACACGGCGCCTTCCCCTCGACCTAATTCACAATTGGACAACAATTAGAGGCTGAAACTCTCAAGGCAAGCAAGCAAGGTCGTTAACAACCCCCAACACACAGACGCGCACGCACCGGAAAAGGTTGCCGACACTGGCTGATCTTGTCCTCCTGGCCGGACCGGTCAGGAGGGACCAGCGGCATGTTGCTATCCGTAATCTCGCGAGCACATCGCGGCGCCGAGATTGGCTGGCAAAGAATTAGTTTACTAGGACGCTGGCGGTCTGAAATCCGGGTCGCGCCCAGGTCTGGCCGCCGCGGGCCAGAAGGGCCCGGCCGCGGTGACCGGCTACCCTGGCTCGCCTGCGGCGCCCGTCCTGGCCCGGCCGGCCGGGAGGTGCCCGAAGGGCCGGATGTTCCGAGGGCGGAAGGCCGACGTTCCTGGCCGCCTCGGGCCCGTCGGCTGGGCCCGAACGCCGTGCTGATCGTGCCATTCACGCGCCCAGATAAATGGATTGCGGACTGGCCACTGAATGGTGCATAACGAAGCGGATTTGCCGTCCCTGCGTATAGTGCCGTACTCAGTCGGGATATGGAGATATTCGGTCGGAAAGCTTAGCGCGAGCCGGCCGCTTGCGGATTTAGCGGCCCATCGCTCGACCACTGGTGTTGATGGTGACGGCCACCGCATGCGGAGTGTCACAGGTGTGATTGAAAGCGTATGGGCCGACCCTCGATACGGCTAAGAAGGGGTGGCGGGCCGTTCCGCAGCGGACGTCGTGACCCGCCGGGCCGGGGTAGTCGTGACCCGCCGGGCAGAGGTAGTCATGGGCTGCTGGGTAGAGGTTTCTGTAACATCCCGGCAAGAACTGGCTGTAACGGAATGAATTTCTTGCACTACTTTCCGTTCCTATGACCAGGTGGCCGGGGTCAGTCCCTGGCCGTAGCCGCCCATCGCGGGGCCGTAGGTGGTCTGCCCGGTGCCCGTCACCTGCGACGTAAGGACTTCGCAATAAATCGTCGTCCTTTCGGGCGTGCTTCCGGCGTAAAAACGGACAAAACACGGATCTTTTGAATTCCCTGACCCGCCTCCGCTGCGCAGCTAGCGTGATCCACCGGGAGCGTCACAGCGGACACCCAATGGAGGTGGATTGAATGCGCAACGGGCATCGGTCCGCATGGCGCCGTCGCGGTAATAGGAGTCGTGCGGCGCGTCTTGCGGTCCCCCTCGCCATCCCGATGGCGTTGGGCCTGACTCTCGGGATCATCCTCGCGGTCTCAGGAGGTAACAAAACACAGATTGACCAGTCGGCCTTGGGGGCCACGGCTAGTCCGTCTGGGACGGCTTCCGCGTCGGCGTCGGCGTCAGCAGCTCCGGCAACCACAGCCGCGCCCGTCGTGGCGACGGCCAATGTCAACTGCGACATCATCGTCCCCGCGAACCCGCTCAGCGCGCAGGGCCTGGCCACGGCTTATCAGCTCACGGGCACGGACGGCCAGACGCCCGCGGCCTCCGGCTGCACCATGGCCAACTCGGCTAACCTCGGGGCCTTTGTCCAGGCCACCATCCTCAACCCGAGCACCGGCGCGCTGTCGGTCTACAACCCGCTGGTCGTGACCCAGGGCACCACGCCTGCCGTCGCGCCAGTGGTGCCGACACTGCCGCCGAACGCGATCGTCACCATCGATTTCGGGTTCAACGGCACGGACCTGTTCCAGGTCGGGGCGACGGCCAACGCGCTGCAGCAAGGCAACTGCGTCAACGGCGAGCCGGGATCGATCTTCGGCCAGGTGTCGTTCTGCAACGGCACTACCTTCTTCAACGCGGCGTTCCGGCTGATGCGCGAGGGAAGGC
>Ga0302308_10002784_pt1 | contig 14060 bp, 13 predicted proteins | sample III_Palsa_E3_3_FD_200531 | JGI IMG/M metagenome (GOLD analysis project Ga0302308, IMG submission 200531) | Peat permafrost microbial communities from Stordalen Mire near Abisko, Sweden - III_Palsa_E3_3 | ecosystem: Environmental > Terrestrial > Soil > Palsa > Peat permafrost | place: Sweden... | reverse complement strand
ACCCTGACCAATGACGGCCACGATGTGGTCGTCGATCCCGGTTACACCGGCGCGGTGAAGGTCAACGGGCAATCGGTGACCACTCCGGTGGTGGCGAATACCTCGGCGAGCGGTGGCAACACGGTGACCCCGATCACCAGCACCAGCGGTGGCAACATCCCTGGCGCCACCACGACGACGACTACGACCACCACCACCAGTTCGACGACTACCACGGCGGACAACAACGGCACCACTCCCGCCCAGCAGACTCAGCAGCAGCAGCAGCAGCAACAACAACAGCAGCCGACCGGCACCGGCGGCGGGCTCACCATGGACGATCCGCTTTCCGGCAGCAGCAACATCGTCAGCTCCGATGTCCGCACCAATCCGGGTGCGGTGGTCAATCCGGTCACTTCGGCTGATCCGACCAGTCCGAGCTAATCGATCGCTCGATCGCTTCTTTTTCCAAAAAGGCCAGCCTCTCCGGCTGGCCTTTTTTTTGTGCCCGCCGCCAGTGATGATTATCCCATCCGGAAGAGCTGCCCCGTCTTCCTCCCGAGGAGCCGGGAGGCGAGGGTGAGGCTCACTCCCAGGAAGACCATGGCCACGACGCCGAGGGCGCAGGCGAGCGCGGGCGCTTCCGGGGTGATCCGGCCGAGGAGCTGGTAGATCGCCTTGGTGAGGGGGTAGAAGCGCGATTCCTCGGCCAGGACCATGCCGTTGCTGACGTCGAGGAGGGAGAAGGCGAAGGTGAGGAGGGTGCCCGCGATCAGGTTGGCGGCGATGAGGGGGACGGTGATCTGGGCGAGGGTCTGCCAGGGTTTCGCGCCGAGATTGGCGGAGGCCCGCTCGAGATCGACTGACATCTGCTCCAGCCCGGCGGTGGCGGCGCGGACCAGGTAGGGGAGCCGGTGGAGGGCGTAGGCGACGACGAGGAGGAGGGTCGGGTTCCGGCGGGGATCGAAGCAGGCGACCCAGAGGGTGTTGATTGCGGCGGCCAGGCCGTGCGAGGAGACGGGAAATGGGCCGTGGCTGAAGGCGATCAGGAAGGCGAAGGCGGTGACGAGGCCGGGGAGGGCGAGCGGGAGCATCGCCAGGGCGTCGAGGAGGGAGCGGCCTGTGAATTTCTCCCGCACGAGCAACTGGGCGATGGCCAGGCCGAGGATGAGATCGAGGAGCGAGGCCGCGCCCGCGTAGACGAGGGAGTTCTGCAGGCTGGTACCGGTGAGCGGGAGGGTGAAGACCTCGTGGTAGTAGGAGGCCGACCATTGCGAGGGGAGGACGGTGAAGAACCACTTCGCCGCGAACGATTGGATCACCACGCCGAGATGGGGAAGGACCGAGACGAAGATGAGGAGGGAGACGCCGAGGGTGGCGGCCCATCCGGCGAGCGGGGAGAGTTTGCGCGCTCCATCCGCTCCCGCCGCCGAAGCGCGGGAGAGCATCGCGTAGTCGCCCCGGGTGGCCCAGCGAGCCAAGAGGAAGAGGACGGCGACGACCGCGAGGGTGACGACGGTGAGGCAGTAGCCGAGGGGATTGTCCGATTGGTTGACGAGGTTGTAGATCTGGGTCGGCGCGGTGCTCTGGAAATCGAAGATCAGCGGCGTCCCCAGATCGGTGAAGGCGGAGACGAAGACGATCGCGCCGCCCGCGAAGATGCCGGGGAGCGCCAAGGGCAGGGTGACGGTGCGGAGGACGGTGAGGCTGCGCGCGCCGAGGTTGCGCGCCGCGTCATGGAGGGCGGGGTCGAGGTTCGCCAGCGCGGCCTGGACGCTCAAAAAGAGAATCGGGAGAAGGTGGAGGGTCTGGAGGAAGACGATGCCCCAGAAGCCGCCCGCGCCGAACCAATCGGGCGGATGGAGCGGGTCGATCAGATGGAAATGATCGAGGAGGAGATTGAGGCTGCCGAAGCGGGCGAAGCATTGCTTGAGGCCGATGGCCCCGACGAAGGGGGGGAGGATCAGCGGCAGGAGGAGGAGGGCGCTCAAGGTCGTCTTGGCGGGGAAATCGGCGCGGAGGAAGAGGAGGGCCAGGGGGAGGGCCAGGATCAAGGTGAGGGCCGTCGTCCAGGCGGCGATGAGAAAGCTGTTGCCGAGGCATTCGCGGTAGAAGGGATTGGCGAAGAGGAGGCCGTAGTAGTCGAGCGAGAAAATCTGCGTCACATGGCCGTCGATGATTTTTTCGACGAAGAAGGAGCCGCCCAGCACCTTGACCAGAGGGTAGACCAGGAAGAGGGCGAAGAAGGCGAGGAGGAAGGGGAGGGCCTTTTTCATGGGAAGAAGAGGAGGTGCTCCGGCGGGACGGTGAAGCGGACCTCGGTCCCCTCCCCGAGGTAGTCGGGGGTGGCGACCTTGATCTCTTCGCCCTGCGGGGTGCGGAGGACGATCTGGTTGCGGCTGCCGAAGAAGGTGGCGCCGATCACCCGGGCGGGGTGGCCGCCGCTTTCCGCATTCGGCACCAGGATCACCCGCTCCGGGCGGAAACCGATCTGGGCCTGGGAGTCGGGACCAACCGCAGGCGCTCCGAGCGCATGGGCCAGCGGACCCGTGGCGGGAAAGAGGTTCATCTCTCCGATGAAGCGGGCGACGAAGGGATTGGCGGGGTGGTGGTAGATTTCGAGCGGGGTGCCGACCTGGAGGACCTTGCCGCCGTCCATGACGGCGATCCGGTCGGCGAGCGAGAGGGCCTCCTCCTGGTCGTGGGTGACGTAGAGGCTGGTGGTTGCGGCGGCGCGGTGGAGGCGGGCGATCTCTTCCCGCATCTCGACGCGGAGGCGGGCGTCGAGGTTGGAAAGGGGCTCGTCGAGGAGGAGGAGATCGGGGCGGACGACGGCGGCCCGCGCCAGGGCGACGCGCTGCTGCTGGCCGCCGGAGAGGGAGCCGGGTTTGCGCTCGCGCTGCTCCGTCATTCGGACTTGGGCGAGCGCCGCTGTCACGCGCTGGTCCAGCTCGGGCTCCGGGACTTTGCGGAGGCGGAGGCCGTAGGCGACGTTTTCGTAGACGGTGAGGTGGGGCCAGAGGGCGTAGTTCTGGAAGACGAGGGCGGTGTTCCGGTCGTGGGCGGGGACGCCGTTCATCGTGCGCTCGCCGAAGCGGATCGTCCCGGCGTCGGGCTCGTAGAATCCGGCGACCATCCGGAGGAGGGTGGTCTTGCCGCAGCCGGAGGGGCCGAGCAGGAAGAAGAGCTCGCCCGAGGCCACGGTGAGGCTGACGTCGTTGACGACGGGGGAACCGTCGAAGGTTTTGGTGAGGTTAAGGAGTTCTATTTTCACGGGTGGGCGGCGAGTTGGGCGGCACGGTCGGCGAGGGAGCGGTAGCGGGCGTCGGCGTCGATCATCCATTGGTTGCGGAGGGCTCCGGCACGGACCGGATCGGTGCGCCAGAAGCGGGCCAGGTCCGAGGCCTCGGCCTCGGTGATCGGGGGGCGGACCAGCTCGGCGAGGAGCGGGGCCTGTTGCGCTGTGGGCAGGCGAAGGATCGCTTTCCAGGCGGCCTGGAGGCGGGCGTGGACGTCGATGATGGTCTGGCCCATCAGGTCGTTGACGACGCCCCAGCGGCGGCTGCCGAGATCGCCGTTATAGGTGAAGCCGGAGGTCATCTGGAAGGGGTTCGGCAGAGCTGGATTTTCAGCGTAGAGAGGTGGCCAGATGCCCATCCGCGAGATGGGGTACTGGCGCGGGCCGCCGGGCGTTCCCGTCGGCTTCATCCAGAGAGACTGGCCGGGGGCCGACATGACGAAGGTGACGAAGGCCTGGGCCACATCGAGGTTGGGCGCTCCCTTCAGGATGCCGATGCCGTCCGGGGTGAGGACGGAGAGGCCCTGCGGGATGACGAAGCGGACGTTCTCCGAGCCGAAGGAGGCTTCCTCGACCTTGCCGTTGATGTCGATGGTGATCGCCTCGGCGGCGTCGCCCGCGCCGATCTCCTTGGCCGGGGCGGGGCTGGCGGCGAAGAAGGAGCGGATGTTCGCGCCCATCCGGTAGAGGATCGACCAGCCGGCATCCCAGCCGTAGGCCTGGAGGATGATCTCGTAGATCATGTGGACGCTGCCGCTCTTGCGCGGATCGGCGGCGCTGACCCAATCGAGGAACTCGGGCCGGGTGAGGTCTTCCCACGCGGCGACGGGCGGGAGGCCGAGCCGTTCGCGGATGCGGACGTTCTCGAGGATGCCGAACGAGGAGATCGCCGCGCCGTAGTAGCAGAAATCGGGATCGATCAGCGGGACGCCGGCGATGGCGGGGGGGATGACGCCGAGGATTTCAGCGGGGAGGCGGAAGGGCTCGAGCTGGCCCTTGCGCTTGGCATCGGCGTAGGGGTCCATGCCGCCGCCGAAGAAGACGTCGATCCCGCAGGTGGCGGGGTTCGCCTGGTAGGCGGCGTCGAGCGCCTTTTCGATCGAGCTGGTGCCGCCGTCGAAATCGATCCAGCGGACCCGGACGGTATCGCCGGTCTGCTGGTGGTACCAGGCGGCGAAGGCGGCGCCGAACTCGGTGCGGACGCCTTCCCAGTGGGGGGAGACGATGAGCAGCTCGCGCTCGGTGGCGAAGAGGGACGCGGGCAAGGCCGCGAGGAGAATTCCGAGAAGGAGGGCTGCCGGGGATGCCTTCACGCCGGGCAGGTTAGGAACCCGGCCCGGGATTGGCAATGACGGTCAGAGCTGGAGCTTTTCGAGCGCCTCGATCCGGTCGTCGATCGAGGGGTGATCGGCGGTGAGGGAGGCGCGGCCGGGCTTGCCGCTGATCTTGAAGGCGCTGAGGGCGGGGGAGCGGTCGTCGATGATCGGATCGCCCTCAATGATTTCCTTCAGGCGGCGGAGGGCGGCGAGCATGGGGGCCTTGCCCAGGAGGCGGGCGGAACCGGCGTCGGCGCGGTATTCGCGGGCGCGGGAGTAGGCGTAGACGACCAGGCTAGCGAGGCAGCCGAGGAGGATCTGGCAGACGAACTGGCCGATCATGAAGCCGAAGCCGGGGCCCCGGTCGTCTTCGCGGTTGCCGCTGAGAAAGCGGTCGATGAAGAAGGCGATGACGTAGGAGAGGAAGATGACGAAGGTGTTGAGGACGCCCTGGAGGAGGGTCATCGTCACCATGTCGCCGTTGGAGATGTGGGTGATCTCGTGGCCGAGGACGCCTTCGACCTCGTCGCGCCGCATGGTCCGGAGGAGGCCGGAACTGACCGCGACCAGCGAATTGCTCCGGGAGGGGCCGGTGGCGAAGGCGTTGACTTCCGGGCTGTCGTAGATGCCAACCTCGGGCATGGCGATCCGCGCCTTGGCGGCGAGGCTGCGGACGGTTTCGACGAGCCAGGTCTCGGCCTCGCTGGAGGGGTTCTCGATGGGGTGGATCTGGTAGATCGACTTGGCCATCCACTTGGAGATGCCGAGGGAGATGAAGCTGCCGGCGAAGCCGACCACCAGCGAGAAGGCGAGGAGCTGGCGGTAATCGATCCCCCGGGCGGAGAGGAAATGATTCACTCCCAGCAGATTGACGATGAGGGTGATCACCGCGATGACCGCGATGTTCGTTAAAACGAGAAGGAAGATGCGTTTCACAGGATTCTAATTTAATGCCTCCCGACTCCGGCGCAAGAAATCAGTGGAGGGCCGGAGGGGCGGTGGGAGCGGTTTCCGGGGCGGCCAACGAGGGAAAGAGGGCGATTCCCTTGAGGATGTCGATGGCCCGCATCAGGGTCAAATCTTGCAAGGGCGCCGAGGGGTCTTTATGGGCGGCACGGGCCTGCTCGGCGAGGATTTCATCGATCTCGGGGTTTTCCTCGTGGACGAGGGCGTTCTCGTTGAGCCGGAGGCGGGTGGGGGCCTCGACCAGGCCCTCGGCGGCGGTGCCGAGGGCGATCTGGGCCAGCACCTCGCCCTGGACCTGATCGTCGACGTAGACGGCGATATCGGGGGCGACGGGGGTGCCGAGGAGGGCGGTGCCGTCCGGCAGGAGGACGGGGGCGATGGGGATGCGGAGGAGGCGGCCCGACGATAACTTCGCGAAGGTGAAGAGAGCCGCGTCGCCGGGGGTGGTCTGGCCGATGACGATCGCTCCCGCCTGCTGCCGCAGGATAGTGGCGAGGACCTCGGCGGCGCCCTCGGTGGCGCGGTCGGTGAGGACGACGAGAGGGGGGACGGCGAAGGGATGGGGAACGGCGGTGGTCTGGTAGAGTTTCTGCGGAAGCTGGAGGGCCTGGATGGAGAACAGGATGGTCCCGTCGGGGAGGAAAAAGGAGGCGATCCGGGTGGCGGCGTCAAAGGCGTCGGCGCCGTCGCTGGCGCGGCAATGCCGGAGATCGACGATCATTCCCCGCAGGCCGTGGGCGGTCCAATCGTTCCATTGTACCCCGAGCGCTTTCCCATCTTTCGCGCTGAGGGAGCCGATCCGCCAATAGCCGAATTGGCCCGGCAGGAGTTCGCCGTGGATCGGCGTGGGTTCGTCCAGCGGGTTGAGGAAGGCGACGCCGCGCAGGCGGGGGAGGAGCGCCGGGAGGTTCTGGGCGGTATGAGCTCCTTGGGCGCCCTGGAGCGCGGAGGGATTGAAGTAATATTGCTGCAGGAGCGGGAGAGCCTCCTCCAGCTCGGCGGGCTGGGGAGCGTTGGGATCGGGGGTGGGGTCGGCGGAGGCGACGCCGATCGATAGCCGCAGCCAAAAAAAAGCGCCAAGCCCCGCCCGGAAGAGAGACCGGAAAAGGAGCGCGGCCATGGCCCGTTCTCCGCTCAAGCCTGGGCGGGGGCGGTTCCCGCGCCTGCGCCGATGTCGGTCCGGAACTGCATCCCTTCGAAGTTGACCGTGCGGACCGCCTGGTAAGCGCTCTGGCGGGCGGCGGCGAAGTCGCGGTCCCAGGCGGTGACGGTGGCGACGCGGCCGCCGCTGGTGACGAGGGTGCCGTTCTCGAGCTGGGTGCCGGCGTGGAAGACGATGCGGTTGGCGGCTGGGAGGTTGGATGGGGTCAAGCCCTCGATGGCGCCGCCGAGGCGGGGAGCCTCGGGATAGCCGGGGGCGGCGAGGACGATGCCGACGGCGCTGAGGTCGTTGAAGCGGAGCTGGAGGGTACCGAGCTTGCGGGCGCGGACGGCCTGGGCGATGTCGATCAGGGAGGTTTCGAGCAGGGGGAGGACGACCTGGGTCTCGGGGTCGCCGAGACGGACGTTGATTTCGAGCATCTGTGGGCCCTGCGGGGCGAGCATGAGCCCGGCGTAGAGGATGCCTTGGTAATCGATGCCCTCGGCGCGGAGGGCGGCGAGGAGGGGGGTGAGCACCCGGTCGATAATCTCCTGGCGGACCTCCTCGGAGAGGAAGCGGGCGGGGGCGTAGGCGCCCATGCCGCCGGTGTTGGCGCCGGTGTCGTTATCTCCGATCCGTTTGTGGTCCTGGGCGAGCGGGAGGAGCTGGAGGTTCTGCCCGTCGGTGATGGCGAGGAAGGAGACTTCGGGGCCGGTGAGGCATTCCTCGATGACGATCGCCGCTCCGGCCTCGCCGAAGACGCGACGCTCCATGATGTTGTAGATCGCCTTGGTCGCCTCCTCGGGGTTGCGGGCGATGATGACGCCTTTGCCGGCGGCGAGGCCGTCCGCCTTGATGACCTGGGGGTAGGGTTGGCCCTGGCTGTAGCGGTAGGCGTCGAGGGCGCTGGTGAAGCAGGCGCCGGGGGCGGTGGGGATGCCGTGTTTCTGGAAGATCTGCTTGGTGAGGACCTTGCTGCCCTCGAGGCGGGCGGCGTTGCGGTTCGGCCCGAAGACGGGGAGGCCGTTTTCCTCGAAGAGGTCGGCGAGGCCGAGGCAGAGGGGCGCCTCGGGGCCGACGAAGGTGAGGTCGGGCTTTTCCTTCCGCGCCCAAGCCAGCAGGGCGGGGAGATCGGCGGCGGCGATGGGGAGGTTGGTGCCGAGCTCGGCGGTGCCGGGATTGCCGGGGGCGATGAAGAGGGCGGTGACGCGGGGGTCTTTCTTGAGGTGCCAGGCGATGGCGTGTTCGCGACCGCCGGAGCCGAGGAGGAGGATTTTCATCGATGGGGAAGCGCTAAAAGAGTGAGTGGAAGGGACGGAGGCCGCGCCGTCACTGCGAGATCGACATCACGTAGATGGTCGGGTCGGCGGGGATGTCGGCGGGGGTGAGGTTGAACTCGGAGGCCTTGAGGTCGCGGACGTTCTGCCGTCCGGCCAGGTATTCGTCGAGGCCGCGCAGGGCGAGGTCGGGGGTGAACTCGGTCTTGTACTTGATCGGGATGATGATCTTGGCGCCGAGTTCGGCGGCGGTCTTGTTCAGGTCGGCGAGGGAGAGGGCGAGGTCGCCGATGGGGAGGAAGAGGACATCGACCTGGCCGATCTCGGCCACCTGGTCGGGATCGGGGACGTGGCCGATCCCGCCGAGATGGGCGAAGCGGATGCCATCGACCCGGAAGGTGAAGGTGGCGTTGGTGCCGAGGCGCGCGCCCCCCTCCTTGTCCCGGTAGGTCTCGACGCCCTTGAAGAAGAGGCCGCGGGCGTTGTTGGCGCCGATGGCGGTGATGCTGCGGAAGACCTGGGGGCTGCCGAAGAGGCGGTTGCTGCCGGAGTGGTCGTCGGCCTCGTTGGTCACCAGCACGACGTCGGCGGGGAGGCGGGCAGGGAAGACGTAGGTGCCGGTCCCCTCGTCGTAGGGATCGATGGCGATGCGGACGCCGGTGGAGGTGATGAGGTAGACGAAGGCGTGGCCGTAGTAGCGGATGGTCAGCGGGGTGGGAGCCGGGGCGGGGGGCGGCGTGGAGGCCCGGAGCGGCGCCAGGGGCACGATCGCCAGGAGGGCCGGAAGGACCCGAAGGCAGGCCAAGCTCAAGCGCGGGGAAAATCGCATCGCGGGAGCGTAATGGCTTGGCCCAGCGGAGGCAATAGTTTGATAGGATCGGCCTTTTTGGGCCCGGGCCGAGAAAAACATTGGCACTTCCGGCAAAACTTCATAACAAATTCACCCTATGTCACAGCATGACGCCCCTCCCGTGGCCAATCCCTGGTCCCGCACCAATCCCTTCATCGCCCGGGTCTCGGAGAACCGCCTCCTCAACAAGACCGGCTCGGCCAAGGATACGCGCCACATCGTCGTCGATATTCAGGGCAGCGGGCTGAAGTACAATGCCGGGGATTGCCTGGGGATCTTCGCCCGGAACGCCGACAACACCGTCGACGAGATCATCAAGCTGCTCAAGCTCGACCCCTCGATCCAGATCGCCAGCGCCAACGGCAGCCAATCGTTCCGCGATACCCTCCGCAAGGGGACGATCCTCCGCAGCGCCAGCAAGAAATTCGTCAAGGCGCTGGCCGACCGTCTCCCCGAGGGGCACGGCAAGAAATCGCTCGGCGAGATCATCGCCAACGACGAGGCCCTGGACAAATACATCTACGACCGCGACTACATCGACGTCCTCTCCGAGTATCCCGGCGCGGCCTTCACCGCCGACGAGTTCATCGGCACGGTGAACAAGGCCCAGCCCCGCCTCTACTCGATCGCCTCGGCCGGATCGGTCCATCCCGAGCACGTCCACCTGACGGTGGCGATCGTCCGCTACCAGAGCCATAACCGCTGGAAGCACGGCTTCTGCTCGGGCTTCCTGGCCGACCATGCGCCGGTCGGCTCCCGCGAGGTGCCGGTCTACGTCCAGCCGACCAAGCATTTCCACCTCCCTTCCGACGACACCCCGATCATCATGGTCGGGCCCGGCACCGGCATCGCCCCCTTCCGCGCCTTCCTCCAGGAGCGCCACGGACGGGGCGCCAAGGGGAAGAACTGGCTCTTCTTCGGCGACCAGACCCGGGTGTACGATTATCTCTACGAGGAGGAGTTCACCGAGCAGCAGAAGGGGGGCTTCCTCACCCGCCTCGACCTCGCCTTCTCCCGCGATCAGGCCCACAAGGTCTATGTCCAGGACCGGATCCGCGAGAACGGGGCCGAGTTCTGGAAATGGCTGCAGGAAGGGGCCTACTTCTACGTCTGCGGCGATGCCAAGCGGATGGCGAAGGATGTCCACCAGGCGATGATCGACGTGGCGGCCCAGCATGGCGGACTCTCCCAGGAGAAGGCGGTCGAATATATCGAGCAGACGCTGGCTAAGGTCGAGAAGCGCTATCTGAAGGACGTGTACTAGGCGATTTCGTTTCAGATCGGCTCAATCATGCCGCTTAGAGGGCTGCAGCCCCCGGCCCCTGCTTGGACGCTGGGGCGCGGGAGAGCGGGCTCTTGGGTTTCAGGTGGTGTTTATCGGGGGAAGATCTAGCGCGTTGATTACGGGCGGCCCGGGATGCAAGGGGGAGTTGGTGAAGCCGCTTCAAAGGGGGCTGTCGCCCCCCTTGACCCCCGAGGCCGCCTCCGACGGCCGAGCAATAGACCCGCGCACGCTTCGCGAAAGCATTCTCTTGAGCTTATTTTCCCTGTTTTCCTCTTCGAAAGCACCCCTGCGGATTGACATTCGGCGCTTGCGAATCCACTGTTGTCAGCTGTGAGCGGTGTTCCTAGCGAATGGGAAATCCTGGCGTTGGCCGGTCTGCTCATGGCCGTTTTCACCGCCCTGGTCGCCACCGTGGCGGTTTATTTCATCTGGGTCCGCCGGTTGAGCAACCGGATGTTGGAGATGCAGCTCCATCTCTTCAAGCTGGCCTCCTTTCTGCAGAAGAACGTCGCTCCGACCGTCTCTGCGGGCGAGACCTCGACCAGCACCGCCTCCGCCGCCAGCCCCAAGGGGAAGCGGATCGCCATGTCGCTGGAGGGCCGTCCGGTCGAGATCATCGAGGTGGAGGGGCGGGAGACGGTCCGTTTTCCGGAAGAGCTCTCCGAGGCTGAGCGGGCGCGCCTGCTGGCGTACCTCAAGAGCGAGGGGTTTATTTCCTGACTTCCCCTGATCCGCTCCGGCGGATCTCCTCCGGGCGGCCTTCGCGCTTGCCGGATGCCCCGTTCGGCTCCACTTTGAAATCATGAGCGATCTTTTCCTTTCCCGGGCCATCGAAGCGGCCCGCGCCGCCGGACAGAAGCAGCGGGCCGCCCTCGGCTCGGAAATGGCGGTCGACGATCTCAGCGACCACGACGTGAAGCTCCGCCTCGACCGCGAGTGCCAGGAATTGATCACCGAAATGTTGCTGACCACCTTCCCCGACCACACCGTCTTCGGCGAGGAGGGGGGGAGCGCCTATGGGGCTTCGGAATACCAGTGGATCGTCGATCCGATCGATGGGACGGTGAATTTCTTTCATAACTTCCCCCATTTCTGCGCCGCCATTGCCCTGCAGAAGGCTGGAGAGACCATTGCGGCCGTGACCTACGATCCCAACCGCGAGGAGTTCTTCACCGCCGAGAAGGGGAAGGGCGCCTTCGTCAACGGGCGGCGGCTGGCCACCAGCAAATGTACCTCCATCCGCGAGGCGATGGTCTCGACCGGCTTTTCCAAGGGGAAGGAGATCGTCGACCAAAGCATCGAGCTGGTCACCTGGTACGGGCTCAATGCCCAGAAGCTGCGGATGAACGGCAGCGCCGCGCTCGACCTGGCCTATGTGGCGGCCGGGCGCCTCGATATCTACCTGGAGCGGACGATCCGCCTTTGGGACGTGGCGGGGGGCGTCCTGCTGGTGGAGGAGGCGGGCGGCAAGATCGAGCTGGAGCCGGTCGCGGGGAAGGAACAGACCTACGTCCTCGCCGCCAGCAACGGGAAAGTCGACGTCCGGCGCTGGTAAATGGGCTAGTGAGCATCGGGCGAGCAATCGCGCTGAATTGCCGGAAGCCGTCCGCTTCGTCTCATTCTGGGGGAGAGCACGGTCATTTGTTTTACATTGCCGCTCCGAAGTGATATCTAGGGCTCTGTAAATTTACGTAGGCTCTAGATCATGACACTCGCTGCTCCCAAGGCCGATTCCGTTCCGATCGAGAGCCTGTTGCCGCAGCGGTCCCTCAAGATCAAGGACGGCATCCTCCGCGCCCAGCTGATCGGGCTGATGGCGCAGCAGGGGGAGATCCTGCCCTCGGCCAACAGCCCGCTGGGCCGCCTCTGGCAGCTGGTCCATTCTGACGAGAGCACCGTCGAGCAATGCGTCGACATCATCCAGCTCGATCCCTCGCTGGCCAGCCGGGTCTTCCGGATCGCCAATTCCGGCGCCTACCAGGGCAAGGCGCCCAACCTGAAGGACGCGGTGATCTTCCTCGGCTTCTCCAAGCTCCGCCAGGTGGTCTTCAGCGCCGGGATCTTCGAGCAGTTCTGCAAGATGAAGCTGCCCGAGAAGTGGAACCATTTCTGGATCCGCAATGTCCTGATCTCGCGGCTGGCCGAGTGCATCTCCGCCGATTTCTTCCGCACCACCGGCTCCGAATATCTGGCCGGGCTGCTCCATGACAGCGGCTGGATCCTCAACGCTTCCTTTTTTCCCGCGGAGGTCGACCGAGTCCTGGTCAGCACCAAGCCGATCCACGAGGCCGAGCTGGAAATCTTTTCCTTCAATCATGGCGATGTCTCCGCGATGGTCTGCGCCCGCTCCCATCTGCCCGCCCGGGTGGTCTACGCCGTCCAGCAGCACCAGGCCCCCGATCTCTCCCCGTTGCCCAAGGCCGAGCTGCCCCGCACCAGCTCCCGCCTCCTCGGCATCATCCTCAATGTCTGCGACCGCTTGGCGACCGTCGCCGACATGCCGTTGATCACGGGCGATAGCTGCACCCTGAACGAGGTGGTCGCCAGCCCCGAATACAAATGGCTGGTCCAGCACGGCCTCAAGGCCGATCTCAAGCTCCTGCTGCAGGAGGAGATTCCCAAGGCCCGCGAGGTTTACTCGATTTTCTTTCGCTAGCTGAGTTGCGTGGTCGCGCGGCGCTCGGTTTCACCAAGCGCCTTCCCTTTCCCTGCTCAAGCGCGGGCGCTGCCCGGCTTAATGAAAAAGCCGGGATCAAGCTTGGCCAACCGCTCGTCGAAGGTGGCGAAGGCGGAACAACCGATTTCCCGGGCCCGCTCGGCGATGAGGATGTCGGCGAAATCGTGGCCCTTGCGGATTAAGGTCAAGGCCCGCGCCACCCGCTCCCGGTTCTCGAACTCGATGTCGGCCCGGCTCTCGAAAGCGGCGAGGACTTCGCCGATCTGCTCGACGGTGAAAGCATAGAGGCGGCGCAGGGTCCAGTGGAGCTCGATCAAGACCGCATCGAGGAGGAGGAAGGTCTCCCCTTCCCGCGCCAGCAGCCGGTCGGCTTGGCGAGCCTGCGCCGGATCGTCGCGGGTGACGAAACGGACCAGGACGTTGGTATCGAGCGCGATCACGCCCGGCCCGGCTTGCCCGGCTTGTGCGCCGCCCAGCCTTCCGCCGCCGCCTGATCGAGTTCCTCAACGGTGAAGGCCCGGGTGGGCCGTTTGCCGAAGTGGGCAAATTTGCCAGCTAGATCGGCCATCTTTCCGGTTCGCGCCTGCAGCGTCACCCGCCCCCCCTCGATCCGGTAGACCATCTGGTCCCCCGCCGAGGCATGAAGCGCCTCCAGCACCGCCTTGGGAACGGTGGTCTGGTGCTTGGTGGTGATCTTGGAGAGGGCGATCATACAAGGAATATGGACGGAATCCTTGCTTTTGTCAAAAGCAAGGAATTCCCGAATCAGGTAATCGACGCCTCGTAAATCTCCTGAATGGCTTCGTCGAGCAGGGCGTCAAATTCAGGGTCGGATTGCTTGGCCGAGAGGCCCTCGACCAGGGCGCGGGAGAAGCTGGCGATGACGCCGTGATTCCGGGCCAGTCGCTGGTCGCCTTCCTCCCGGGAATAACCGCCGGAGAGCGCCACCAGCTTGAGAACCTTGGGATGTTGGACCAACTCGGAATAATAGTCGTCGTGCTCCGGCAGGGTGAGTTTGAGCATGACCGTCTGGTCAGCGGGGAGGGCGTCGAGATGCTTCTTGATGGCGGTCTTGAGCAGGGCCTCGGCACCGGCCTTGTCGGGGCAGTGGATGTCGATCTCGGGCTCGATGATCGGCATGAGACCGGCGGCGAGGATCTGCGCGGCCACCTCGAATTGTTGGGCGACCACCGCCTCGATCCCGGCAGGGTTGGCCTGCTTGATGACGGAGCGCATCTTGGTGCCGAAGATGCCTTTGGCATTGGCCTTGG
>Ga0302308_10002783_pt1 | contig 14064 bp, 10 predicted proteins | sample III_Palsa_E3_3_FD_200531 | JGI IMG/M metagenome (GOLD analysis project Ga0302308, IMG submission 200531) | Peat permafrost microbial communities from Stordalen Mire near Abisko, Sweden - III_Palsa_E3_3 | ecosystem: Environmental > Terrestrial > Soil > Palsa > Peat permafrost | place: Sweden... | reverse complement strand
CGAGAGTTTCCTCCTGCACGAACGGACCCGTTCCCGAACCAACGGAGGGGGATCCAGGCGCTGCCGCCGCTGCAAACTTGGATTTTATCACGATCCCGAGAACGCTTGCTGCGGCAAGCAAACCTCTGCGGCCAGCCCCTCCGGCCGGGTTTTGCTTTTGATCCATCAGCGCTCTCCCTTGGTTGCTGCTATCTCAGCAATGTTAACGCACTAAGAGTCCAGCATAAAAATGATAACCGAAGCTCAGGGATGCATATACAGAAGAGATTCTTCTTTTTGTGAACAAAAAGAAGCAAAAAAACCTTGTCAATTAGCGGTGCACCGATTCGGCAGACAGTGTGCTCCGGCCTTATAAAGCAAAAGTTTCTTGCTGCTTTTTTTCAAAAAAGATGCTTCTTCCTCCGCTTCGCCCCGTTCATTTCACTTGTTATCTTTCCGGACAGACTCTAAGGCCGTCTCGCCATCGCCGCAAGGACGGTTCCGTCGGCGAGCGTCGCCCCCAGCAGGCTGCCTCCTGGCCCTCCGTCGCGAAGCGGATGGAAAGTGACACTGATCTTGTCACCCGCATGTATGGCGCTCACCCGCCAGCCGGCCTTGTAGAGCGTGGATGGAGATCCCGCCTCGAAACCCCAGGTTACGGCCTTACCCGTGCTATCGGTGGCCACGACATCCAGCCAAGAGTGAGGATTGGTCCAGTCGAGATCCTTGATGACGCCCGAGATGGTCTGGTTCTTAGTGTTATCGAACATGGCAAATGAATGGTGCGCCCAAACCGGCCCTGCGGTGAGCGTGAGGGCAATCGCGGCTGCGCGCGAAAGATTACGTGGGGCCGACATGGCTGCTCCTTTTCTCCTGTTACCTTCAGCCGAACCAGGCGCTTTACTCGGTCAGGGAAGCGAAGTCCGAACCGGGCATAGGGAGTCAATTAGAAATTATAGGTCGCTTTGGCACCGAAGGTCCTCGGGGCGCCGTAGAGAACATTATCCACGGGGGTGCCGCTGTTGATATATTGAACATACGTCACGTTCGCCACGTTTTGGGCATATGCCTCAAGCAGCCAGTGCTCGTTCAACGCGTAGCTTAGGCGCAGATCCACCAGAGTTCGCGATGGCACAAAGTCGCGGCCGGGGACCTCATAGGCCTGGTCCCATTGGCTGCCGACATACGATACCTGCACCCGCGGCGTGAGGGTGCCGGAAAGGCCGTGATCGGAGAGATCGAAATTATATTGGATCCCCAAGTTTCCTGTAAGTTTAGGCGCAAATGGCAGCGGCTTGCCATTAACCTCAACCGCGGTCGCCGGCGTATAGCGGGTATCATAAAGTATACCGTGGCCGAAGCTCGAGTGTACGTAGGCGCCGTTACCGTCAATTTGGAAGTTACCGAGCAACGCTTGGACCGATGCCTCGACACCATCGATTGTGGCTTGCGCCGCGTTCCCGGTGGTGGAGGTCGTCGTGATCGGATTATAGATGTTGTATTGGTAGCCTTTGTAATCCATGTAATAACCGCCGAGCTGCGTCCGCAAATGCTGTTCGAGCATGGTCGATTTCCAGCCAAGCTCGTAATCGACGACAGTTTCCGGACCAAAATTTGTGGTTCCGGGAGTGCTCGGCGTGTTGTAGCCACCGGCTTTGGCGCCTTTGGCGACGAAGGCGAAGATCAGATTATTCTGGTCCGGATTCCAGTTGAGCCCGACTTTACCGGTTCCCTGGCCGCGATTGTAAACCGCATTATTGGGAATAAAGATGCCGGGTGGATCGATCCCGAGACCACCGTTGGTAGCGGTTCGCTGATCCTGATTCCAACGCAGTCCGACGAGCGCCTGAACCTGGCTGGTGATGTTGAAGGTCCCTTGCCCAAAGAACGCGTAGGTCTTGGCGTCCTGGGTTCCAGAGATGAGAATATGGCCCGGGCCGGGAGAAGGGGCGGCAGGCGTTCCATACTGCGTGATGACAAACGTCTTGTTGTAGACCTTGTCGGTGTAGCCGAACGCGCCGGCCACCCATTGAAAGCGTGAGTCGCCGGTGCTTAAGACGTCGAATTCCTGCTGCAAGGTGTTGAAGGGCACCTCGAAGGATGTGGTTTGCCCTAGGTACGAGGTTGCATCCGAGTCGTCGGTCTCGCGGTTGGCAGCGGTAGAATAGGCGGTGGTCGATCGGAACAGTACGTTTGGCGTGATCTTATATTCGAGGTTCAGGACAGTGCGCCAATCCGCCAATGAATTATTGGTCGGCGAATCGTAATTGAGCTCGAACGGTACGTGCGTGCCGTAGGCGTAATAGGCGGAGTATTTATCCGGCTCTTCCGCGATGCCGCTGCCGAGCGTAAGATTGTATTCTGCCTTGAGCAAGACCGAGAGATCCGGAGTCGGTGTCGCGCGGAAGCTGAGCCGGAAATCTTTTTGCGAATACGCCCCGGGCGTTTGGCTCCCGAGCAACGCAGGTGCGCCCGGAGCTGGGATATCGCGGTAAAAGCTATCGATCGACGAGAAATTTCCGGCGAGCCTGACTGCCATGATATCGTTGATCGGAATATTCAACGCAGCTTGGGTCTGAAGGTTATTGTAATTTCCATATTGCTGGGAAATAAACCCGCCAAATTGGTTTAGAATTGGGTCCTGAGAAACCGCGAGAATGGCACCGCCGGTCGAGTTGGATCCTGCCAAGGTGCCTTGCGGGCCACGCAGCACTTCGATCCGGTTTTCATCAAAGTATGGATCCTGGAGCAGCGGCTCATGGGTAATAAGGGCCCCATCGCGGTAATTCACGATGCCGGACGTCGTGGTCGGCCCAATTAACCCCAGGCCGATACCTCGTATGTTGATGACATTGATAAGGCCGGCGGTGGCGACGGTGAGACCAGGAGTATCATATTGCAGATCCTGGATATGGTAGACGTTTTTCCGTTCGAGATCTCTGCCCGAAAGCGCGGTTACGGCGAGCGATGTTTTCTGAACACTGACGCTGCGCCGCTCCGCGGTAACCACAACCTCTTGCAGCGAGTTGGAGCCGGCAGAAACCGTGGGAGCACCCGCCCCTGGGACAGTCTGCGCATGAAGAGGACTGAGAACTCCGACCATTGCGGTTCCCAGCAGAAGATACGTGTGCCTGCTCAAGAGTGACCTCCGTTTGTATCGTTTTGTTGGGCTCAAACGCAGCCTGCTCGATCTGATACACAGATTCGGCTTTCGCCACAATTGTAATAATGGACTATAACTAACTATCCCCAACAATATCTCGTTGTCCGGTATAACGCGGAGGCATCACGGGAGCGCAGTTCGCACGCTGCTGCTTATATTTCTGGGCACACTCGTACCGCCCCCGTTTCGAAGGCGTGGCGAAGAGGAGGTCAGTATTCTCACCAAAGCCACCAAACTGGCGGTTGCGACACTGAACTTGAGGACCGCGCCGCCGAATCAAGGCTGGTTACGCGTGAAAAACTTCCGTAGATATTGGCGCTCCCCAACTCCCCTGTTATGACGACCCTTGAGCGCCTTTTCCGTATCACCTTACCTCACGCGTAACGGGATCGGCAAGAACCATGGCGCCATTTAGTTATGACAAGTAAGGGCTTTAGGATCCAAAGAGGTAGGATCTTGAGTAACGAGCTCATTCCGGCGCTTCCAATGCCGACCGAAACCGGACCTTGCGCCACTCGTTGTCTCGCAGACCGTCGGCGAACAGGAGTTACACCTGTTTGCGCAGCCGACTGAGCCGAATGTCTTGGGAGATTTCCCCCAAACTTGTCGGCGAGGGTCTCTCACTCTCAAACGAAACTGCTGATCAGTCGCGGAATTGCCCCGGGGACGGGGGGGGGGCATCACGGGTGGACGGCTTTTTCGCCATGCGGGGCGATCCGTGGTGCCCCCGCCGTCCACTGATGCACCAGACCCCGACCACGGGTTACAGCACAGTGCTTTCGGGCCAGGTATCGCTGCTCCTCGAAGCCGGCAAGACAGTGCCACTACAGCCGTTCGACAGCGCGGTGCAGCGCATGAACCATCAGCCCGGCAAGCTCGGCTATTGCGGCAGCGTCACGGTGACCTGGCCGTTCACGATCCGGTTGCGATCGCTTGGCCCGCCGCACAGCTCTGGATCATCAGGCCACGACGTCTTATCATCGGGCTCGCGCGCATAATGGCGCACGAATTTCCAATCCTTGGTAAATTTCACCGGATCGTGGATCGTCACCTGATCCTCGATCGTGGTGGGATTAATTTTGCGAAGACGCTCTTCGACGCTGGCCTGGCTCGAAAGCATCAACGGCGTAGGGTCGGTCCACATATCGTTACGCATGTTGATGGTGTCGATTACCAGGGTATCTCCCTGCCAAGTCCCGCGCGAACGTCCCAACATCAGCGGCCATTGCGCGTCCGTCGATGGCCACGGACGGCCGTCGGTGAATACCTGTCGAACCGCCTTATCAATTATGATAAAAACCTCGGTAGGCGTGATCAAGAAATTATACGAAAACGGCGCTGCGATCAGGCGTGGCATCCCGGCGAAGCAGTTCAGCGTATTGGTATCGGTGATCGGGTCTTTGGCGTTAGGATCGCCTTGCTCTTCGGCGCGTACCCTTAACGCGTCGTATTCCGCCTCATATTGCGGCTTCAGCGGCGCGTAATCGCGAGTTTCCTTGGCAAATATGATGCCTTTCTCAGAACCCAGCGTTCCCACCGAACCGACCGCTCGCCAGGTGCCGGACCAGTCCGGCGGATTGAAGTTCGCGGCGTGGGCGGGCAGCACCACCGACAGGAAAACCGCCACGGCGGCCGAGACGACACCACGCTCAATCATGCCACTAATGCGATGTTTGTGACTCACCGGCAGTCTCCTCAGGATCTATTTGATCATCTCTGTGATTTCGGGCAAAGGCAGATTTATGTCAGCTGCCCGGAGGCGGCTTCGGCATTGCGCCGAGTTCGGTGCCGTTGGCCAGTGTCACCGACATCAGGCTACCACCGGGACGTCCGTCACGCAACGGATGGAAAACGACGGTAATTTTATCGCCTGCGATCACAGCACTTGGCCGCCAGCCGGCTTTGTAAAGCTCCGACGGACCGTTGGCTTCGAAACCCCAGGTCGCCGTTTTGCCGCTCGCATCGGGCGCCACCACGTCAAGCCAGCAATGTGGGTTGGTCCAATCCAAATCCTTGATGGTGCCGACGATGGTCGAGGTCTTGGTGCGATCGAACATGGCGAAAGAATGATGAGCCCACGCCATCTGCGCGCCGCCACTCAAGACCGCTAAAATGCTCGCAGCTGCCAGACGGCATTGTTTGCAACATTGGAACATGGTGAGGTCTCTCCTCCTGTTTTCACATAGCGAATAATGCTGGGCCGGTCTCTACCCGGCGTTCGAGGCTTAGAATTTGTAGGTGGCACGAACCCCGTAAGTGCGAGGGTTGCCGAATATATCGTTGTTCGTCGTCGACGAGCTCTCGATCGATTGAACATAGACTTTATTCAACAGATTTTGCACGTACGCCTCGAACCGCCATTGACTAGACACGTCGTCGGTCAGCCGCAGATCAACTAGGAAATGGGAGGCGACGAAATCATATCCTGGAAGCTCTGCCGGTGCGTCCCATTGTGAACCGATATACGAAATCTGAACCCGCGGCCGGATCGACGAGCCGTTCGCGGTCTCGAGATCATATTCTAAACCTCCGTTCGCAGTCCATTTCGGCGCGAACGGTAGCGGCTTTCCGCCAAGTTGCACCGGAAGCGCCGGCGTGAACCGGCTATCCAGAAGCAGACCTGGCCCAAATCTCGAATCGACGTAGGCAGCGTTCGCATCGATCGAGAAATTTCCAAGCAGTGCCTGAGTAGCTGCCTCAAGCCCCTTGATCGTGCTGGCCCCTGCGTTGGCGACGCCGCTACCCTCGATGACGGGATTATAGACGTTCAACTGATAGCCATGATAATCGTCGTAGAACCCATCCAACTGCATGCGCAGGTGTCTATCCAGCAGCGATGTTTTCCAACCGAGTTCATAGTCGTAGACTCGTTCCGGTTTGAAGTTGGGCCCCCCCATATTGTACCCGCCCGCCTTCGCTCCCTTCGCGACGAACGCATAAACCAGGTCAGTACTGTCTGGTGTGTAATTTAGGCCGAGTTTGCCGGTAACGCTGTCATCATATTCAAGACCGTGATTGGGTATAACAGGGCCATTCGGTGGGTTGATCGCAACGCCCCCCGTCAGCGAATCGCGCCGATCATTGGTGTAGCGCACCCCGGCGATGGCTTGAAATAGACTATTGATCTGGTAGGTGGTTTGTCCGAATCCGGCCACGGTGTACGCGCCGCTGGCGCCCCCGGGCGAAATGACCAGTGGCCCGGGGAACGGCGCTTGCGGCGTGCCGTTGTTCACGATTTGGAAATGCGAGCTGCCACCGCTGTTCCGGTCAGCGTAACCGAACACGCCGGCGCTCCATTGCAGTGCCTGCTTACCCGTCGAAAGCAGGTCAATTTCCTGCTGAAAAGTCGAAAACGGCACCTTGAACTGCAAGGTCTGACCATAATAGGCGCTGTCGTCGGTGTCGTCACTCTGTTCGTTCTTCGCTTGCGTCCACGCGGTCTGGGTGCGGAGCTCAGCAAAGGACGAGAACTGCCAGTCGGCTTGTAGAATCGAACGCCAATCCCATTGGCGTATCGACGTCGACGAATTGTAGTCCGACTGGAATGGCGTGTGCGCGGCGTAAGCGTAATACGGCGAATAGACTGTGGGTTCGGCGGGGATACCCGTGCTGTCGTAAAGGTTGTATTCGGTCTTCAGCAAAAAAGTGAGATCGCCGGAAGGCTTGTAAAGCACGCTTAGGCGCGTAGCGGCTTGGTTGAACGCACCCGGTGCTCGCCCAAATGAACCCAAGGCACTGTAGGGTGGCGGGACCACTTTGAAAAAGCTGTCGCGCGATTCGAAATTTCCGGCCAGCCGCACCGCAAGCTCGCCATTGATCGGGTAATTAATCGCGGCCTCGGTGCGGACATCGCCATAATTGCCGACGGTCTGTTCGATGTAGCCATTGGTACTATCCAATGTCGGGCTGCGCGAGGTGACAAACACCGCGCCGCCGGTCGAGTTCGAACCCACCAGCGTTCCTTGTGGTCCGCGGAGCACATCGATCGAGTCCAAGTCATAGTAAGCATCGATCAAAAATGGTTCATGCGTGATCAGAATCCCGTCGCGATAATTCACGATGCCGGAGGTCGTGATCGGGCTCACCAGCCCGAGTCCGAGTCCGCGTATGTTGATCAATTGGATCATGCCGGCGTTGGCGACGGTTACCCCGGGGGTGTTGTTGGCGAGGTCCTCGATCGTGCTGATGCCTTTTTTCTCAATGTCTTCGCGAGAGATCGCAGTGAGCGAAATCGCAGTCCGTTGCGCACTGACCCGCCGCTTCTCCGCCGTAATCGTAACCTCCTGCAAGACCGGCGCGGCCTTCGCCGAAGCGCCGCCGCTGGCCGGCGGGGCCGCGGTCTGCGCATAGGCCGCCGAAAATAGCGACCCAGGAACAAGTATGGCCGCCGCAAGCATGCGTGACGATGTGCGCATCCCGTCTTCCTTCCCGGTATCTGTGATGGTTCTTCGCGCTTTCTTCGAGGAGTGACTATTATGAAGAGTTACTATTATTGGCAAGACCTAAATTCTCGTCTAGAATGCAAAAATCAAACGCCTTTCTTAGAGGCGCTAACACTAGGGAGTGTCTCGATGGCTCTATCGTTGTGCCACCTTGGCCGGAAACGTCAAACCGCCGTTTTTGGTGCGGCCTTGGCCTTGTTGATCGGTGCCGGCAGCGCTCAGGCGGCGAGCTGCGATCGCAATTGTCTTGCAACGATCATGCAGAATTACCTGAGCCACCTCACCGCTCAGAATCCCGCCGGATTGCCGATTTCCGATAAAGCAATTACGGTGGAAAACGCCAAACCCACGCCGCTCGGTTCCGGTGCGTGGCAATCGGTTTCCCGCATTCGCTCCAGTCAGATCTACACCGATCCCATCACGGGCGAAGCGATATTTGATGGGGCGGTCGACACCAAAGACGGGCTCGGTGTGCTGTTCGTTCGGCTGAAGCAGGTGGCCGGCAAGATCACCGAGTCGGAGATCACCTTCAGCCACCAGACCACTCCTTTCTCTAATCCGGCCAATATGCTCGAGCCGGACATTCTTTATGACGCTGTGGTGCCCCCGGAACGCCGGATCGGCCGCGCGCAGTTGATTGCCATGGTAGATAATTATCTGAATGGGATCAGCATCCACGACGGATCGCACGTCGCCTTTGGTCCGCGCTGCGACCGCTACGCCAGCGGCGCCAAGGTTACCAACTCGGCCGCTCATCCCGCCGACAAAGAAGGTGGCACTTGCGCAGGAAGTTTGGTCCACCTTACCGGCGAACTGGTGGTGAATCGGCGGATTGCGGTGGTCGATCAAGAACTTGGTCTGGTCGGTGTCATGTTTATCATACCGCACGACGATCACACGCCGCCCGCCAGCACCCATGTCAGTGAATTGTTCAAAATCGTCGACGGTAAAATTCGCTCGATTGAAGAATTTTCATTTTCTGGCGGGTGGCCGCCCGACTCGGGGTTTCAATCCGACATTGAAACCGGTACCCCCGATACCAAACGGGTGCAGAACATGCATCCGTCGCCGGAGTTTCTGCACCAAGTGCTGAGCGGCCCCCCGCCGATCGTGACCTTCGACCGTCCGCTGGCCGCGACCACTGGCCAATTGCAGGTTCATTCCGCCACGATCGAAGACAATCACGGCTATTTCCCGATCAAGAATACCGGGTGGGCGAACTCGATCTCTCCCGCGGTATCCTGGTCGGCGGGTCCGGCGGGCACCAAATCCTATTTGGTGATCATGGAAGACGGCACGGCCGGCATGAAGACCCGCGCGGTCCTGCACTGGGTTGTGTTCAATATCCCGCCCGATACAACAAGCCTGCCGGAAGGCATTTCGCAACTTCCGGGCGGCATGAAAATGGGCGGCAACCAGGGCGGGGATGCAGCCTACACCGGCCCTCACTCGCCGGCCGGCGGTCCGATTTTCCATTACCATATCCAAGTCTATGCTCTCGATAAGCTGCTTGATTTACCAAGCGGCGCGACCCGCGACCAGGTCTGGGCCGCGATGACCAGTCACGTCTTGGCCAAAGGCCAATTTATCGCCAATTTCCAGGGGCCGCGGATCTGACCGATCCTGCGTTTTGCGGCTGTCCAACAACGTACCGGGAGTAACAAATGACGAAATCCTGCTCTGCAACGCACAAGTTCGCATCGAAACTACTGAACGGCATCGGCGCGGTGGCGCTAACAGTTGCTCTCGCGGGCACCGCCAATGCCGCGAGTTGTGACAGCAACTGTCTCGATAACATGATGCAGCAAGTGCTGCGGCAGATGGTTCTGCACCAGCCCGGCGATTTGCGATTTGCGCCGGGTGCGGTCATTGTCGAAAATGCGGTGCGTAGCGACGACCAGCACGGTTCCTGGTTAAATCTAGAAAAAATCCGCAGCGGTCAGACTTTTGCCGATCCGTCCACCGGACAGGTCGCCTATTACGGTGCAGCCGACACATCATACGGCTTGAGTGCCCTGTTCATTCGGCTGAAGGTGGCTGACGGCGCCATCACCGAACAGGAAATTTTCTCCAAAGGCGGGGAACCGCCTGCGCCCGCAGCGCCCGGTGCTACGCCCGCACCGAAGCCCGATTACAGCGGTTTGCTTGAGCCGGACATTCTCTACACTGCAGTGGTACCGCCGGATCGGCGTGAGAACCGCGCCGCCCTGATCGCCACCGTGCACACCTATCTTCTTGGCATCGGCAAGCATGACGGCAGCATTCCTTCGTTCAGCTATCGCTGTGATCGTTATTCGGCCGGCAGCAAATTTACCGATAATCCCGCGGTTCCCGCATCGCGCGGCGGCGGCACCTGTGCCACCGCGCTGAACGGCCTCAAGGGCCAAATGCCGGTCAATATTCGTACCCCGATCGTCGACGAGAAGCTTGGCATCGTGGTCGCATTCTTTATCATTCCGCACGGCGAGCGCAAAGTGCAGGGTTCCACCAACGTGGCCGAAGTATTCAAGATCGTTGACGGAAAGATCCGGTCGATCGAGGAATTCGGCGGCGGCGGAAAATATCCCCCAACGTCAGGCTTCCCTGACGAGTCCTGAACAGCCTAGGCGCATCGGCAAAGCCGTTCCCGTCGCAACTTGCCGAAAGACGAAAGCGTTGCCTCGGCAACGACTTCGTTATAGTAAATAACCAAGTGCAACTGGGTTTCGCCAGTCGGCGGCGGGTCTGCCTTGCTTGCTGCAACACGAGAGCGACATGAAATCAGTTGGAATCAGGAAGAGAAGGAGGTCTTCTTTTTTGAAAAAAAGAAGCAAAAACTTTTGTCAATTTGGCGCAGCGCAAGAACTCGCTCCAGTAACCGAACCAAACGAATAAAAGTTTTTTGCTTCTTTTTTTCAAAAAAGAAGACTTCCTTCTTTTCCCGCTTCCCGCACGAAAGTTCATAGGCGGCAGCTGCGGCTCGCTCGGCGTCCCGGCCATTCAGCGCCCTCGGCGGCCAGCGCCGCTGCGCAAGGATAACCCAAGCCGCCGGTGGACGCACAAGCCAAGGCACGCTTTCCGTTAAGACCGGGATCCATGATGCCTCCGTTGCTAAGTTCCGCGTTTCGCGACCAGGGTGATCGCCGCTGCTCCGGCCAGCACCAGTCCGGGAATAGTCGCGAAAAGCACCATATTGCCGGTCATGCCCGCGCTCAAGATTGCGCCCGCGGCCAGCGGGCCCGCCACCGCGCCCAGTCTGCCCGCCGCCACGGCCGCGCCCACGCCGGTGCCACGCATGGCGGACGCATAAAACCCCGGCGCCAAGGCGTAGAGCACCAACTGCCCGCCCACGACAAAGAGCCCCGCCGCAAACCCGGCAATTTGCAGCCCGCCAAATCCGGCCGTGAAAGCCAAGGCGAACAACGATAAAACCACGCCGCCGTACATCAAGATCACCGCCATGCGCCGTGCTCCACGATCGAGCACCCAGCCGAAGCCGAGGCTGCCGATCGCGGCGCCGATGTTGAACATGATCTGCACCAACCCGGTCTCGGGCCGGGTCAGCCCGCGCTCCTCCAGCAGCGACGGCAGCCAATTCAGCAACAGATAGACCACTGCCAGAGTAAAGAAATAGCTGATCCACAACCCGATCGTGATTGCCGTCCGGCCCTCGCCGAACAGCACCTCTCCCAGCGAATAGCGCGTCACGGCGGGCTCGCCGCGGTCTCGCAGGAAAGCCCGGCTTTCCGGCATCAGCACCGCCATCACCGGCAGCAGGACCAGCGACGCACCGCCTCCCACCAGAAAGATCGCGCGCCAGCCTTCGGCACCCGGCACTGCATTGCTGGTCAGCGCTGCCACGACGCCGCCGAGCGGCACGCCGGCGTACATGAACGCGACCGCTCGCGCGCGATGCGGGAGCTGCACCGACTCGGTAGCCAGCGCGATCAGGTTGGGCAATGCAGCCCCCAGCCCGACGCCGGTCAGGAAGCGCGCCAGCATCAGCATGCTGACGGTTTCCACCCTTGCTGTCAGCAACGAGAACAGCCCGAACAACAGCGTCGCGCCCAGCAGCACGCGCTTGCGTCCAATCCGATCGGCCAGCCTGCCGCCCAGCACAGCCCCGGGAAACAAACCGAGCGATCCGATCGCGAACACCGTGCCAAGCAGCGCTTTCGAGATGTGCAGCGATGCGCCCATGCGGGACGCCGCGATGCCGGTCGATTGCAGATTATGGCCCTCGAGCATCGCGACCAGGAAGCACAGCGCGAGCGTGCGCAAAGTGTGCGCGAGCGCGTCTTGATTTTTTTGCACCGTGATCTCCCTAGAACGGATAGTGCCGATGCCCCGATTGCAGCGTGATCCAGCGCAAATTGGTGAACTCTGCGATGGCAGCCTTGCCGCCGAACCGTCCGTAGCCCGAATCCTTGACGCCGCCGAACGGCATTTGCGCCTCATCATGCACGGTCGGACCGTTGATATGACAGATCCCACTTTGTATCCGCGCCGCCACCGCCATGGCGCGGCTGACGTCGCGTCCGAACACCGCCGCCGACAGGCCGTAGTCGCTGTCGTTAGCGATCCGCACAGCATCTTCGGTGTCGCGCGCGCGCACCACCACCGCAACCGGTCCGAAGGATTCCTCGGCGTAGAGCTTCATCGCCGGCGTCACGTTGTCGATCAGTGTCGCCGCCATGATGGTGCCTTCGCGGCCACCGCCGGCGGCAAGCCGCGCGCCTTTTTCCAGCGCGTCATGCACCAGGTGCTCGATCCGCTCCGCCGCCTCCAGGCTTACCAGCGAGCCCAGCACCACATCGTTGCGGCGCGGGTTGCCCGCGGGCAAACCCGCGGTCTTGGCCGCAAGCCGCGCCACGAACTCGTCGGCGATCTTATCCACCACCACAATCCGCTCGGTCGACATGCAGATCTGGCCCTGGTTCATATAGGCGCCGAATGCCGCGGCGTTCACCGCCCCGTCCAGATCGGCGTCGTCCAGCACCACCAGCGGCGCCTTGCCGCCGAGTTCCAGCAGGCACGGTTTGAGATATTCCGCGGCCGTCTTGGCGACAATGCGGCCGACCCTGGTCGAGCCGGTGAAGTTGATCCGCTTTACCGCGTGGTGTGCGATCAGGGCTGCCACCACTCCGCCTGCGTCTTCCGGTGCATTGGTGATCACGTTTACCACGCCAGCGGGCAGGCCGGCGTCCTGCAGGATCGTGCCGATCAGCCGGTGGGTGGCGGGGCAGAGCTCCGACGCCTTCAAGATCACCGTGTTACCGCAGGCGAGCGCCATCGCGATCGCGCGCACGCCCAGAATTACTGGCGCATTCCACGGCGCGATCCCCAGACAAACACCCACCGGTACGCGCACCGCCATCGCCAGGTTGCCGGGAATGTTCGACGGGATCACCTCACCGCCGATCTGGGTTGTCATCGCCGCCGCTTCGGACAGCACGCCGGCGGCGAGCATCGCGTTGAACCCCGCCCAGCCCGCGGTGGCGCCGGTTTCGGTCTGCATTGCGGCGATAAATTCGGGCGTCCGCGCCGACAGCAGGTCGGCGGCTTTTTGCAACAGCGCGCGGCGTTGGGCCGGCGCGATCGCGGACCACGCCGGAAAGGCGGCAGCCGCGGCATTGCCGGCGCGGTTCGCGTCGGTCACGGTGGCCGCGGCGGCGCGACTGGCGATCTCGCCGGTTACCGGGTCGCGGCGGTCGTAGGTGGCGCCGGACGCAGCTTTTTGGTTCTCGCCACCGATAAGAAGATCGACTTCGAACATTGGTCCCTCCTAGCGGCGATTGTCACCGGTCGTACGGCGCGCCGATTCGCTTGGTTGAAGTTTAGCGTTGTTAGAGCCCGTCCGCAAAATTAACAAGTAAAATCAATAGGTTGAAGGGAAGAGGAGAAGCATCTTTTTTGGAAAAAAGAAGCAAAAAACTCTTGTCACTTAGGATTTGGGATGTACGGTCCCATGGACTGTGTGCTCCGATCCATTCGAACAAAAGTTTTTGGCTTCTTTTTTCAAAAAAGGATGCTTCCTTCTTCGCTTCTCCCCACTGTTTTCACTCATCGGCATTCCGCGCATTTTCCAACGCCATCATTTTTTCAAGTATCTGCCTAGCTCTTACCCCGCCGCCATCGATATTCAATTTCATCAGCCGGCGGTCGGGATAATTCAGATGATTGCGCTGTTGCAGTTCCAGCATCTGTTTATCTTCGCTGAAGATCGCGCCCTGGCCTTCGCGGATACGATCGGTGAGTGCCTGGTCCTGCGGCGCGAAGTTGCGTGCCATGCCCCAGAAGTACCAATGCGAGGTCTCGGTTTCCGGCGTGATGAAATCGACCACGATGCCGCGGGCTCGATATCGGGCCGGTGCATCGCGTCCGCCGTGGCCGGCGTGCGCGACACCGACATCGATCAGCACGTGGCTGGGCGGGGTGAAGCGGCAAATCTGCCAACGATCAACCTTCACATCGTCGGCGAGACCCGCGCCGCGCAAGGCG
>Ga0302308_10002776_pt1 | contig 14077 bp, 10 predicted proteins | sample III_Palsa_E3_3_FD_200531 | JGI IMG/M metagenome (GOLD analysis project Ga0302308, IMG submission 200531) | Peat permafrost microbial communities from Stordalen Mire near Abisko, Sweden - III_Palsa_E3_3 | ecosystem: Environmental > Terrestrial > Soil > Palsa > Peat permafrost | place: Sweden... | reverse complement strand
TGGTTGGATGGGGCTCGTTCGAAATCATCGTGATGCGCGATTCCGCCGATGCCCTCGCCAAACAATCATTCGGCCTCTCCATGCCGCTGATCTGGACCTTGATCTTCGGCGTGCTGGCGACAACGCTCGCGATCACCGGACCGTTGTCCTTCGTCCGGCGCTTCTTGCGCACGTGGGGAATCTGGCTGCTGCTCGGGGGCGCGGGCTGGCTGACGTGGAATCTGCTGTCGAAACAAGATTTTGGTGCGCTGATGAACCGCCCCGGAACGGGTGACATGCCATTCGGCGCGGGTATCGACCTGGTAGTCGCCATGCCGCTGTCGTGGTTGCCGCTGATCGCGGATTACACGCGTTTCGGGAACAGCGCGGGCGGCACGTTCCGCGGCACGCTGTTCGGTTATGGAATTGCGAACATCTGGTTTTATGCGCTCGGCGCGTTCTACGGTCTCGCGGCCGGCGGCGGCGATGCGCTGCTGACCGTCGCGCTGGCCCAGGCGGCGGGCGGGATTGCGTTGCTGCTGATTCTCATCGATGAAATCGACAACGCTTTCGCAGATATCCATTCGGCCGCCGTTTCCACCGGCACGTTCTGGGCGAAGGCCAGCGTGCCGTTGCTGTCGGCGGCGTTCGGCGCGTTGTGCACGCTGATCGCGCTGCTCGTGCAGATGGGCAAGTATCAGAACTTCTTGCTGTTGATCGGCTCGGTGTTCGCACCGTTATTTGGGGTGGTGCTGGTGGATCACTTTATCGTGAGAAAACGTCGCGTTGACGTCGCCGCGCTCACCGATCCGCGCGGACCTTACGGGTTCTCGGGCGGTTGGCACGTAAGCGGGTTTATTGCGTGGGCGTTGGGAATCGCGGCGTATCACGCGATCAATCAGTGGCTGCCGAATCTTGGCGCGACGCTGCCTGCGCTTGTGGTGGGCGCGCTGGCGTATCTGGCGTTGGTGGGCGGCCGCCGGGAGCAACGGGAGTCGTCGGCGACTTAGGCGGTGAGTCGAATGGAGACTGAGGCGGTGAGTTAAGAAGCGACTTTGGCGAGCGATTCAGGCGAGAGGACCGTCAGATCCCCTCGCCTGCCTGCTAAGCCTTACTGCTAAGCCTTACTGCTAAGCCTTACTGCTAAGCCTTACTGCTAAGCCTTACTGCTAAGCCCGACTGCCAAGTCTGATTGAGCAGCCTGTACTGAGCAGCCTCTGCTGGGTCAGCCGTTGATCACGTCCGCGCCCTTCGGCACGATGAACTTGAACTGATCGGCTTTGAGCGGCGGATTCTTCTCGATATTCGAGAACGTCAGCAAGGTGACATTGCCGAACACGTCGTGCAATTCCATTGCTTCGAGATTGCCGTTCTTGAAGCCGATACCAACCTGCTGGAATTGCGTGTCCTGCGCTTTCGGCGTCAGTTCCAGCCAGTCGATGCCATCCTTCACGCCCGCGTCGCGCGACGTGAAATTCTTGTCGAGGTCATTGCTGCCGAAGAGAATCGCGGCCGGACTCGCGCCCAGCGCGTTGCCCAGCGGCCGGATCGTGACCTGGTTCAGGTCTTTGTCGTAGACGTAGAGCTTGTCACCGTCAGCCTGCAACACTTGCGCGTAGGGTTTGTCGTACGACCAGATGAACTTGCCCGGCCGCGCGAACGTGAACGTGCCGCTCGACGTGCCACCAAGCCGCGACGCCATGCCCTGCGTAGCCGATGCCGCCGCTTTACTCGGCGCCTTCACCTCACGCTGCACGAAGTTGCCATGCGCCGCGTGAACCTGCGCAATAAACGCCTTCAATTGCTCGGTACCGCTTGCGAAAGCCTGCGACGCCAGCAGCATGGATGCGCCAAAAACAACGGCTTTTACCGTCCGGCTTTGATACTTCATGGCCGATCTCAAAGCCGATTTCAAAACTGACTGCATATAAAAACTCTCCAGATAACCTTATTCGGCTTCACGCGCCGGCGTGAGGATTTCGCGATTGCCGTTCGAGGACATCGACGAAACGAGCCCCGAATTTTCCATTTGTTCGAGCAGCCGTGCTGCCCGGTTATAACCGATCCGCAGATGCCGCTGCACAAGCGAGATCGATGCGCGGCGGTTCTTGATCACGATTTCGACGGCCTGGTCGTAGAGCGGATCGGCTTCGCCTTCTCCGCCCGCGCCGGCACCGCCCGGCGCACCGTCCTCGCCATCGCCCAGCACGCCGCCTTCAAGGACGCCTTCAATGTAGTTCGGCTCGCCCTGCTCTTTCAGCTTCGCGACCACGCGATGCACTTCTTCATCCGATACAAACGCGCCGTGCACACGCACGGGCAACCCTGAGCCCGGCGGCAGATAAAGCATGTCGCCCATGCCGAGCAAGGATTCCGCGCCCTGTTGATCGAGGATGGTCCGCGAATCGATCTTCGACGACACCTGGAACGCCATCCGCGTCGGCACGTTGGCCTTGATCAAACCGGTGATCACGTCCACCGACGGCCGCTGCGTGGCGAGAATCAGGTGAATCCCGGCCGCGCGCGCTTTCTGCGCAATCCGCGCGATCAACTCTTCCACCTTCTTGCCGACCACCATCATCAGGTCGGCGAGTTCGTCGATCACGACCACGATGGTTGGCAGGCGGTTAAGCGGTTCCGGCTCATCCGGCGTGAGACTAAACGGATTGGGAATCTTCTCTTCGCGCTTGGTGGCTTCGTCGATCTTGTTGTTGAAGCCCGCGAGATTACGCACGCCCATCTTGCTCATCAGCTTGTAGCGGCGTTCCATCTCGGCCACCGCCCAGTTGAGCGCGTTGCCGGCCTGCCGCATGTCGGTGACGACCGGACAGAGCAAATGCGGAATGCCTTCGTAGACACTCATTTCGAGCATCTTCGGGTCGATAAGGATCATGCGCACTTCGTCGGCGGTGGCTTTGTACAACAGCGACAAGATCATCGCGTTGATCCCCACCGACTTGCCCGAGCCCGTGGTACCCGCCACCAGCAAGTGCGGCATCTTCGCGAGATCGGCGCATATTGGCTTGCCGCCAATATCCTTGCCCAGCCCCATGGTCAGGGGCGAAGCGGCATCGGCATAAACCTGCGAGCCGAGGATCTCGGACAGGCGCACGGTCTGGCGGCGCTGATTCGGCAATTCCAGCGCCATGAAATTCTTGCCCGGAATGGTTTCGACCACGCGAATGGAGACCAGCGACAACGAGCGCGCCAGATCCTTCGCCAGCCCGACGATCTGCGAGCCCTTCACGCCCGTTGCCGGCTCGATTTCATAACGCGTCACGACCGGACCCGGGTACGCGGCAACCACCGACACTTCCACGCCGAAATCCTTCAGCTTTTTCTCGATCAGCCGCGACGTGTATTCGAGGGTATCGGCGGAAATGGTTTCCTTCACTTCCGGCGCGGCGTCGAGCAAAGCGAGCGGCGGCAGGGTGGAGTCCCCGGGGAGATCGGTGAAAAGCGGCACCTGCTTTTCCTTCTCCACACGCGCCGATTTGGCCGGGGTGACCGGCGGCACGATCATCACCGGCTCCTGCTCCTCGATCTTCACGCGCCCGCGCACGACCTTGCCTTCGCGCTTCTCAGCCGCCACTTCACCCAGCTTGCGGTCGCGGCCGGCTTCCCGGCGCATTCTCGCGCCGGTGATGGTCGCCATGATGGCGTCGCCGGTTTTTTCGCAGACGGACAGCCAGGAGAAGTTGAAATACAGCGACAAACCGATCGCCAGTGCGATCAGCAGGAACAATGTAGCGCCGGTGAAACCCAGCGCGTGGGACACGCCGTGCGCGACCGCCTCACCGATCACGCCGCCCGGCGCTCGGGGCACCTGCACCTTGAGCGACCACATCCGCAACGCTTCAATCCCGTCGCTGGAAGCCAGCACCAGCACGAACGCGAACGCCTCGGCCAGCCAGGTGCGATCTTTCGCTGGCGCTTCGTCAGCCGCCTCGTGATTCGTAATCCGCCGATAATTCGCGATGATCCGCCGCACCAGCAGCACGACCCACCAATAGGCCGACAGGCCGAACAAAAGCAGCAGGATGTCTGCTGTCCACGCGCCTACGCGGCCGGCCCAGTTGGCGATCTGGTCGACTTGGGCGGCGTGGGTCCAGCTTGGATCGTGGCGGCTGTAGCTCACCAGCGCCATGAGCAGGAACACGCCGAGCGCGACCTGCAGGATCCATCGAATCTCGGTGAAAAGGCGCGACATGCGGTGCGGCAATGCCTGCGCGCTTGCAGAATAGGTAGCTTTTGCCATTGATCCGTAAGGCTTTCTGACCCGCCACACGGCGTGTGTCGGGTCGACAGGTTTAATGACGCATTGTAAACGCTGCGTTGCGATGATCGAGCAAAAATGGTCTGCGGTTTCACCCTGTAACACACGTGTTACACGCTGCAAGCCTCTGAGCGTGCTATGGGCACGATTAAAAGGATCACTCGGCGAGCGTTCTTTAGCCCCTTTATAATGGCGAACTCGCACCTAACTACAGGTCATCGGCAGCAGTGCGTGGCATGCGGTTCGCCGCCACGAGCGACTTTCCACTGTCCGCGCGCTCAAGTCGATATGAATCGTGCAATGGATCAACGCGGATCAACGCGGATCAACGGTTCGGCCCTAACCACAACGGATTGCTCTCATGTCTTCGCCCAAACACGCAAAAGTGCTGATTCTCGGTTCCGGCCCCGCCGGCTACACCGCCGCTGTCTACGCGGCGCGTGCCAACCTGTCGCCGTTGCTGATCACGGGCCTGGCGCAGGGCGGTCAACTCATGACCACCACCGACGTCGAAAACTGGCCCGGCGACCCATTGGGCGTGCAAGGTCCGGAACTGATGCAGCGTTTGCTGGAGCACGCCGAGCGCTTCAACACTGAAGTTGTCTTCGATCACATCCACACCGCCAAACTGACCGAACGGCCTATCCGCCTGATCGGCGACTCGGGCGAGTACACCTGCGACTCGCTGATCATTGCGACGGGTGCATCGGCGCAATATCTTGGCGTGCCTTCGGAAGAAGCGTTCATGGGCAAGGGCGTGTCCGCCTGCGCGACGTGCGACGGTTTCTTCTACAAGAACGGTGAAGTGGCCGTGATCGGCGGCGGCAACACGGCCGTGGAAGAGGCGCTGTACCTGTCGGGTATCGCCAAGAAGGTGACCGTGGTTCATCGGCGCGACAAGTTCCGCGCCGAGCCGATCCTGATCGACCGCTTGCTCGCGAAGGAAAAGGAAGGCTTAGTCGAGATCAAGTGGAACCACGTGCTGGACGAAGTCACGGGCGATGCCTCTGGCGTAACCGGTTTGCGCATCAAATGCACCGACACCGGCACGACCAGCGACGTACCGCTGCAAGGCGTGTTTGTCGCGATCGGCCACAAGCCGAATACGGACCTGTTCGTTGGCCAGCTCGAGATGAAAAACGGCTACATCATCACGCACGGCGGCCTGCAAGGCAACGCGACAGGCACGAGCATTCCGGGCGTGTTCGCCGCCGGCGACGTGCAGGATCACATCTATCGCCAGGCTGTCACCAGCGCCGGCACGGGCTGTATGGCCGCACTCGATGCGCAGCGTTATCTTGAAAGCATCGACGAAAATCCCGCCGTGCATTCGATGAGCGCCGAAGCGGAACGGTAATCCGCTAGAGAGGCGGCGCCTGAGTAACAAGAATTTCCGCGCTACCTGAATACGCCTCGGTTTTGCTCGTATTGGTATGTTGGTTACAAAGAAACGCCGGTCGCGATCCCTCTGGATCGGCCGGCGTTTTCGTTTCGAGCACGGTCGACGCTGGATGAAAACAGGTAGAAAAATGCCCACCGCGCCGATTTTTCCTCGTCCCATGTTAAAAAGGGTTTCCGAAAGCGGCGTGAACCGAGTTTCGCCGTCGAGCATTTTCTTCTGTCGTGCAATGCCCAAGAACCTGCCCCATCCGAACGAACCCAAGCTGAAACGCCAGCGCGACGCCGCGCCAGGCGCTGTCGCCGGTACGTCTAAGCCCGCTGCGCCGACGCCGGAAGAATTGTCGGCGGCATTGAAACGCGATGGCCTCGCGGGGCTCGGCGCGTTGCGCAACTCCCTCAAGACCGCTGCGGCCAAACGCAAGATACAACGCGCCGCAACCGTGATGGCCGAGCGCGAAGTGGTGGCGGATGCGGATGTGTTCCGTCGTTCCATCGGTGAAGTAGAGCCGCTGAAAGTCCCGCCCCGCATAACGCTGCCGCGCGTGCCGCCGTCGCCGCTGCCGTTGCAGACGCGTCTGGACGAAGAAGCCGTCCTGCACGAAGCGCTCTCCGACGAATACGATCCCGAAAGCCTGCTCGATACCGACGACTCCCTCTCCTACTGCCGTCACGGCGTGCGTCAGGAAGTGGTGCGCAAGCTCCGGCGCGGCGCATGGATCGTACAGGCGCAACTCGACCTGCACGGCATGCGGCGCGAGGAAGCGCGTGAGGCACTGTCGGAATTTATCCGTGAATCGGTGAAACGCGGGCTGCGCTGCCTGCGCGTGATTCACGGCAAGGGACTTGGGTCGATCGGACGCGAACCGGTGCTCAAGGGCAAAGTGCGCGCGTGGCTCGTGCAAAAAGAGGAAGTGATCGCATTTTGTCAGGCGCGGCCGCACGACGGCGGCGCGGGCGCCGTGCTCGTGCTGCTCCAGCCGGGCAGCTCACCGCAGCATCACAGTCATCCGCAGGACCGGGATCATCGCCCTCACAGAGATCACGATTCCGACCACCGGCGCGACCAGCGAAAGGGACCGTAACCGTGCATCCCAGGCTCACGCTGGCCATCTCGATCATGGAGGCGTTCGCGATCTTCGCGTATGCGATTTCGGGGTTGATCGAAGCGAGAAAGCGCCGGCTGGATGCCGTCGGAGCCTTCCTGGTGGCGCTCGCCACCGCTTTTGGCGGCGGTACGATGCGCGATGTGCTGCTGTCGCGCCGGCCGTTTTACTGGGTCCAGCATCAGGACTATGTGATCGTCATCTTCGTCATGGCGATTTTTGCGCCTTTCCTGCTGCGCACGACCACCCGCCTGTTCGATCAGCGCGCGCTGCTGATCGCCGATGCCATCGGACTGGGCCTGTTCAGCATTTCCGGGACGTCAATTGCCCTCGATGCGGAGATGCCCGCGTTCACGGCGGCCATGATGGGCGTGGTGACAGGGGTGTTCGGCGGCATCATGCGGGACGTGCTGTGCAACGAGGTGCCGCTGATCCTGCGCGATTCGCGCCCGTATGCGGTATGCGCGTTCGCGGGTTGCTGGCTGTATCTCGGACTCGACTGGCTGGGGTTGGAAGGGGTGTACAACGTGTTGATATCGACAGGCTTTACATTAATTGCACGGCTGGTCACGCTCAAGCTGGACGTGCGCTTACCGCACTGATCCGCGCTCGCCGCATCATCGCGGTGGCCTGTCGGCAGCGGCGCGGCGGGACCGCGGCGGCCTCTCGACAGCAGCGCGGCTACAGCCCCGCCCACACGCGCCAGCGAAAGCCGCCGGCTATTTGCTACAATCTCTCCTCGATTTTGGCCTTATTTCCGGCATTGCATTTACTTGCATTTACGTTAACTCGTTACGTCAACTCCACCCCAACGGTCGATCGACCCGCAGACTGAACATGAACATCGAGCAAGCGCGTTTCAACATGATCGAACAGCAGATCCGTCCCTGGGATGTGCTGGACCAGGACGTCCTGAACCTGCTGTCGATCGTCAAGCGTGAAAATTTCGTTCCGGCCGCGTATCGCAACATCGCGTTCGCGGATCTCGAAATTCCGCTGCCCGCCGGCCAACACATGCTGTTTCCGCGAGTCGAAGCGCGGGTGCTGCAGGAACTGGCCGTGAAAAAGCACGAAGTCGTGCTGGAGATCGGTGCTGGTTCGGGTTACATGGCGGCGTTACTCGCTGCGCGCGGCCGTTCGGTCACGACCGTCGAAATCGAGCCCGAACTCGCGAAGCTGGCCGCAGAAAACCTGGCAGCGAACGGCGTGTCGAATGCGCAGGTCGTGCTCGGTGACGGCGCGCTAGGCTGGAAAGAAGGCGAACCCTACGACGTGATCTGCGTCTCGGGCGGTCTGCCGGTGATGCCGCAGGAATTCCTCGATCAGCTGAAGATCGGCGGCCGGCTGGCGGCGTTTGTCGGCAGCGCGCCGGTCATGAAGGCGCAGATCATTACGCGCGTGGACGAAAAGCAATTCCGCGTCGCCGATATTTTCGAAACGCTGATCCCGCCGCTCAAGAACGCCGTGCACCCGTCGCGCTTCAAGTTCTGACACGACCGGGTTTTACGTTCGGACTCGCGCTGGCATTGGCGCTGGCATTGGCATTACGCGGTGAGTCCGAAGCATCACGTTGCACGTTGCACCTTTGTTTGTGCGGGTAGCACCAGCGCGCCGCTCGGCTCGCTGTCGCTAACCACTTCCACCGGAATCCCATGCAAAATCTGTCCGCACCCGAACTGGCCGAATGGCTCGCCGATACATCGCGTCCCGCCCCTGTCCTGCTCGACGTCCGCGAACCGTGGGAAATCGAAACCGCCAAGCTCGCCAACATTGTCGCCATCCCGATGCGCGATATCCCGGCGCGCAGCGAAGAACTGGATGACGAAGCGCAGATCGTCTGCATCTGCCACCACGGCGCCCGTAGCGCGCAGGTCGGCATGTTCCTGGAATCGCGCGGCTTTACGCAGGTGTTCAACTTGTTCGGCGGTATCGACGCATGGTCGCGTCAGGTCGATCCGGCCGTTCCCACGTACTAATCCGGCCGCTTTCGCGTTCTCGTTTTAGTCGCTCCACCCCTCCGCTCACCGGTCCCGGACGAATCCCATGCGCCCGATGTTCGCACTCGCGCTATGCAGTATTGGCGCCGGGTTTGCATGCTCGCCGGCCTCCGCCGTGAGTCTCAACCAGCTCTACGACGAAGCGCTTGAAACCGACGCGCAGCTCCAGAGCGCGCGCGCCGGTCTCACCGCCGATAGCGAGCAATTGCCCCAAGCACGCGCGAAACTGTTGCCGCAACTCTCGGCGTCGGTGACTGCCAGCGAGCAGCGCACAGAACTCGGCGGCGGTTTCCCTGCATCGACGGGCAACAGCAACGGTTACACGGTTTCGCTGACGCAACCGCTCATCAACGTCGCGAGCTGGCAAGGTTATCAACAAGGCCAGATTGCCCTGACATCCGCTCAGGCGCAGTTCGCAGCCGCCCGTCAGGACCTGATCGTGCGGCTCGGCCAGGCGTACTTCGACGCCCTTTCCGCGCAGGACAGCGTCGCGATTGTGCGCTCGCAAAAGGCATCAATTGCCGAGCAGCTTGAATCGGCGAAACGCTCATTCGATGTCGGCCAGTCGACCATTACCGATACCAACGAAGCCCAGGCCAAATACGATCAGGCGATCTCGCAGGAAATTGCGGCGCAGAACGACCTTGAGGTAAAGCTGGCGGCACTGGAGCAGATCGTTGGCCATCCGGTGACACGGGTGGACGGCCTCGCGCGCGGCGTGACGCTGCCGCCGCCCGTTCCTGCCGACATGCAGCAATGGGTCGATATGGCACGCGATGCGAACTATCAAGTCGTGCTCAAGCAACTGGCGGTGGAAAACTCGCAGCGCGAAACGTTGAAGGCAAAGGCCGGCCATTACCCGACGCTCGATCTGATCGCAAGTTACGGGAAAAATAGTCTGGGTGCGGCGGGCGCCGGCAACTTCGGCGGGAATTTCGGCGGCGGTTTTGGCAGCGGCGCGAATACGCTTTCGCCAGAGGTACCGGCGGCCGCGGCCGAACTGGGTAATTACGGCGCGTATTACACCAACGCGACCGTAGGCGTTCAGCTCACTATTCCGCTGTACGAAGGCGGCGCCACGCAAAGCCGCGTGCGCCAGACGCTGGCGCTGGAAGACAAGGCGGCAGCGGACCTGGACGCGGCGCGGCGTTCGGCGGCGTTATCGGCGCGACAGGCATTTCTGGGGGTATCGAGTGGACTTGCACAGGTCCGCGCGCTTGAAACCGCTGAACAATCCGCGCGGACATCGCTTGAATCGAATTTGCTCGGGTATCAGGTGGGCGTGCGGATCAACATCGATGTGCTCAACGCGCAGGATCAGCTGTTTTCGGCACGCCGCGATCTCGCAAAAGCGCGTTACGACACGCTGATCAACTCGCTGAAGCTGAAGGCATCGACGGCCAGCCTGACCGATAGCGATGTGCTCTCGCTCAACACACTGCTCTCGCCTGCCGATGACACCGCGCTGACCGCGTTACCGGTGGCGCCCAGCGTGCCGCATCCGGGCGCGGCGGCACGTAAAACCAACGCGGTTGGCCGCCGCCCGATGCCGCAATAAAAACCGCGGGCTTCTCTCAAAGAAAAGAAGCCCGCGGTTTCTTCAAAGCCCGCAAAAACTCAGACCACGTTCATTGCCAGCGCGCTCTCGCGATAATGCAGACTGGCCTTTTCGCTATCGCCGAGTTGTTCGTGCAAACGAGCCAGCGCCCGATGCGTACGAATCTTCAACGGTTCGTTGTCCGCGAGCTTCAGTGCCGACTCCAGGAATGCCTGCGCCTTGCCCCACAGCTGTTGATGCAAGCACAACCGCCCAAGCGTGAACATCAGGTCCGCGTCTTCGGTGCGCTCCTTCTGCCACGCTTCAGCGCGCTGGATCAACGGCAATGCATCGCCCGGTGACGCGCAATCCGGATACCGCCGCAACAGCCGCGCGTCCCAGTTGTGATTCAACGCTTCTTCCACGATCTTGCGCGCGTCGTTCCTTCGATCCAGCGCGATCAGCAATTCAGCGGCAAGGTCAGCAAGACGAGGCGATTGCCGTTCAGTCGCCGATAACGACTGCCAGAACTCCAGCAACGCGTCCGGGTTATGACGACGGTCGCGCAGCAAATTTTCCGCTGCGACCTGACGCAAGCGCACCGCGACCGCCGGATGCAGCGCCTCGCGTTTCTCCAGCGTCTTGACCAGCTTCAGCACTTCGCCCCAGTTCTTCAACTGTTGCTGCGCGCGCAACGCAATCTGCTGCGCATGCAGACGGCGGCCGCCCTGCGCCTGCATCTCGGTCAACGCGACCAGTGCGCCGTCCGCGTCGCGGCCATCGGCGCGCATGTCGGCGGTGGCCATCAACCGTGCGTCCTGCCAGTCGCTGTCCTGCACCTTGGCGAGCCATTCATCGCGACGGGCATATTCGTTCATCTCATGCGCCGCCTTTGCACCGATCAACCCAGCGGCACCGGAGTTTTCATCGGCGATCAGGGAATCGCGCGCCGACTTCTCCGCCTTGGAAAAACGTCCCGCATACAAATGGCCGATGGCATCGCGCAACGCGGCATTTGCCTTCGCGAGCCGCGAGCGGGTCCGGTACGCCGACACCCGCTGCGGCATTTTCAGCACGCTGCGAACGGCGCGAAGCACGGTGTAGATCACGATGAACGACACGACCAGCGCCACCACGAACAGATTCAGCGATATATCCACCCGATACGGCGGCATGACCAGCAGCACTTGCCCGCCGTCAAAGACGCCAACGAGCGCCAGGCCCGCAGCTGCTGCGAACAGCAGTACAAACCAGATGAGTCCGCGCATCGTCATCATCCGCCTCGCTTGAACTGGTGGACTGCCGCGAGACTCGCGTTCAGATCGGGGACGGTGACCGCGAGCGACGCCTGATCGACTTGCTGCAAGAGCGTACGAACCGCCTTGACCTTGCCCGACGACTGATCGAAATACCGGCCAAGCGCGGTGTCCGCGGCGTGAAGATCCGACTTGAGCGCGGGTTCACTGCGTGACAACAACGACAAGCGCGCCGACAACAACCGCAGCTTCACGTTTTCGCGCACGAAATAACCTTGATCCGGCGATGCAAGCATGGCGTCGGCGTTATCGATACGACGCACCGTCACCAAGCTAGACAACTGCTGCCCGATTCCGGTAGCAATCTGCTGCAACCACACTTTCCAAACCGGCTGGCCGGTCGCGGCTGCGATGGAGGCGGTGTCGCGCGGGGTATCGGCGTGAGCGGTGGCCGGCGTGATCGGCGCTTCGCCCGCCAACGGCAGGGAGTCGATCTGATCGATTGCTGTATCGAGCTTGATGGCCAGCCCGGTGAGATCGGTGGACGGCGTTGCGTGCAGCTTGTCCATGTCCTGCGCGATGGCCTTGCGGATCGTCACGATCTGCGGACCCGTGGTGGCGGCCAGGCGCGTATCCGCGCTTTGCAGCGCGAACAGCGCGAGCTGGACGTTGCCGGTGAGCTGCAACTGCTGGCTCGCGCTCGACAGGATCTGCTCGACTTCGGCGAGCGTCCAGTCGTCGCGATTGCTCGCCAGATCCTGGTATTGCTGTTGCAGCGCCTGGCTTTGCGCCTGCGCGTCGGTGAGTTTGCCCTGGAACTGGATGATCTGCGTGTTGAGCGCCTGCACGGAACTGGCGGCCTGATCAGCCTGTGCGTGCAACGCGGCCGTTTGCGTGTCGCTCGCTTGCAGACGTTGCGCGAATTGCGCGTCGCGCTGATCGAACTTGCGGTTGAGCATGAAACCGCCCACGCCCGCGACCACCACGACAATCAGCAGCACCAGCCACAGCAGAGCAGTGCCCGCGCCACCGCCACGCTGTTTCGGCTGAGACTCGTAGGGCGTGAACGGCGTGTTCGGCGGGTTCGGAGGGTTCGACGACGAGGACGGAGTCGACGTAGCGGACTGCGGAGCGGTTTTACTTGAATCGATCGAATCAGTCATGCGTGATTGAGCCGGTTGGTGAGCCGGTGTTGAAGCCGGCCTGGAATCCGTCGGCGCGGACTCCTGGTTGGTTTGACTGGATTGGCTGAACGGCGCTGCCGTCGAGGCCTTGTATCCATGTTCCTGCGCTTTTGCAACCTGCGCGTCGGGCTCTTGTTCGGCTTTTCGTTGATTCGCGGTCTGTTCCGATGCTGCAGCGAAGATGCCGCCAAGCGCCTGCACGATACGCTCATCGCCGGCGCCGGACACCGTAATCCTATCAAAACCCGCTTGCCGCGCGGCCTCGGCAATACGCGGATGCGGCGTGACGAGCGGCGCGTGCTTGAGCGTGAGGGTTTCATCGACGGTGAGATGCTCGCGGGCAAGCTCTTCAAGATTGCGCACGCCTTCCGAGCTTGTCAGCAGCCACGCGTGCGGCTCGCCAGCGAGCAGTGCATGGATGCGCTCCCAGTCGCGCATGGACGGTTCCGGCACGATCCGCCGGTACGCCGCGACCTTCTCCACTTTCGCGCCCGCTGCGCTGAGCGCGTCCGCCAGCCACTCGCGGCCACCGTCGCCGCGTACGATCAGTATGCGTTTGTCCTTGAGACCGTCGGCGCCGAAATGCGCTTCGATAGCTGCATACAACGCCTCGGAATCGTAACGGGGGTCCGTGGGTGTTTCGGTCACCATCGCGCCGGTCGCCGGGCTGATGATCGTATAAGTGGGCGCCGTCACGCCTTGTCGGCCGAGTGCAGCCACGCTGCCGGGGCCGACTACGCCAATCGGTATCTGCGAAGGCCACGCTGAACTGAGCGCGGCAAACGCGTGATCGATCGCATTCGGCGACACGAACACCACCAGCGCAAAGCCAAGCGGTGCGGGTGCGTAAAGTTCGCCGAGCGCGGCGTGCAGCGGCGCGGCATCGGCCACCGGACCAATATCGATGAGCGGAAATTCGATTGACTCGAAACCGGCGCGCGCAAGCAGCGCCAGCAACACGGCCGATTGGCCCAAAGGACGCGTGATGACAACAGCGGGTCGCTGCGTTGGCGGTTGCGTTAGCCCTTGCGCCGATGAATGGGCAGATCCTTGAGCGCTCGCCATCAGTCGGCAGGCGACGCAGCGGGAGGAGCGGGTGGGATACGCGCGCCGCTCGCGGTGCTCAACTCACGGACGATATCCATTGCGCCCTGCGCTTCGAGTTCAGCCGAGACGCGACTGCCGAGATCCAGCGCGGCCGGTACGTCAGCGGCCGTGGCCGAGCCTTCTGCGCGCAGGACCCGCGTGCCGTCGACAGTCGATACACACCCGCGCAAATGCAGCACGCCGTCACGCCAGTCCGCATACGCCGCGAGGGGCACTTCGCAACTGCCGCCGAGCGAG
>Ga0302308_10002773_pt1 | contig 14087 bp, 8 predicted proteins | sample III_Palsa_E3_3_FD_200531 | JGI IMG/M metagenome (GOLD analysis project Ga0302308, IMG submission 200531) | Peat permafrost microbial communities from Stordalen Mire near Abisko, Sweden - III_Palsa_E3_3 | ecosystem: Environmental > Terrestrial > Soil > Palsa > Peat permafrost | place: Sweden... | reverse complement strand
CCGCCGCGCCAGCGAGACCTTCGAGGCGCAGGAGAAGCTCAGCCAGGCCAAGCTGGAGGCGCAGCTGAAGCCGGTCGCCGAGACCCTGGCCAAGTTCCAGGAACAGGCCCAGGCGGCGGAAAAAGCCCGCGCCGAGGAAACCGGCAGCCTGAAGACCCAGATTCAGCAGCTGCTCACCGCCTCCGTCGCCACCCAGGACGAGGCACGCAAGCTCTCGGCGGCGCTGCGCCGCGGCGCGGGCGTCCAGGGGCGATGGGGCGAGCAGACGCTGCGCAACGTGCTGGAGGCCGCCGGCCTGACGCACCGGTTCGACTTCCTCGAGCAGCTCAGCCTCGACACCGACGAGGGCCGCCGCCGGCCGGACGTCGCCGTACGCCTGCCGGGCGCCGCGGTCTTCGTCATCGACGCCAAATGCTCGCTGAACGCCTTTCTGGAGGCCCAGGACGCCATCGACGAGCCGGCGCGCGAGGCGGCGCTGGTCCGCCACGCCCAGTCCGTCCGCGCCCACATCGTCTCGCTCGCCGCCAAGGCCTACTGGGACCAGTTCAAGACCGAGGGCTCGCCGGACTTCGTCGCCATGTTCGTGCCAGGCGACGGCTTCCTCGCCGCGGCGCTCGATCGTGCGCCGGACCTGATGACGGAGGCGATGGACCGGCGGGTGCTGCTGGTGACGCCCACCACGCTCTTCGCCCTCTGCAAGGCGGTCGCCTACGGCTGGCGGGTGGAGGACCAGGCGCGCAACGCAGAGCACATCGCCGGCCTCGGCCGCGAGCTCTACAAGCGTATCGCGACCATGGGCTCGCACGCGCTCCGGCTCGGCAAGTCGCTGGAGGATTCGGTCAAGCGCTACAACGAGTTCGCCGGCTCGCTGGAAACCCAGGTGCTCACCCAGGCGCGCCGCTTCGAGGATCTGAAGGTCGACCACGAAGGCAAGGAAATCGCCGAATTGGCGCCGGTCGAGACCGCCGTGCGGCAGCTCAACAAACTGGCGCCCGAAGAGCGCGGCGATCCGCCCGTCTTGACGCTGGAAAGACGGGCGCCTACCTCCGCCGCATGAGCGTGAGACGCATCCTCACTGTCGACGCCGACCTGGCGACGCTGAAAAAGAAATCGGCGCCCGCCGCGGTGGTCGACGACTCGCTGCGCGCGCTGATGGACGACATGCTGGAGACCATGTACGCGGCCCCCGGCATTGGCCTCGCCGCCATCCAGGTGGGCGAGCCGGTGCGCGTCATCGTCATGGACCTGTCGCGCGGCGAAGGGCCTCGCGAGCCGCGCTTCTTCGTCAATCCCGAGATCCTCTGGGCGTCCGACGAGATCGTCCCCTACGAGGAGGGCTGCCTCTCGGTGCCGGAAATCTATGACGAGGTCGAGCGCGCGGCCAAGGTGCGCATCCGCTACCTCGGCTATGACGGCGCGGCGGTCGAGGAAGACGCCGAGGACCTGTACGCCGTCTGCATCCAGCACGAGATGGACCACCTCGACGGCGTCCTCTTCATCGACCACCTCTCCCGCCTGAAGCGCGACCGCGCGGTGGCGAAAGTCAAGAAAGCCGCCCGCGACGAGGCCGAGGCGCTTTAAGCGCGCGTCTCGAAGGACGTACGATCTACAGCACCATATCCGCCGTCACCGGCGCGTGGTCGCTGGGTCGTTCCCACGCCCGCACGTCGTCGTGGATGCGGCAGGCGGCCGAGCCCATCCGGAACGCCGCGTCGCGCAGGCCGGGGGTGACCCAGATGTGGTCTAGCCGCAGGCCGCGGTTGGAGACGCGGAAGTCCGCCGCGCGGTAGCTCCACCACGACGCCAGTTTGGTCGGCTCGGGGATCATCTCGCGGGCGAGGTCGATGAAGCCGAGACTGGCTTGCAGCGCCGCCATCGCCTCGATCTCCGGCGGCGTGTGGCTCACCACCTTGGACATGTAGCGGTGGTTCCAGACGTCGTTCTCGCCCGGCGCCACATTGAAATCGCCGAGGATCGCGAGCGGATCCTTCGGATCGCGGCGCGCCATCTCGGCGGTGAGCCGCTCGTAGAAATCCAGCTTGTGGTCGAACTTCGGATTCTCCGTCCGGTCGGGCACGTCGCCGCCGGCCGGGATGTAGAAATTATGCACCTCGACGCCGGCGATGCGGCCGCCCACCGCCCGGGCGTGGCCCTCGCGGCAGACGTTCAGCGCCGGCGCGTCCTCGATCGGCAGGCGCGAAGCGATGGCGACTCCGTGCCAGCCTTTCTGGCCGGCGATCTTCAGGTGCGGCAGCCCGGCCTCGACGAAGGCGGCGACCGGGAACTCGCCCTCGCGGCACTTGATCTCTTGCAGGCAGAGCACGTCCGGCGCCGCCTCCTGGACGAAGCGCGCCACCTGCTCGGCGCGCAGCCGCACCGAATTGACGTTCCAGGAGGCGAGTCGCAGACGCATGGAGGGCTCTCTAGCTCAGAAAAAAGCGCCCGGACGCGCTTTGCGCCCGGGCGTTTGAAGTCGTCTCTCATGCCGCCGCCGGGAGGGGATTGGTTCCGGCACGGGTCGGACGGATCAGGTCGGAAGATCCATCGCGATAGTTGCTCAAATGCAACTTGGAACCGCGAAAGTCAAGGCGTCGCCCGCTAAGGCTTGGCTGTGATATTGTTATCACAATCGGCGCAGCTAGCGCGCGGCCTGGGAGAAGAAGCTGTCCGGCGGCGGGCTGATCGCCGCGAGCGGCCCCAGGGTGACGCGGGTGACGCGCGACTGGGCGTCGACCACCGCCCAGCCGGTCAGCCGCAGCGGGTTTTCGGTGAAATAGAGGGTGATCTGACCGGCGGCGGACTGGGGTCCGCGGGCGGTGATCGAGAAGCCGCCCTCCGAGCGGTCGACGCGGGTCACCTGCGCCCCGCGGTCGAGGCGGATGTGGTCGGAGAGGAAGACCGCCAGCGGCGTCGAGCTCAGCGCCACATGCTGGAAGGCGCCGCGGCGGCTGTCGGACAGGGTGATGGTCCGGCCGTCGCAGGTGATCACCAGGCCCGACGGCGGGTCGTATTCGAACCGCGCCCGGCCGGGACGCGCGAGATAGAAGGTCCCGTCCGCCTCGCCGCCCTTCTCGTTGGTCTGCTGGAAGCGGCCTTTGACGCTGGTCAGGCCGTCCAGATAGCCGATGGCGCGCGCCACCAGCGGATCATCGGCCGGCGCGGCCCAGGCGCGGCCGGTCACCGCGGGTCCCGCGAGCAGGATCGGCGCGGCGAGCAGCAGCAGCGCGGTGCGGCGGGTGGTCGGATGGGGCATCTGGCCTCCTTAAGGCGTCGTCCCCCCGCCAGCCAAGCGCGGTCTAGCCGGAAATCGGCCGCAAGTCAGTGGGGAGGCGGCCCGGCCAGGATTTCGCGCTTGCCGGCATGGTTGGCCGCGCCGACGACGCCCTCGCGCTCCATCCGCTCCATCAGCGAGGCGGCGCGGTTGTAGCCGATCTGCAGGCGCCGCTGGATGTAGCTGGTCGACGCTTTGCGGTCGCGCGTCACCACCGCCACCGCCTGGTCGTAAAGGTCGTTGCCGCCCTCGCCGCCGAGCGGATCGCCGCCGCCCTCCTCGTCCTCGTCGGCGATGGCGGTCACCTCTTCGAGGTACTGCGGCTCGCCCTGCTCGCGCAGGAACTTGGTCACCGCCTCCACCTCGCCATCTGACACGAACGGGCCGTGCAGGCGGGTGACCCGGCCGCCGCCGGCCATGTAGAGCATGTCGCCCTGGCCCAGCAGCTGCTCGGCCCCCTGCTCGCCCAGGATGGTCCGCGCGTCGATCTTCGAGGTCACCTGGAAGCTGATCCGGGTGGGGAAGTTGGCCTTGATGGTGCCGGTGATCACGTCCACCGACGGCCGCTGCGTCGCCATGATCAGGTGGATGCCGGCCGCTCGCGCCATCTGCGCCAGCCGCTGCACCGCGCCCTCGATGTCCTTGCCGGCCACCATCATCAGGTCGGCGACCTCGTCGATCACCACCACCAGATAGGGCATCGGCTCGGGGGAGATGCGCTCTTCCTCGTAGATCGGCCGGCCGCCCTCGTCGAAGCCGGTCTGCACGGTGCGCACGAAATGCTCGCCCTTGGCGATCGCCTCCTTGGCGCGCTCGTTGTAGCCGGCGACGTTGCGCACCCCGATCTTGGACATCCGCCGATAGCGGTCCTCCATCTCGCGCACCGTCCACTTCAGCGCCACGATCGCCTTCTTCGGATCGGTCACCACCGGCGCCAGCAGGTGCGGGATGCCGTCATAGGCCGACAGCTCCAGCATCTTCGGGTCGACCATGATGAAGCGGCACTGGCTGGGCGGCAGCTTGTAGAGGATCGAGAGGATCATCGCGTTGACCCCCACCGACTTGCCCGAGCCGGTGGTGCCGGCGATCAGCAGGTGCGGCATGCGCGAGAGGTCGGCGATATAGGGCTCGCCGCCGATGGTCTCGCCCAGCGCCAGCGGCAGGATCGAGCCGTGCTTCTCATATTCGGCCGAGGCCAGCAGGTCGCGCAGATAGACGGTCTCGCGCTTGGCGTTGGGCAACTCGATGCCGATGGCGTTGCGGCCCGGAACCACGCTGACCCGGCAGGCGGTGACGCTCATCGAGCGGGCGATGTCGTCGCAGAGCGCCACCACCCGCGCCGACTTCACGCCCGGCGCCGGCACCAGTTCGTAGAGCGTCACCACCGGGCCGGGGCGGATCTGGTCGATCTGGCCGCGCACGCCGAACTCGGCCAGCACGCCTTCCAGCACCCGGGCGTTCTGGCGCAGCGCGCTCTCGTCGAAGGCCGACGAGCGCGGCTTCGGCTTGGCCAGCATGGCCAGCTCCGGCAGGCGGAAACCGCCCTCCGAGGCGAAGGGCAGGCTGGGCTGGCTTTCCCGCGCCTCGCGGCCCGACGATTTCGGCGCGGCCTTGGGCGCCCGGATCGCTAGCGGCGCGGGCTCGGGCCCGGAGACTTCGTCTTCGGTCTCGAAGCTGGACGACGCGGACGCAACCTCCGGCGCCGCGCGGCGTCTCACCGCCGCCGCCGGCCGCGTCTCGCGCTGGATCGGCTTTGGGGCCGGCGCGGGGCGCCATTGCAGGATCGCGATGACATGCCGGGCTTTGACGCCCAGCCCCAGCGCGGTCAGCCAGACGCCGGCCAAGGCCAGCAGCGCCAGCGCGATCGGCGCCAGCACCGGCAGGCCGACCGCTTGGGCCACGCTGGTGAAGACGCCGGCTTCGCCGTCGCCGATCAGGCCGCCGAGCCCGCTCGCCAGCGGCCAGATCGCCGGCTGCGCGGCGCCGGCGAGCCCGCCAGCCAGCAAAAATACACCGGCCACGCCGGCCAGCGCCCGCCAGCGCAACTGGGCGCGGGTCGCGTGGGGTTCGGGATGGGCGGCGCGCGCCAGGCCCAGCGTCAGCAGCAGCCCCGCCACGACCCACGCCGCCAGGCCCAGCGACTGCATGCCGAGGTCGGCGACCACCGCGCCTGCGCCGCCGAGCAGATTGCCCGCCACGCCGCTCGCCGAGGCGTCGAGGCTGGGATCGTCCGGCCGCCAGCTCGCCAGCGCCAGCGCCAGAGCGCCGCCCACCGCGGCCGTCAGCCCGCCGCGCAGCCGCGCGCTCGCCGCGTGGCCCCACGCGCCCCGCGCCGCGTCCATCACCAACTGGGATCCCGTCTTTCGCGCCGTCGCCGGCATACCGCCCCCGCACCATCTTCTTGAGAGCGCAGTAGAGGCCGAGGAGGGTTAAGAGCCGTTTACGTCCCGGCCCGACGCCCGCATTCCCGCGCCGGGGCGTCGCCATGTTTCTTGTTCGACATGCGGCCGATTGACCGCGCGCCACGGTTAGGCTTCCATCCGAGGCTGGGCCTGTCTGACGGGCCCGCACGGGGGACTTTCGATGGACCGTAGGCTAGCGGCGCTAATCGCCGCGGTTGTCGTGGCCTTCGGAGGCGGATTCCTGCTGGCTAAGGGCGTCGACGGGCGGCTGTTCCAGCACACGCTATCAGGCCAGACCTTCGCCAGCTGGCCCTTCTTCGGCCATCCCCGTTCGGCCGGCGCCCCGCGCCAGGGCGAGGTCAAGCCCGACGGTTTCGCCATCTGGAAGACCCGGCTCGACACCTCCGGCCCGGATCCGCTGGCCTGCGTCCAGATGACCCGCGAGCTCGACCCCTCCAAGTCCTACGGCGACTTTGTGCTGGTCGCGCCCGACCTCGGCCACGCGCCGGCCGTCACCGCCAAGGGCGACACCCTCTGCATCGGCGGCGTCGGCTTCACCGACCGCCAAGTCACCCTGCTGAAGGGCCTGCCGTCCAAGGACGGCGAGACCCTCGCCGCCAACGCCGACACCAGCTTCACCAACGGCGACAAGCCGCCCTACGTCGGCTTCGCCGGCGACGGCGTGATCCTGCCGCGCGAGGATTCCGACGGCGTCGGCATCGAGACGGTCAACGTCAGCAAGCTGCAGGTCGAGGTCTGGCGCGTGGTGGACCGCAACCTGGTGCGCACCTCGATCAGCGCCCCCGATCCCACCCCCGAGGGCCAGGACGCCGGCGACTATGGCGACGACAGCCCCAACGACGAGGGCTCGATCGTCTGGAAGGGCTTCGTGCAGGTGAAGGGCGACCCGGGCCAGCACGCCACCACGGTGTTCCCGCTGGGCGCGGTGCTGAAGGAGATGAAGCCGGGCGGCTATGTGATCAAGGCGCGCGACGCCTCCGGCGGCCGCGACCTCTCCAATTCGTCCGACGAGGGCACGTCGCCGGCCCAGGCGCGCCGGTGGGTGATCTTCACCGACATGGCGCTGACCAGCTACACCGGTTCGGACGCGCTCGACGTCGTGGTCCGCTCGCTGAAGACCGCCAAGGTGCTTCCCGACACCACCGTCACCCTAGTGGCCAAGAACGGCGAGACCCTGGCCACCGCCAAGACCGACTCGATGGGCCGCGTCAGCTTCGCCCACAGCCTGCTGCAGGGCGAAGGCGCGCTGGCGGCCAAGATGGTCATGGCCTATGGCCCGCTCGGAGATCTCGCGCTGCTCGACCTCGATCGTTCGCCCACCGACCTCTCCAAGCAGAGCACGGGCGGCGCCGTGCCCGGCCAGCCGCCGCCGGACCTGCTCACTGGCCGCGCCGCCACGCCGGGCGTCGATGGCTTCCTCTACGCCGACCGCGGCATCTACCGGCCGGGCGAGACGGTGCACCTGACCACCCTGGTGCGCGACAGCGAGGCCAAGGCGGTCGCCGACCGCAAGGGCTACATCGTCGTCAAGCGCCCCTCGGGGCTGGAGTTCAAGCGCTACGCCTTCACCGCGACGCCGGGCGGCGCGATCGCCACCGACATCGCCATTCCCGGCACCGCGCCGCGCGGCCATTGGACCGCCAGCCTGATGATCGACGGGTTCAAGGACGCGTCGGGGAATATCGACTTCCAGGTCGAAGACTTCGCGCCACAGCGCCTGGCGGTGACGGTCGATGGGCAGCCGCAGACGCCGGTGGGCTCCGCCGACACGCGCGTGGTCAACGTCACCGCGCGCTTCCTCTACGGCGCCATCGGCGCCGGCCTGCAGACCCAGGGCGAGGCGCGGCTGCGCGCCGATCCTGATCCCTTCCCGGCCTTCGACGGCTACCAGTGGGGCGACGAGACCGCGCCGTTCGATGAGAAGCAGCTCGACCTCGGCGCCAGCGTCACCGACGGCGCGGGGCATGCCAGCTTGTCGCTGGCCGGCAGCCAGGCCGGCGACACGGTCGATCCGGTGCTGGCCCTGGTCACAGCCTCGGTGTTCGAGCCGGGCGGCCGGCCGGTGAAGGAGAGCGTCAGCCTGAAGGTGCGGCCGAAGCCGCTCTACCTCGGGGTCAAGGTCGACGAGGGCGACGCCAGCGGCCAGACCGCGCCGCCGGTCACCCTCGACATCGTCTCGGTCAACGGCGCCGGCCAGCGCATCGCCGCGCCTGGCGTCGCCTACAGCCTGATCAGCGAGAACTGGAACTACGACTGGTATCAGCAGGACGGTCGCTGGCAGTGGCGCCGCACCAGCCGCGACACGGTGGTGACGTCGGGCACGATGGACGTCGGCGCCGGCGACCCGGGCCACATCCGCCCGCGCCGGCTCGACTGGGGCGACTACCGGCTGGAGCTGACCGGTCCCGGCGGCGCCAAGACCATCACCCGCCAACGCGACCGAGTCACCCGACCTGGTGCGCGTCTCGCCGGCCAAGAAGACCTATCGCCAGGGCGACACCGTCGAGATCGCGGTCAAGGACCCCTACGCTGGTCAGGCCCAGGTGGCCGTCGCCACCGACCGGCTGATCGATTTCAAGACCTTCGAGGTCGGCGCGAACGGCGGCGTGGTGCGGCTGAAGACCTCGGCCGCCTGGGCCGGCGGGGCCTATGTGCTGGTCACCCTGATCCAGCCGCGCGATCCGGTGAACACGCCGACGCCGCGCCGCGCGCTCGGCCTCGTCTACGTCCCGCTCGATCCGGGCGGCCGCAAGCTCACCGTCGACATCAACACGCCCGACAAGATCGACTCCAAGGCCGAGGTCGACGTGCCGCTGCAGGTCAACGGCCTCGGCTTCGGCCAGAGCGCCCACGTCACCGTCGCGGCGGTCGACGAGGGGATTCTGCGCCTCACCAAAGCCACGAGTCCGGATCCGGTGGGCTGGTATTTCGGCAAGCGCGCCTTCTCGGTCGATTATCGCGACGACTACGGTCGCCTCCTGGACGCCAACCTCGGGGCGCCCGCCAGCGTCAACTTCGGCGGCGACGAACTGGGCGGCGAGGGCCTCACCGTCACCCCGATCAAGACCGTGGCGCTGTGGTCCGGCATCGTGACCACCGGCGCGGACGGCCGTGCGACGGTGAAGCTGCCGGCCGCCGACTTCAACGGCCAGGTTCGCATCATGGCCGTGGCCTGGACCGACACCCAGGTCGGCTCCGGCGACAAGGAGCTGATCGTCCGCCAGCCGGTGATCGCCGACCTCGACCTGCCGCGCTTCCTTTCGCCCGGCGACAAGCCCGACGCGACGCTGGAGCTGCAGAACCTCGAGGGCCAGCCGGGCGCCTACCAGGCCGTCCTGCGCAGCGCCGGCGGCATCGTCACCGCGTTCCAGAAAGTGTTCAACCTGGTGCTGGGCCAGCGGATCGCCGAGCACATACCGTTCCTCGCGCCCAGCCGCACCGGCATCGGCTCGGTCGGCTTCACGGTGAGTGGCCCCGGCTTCACGACCTCCAAGGACTATCCGATCGAGACCCGGCTGGGCTGGGGCCCGGTCACCCGCACCACCACCGACCTGCAGCAGCCCGGCGAGATCTACACCCCGCCCAACGACCTGGTCAGCGGCCTCGCCGCGGGCTCGAACGGCAGCCTGCAGGTGCAGGTGAGCTATTCGCCGTTCAAGGGCTTCGACCCCGGCCCGATCGCGGTGTCGCTGTCCGACTATCCCTACGGCTGCACTGAGCAGATCGTCTCCACCGCGACGCCGCTGCTCTACGCCCAGGCGGTCTCCAACGATCCGAAGCTGCGGTATGCCTCTGCCGGGCTGAACAGCGCGGTGAGCCAGCTGCTCGACCGCCAGAGCGCGGACGGCGCCTTCGGCCTCTGGAAGGTCGGTGACGGCGAGGCCGACCCCTGGCTCGGCGCCTACGCCACCGACTTCCTGCTCGAGGCGCAGAAGCTCGGCGCGGCGGTGCCGCAGAGCGCCATCGACCTGGCGCTGAACGCGATGCGCCAGGTCAGCCTGCCCGACGGCACCACCTCGGTCGCCTACCAGATGACCTATCCCGACTGGTGGGGCGGCAACGCCGATGCGTCCAAGGCCGCCACCGCCCGGATGCGCTCGCGCGCCTCGGCTTACGCCCTCTATGTGCTGGCCAAGGGCAATCGCGGCGATCTCTCGCGGCTGCGCTGGTGGCACGACGTGCAGATGAAGTCGGAGGGCTCGCCGCTGGCCATGGCCCAGGTCGGGGCCGGCCTCGCCATGATGGGCGACCAGGCCCGCGCCAAGGACGCCCTCCAGCACGCCGCCGCGGCCCTCGGCTACAACCGCCCGCTGCTGCAGCTCGGCCCGCTGGTCTTCACCGACGACGATGACTGGTACCAGAGCCCGCTGCGCGACCTCGCCGGTGTCATCGCCCTGGCCTATGAGGCCAATGAGCCCGACATCGCCGGTGGCTTGCAGGCCCGGCTCGACGGCGCGGTGAAGGATCCCGACGCGCTCAACACCCAGGAGAAGGCGCAGCTGCTGCGGGCGGCCCACTTCATGCTGCTGGCCGCCGGCTCGATCAACATCCAGGCCTCCGGCGCGGTGGTGGCGATGCCGGCGGCGGGGCTGACGCCGCGCTGGGCGGTGAACGGGCGTCTCGCCGACACCCGCTTCGCCAACGCCGGCTCGCGGCCGCTCTGGCGCACGGTGACGGTGCTCGGCACGCCGCTGGCGCCGCCGGACGCGGACCAGCACGGCGTCTCGGTGGAGAAGACCTACTTCGCCTTCGCCGGCGGCCCGACCAACCTCTCGCAGATCAAGCAGGGCGACCGGGTGATCATCCGCATCGCCGGCGGCTCCCAGCAGGGCCGCACGGTGGCGCTGGCGATCAACGACGCCCTGCCCGCCGGCTTCGAGATCGAGACGGTGCTGGGGCCGGACGACGCGACCAAGGGGCCGTTCAAGTTCCTCGGCAGCCTCACTCAGCCAAAAGTGCAGGAGAGCCGCGACGATCGCTATGTCGCCGCCCTCGATCTCGCCGGCGGCAAGACCTTCGCCCTCGCCTACGTCGCCCGCGCGGTGACGCCGGGCGACTTCTACCTGCCGGGCGCGGAGATCGTCGACATGTACCACGCTGGCGTGAACGCCCGCACCGCCGGCGCCCGAACCCAGATCGCGCCGGGCGGGTAGGGCGCTTGTACCCTTCTCCCCTTGCGGGAGAAGGTGTCGCCGCAGGCGACGGATGAGGGGTGTTGGCGCCGGTGAGTGCGGTTGGCGAATCTTCGGGCGAGGGTGAGGCCACCCCTCATCCGACCCGCTTCGCGGGCCACCTCCTCCCGCGAGGGGAGAAGGGCGTGCGCGTCCTCACCCTCGCCCTGTTCGCCCTCCTCGGCGCTCAGCTTGTCCTGATCGGCCTCGACGCCGCCTTTCCGCCCGATCTCTCCAAGGCGACCCGATCCTCGCCGGTGGCGCTCGATCGGCATGGCGCGTGGCTGCGGGCGCTCCCCGTCGAGCAGGGGCGCTGGCGCATCCGGGCCGACCTCGAGCGCACCGATCCCAGCTTCCTGCGCCGCGTCGTCGCCCTGGAGGACGGCCGCTTCTGGCTGCATCCGGGCGTCGACCCGATCTCGGCCCTGCGCGCCGCCGTTGGCGCGGCCCTGCACGGGCGCATCACCTCGGGCGCCTCGACCCTGACCATGCAGACCGCGCGCCTGCTGGAGCCGCGCCGGCGCACCTTCGGCGCCAAGCTCTACCAGATGGTCCGCGCCCTGCAGCTGCAGGCGCGGCTCTCCAAGCGCGAGACCCTGGCGCTCTACCTCACCCTAGCGCCCTACGGCGGCAATCTGGAGGGCGTGCGCGCCGCCAGCCTTTCCTACTTCGGCCACGAGCCGGAGACGCTCACCGTCGCCGAGCAGGCGATGCTGATCGCCCTGCCGCAGTCGCCCGAGGCGCGTCGGCCCGACCGCCATCCGGCGAAGGCGACGGCGGCGCGCGAGCGGGTGCTGCAGCGGATGGTCCGCGCCGGCCTGATTCCGTCCGAAGCGGCGTTGGAGGCCGCCGCCGAGCCGCTGCCCGGCCGCCAGGGGTTCCCGTCGCTGGCCTGGCAGGCCGCCGGCCAGATCGCCCGCGCCGCGCCGGCGAACCAGGCCTCGGTGCTGACCACCATCGACGCCGATCTGCAGCGCCGCCTGGAGCCGCTCGCCGCCGCCACCGCCCGCGCCCAGGGCGCGGACGCCGAGGTCGCCATCATGGTGGTGGAGGCCAAGGGTCGCGCGGTCCGCGCCTCGGTGGGCTCGGCCGGCCTCACCGCCGCCGGCGGCTGGATGGACATGACCCGCGCCCTGCGCTCGCCCGGCTCGGCGCTGAAGCCGTTCATCTACGGCCTCGCCCTCGACGAGGGCCTCGTGGCCCCCGACACCGAGATCGACGACGCGCCGCGCCGCTTTGCCGACTACCAGCCGGAGGACTTCGACCGCGTTTTCCACGGCCCGGTCACCATGCGCGAGGCCCTGGTCCACTCGCTCAACCTGCCCGCCGTGGCGACGCTCGACCGTCTCGGCCCGCAGGTGTTCGAGGCTCGCCTCACCGGGGCGGGCGCCACTCTGGTCCGACCGCACGCCGAGTCGCACGACGCCGGGCTGGCCCTGGCCTTGGGCGGCGAGGGTATCTCGCTGCGCGACATGACCATGCTCTACGCGGCGCTCGCCGACGACGGCCTCGCCAAGCCGCTCGCCTGGACCGAGGCCGACGCCCGCTCGCGGCAGGGCGACGCCGGCCACCGGCTGATGCGCCCCGCCTCCGCCCAAGAGATTCTCGACATCCTGCGCGACGGGCCGCCGCCGAAGGGCCGCGCGCCGAACGCGCTGACCCGCATCGCGCCGATGGCGTTCAAGACCGGCACCTCCTACGGCTTCCGCGACGCGGTCGCGATGGGGGTGGTCGGCGGCTATGTGATCGCGGTGTGGACCGGCCGCGCCGACGGCGGCGCCCGACCCGACCTCACCGGCCGCGACGCCGCCCTGCCGCTGCTGTTCGACGTCGCCGACCAGGTCGGGGCCGCCGCGCGCGCGCCGCCGCCGATCGCGCCGAAGTCCGCGCCGTCTTCGCTGCGCACCCTGGATCGACCAGGCGCCGGCCCGCGCCTGATCTTCCCGCCGGACGGCGCCATCGTCGTTGCCGATGGCTTTGGCGCGGCGAGTCGGGGCTTCGTCCTCAGCGCCGGCGGCAACGGCCTCGCCTGGTACGTCGACGGCGCCCCGGTGCCGAACGACCCCGTCAGCGGTAAGCCGATCTGGCGCCCGCCCGGCCCCGGCTTCTATCGCGTCAGCGTGGTGGACGGGGACGGCAAGGCGGTCGAGGCGCGGGTGCGGGTCACGGGCGGTTAGGGCGTCGCGTCCGGCTGACGCGCCGGTTCGGCGGAGATGAAGGCGGGGTGCTTCGCCGCATGGTCGTAGACCGCGCGCAGGGCCGGATAGGGCTCGAGGTCGACCTTGAAGCGGCTCGACGACCAGATCTGCGGGATCAGGCAGCAGTCGGCGATCGTGGGCGTCGATCCGAAGGCGAAGCCCTTGCCATGGTGGGCGATCATGGGTTCCAGCACCGCGAAGCCGCGCGCGATCCAGTCCGCGCCCCAGGCCTGCTGGTCAGGCCCGCCCATCGGGTGGCCGAGGGCGCCCAGGGCCTGCAGGACGCGCAGGTTGTTGAGCGGGTGGATGTCGCAGGCGACGATCTCGGCCATGGTACGCACGATGGCGCGGTCCCAGGCCCCGGCCGGCAGCAGCGGCGGCTCCGGATGGGTTTCGTCCAGCCATTCGAGCGTGGCGAGGCTCTGGGTCAGCACCCCGTCGTCGGTGACCAGCGCCGGCAGCAGTCCCTGGCCATTGAGATCGAGATAGGGCGCGCGCCTCGCCTCGCCGCCGACCAAGTCGATGCCGACATAGTCGTAGGGCAGCCCCTTGATCCCGAGCCCGAGCCGCACTCGGTAGGGCGCCGTTGCCCGCCACATGCTGTGGAGGGTGAAGGCCATCTCAGGTGATCTTGAACGACAGGCCGCCCACGCCCTCGATCTCGCCCTCGACCAGGTCGCCGCGCGCCAGCGGGCCGACACCGTCGGGGGTGCCGGTATAGATCATGTCGCCGGGCTCGAGCCGCCACAGCTTCGACGCCTCGGAGATGATCGCCGCCACGTCCCAGATCATGTCGGCCACCGTGGCGTCCTGCTTCACCGCGCCGTTGACCGACAGCCAGATGCGCCCCTGCGGCGGCGGTCCCGACCAGCGCTTGATCGCGGAAATGGGCGCGCTGGCATCGAAGCCCTTCGCGGCTTCCCAGGGCTGGCCCTTGTCGCGATAGGCCGACTGCAGGTCGCGGCGGGTGAGGTCGACCCCGGCGGCGTAGCCGAAAACCAGCTCCAGCGCGGCGGCCGGCGAC
>Ga0302308_10002769_pt1 | contig 14093 bp, 10 predicted proteins | sample III_Palsa_E3_3_FD_200531 | JGI IMG/M metagenome (GOLD analysis project Ga0302308, IMG submission 200531) | Peat permafrost microbial communities from Stordalen Mire near Abisko, Sweden - III_Palsa_E3_3 | ecosystem: Environmental > Terrestrial > Soil > Palsa > Peat permafrost | place: Sweden... | reverse complement strand
CGAGGGACTCAGGCTCACCGCCCGGCACTACATCGCGCCCGCGCTGGTCACCGAGGCGGTCGACACGTTCGGCTGGCGCGACCAGCTGGTCGGCACGCTGCGCCAGGAGCTGGACGTGTTCCCGCTGCACACCCTGCGCGGGATGGCACAAGCCGAGATGGGCGCCATCCGGCGCAGCCGCACCAGCCTGGTGCTGACCAAGACGGGCAAGCTGATGGTCACGGACCCGGCGGTCCGGTGGCACATCGGCACGGCCGCGCTGATCGGTCCCGACGACGGGCCGCAGCCGGACTTCTCGGTCGCGGTACGCGAGGCCGCGCTGCTCGTCATCCTCACCAGCGGGCCGACCGGGTACGACGACCTGACCAGGCTGCTGACCGACATCCACGGCGTCGAGGGCTGGGCGGCGGGCAGCAGCACCGGCCTGGCCAGCGCGGTGCGCACCGAGCTCTATACCCTGCGGCACCGGCTGTGGGCGCTGCACCTGCTGGGCAGCGAGCGCAGCTTCACCGCCCCGCTCTCGCTCACGGGTGCCGGAGTCGCCGCCGCCCTCTCGGCCCTGCTCTCCCGCGCCCTGCGTCCCCGCCACCATCTGGGCCTCGGGTAAACCCGTCAGCCCCTCTCGTCACACGCGGGCTCGCTCACCGAGCCAATGGTTGTGGCTTGCTACCGGTGCTACGGAATACGTTGCCTTCCTCTTGCGAGGATGATGCATCCCGGATGGGGCGCGTGTGCCCTCGGCCCCGTAGCGGGGACCGCGCCAACTGCGCCCGGCGGCTGACGGTCGAGGTCGTGGTTACCCTGTGACCGCTGGCGCCCGTGCTGCTGTCGTGCCCGCAGGCCTGCCGTGCTGAGGCCAGGGTCTGGGTGCGCCGCCCGGGTGAGCGGCTCCGGGCCGGCGCGGGTCAGACCCGCTGGCCAGACCGGGCGGCTCACCCCCGGCGCAGGCACCTCACCCGTCCCGCATTTCACCATCATATTCGAATGACTGGAAGTTTATGCGGAGGATATAGCTTATGCGGAGCATTTTGGCAGCTGGAGCTGCCCGGATCCTCCGCGTAAGCCGGATCCACCACGATAATGGGACGCTGACGTACTACCGGGGCCTGCGGGACGACGGCATGCGCGGGCATCGCGGCCGCGGCAGCACAGACGACCCTGCTCAGTTTCGGCTTCCTGCTCAGGGGACATCTGCCAAGGCTAGCCTTACAAGTTTATATCGCAAGGCTAGGCTTTCTAATTTCACCAGCTCAGCTACGACCAGTGCGGCGGGTAATAGCCGGTGTAGTTCTCGGCCAGGGTGGTGGCGGCGGCGCGGGAGGAGATGATGTAGCGGAGCTGGGCGAGCTGCAGCTCGGCGCCGAACCGGTCCGGGCCCGGCTCCACGTGCAGCATGGACGTCATCCACCAGGAGAAATGCGTGGCGCGCCAGACGCGGCGCAGGCTGGTGTCCGAATAGGCGTCGGCCGGGCCGCAATCCCCGTCGCGCAGCAGGCTGGTCAGGGCCTCGGCCAGGACGGTGACGTCGGCGATGGCCAGGTTGAGGCCCTTGGCCCCGGTCGGCGGGACGATGTGCGCCGCGTCCCCGGCCAGGAACAGCCGCCGGTACCGCATGGGCGAGGCGACGAAGCTGCGCATCGGCGAGATGGCCTTCTCGGTGATCGGACCGTCCTTCAGCTCCCAGCCGGGGACCTCCAGCCGGTGCCGCAGCTCGGCCCAGATCCGGTCGTCCGGCCAGTGCTCAATGTCCTCATCCGCGGGAACCTGCAGGTACAGCCGGCTGACCTGCGGGGTGCGCATGGTGTGCAGCGCGAACCCGTCCTGGTGCCGGGAGTAGATGAGCTCGTCGGTGGACGGCGGCACGTTGGCCAGGATGCCGAGCCAGGAGTAGGGGTAGGCCCGCTCGGCCACCTGGACCAGGCCGGGCGGCATCGAATCGCGGCAGATGCCGTGGAATCCGTCGCAGCCGGCGATCGCGTCGCAGCGGACCTCGTGCCGGGTCCCGGCGGCGTCGGTGTACCGCAACAGGGGCCGGTCCTGGTCGAGGTCGGCGACCTCGGTGCCGGAGACCTCGAACTCGATCTGGGCACCGGCCGCCAGCCGGGCCTGGATCAGGTCCTTGACGATCTCGGTCTGGGCGTAGATCGTCACCCAGCGGCCGCCGGTCAGGTCGCGGAAGTCCAGATGGTGCCGCTCCCCCGCGAACTGCAGGTAGATGCCGCCGTGCTCGAGGCCCTCGGCGTCCATCCGCTTGCCCAGGCCGATCGCGCGGAGCAGCTCGGTGGTGCCGGCCTCCAGCAGTCCGGCCCGCTGCCGGGCCTCGCAGTAGGCCCGGCTACGGTTCTCCACCACGATCGAGTCGATGCCGCGCAGCGCCAGCAGGTGCGACAGCAGCAGGCCGGCCGGCCCGGCCCCGACGATTCCGACCTGGGTACTGGCGGTCATAATCACAGGCTAAAACGGATACGGGGCGATGTCGCCACGGATGGTGACCCAGCGGGTATCGGTGAACGCATCCAGGTTCGACGTGCCGCCGAACCGGGCGCCGGTGCCGGAGGCGCCGAGTCCGCCGAACGGGATGTTCGGCTCGTCGTCCACGGTCTGCTCGTTGATGTGCACGATCCCGGTCGGGATCTGCCGGGCCAGGTCCAGGCCGCGCATGACGTCCCGGGTCAAGATGCCCAGCGACAGGCCGTACTCGCTGTCCGCGGCGAGCTTGGCCGCGTCTTCGGCGGTGGCGAAGCGGATCACCGGCGCCACCGGGCCGAACACCTCGTCGGCGTAGGCCGGCATCTGCGCCGACACGTCGGCCAGCACGGTGGGGCTGTAGAACAGCCGGTCGTAGCTGCCGCCCGCGGCCAGCCGGGCCCCGGCGGCCACACTGTCGCGGACCAGGCCGTGGACCTTGTCCCGCTGGCGTTCGTCGATGATCGGGCCGAGGGCCACCTGCTCGGTGGCGGGGTTCCCGACCGGAAGGTGGCTGGCCTTGTCGGCCAGCCGGGCCACGTAGTCGTCGTAAATCGCCTCGTGCACCAGATGCCGGCCGGTGGTCATGCAGATCTGGCCCTGGTGCAGGAACGAGCCCCAGGCACCGGCCGAAACCGCGCGGTCCAGGTCCACGTCTTCGAGCACGATGAGGGCGGAGTTCCCGCCGAGTTCGAGGTGCACGCGCTTGAGCTGGCGCGCGGCCAGCTCGCCGACCCGGCGGCCCGCGGCGGTGGATCCGGTGAAGGAGATCAGCCTCACGAGCGGATCGGTGACGACCGCCTCACCGGTGTCCGCCCCGCCCGGCAGCACGTGCAGCAGGCCCGCGGGCAGCCCGGCCTCCTCGAAGACCCGGGCCAGCGCGACACCGCCGCACACGGCGGTGCGCGGATCGGGCTTGAGCACCACGGCGTTGCCCAGGGCCAGCGCGGGCGCCACCGAGCGGATGGCCAGGATCTGCGGGAAGTTGAACGGCGCGATCACGCCGACCACGCCGACCGGGATCCGTTCGGCGAAGCTGAGCCGGGGCTGCTCGCTGGGCAGCAGCTCACCGTAGGCGCGCGAGGGCAGCGTGGCGGCCTCGTAGATCTCCTGGGTCGCGACGTGGGTCTCGAAGGCCATCGCGGGCGGGATTTTGCCGCTCTCCCTGATTCCCCACCACTCGATGTCGGGCGCGTTGGCCAGCCACAGGTCGGCGGCGCGGCGCAGCAGGGCCGACCGCTCGGTGTGCGGCGTCGCCGCCCAGGCCGGCTGCGCGGCCGCCGCGAGCTGGGCCGCGCGGGCCACGTCGGCCGGGGTCGCGATCCCAATCCGGCCGAGCTCGGCGCCGGTCGCGGGCTCGGTCACCGGAGCGTCGCCGCCGCTCCCGTCGACCCAGCCGCCAGAGTAGATCTGGCCGCGCCAGACGGCCTCGTCCATGAGTGCCATGACCGCTCCCATTCTCAACAACCGTACGTAAGACGAACGATAGTTCAGAAGGCGAACGGGCGGAGCCCCGGTCTATGATGTCATCGACCGAGCGGGAGGCCCGATTGACTGACAGCCAGGAACAAGGTCATGACGGGGACTTCGTGCAGTCACTCGAGCGCGGCTTGTCTGTCATCCGCGCCTTCGACGCGGATCACCCGAAGCTGACCCTGAGCGAGGTGGCCGCGGCCACCAACCTGAGCCGGGCGGCGGCCCGCCGGTTCCTGCGCACGCTGGTACAGCTCGGCTACATGCGCAGCGACGGGAGCCGGTTCACGCTCCGGCCGAAGATCCTCGAGCTCGGCTATGCCTACTTGTCCAGCCTGACTCTGCCTGAGGTCGCGATGCCGCACCTGGAGCAGCTGGTCGAGCAGGTACACGAGTCGTCCTCGGTCTGCGAGCTGGACGGGGACGACGTGGTCTACATCGCCCGGGTCCCGACCAAGCGGATCATGACCGTGACGATCAGCGTGGGAACCAGGTTCCCCGCCTACGCCACCTCGATGGGCCGGGTGTTGCTGGCCGCGCAGTCCGACGAGCGGCTGGATGATTACCTGGAGTCGACCAGTCTGCGCGGCCTGACCGGCCATACCATCACCAGCGCGACCGCGCTGCGCCGGGAACTGCGCAAGATCAGGTCCCAGGGCTGGGCGCTGGTGGACCAGGAACTCGAAGAGGGGCTGCGGTCCATCGCCGCCCCCATCCGCGACGCGGACGGCCAGGTCATCGCGGCCGTCAACATCTCCACGCACGCCGGCCGACGCAGCCTGAACACCATCGTGGAGGAGTTCTTGCAGCCCCTGCTCACGACCGCGCGCCGGATCGAGACGGATCTGGCGCGGGCCCGCCCCGCCGCGGGCGGCTTCGGCGGGGTCGTTCCCCCGGGCTAGCACCACCGAGCCCGGACCCGGCCGGACGCTTAGTAGTACTTGGTCAGGTCCCGGGACACGGAACGTTCCGGAGCAGGGCCACCGCACCGTTAGCCGGATACGTGAGGGACTGCTGTGAAGCCGAGTGACCTCCGGGCGCAGATCCCAACAGCATGGCTGTGGCATCGTGATGGCACTAACAGCATGGATGTGGCAGCGACGCCGTTGGCGAAGGCCCCGCGAGCCAAAGGGCGCGGCGCCGACTGGACTGACGAGCGACGAAGGAGCGAGGAGGGAAGGAGGCGCGTCAAGAGCGCCCGGAGGCGAGCGGGACAATAGAGCGAGCGGGGGGAAATCCTGCAACACTAGCTTGCTATGCGCACGCTCGTCGTCGATCACCCGCTGGTCACCCACAAGCTCACCGCGCTGCGCGACGTCGCCAGCGATACCGCGACGTTCCGCAGTCTGACCGACGAGCTGGTGACGTTGCTGGCCTACGAGGCGACCCGTGAGATACGGGTCCAGCCAGTGTCGGTCACCACGCCGGTCGCCGTGGCCCGCGGCGTCAAGCTGGCCCGGCCGGTCCCGCTCATCGTGCCGGTGCTGCGAGCCGGCATCGGCATGCTGGACGGCATGACCCGGCTGCTGCCCATGGCCGACGTCGGCTTCGTGGGGCTGCGCCGGGACGAGGAGTCGCTGATGGCCGAGACCTACGCCAACCGGCTGCCCAGTGACCTGACCGACCGGGACACGTTCGTGCTCGACCCCATGCTGGCCACCGGCGGGACCCTGGCCACGGTCATCAGCATGCTGGTCGCCCGGGGCGCCGCGTCGGTGACCGCGATCTGCCTGCTCGCGGCGCCGGAGGGCCTGCGCCACCTAGAGCTGGCGTTCGCCGACGACGCGGCCCAGGAGAAAGCGGCGGTGCCGGTGGTGGTGGTCACCGCGGCGGTAGACGAGCGGCTGAACGAGCGCGGGTACATCGTGCCCGGCCTAGGCGACGCCGGCGACCGGCTATTCGGGCGGATCTAAGACCCCGCGAGCCAAGGGCGCCGACGCCGACTGGACTGATGAGGGAGGGTGGGGCCAGGAGATGAACGGGAAAACAGATCTTCGGGCGGGGCGCCGGGCCTGCCGCAGAAACGTAACGGCAACGAACCAGTCCGCAGGTTTAGGCCCCCCCATACCCGCAGGTGGACGGTACCACCGCGAGCAGGCCCGGCACCCTGCCGCTACTTAGCCAATCATTACCGGCCGTGGTCCGGTATCCCTGAATCCGGGGTGCCGAGTGATCATGCGGGCGGCCAGAATCCGGCTTAGACTGACCTGACCGCGCCCGATCGGGCCATACTGCGGGCAGGAGACCCATGCTGAGCCGTATTCCCGGGACCCCGTCTTGTGGCGTGAGCGCGTGCGTGCGCACCGCCTTGGGTCAGGAAGTGCGGATCGCGGAGGGAAGCCAGCTGGTCTTCGGGCGGGGGCCGGAGGTGGATCTGGCCGTGGTGGCCGGACGGGGGCTGTCCCGGCGGGCGGGCATCGTGGCCGCGATGTCGGCCGGTGCGTGGATCACCAACATCAGCCGCACCCACGCGCTGTACGTGGAGGGCGAGGGATACCGGATCAGGCTGCCGCGGCTGGAAGACGGCGGCGACGAGCCGCCCGGCGGGTGGCTGCTGCACTCGGGGACCGCGCTGGTCGGCTCGCGCGCCATGCTCGACGAGGGGCTGCCGCTCACGGTGATGGTCACCGGTCAGCGGGCCGGAGACGGGGCTTCGGCCGATAGCGAGCCGGACGGAGAGGGCACGATCCTGCCGCTCTACCTGGACCCGATGACCAAGCTCTTCCTGGTCGCGCTGATCTGGTGCCGGCCCTGGCTACTCGATCCGAGCGCCACCACGCCGCTGCCCCGGACGCCGGAGATCGCCCGGGGGGCGCTGGAGGTGACCGGCGCCTACCACGAGCTTGAGCGGTTCGAGACCGACGCCGAGTTCCGCGACCTGCTCTCGGCCCGAGTGGCCGAGCACATCAAGGTGCTGCGGCGGAAGATCAGCGACCGCGGGCTGGCCAGTCCGGACGTGCGGCTCTCGGACGAGGTGGCGGTCCGGATCCTGATCGAGCACGGCATCATCACCTCGGCCGACCTGCGGCGGCTGGCCGACCCGGTCTGGCGCTCCCGCCAGGAGGACCTGTGGTGGACCGAGGCCTGATCACGGCCCGGACGGCGCCGGGGGGGAGCCCGGCGGGAGCACCATGAACTGCGTCTGGGCCTGATTGCCGTCGGGCGCGGTCACCTGGACCGTGAACAGCCCCAGCTGCAGCGAGCCGGAGTAGAGCTCGCTGACCAGGACCTTGAACTTGCCGTTCGCGGCGGCGACCGGCTTGACCGTCGATGTGACGCTGAGCAGCGGCTTGTTATCCGGCGGCGGGCCGACCTCGGACAGCGTGACCACCAGGGGCGTGCCCGGCGGGAAGCCTTGTCCCTCGAGGAGGAACGCGGTGCCTGGACCGCCCTGGCTCTGGTTCATGCAGAGCTGGTGGCTGGCCACGTCGGCGGCACCGCAGACGGTCTGCGGCGCCGGCGGGACCAGCGAGGGGCCGGCTGAGCTGGTGAGCGACGCGCCGAGGATGACGCCAGCGACGACCAGGGCGGCGCCGACGGAGACCCAGCCGACCCAGGCCAGGTGGGTTCGGATCCACCCTCGCCAGCCGGTCCGCCGGGACGCGGCGCGCGCCCGCCGGCGCGGGGACTTCTTCGACAGGTAGGAGGCGGGCAGCTCGGTATAGGAGGCGGAAGTCGAGTCCCCTCCGCTGTCCTGCGGGGCGGACTGACCGGGCTGGCCGGCCAGCAGGGGGTTGCGCTGGTACTGCGCGACCAGGGCCATGGCCGTGTCGGACAGGTAGGAGTGCTCCCCGGCCGCCCCCGCCCGGGTCTCGGTGAACTGCCCGAGCTGGGCCAGCATCGCCGACGACGTCGGGCGATCCCGCGGCACGCGCTGCAGGCAGGCCGCGATCAGCTCGGTGAGCTCGCCGGGCAGGCCAGACAGGTCTGGCTCCTCGGTGGCCAGCCGGGCCAGCACGTCCATGACCGTGCCGCCCTGATACGGCGGATGCCCGGTCGCCGCGAACAGGAGCGTGGCCCCCAGCGCGTACACGTCGCTCGCGGCGGAGGCCTGGTGGGTGTCGCGGGCCTGCTCGGGCGCCATGTACGCGGGGGTGCCGACGGCGCCGCGCGAGGTGGTAACCCCCATCCGTTCGGCCGCCCGGGCCACGCCGAAGTCGATGACGCGCGGGCCATCCGGCGCGACCAGGACGTTCGACGGCTTGAGGTCCCGGTGCACCAGGCCCGCGCCGTGGATCGAGTCCAGCGCCTCCGCGCATCCCGCCGCCAGCCAGCGGACCGTGTCGACCGACTGCGGGCCGCACGCCTTGACCAGCCGGGCCAGCGACGGTCCCGGTACGTAGGCGGTGGCCAGCCAGGGCAGGTCGGCCTCCGGATCGGCCTCCACGACGGCGGCGGTGAAGAACCCGCTCACCCGGCGCGCGGCCGCCACCTCCTGCGCGAACCGGGTGCGGAAGCCGGCCTCCTCGGCCAGGTCCACCTTGATCGTCTTGACCGCCACCAGCCGCCCGGCCGCCGAGCGGCCCAGGTACACCTGGCCCATCGCACCGGCCCCGAGGCGGCCGAGGATCACGTAGGGCCCGATCCGCTCCGGGTCCCACCTGCGCAGCGACTCGCCCTCGTCCTTATCCCCCGACTGCGGTTCCGTCATCTGTCTGCGACTCCCAACCCTTTCAGAACCCGCGGTCAGCTTCCATCATGCCGGTTCAGAGTCGCCGTGTGCACTGCCTCGGCAGTGACAGTTGCAGATGAGCGAGGAGAGGAACCATGTTACGTTCGGTAAAATTGGTATTACAGGTGGCGACGGGGTCCTAGGATACTCACCGGAACCACCGCGTCGCTGAGCGCACGGGCGGTCGCGAAGCCTGGTTTGATGACCGTGTTGATCAGGCGCAGCCGTTCGTCGAAACCGGCGAACGCGCTCTTCATCGCGTTGATGGTCAGCCACTCGACGTCCGACCAGCCGTACCCGAACTCCTCGGCCAGCCGGTGGAATTCCGAGCTCAGCGTGACCTGGCTCATCAGCCGGTTGTCGGTATTCACCGTGACCCGGAACTGCAGCTGGCGCAGGATCCGGATCGGGTGCTCGGCGATCGACCGCGCGGCACCGGTCTGCACGTTGGAGGTCGGGCACATCTCGAGCGGGATCCGGCGGTCCCGGATGTAAGCGGCCAGCCGGCCCAGCCGGACGGCGCCTTCCGGGCCGATCCCGATGTCGTCCACGATCCGGACGCCGTGGCCGAGCCGCTCGGTGCCGCACCACTGCACCGCCTCCCAGATCGACGGGAGCCCGAACGCCTCGCCCGCGTGGATCGTGATGTGGAAGTCCTCCCGCTTGAGGTACTGGAACGCGTCCAGGTGCCGGCTCGGCGGCCAGCCCGCCTCGGCGCCCGCGATGTCGAAACCGACCACGCCCTCGTCCCGGTGGCGGACGGCCAGCTCGGCGATCTCCAGTGACCTGGCCGCCGTACGCATCGCGGTGAGCAGGGCGTAGACCGTGATCCCGCGCCCTTCGCCGCCCTGCCGGAATCCCTCGAGAACCGCGTCGACCACCTCGTCCAGGCTCAGCCCGCGTTCGGTATGCAGCTCCGGCGCGAACCTGACCTCGGCGTAGACCACCCCGTCGGCGGCCAGGTCCGCGGCGCACTCGGCCGCGACTCGCCGCAGCGCGTCCGGGGTCTGCATGACCGCGACCGTGTGCCGGAACGCGTCCAGGTAGATCTCGAGGTGGCCGCGGTGCGCGCCTTCGGTCAGCCGGCGGGTCAGTTCCTCGACGTTGTCGCCGGGCAGATCCCGGTACCCGATCTCGTGGGCCAGTTCCAGGACGGTCTGCGGGCGCAGGCCGCCGTCCAGGTGATCGTGCAGCAGGACCTTCGGGGCAGCCCGGATCTGATCAAGGGTGAGCATCCCACCATTGTGCGGTCTCGATTGTGGGGTCTCGCCAGGGGATTAGCTGCCGATGTATTCGAGGATCGGGGACGGGAGCGGCGGGGGTGGCTCTTCGCTGACCGTCACGGCGGTGGCCAGGGCGGCCAGGGCCGGACCGAAGCGGCCCGGGTCATCGGCGCGCAGCTCGAGCAGCGGCTGCCCTTCGCGTACCCGGTCGCCCGGCTTGGCCAGGCAGATCACGCCCGCGGCGGCGCTGACCGCATCTTCCTTCCGGGCCCGGCCCGCGCCGAGCCGCCAGGCCGCGGTGCCCACGGCCAGCGCGTCCAGCCGGGTCAGCCAGCCGTCGGCGGGCGCCGGGAGGGCCGTTTGCACGTGCGCCGCCCGCGGCAGCGGGGCGTCCGGGTCGCCGCCCTGCGCGATGACCATCCTCCGGTAGGCGGCCAGGGCGCGGCCGTCGGCGACGGCGGCGGCTGGGTCTTCGTTGATGCGGGCCAGGGCCAGCATCTGGGCGGCCAGCGCGAACGTGACCTCCATCAGGTCGGGCGGGCCCTGGCCGTTGAGCGCGGCGACGGACTCCTCGACCTCGACGGCGTTGCCCACGGCCCGGCCCAGCGGGGTGTCCATGGCGGTCAGCAGGGCCCGGGTTCGCACCTGGTGTTCCTCGCCCAGGGCGACCATGGTCTGGGCCAGCTCGCGGGCCTGGTCGCGGCTCTTCATGAACGCGCCGGTGCCGACCTTGACGTCCAGAACCAGTGCGCTCGTCCCCTCGGCGATCTTTTTCGACATGATCGAGCTGGCGATGAGCGGGATGGATTCGACCGTGCCGGTCACGTCCCGCAGCGCGTACAGCCGGCGGTCGGCCGGGGCCAGGCCCGAGCCCGCGGCGCAGATCACGCAGCCGGCTGCTTTTAGGGTTTCGATCGTCTCGGCCGGGGTCAGGGCGGTGCGGAAGCCGGGGATCGACTCCAGTTTGTCCAGCGTGCCGCCGGTATGGCCGAGGCCGCGCCCGGACAGCTGCGGGACCGCGGCGCCGCAGGCCGCGACCAGTGGCGCGAGGATCAGGCTGACCTTGTCCCCCACTCCGCCGGTCGAGTGCTTGTCGACGGTGGGTTTTTTGATGGGCGACAGGTCCAGGCGGTCGCCGGAGGCGATCATCGCGGCGGTCCAGGTCCGCAGCTCGTCGCCGTCCAGACCCTGGAAGTAGATCGCCATCAGCAGCGCGGACATCTGCTCGTCGGCGACCTCGCCCTTCGCGTACGCCTCGAACAGCCAGCTGATGTCGTCGTCGCCGAGCCGGTGCCCGTCCCGTTTGGCCCTGATCAGCGTGACGGCGTCCGTCACCGCGGTTCCCTCCGCTCGGCCAGGTCGGTCGTGGTGAAGGCCGCGGGGAGCAGGACGTTCAGCTCCACCGGGCCATCCGGGCCCTCGACCAGCAGGCCGGCGCCGCCGGCTTCGAGCAGGAGCTGCCGGCAGCGACCGCACGGCAGCAGCGGCTGCCCGTCACCCGCGACCACGGCTACCGCTACGAGCGAGGCGCCGGGCGCGGGGCCGGTTCTGGATGCGGCGTCGGGGTCGTTTCCGGCGTCGGCTCCTGGCACCGCGGGTCCTCGCACCGCGGGTCCGGCGCCGTGCAGGGCGCTGACCAGGCTGCACTCCGCGCACAGGGTCAGGCCGAAGGAGGCGTTCTCCACGTTGGAGCCGACGATGATCCGCCCGTCGTCGGTCAGGCCCGCTGCGCCGACCCGCAGGCCGGAGTAGGGCGCGTAGGCCCGGCCGACGGCGGCGATCGCGGCCGCGCGCAACGCCGGCCAGTCGGTGCTCAAGCAGGCACCTAGCAACCGCTAAGGTTCGGGAAGTCTTGGAGGTCCTTGGGAGCGTGAGGTCCGAGTGGATAAGGCTGCAGGGTTGCCTTATCCACTCGGACCCTCCCATGTCATCCGCGCGGCAGCGGCAGGGATGCTGTCGGCGCTGGAGCAAGGAACTCTGCCACTAATCATGCCCAACGACTTCCTAGGACCTACCTTGGAAGAAGTTCAGGTTTGGTTAAGATCTTCGCCCGATTGGGCGAGCGCCGGTTTCGTGCTTAGCGTGGAGGTCGTGAACGCACGTCTGGGCCGGGTCCTCATCGTAGAAGACGATCCCGGCATCGCGACTCAGCTTGTCCGCGGCCTGACCCGGGCCGGCTACGAAACGGGGAGCGTCACCACCGGCCAGGCGGCGCTGGACTGGCCGGTGCCGGACGTGGTGCTGCTCGATCTCGGGTTGCCCGACATCGATGGCATCGAGGTCTGCCGCCGGCTCCGCCAGGCCTGCGACGCGGCCATCATCGTGGTGACCGCGCGCGGCGAGGAATCGGACCGGGTGCTGGCCCTGGACGAGGGGGCCGACGACTACCTGATCAAGCCGTTCGGGCTGCAGGAGCTGCTGGCCAGGATCCGGGCCGTGCTGCGCCGCAGCCGCCAGCCCGCCGGCCAGGTGCTGCAGCACGGCGCGCTGACCGTGGACCTGCGCACGCACAAGGTCAGCGTGTCCGGACAGCAGATCGCGGTGACCCCCAAGGAGTTCGCCATCTTGGAGTGCCTGGCCAGCGACCCCGGACGGGTGGTCGGCCGCCAAGAGATGCTCGAGCGGGCCTGGGATGAGCACTGGTACGGCCCGACCAAGGTGCTGGATGTGCACATGGCCGCCCTGCGGCGCAAGCTGGGCGACCCGGGCCTCATCGAGACCGTGTACGGTCACGGATTCCGGCTCGCCGACCCGGACGGTCACCAGTGACCAGGCGGATCTTGTTCATGCTGCTGGCCTTCACGGCCATCGTGCTGGTCGGCGCGGTGGTCCCGCTGACCCTCAACGCGACCATGCACGACCGGAGCTCGTTCATCCAGGCCGCGGCGGGCCAGGACCGGGCCGACGCGGCGATCGCCCAGGCCCGCCTGGACGGCGAAGCCGATCAGCCCCTGCTCGCCCTGATCACTCAGACGCGGCTGGGGGGCGACGGCCTGCTCGTCATCGCCGACAAGTTCGTGAACGGCGCCTGCGAAAACCTGACGCATGTCGTCAGCGAAGACATGCCCACAGGTGACTGGGCCCAGGTGGCCTGCCAGGCGGACCTGCAGGGCCGGCAGGCGAACCTGACGGGCCAGCCTGTCGAGCCGACAACGCAGACCACAGGATCCTGGGTCATCGCGGCTATGCCCATCTACCAGCGCGGCAAGGGCCCGCTGGTGGGCACGGTGATCCTGGCCAAGTCCACCCAGTCGCTGGACCACGAGATCTTCGCGCTGTGGATCATCCTCGGGACCATCGCCGCGGTAGCCATGATCGCCGCGGCACTGATGGCGTTCGGCCTGGCCCGGTGGGTGAGCCGGCCGCTGAAGGGCCTAGATACCGTGGCCCGCAGGCTGGCCGACGGCGACCTCGCGATCAGGGCCAAGGTCGGATCGGGGCCGCCGGAGCTGCGCCGGCTGGGCACCACGTTCAACACGATGGCCGGGCGGCTCGAGGCGCTGGTGCACGGGAACCGGGCGGTCATCGCGGACGTGTCGCACCAGCTGCGCACCCCGCTGGCCGCGCTGCGGCTGCGGCTGGACCTGCTCGCCGCCGACACCGACCCGGAGACCGGCCACGAGCTGGCCGGGGCGCTGGACGAGCTGGCCCGGCTGTCCCGGCTGGTCGACGGCCTGCTGACCGTGGCCCGGGCCGAGAACGTGGTACCGGTGCCGGTGGTGGTGGACGTCGCCGAGGTGGCCGGCGAGCGGGTCGTGGCTTGGCATCCGGTAGCCGACGACCGGAGCATCATCCTGGTCGCCGCGACGGCGGGCAACGGCAGCGGACTGGGCAGCGCGCTCGGCGTGGGCCGGTCCACGGGCACGCCGGTGCTGGCCTGGATCGGCGAGGGACACCTGGAGCAGATCCTGGACAACCTGATCGCTAACGCCCTGGAGGCGCTGAACCCGGGCAACCTGGTGCGACTCACCACGTCGGTCACCGCGTCCGGGGTGCGGATCACGGTCAGCGACAACGGCCCTGGCATGAGCGCCGAGGACCGGGATCGGGCCTTCCTGCGGTTCACCACCTCGAGCCCGAACGGCACCGGGCTGGGCCTGGCCATCGTGCACCGGCTGGCCATCTCCAACGGCGGGACGGCCAGGCTGGACGAGACGCCCGGCGGCGGGCTGACCGTCACGCTCGACTTCCCCGGCGTCCCGGTGACCAATGGCAGCGCCGCCGCTCCCACTTCCGCTCCTGCTCCTGCTCCTGCTCCT
>Ga0302308_10002764_pt1 | contig 14102 bp, 16 predicted proteins | sample III_Palsa_E3_3_FD_200531 | JGI IMG/M metagenome (GOLD analysis project Ga0302308, IMG submission 200531) | Peat permafrost microbial communities from Stordalen Mire near Abisko, Sweden - III_Palsa_E3_3 | ecosystem: Environmental > Terrestrial > Soil > Palsa > Peat permafrost | place: Sweden... | reverse complement strand
GATCAAATATGAAGCAGGTGTCACTCCGGATGGCTCGGTGTCGAGCACCGCTTTCTACACGCTTGATTATGACTTCGTTCTCAACTCACTAAGAAACCCGGCATGACCTCGCATTTCGTAATGTGGCGCACATTCGGTGAAACTTCCGACGTATCGTCCGCTCTACGGCTACTCGAGATGCTGGAATTCCGCATTATCGGCGTCGAATTGGTCCATCGAGATCATTCCGCTAAATTATCAACGTCATCATCCGAGAAAGCCTGATATGTCCATTAGTGATTTTGTTTATTCAGCTCACGCAGCACGTGTCGTGTTCGGCGCGGGAAGCCTGCAATATCTCGAACGCGAAGTACTGAACCTGAACGCCGAGCGAGTTCTGATTCTGTGCAGCCCGGAACAACGGGCGGCTGGCGAAGAACTTGCAAGCCGTCTTGGGTCGCGGGCCATCGCTGTTTTCGCGCACGCGGCAATGCATGTACCGATCGAACTGGTGAGCGAAGCACAAGAACTTGCGCGTGCACAGCGGGCGGATTGTGTGATCACGTTTGGCGGCGGCTCGGCGATCGGGCTCGGCAAGGCAATGGCACAAAAATCGGACTTACCGATTCTCGCGATTCCGACCACCTACGCCGGTAGCGAAATGACGCCGATCTACGGTATCACCGAAGGCGGTGTGAAGCGAACCGGAACCGACAAACGAGTACTTCCGAAGACAGTCATCTACGACCCCGAGCTGACCCTGACTTTGCCGACGCAACTATCGCTAACGAGCGGCATCAATGCTATCGCGCATGCCGCTGAGGCACTGTATGCGCGCGAAGCAAATCCTGTTATCAGTCTGCTCGCTGAGGAAGGCATCGCGGCGCTCGCGCGCGCACTGCCGAAGGTGACCGCGCAGCCGGACAACATTGCAGCAAGGTCGGATGCGTTGTATGGGGCGTGGCTATGCGGCATCGCATTAGGCAGTGTCGGAATGGCACTGCACCACAAGCTATGTCATACGTTAGGTGGAAGCTTCGATCTACCTCATGCTGCAACCCACACTATAGTATTACCACACGCATTAGCCTATAACGCGAGCGCGGCGCCGGAAGCCATGAAGCGGATCGCGCGAGCGATCAGGCACGACAATGCAGCGACCGGCCTGTACGATCTAGCACGAGTGAATGGTGCTCCGGTCGCGCTCAAGGACATTGGCATGAAAGATGGCGATCTGGATCGTGCGGCACGACTCGCCTGCGCCAGCCCCTACTGGAATCCGTGCGAGATCGAGTATGCGGAAGTTCGCGCGTTGCTGCAGGCCGCATTTGACGGCACGCCGCCGCGTCGAAATTAATGCTCACCATCGACAAACCTTTGTCCCAAATCCCAGTTGTTTTGCCGATTGGCATTGTTGACTTTAAATTCATACTCATTCAACCGGAGAGCTTGCGATGATTCGACATATTGTGATGTGGCGTGTCATAGGGAACTCCCAAGCAGAGCGTCTAACTTCAGCGCAAGTCGTGAAAAGCAGCTTCGAAGCGCTTCGCGGACACATTCCGGGAATGCTTTCTCTCGAAGTCGGCCTTGATGCCAGTGGGGTCGAATACGCGTGCGATGTGGTGCTGGTGACGGCGTTCGAATCGCCAGAAGCGCTGGCTGCGTATGCCATACACCCAGAGCATATGCGCCTGCGTCAAGAGTTGGGGGACATTAGAACGGAGCGATACCAAGTCGATTACCCGATCGTTCCAGCGATTGTGGGAGAGGCTGCTTATGGAAAAATTTAATTCCGTTTAGCATGCTACGCGACGCACATCATTTTCGGCCCAGGCAGTTTACTATTGATCTGGTCATTTAGCCGAATGCCTTGATCGAAGGCGCATGTGGGCGCTATTTTTTGGTTGCGCACCGCCTGATGGATATCCCACGCCAAACGATAACAAGCGCAATAACAAGACACACGTATCCACGACGGACGACCATCGGACGCTTGCGATGAAAAAAATACTAATGCGATGCCTGTGCGCCTTAGCTCTGCTGGTATGCACCTTAAACCTTTGCATGGCCGAAGAGCCCGTATTGATTGTTTCATCCGATTACGAGCCCTATACATCTTCACGTGACAATGGCTCGGGTGCCGTGCTGGATTTGATACGGCAAGCCTTTGCGGAAATGCATCGAGATGTCATATTCCAGTTTTATCCCTGGGCCCGCTGCGAGTTGATGATCAAAGAAGGTCGGGCATTTGGTGCAGCGCCTTATTTCGAAAATGAAGAGCGTTTGGAAAAATATGATTTTTCTGCACCTATCATCTATTCTTTCAACCGGTTCTTCTACAACAAGACACGGTTTCCCAGCGGATTTTCCTGGAATTCGCTTGATGATTTTCGCGGCTACAGGGTTGGTGGAATCATCGGATATTGGTACATTCCTGAATTCAATCGCGCTGGATTGACAATTGACTATGTCAGCAATGATCTGGCAAATTTGCAGAAACTAGTGTTGAATCGAATTGATTTTCTGGTGCTTGACGAGCTGGCTGAACAGAAAATACTGGAAGACAATTTCTCCAGCAAGGATGCAGGAAAAATTGGCGAACTGGAGAAATCGGAAAGTTTTATTAAGTTTCACTTGATGATTTCCAGAGCCTATCCAAATCATGCAGAGCTGACTGCTGAATTTGACCGAGGGTTGATGATCTTAAAAAAGAAAGGCCTTTATACAAAGGTACTGCAGCGCTATGGTCTGTCGAATCACTTTGCGGTTGGTGATTCTGGCTCGTAGGTGGGACGTCCGATATCGCCGTTAGAACGGTATTGCCACGTGAATTGCTTATATAAGGCATTCATTCCACGATAGCGGGCGCTACGTCGACCACTCCAAACATGTGCAAGCCCAGCTTCCCTCGCAAAGCCCCTCATTTCAATAACTTGCTAAACGGAGAATTCGCTTTCCGGGCGCAAGCTCAGTTTCCCGTCGATCCGGTTTGAGCGATCAAGCAATGAAAATCGAGCAATGCGCCGGTACGAGTTTTGTGTTTAGCGCGCCGCAAGCGATTCAACAAATTTGAGGCCTTTCATTGTCCGGAGAACTGCAATCGGGTTCCAGTAGTCCTTGTAGTGAATTATCTGGCCGTTACGTATCCGGATCACCGAGATATAGCGCTGCTCATAGGGTTCGCCCGTTGCCAAGCCTTTCCCGAAGCCTGCAAATTCGAGGATGAAAACTTCAGGGTCGCTTGTTTCATGTTTGACGACGTCGGACACACTGCTGAACTCGATCAGGCCGCTAAGAAAATTGAGTCGAGCAGAAAGGGCTTCGCGGCCCTCCACCCGTCGGGGAACGCCAGGCAGAGCGAAAGGGAACTCCATGACGCCATCCTCGGAAAACATTTGAACGAATGCTTCGGCATCGGGATTGAGATGCTCTCCAAGGGTATTACGTAGCATGGCAGAGAAACTTTGGACGGGATCAATCATGATGCAATCTCCTTAGATAGAGGATAAACGTTAAGTGATTTTGCGATGCAATGCAATCGCACGGGGAACACCAGGACGTGTGGCTCAGGGAACATTTCGCCTGACAGAGCGTCGTCTTCGATTGCGTGATCTGCTGCACGCTGCACCGGTGGGTGCAACGATCAGGACCGCAGTGGTACGGTCAGATAAGGCGCGGTCGCGCCGGGCGTACTGCCTCGAATCTCCATCCGAGCAACCGCCTGAAGGTGCACTTCGTCTGGCCCATCCGCGTAGCGCAGCGCGCGACCGATGGTCCAATGATCCGCGAGCGGCGTGTCGGGGCTTAAACCCATCGCGCCGAATACCTGCATTGCGCGGTCACAGACATTCGTAAGCACCGTCGGCACGAGTGCCTTGATCATCGAAATTTCCCTGCGTGCGGCCTTCGCGCCCACATTGTCAATCATCGATGCTGTTTTCAGCACAAGAAGCCTCGCCTGCTCGATTTCGATGCGCGAGCGCGCAATCCACTCGCCAATCGTACCGTATTGATTAAGCGACTTGCCGAACGCCCGACGTGACTGCGCACGATCGACCATCAATTCCAGCGCAAGCTCCGCCGCACCGATCGAGCGCATGCAGTGATGGACTCGCCCTGGTCCAAGGCGCGCCTGCGCAAGGGAGAATCCACTGCCTTCCTCGCCAAGAAGATTGCTGGCCGGCACACGAACGTTGTCGAATATGATTTCGCAATGCCCCTCGGGCGCGACGTGATTGAGTACAGTAATATTGCGCACGATCGTCATACCCGGCGTGTTGCGCGGCACGAGAATCATGCTCTGCTGCTGATGCGATGCGGCGTCCAGATTGCTCTTGCCCATCACGATGAAAATCTCGCAATTGGGATGGGCTGCATTCGAGATGAACCACTTACGGCCATTGATCACATAGTCGCCACCATCACGCTCGATCCGGGTCGTGATATTCGTCGCGTCAGACGATGCCACGTCCGGCTCGGTCATCGCGAATGCCGAACGGATCTCGCCTCGCAACAGGGGCTCTAGCCATTGCACGCGCTGCTCGGGTGTAGCAAAAAGATGCAGCAATTCCATATTGCCGGTATCCGGCGCGCTGCAGTTGAACACCTCAGATGCCCACAACACGCGCCCCATGATCTCCGCAAGCGGTGCGTATTCGAGGTTCGTGAGGCGCGTTCCGGGCTCGTCCGTTTTCAGATGTGGCAGAAACAAGTTCCAAAGCCCCTCTTCCTTCGCGTACGCCTTAAGATCATCCATGAATGACACCGGAAATTGGTTCGCATGGATCTCGTCGTGCCATTGGCGGATTTGCGGCACGATCCGCCTGTCCATAAACGCGCGCACGCGACTGCGAAGATCTTCAACTTTCGGGGTATAGGTAAAGTCCATATTTTTTCCTAAGTTCAGTTCGGTCAGAAAGCGGAGACACCGCCGTCGATTGCGACGGCTTGTCCAGTTAAATAAGAGTTTTCCTTCGCGCACAACATCAGCATCGCGGCAACGATTTCTTCCGGACGGCCGAGGCGCTTCATCGGAGAGCCTTGCGCGAGAAAATCCTGCAGTTCGCCAAAATCGCTGTCGGTGACCATTGGCGTCGTAGTGAAGAACGGGCACGCGGCGTTCACACGAATCCCGCAGCGCGCATACTCCAAGGCCGCGGTCTTCGTCAGTCCAACCACCGCGTGCTTCGAGGCCACATATGCGGCGAGCTTCGGCGCACCGCCAAGTCCAGCCATTGACGCGACGTTCAGGATCACGCCCCCGCCCTGCTCAAGCATCTGGCGGATCTGGTGTTTCATCCCGAAGAACACGCCTTTCGTATTGACCGCGAAGCACCGGTCCAAATCGGCTTCCTCGGTCTCGATCAGCGACTTCATCGGCGGCACGATTCCCGCGTTATTGATGCCGACGTCGAGCTGGCCGAACCGCTCAACCGCTCTGTGTACGAGAGACGCGACCTCGGCCTCCACGCTCACGTCGCAACGCTGCGCGAGCACCTGCGTGCCGGCTGCGCGCAATGGAGCGGCGATACACTCGAGTCCCTCGGCATTCAGATCGCCAAGGATCAGTCGCGCACCGATTGCGGCAAACTCGCTCGCCAGCAGCGCGCCAAAGCCGCTCGCTGCGCCCGTAATCATCACAACCTGGCCTGTGTAACTGTCGATCTTCATCGCGGCCTCAGATTGTCAAGCCACCGTCGACGACAAGGCATTCGCCGTTCGTATAGCTCGATGCATCCGACACGAGGTAGAGCACGCTGCCAGCCATTTCGTGTGGCTCCGCATGGCGGCGTAGTGGAATCTCGGCCATCCATCGCTCGTAGAGCGCCATCGAACAGCGCCCCCGCGAATTGGGTCTTTGTGACGCCCGGCAGCAGTGCGTTCACTCGGATACCGAATGGCCCGCATTCCTTTGCGAATGCCTTGGTCATGTTCACGACTGCGGCCTTGGTGATCGAGTAGATGCCCTGCTTATCTCCTGGCTGCAGTGCGTTCACCGACGCGGTATTGACAATCGCGCCGGAGCCCTGCACCTTCATCATCCTGCCAGCCTCGACCGACATAAAGAAGTAACCACGGATGTTGACTTCGACGGTCTTCTCGTAAGCCGCAAGATCGGTATCGAGAATGTGGCCGTAATACGGATTGGTGGCCGCATTGTTGACAAGAATGTCGAGACGTCGATGCTTGCAACCGATCTGCTCGAATGCGGCAGCAATGTCTTCCATTCGACCGACGTGACACGCGAGTGCCTCTGCCTGGCCGCCCGCCGAGACAATCGCGTCGGCGACCGCCTGACAGTCGGCCAATTTGCGACTCGAAACGATTACGTATGCGCCCTGCTCAGCGAGCAGTTTCGCGATTTCTTCGCCTATCCCGCGACTCGCGCCGGTCACAAGCGCAATCTTTCCCGTCAGGTTAAACAACTGCGTTGTCATATTTTTGCTCCTCTGTGTGTTTGTGCGAGGCACGCCGCCTGGATTTTCAGCGATGCGCCTCGATCACGCGTACGGCCTCTTCGGCCAGAAGGGCCACCATGTCGCCGACTCGCGACGCTGTCTGATTCGATGCATTACCGTTCAACCCACGAGCCTTCACACCTTGTGCAATAGCTGCGATTCGGAAGAAGCTGAATGCAATATAGAAATGCCACTCACGGATCGGTTCGATCCCACGCAGCTCGCAATAGCGCGCGACAATCTGCATCTCGTTCGGCACACCTATTGCAATATGATTTTGACCCGCGAGCCCCGGAACATAACCGTCCGACGGCAATCGAAGACACATGCAGAAATAGGCTAGATCCGCTAGAGGATCGCCAAGGGTGGAGAGTTCCCAGTCGAGCACCGCCTTCACGCGGCAACTGCTGCGCTCGAACATCACGTTATCGATCCGGAAGTCGCCATGCACGAGCGTCGGTCGGTTCGTGCCATCGGGACACGCGATCGGCAGCCAGTTAATCAATGTCTCCATCGCGTCGAGTTGCTCCGTTTCAGCCGCGCGATATTGCTTCGTCCACACGGCGATCTGACGCTCAAAATAATTTCCGGGTCGGCCGTAGTCAGACAGTCCGACCGAGTCGACGTCGACATTGTGTAGCTTAGCCATAGTCCGCAACACCGCGTCGTAATAAGTTGCACGGTCTGATCTCGGCAGCTCAGGAAGCGCTGGATCCCAGAAGATCCGCCCATCCTCGAAACTCATCACGTAAAACAAACTGCCAATTACGTCGCGGTCCTTGCATAGGTAATATGGACGCGCAACCGGCACCTCGGTCCCCGACAACGCGGTCAGAACCCGGAATTCGCGGTCTACCGCATGCGCTGACTTCAGCAGTTCGCCCGGCGGCTGACGCCTCAGCACGTAGTGCCCAGTGCGCGCTTTCAACAGAAAGGTCGGGTTCGACTGACCGCCCGAGAATTTTTCCGCTTCGACGGGCCCTTCGAAACCGGGCACGTGATCTTCCAAATGGCGCGCCAGCCTGGCGACGTCAAGTTGCTGTATGGTAGTCATCGTTCTGTGTCGTGAGTCAACCGTATGTTCTGAAAATCTGTCGTTCGGGATCCTCAAGATGAGGAATACTGTTGAACGACGCCAAGTGAAATGCATTAGTGTTGAAAAAATACTGTGAGATAGCGCTATTGCGGATCTGCAGGTTCAGTGCGATCGCACTCGATGCCGGTGCCTTCAGAACCTGCTGAACGGTGACCCCTATTGGACCGCCGGAACTCACAGTAAGCACGCGCTGCCGGCCGCTTCGCTGGATCGCAGCCTGTGCATCGGCGACGCGCTGCTGGAATTGCGCCCATGTCTCAGGGACGAGCCCGCGAAGCTTGTCTTCCGACCACAGTTGCAACACCTGCCTTAGCGCCCGAAAGTGGTCGCGCATCGATCCCGCAGCGAGCTGCAAGATCTCAGGGTGATCCAGGACAACTGCGGCGAGGAGCCCATCGAAGTCGTATTCGTTCAAACCCGCATCCTGATCGTAGCGAATATCTTCTCGGCCCATCCCACTCAGGATTGCGTCGACTGTCTGCACGTGCCGCCTATGTGTACCGCAAATTACGTGATCGAATACGACACCCTGTCGCGCGAAGTATTCGCCGAGCCAAAGGCATTGTTGCTCCCCTAGCGCGGAGAGCCGGTCGTAGTTCTCCGTGCCGAACGACGCTTGCCCATGACGTACAAGATAGAGTTCAGCCATCACATAATTACCAAAGTGCCTAAGAGGTTTCGACCGTCTCGTTGAACAGCAACACCAATGCGTAATGTTCGAATAGCCGCTCGCTTTTTTTTATAATGCCAAGTAGTCCTACACTGTTTTATCCAAAGGCAGCCCAACAAACCAACGAAATAACGCTTATGCCTTCGACGATGACAGCTTCGCTAAATATTTCAACGGCCTGTCAGACTAGAAGAGATGACGAATACCCACCGCTACGCCTAACGTCGATCCGGTCGCACCAAAGAGTGCGCCATTGGTAGTCATGCCCGTGTCCATCTTGCCGTGGTTGTCGATGTAGCCGAACTGACCGTAAAAAAGCGTCGCTTTTGACAAACTGTAGTTCACACCCGTCGCTGCCAGGACGGAATGATTCCGCGTGTCATTACCATCGCTCGTATACCAAACGCCCGCGTCGGCGCTGACCGCTGGATTAAACCTGTAACTGAAGCCGCCCCCATAGACGCGGTCATCGAAAGAGCCTACAACCTTGAAATTGACGAACACGGCCTTTACGGTAAGGTCGCCATATTCATAAGTGGCGCCGATCGTGCGGCCCGTGAAGGCCGTCGTGCTTTGTATCGGCGTCGTCGCGGCGGAGCCGCCAGCGTTACCGTTGTACATTGCCGCGCTGATTAGGAGCGGACCGTACGTGTAGTTCAAGCTCGCCGAATATTCAAGGCCCGCCTGGAAATCGCCGGCCGCGCCTCCGAGCGCAAGCATTGCGCTGCCCTGGAAACCGCCTATCGTCGGACTCGCATATGAAAGCGCATTAGGGTTGAAGCCACCCGTGACGGAAACGTTCTGGACATACAGCGGCAACATACTGCCAAAAAATGACACGGCGCGCGCGTCAGTTGCGAGTAGCGACAAGCCGAACGGTGAGTATTGCAGGCCCGCCTTGACGGTACCGAAATCGCCTTGAATGCCGACCCACGCCTGGCGGCCAAAAAAATTGCCGTTCGAAACGGCTAGGGCGCCAGTAGACGACAAGAAGCCACTTTCCAGATCGAAGATCGTTTTCACGCCGCCGCCAAGGTCTTCCGAACCTTTGAAGCCGAACAGCGATGGCGCGCCAATCACTGAAATTTGATTGCCGGAGTTTTGCCTTGTGATGGGGTTGAGCGACTTACTGGTGTAGAGAAGACCGTCGTCGATGATGCCATAGAGCGTTACGTCGCTCTGCGCGTGTGCGGGCAGTATCACACCTCCGAGCACTACCGAGGATAGTGTAATTGCGCATTTTCTGAAATTGCCATGCATTTTAAGTCATCTCCAAATTGATTATAATTTTATTGATTTATATTTAAAATAAATAACGATGCTTGAGCGTATATTTGGCAAGATAATGAAGGCACATTCTCACCACATATCTCTTAATATAAATTTTCCAAATACTAGATGTTGATACTTGCGTTTAATCTTTACGCATCTTAAATCAATATTCAGTCTGATTGAAATATGGTACAAACACTAGATATGAGCATTATTAATCACAAGTCATGAAACAAATTAATTCCGCATTAATTCTCATGCCTAAGTGTTCCGGGCAAACTGATTTCAGATGTTGCCCTAGGGGTTGGATCTGTACTGGCAGGGCATTCCAGAAAAACGAAATGCGTTTATAGCAAACACTTACCTATGCTGAGACCACCAAGCCACGGTCTTCATTCAAACCCAATGATGCCCCCTTTAAACCAATTAAAAAATACAAAAATTCAATTAAAATTCGATCCTCATTCATCATAAATTATGATTTCCATAGATTGAAATACAGTACAAACACTAGATATTCGCCTCATTAATTGCAGCACATGAAAACTATTCATTTGCGTCAATTTTTATGCATACCTATGCTGTGAGCCCGCAAAGATATTTCCCGGCTTACTGCAGTGCGGCGCGTGAATGCTTCTGTGCGCGGGTTCTGTTGAGGGGGTCTAGCAGGTAATTTGAAAGGAGAGACAATGAATGGAAGCCAGACGTGCCATGCGAGCGCAATACCCACGACACTTTACGACAGCAAACCTTGGCTCGCGAACTATGCTGCCGAGTATCCAGCGACCATCTCGCCGGTCTTCACCGACGCGCTGAGTATGTTCCGCGCAGCAGTCGCGCGCGCGCCAGACAGAACAGCGATGTTCTACTTTGACGGCACACTGACCTATGCGGAACTCGACGCGCAATCAGATGCGCTCGCGAGCGCATGGCTCGAACGCGGTTGCGTCCGCGGCGACCGCCTTGCGCTGTATTTGCAAAACGTGCCGCAGTTCGTAATTGCGCTCGTGGCCGCCTGGAAGCTCGGGATGATTGCCGTATCAGTCAATCCGATGAATCGCGCGCGCGAGTTGCGCGCGCTGCTCTCGGATTCAGGTGCGCGGCTTCTGGTCTGCCATGAGTCGCTTTATGCGGACGTCGTTCGTCCACTTCTCGCGGATGAAGCCGAAGCGGCCTCGCGCGGCCGTTCTGCTGTACAGCCGGCCGTGATGACGACGTTCGAACTCGAATACCAGAGCCGCAACGACAAACGCCTTTTTGCCGACACGCGACGCCAGTCGGCCGAAGTCGCCGAGGATATGTCGACGGTGATCTCTGCCTATCGTGGCCAGAAGCCGCCGCTCATCACGCTTGCACCGACAGACGTCGCGATGCTCGTCTACACGTCGGGCACGACCGGTGTGCCGAAGGGCGCGATGAACACGCACGGCAATATCGCGTTTAACGCGCAGGTCTGCCGTGACTGGATGTCGCTACGCGACGGCGTTCCAATCCTCGGCGTGGCGCCGCTGTTTCACATCACGGGGCTTGTCGGTCATATCGGTGCGGCGTTCATCTGCGCGGCGCCATTGATCCTGACGTGCCGCTTCGAGCCTGGTGTGATTCTCGACGCAATTCGCGAACATCGGGCCGAATTCACGATCGGCTCAATCACCGCGTTTATCGCGCTGATGAACCATCCGCAGGCGTCGCGGGAGCATCTGGCTTCGATGCGGCTCATATACTCAGGCGGCGCACCTATTCCGCCGAGTGTCATCGATGCGTTTCGCGCGCGCTTTGGCCTCTATCTCCACAATGGCTATGGGCTCACAGAGACGAGTGCACCGACGCACTGCGTGCCGATCGGCCGCGACGCGCCTCTTGATCCTTCGTCCGGGACCCTCGCGATCGGCGTGCCGGTGTTCAACGTCGAGTCCTACATCGGTGACGACGCGGGCCGGGCATTACCGCCGGGCGAGACCGGCGAGATAATATCTCGAGGGCCGATGGTCGTGCCGGGGTACTGGAAAATGCCAACCGAGACCGACAATACATTTGTCAACGGCTATTTTCGTACCGGCGACGTCGGTTTTATGGACGAGCAAGGTTGGTTCTATCTGGTTGACCGCAAGAAGGACATGATAAACGCGGGCGGCTATAAGATCTGGCCGCGTGAGGTCGAGGACGTGTTATATACGCATCCAGCCGTGCGTGAGGCGGCGGTTGTCGGGGTCGCGGATAGCTATCGAGGCGAAACTGTGAAGGCAGTCGTGAGCCTCAGGCCAAACATGCATACAACGCCCACCGAGCTGATCGCATACTGCAAGGAGCGGATGGCCGCCTACAAGTATCCGCGTATCCTCGAGATCATCGAAGAATTGCCGAAAACCGTTACAGGGAAGATCCTGCGGCGCGAGTTAAAGGGGTGAAGAGACAACAACGTGTCGCAGCGCGCCGGAGTCGACGCGCCGTAGCACAGCGCGGCAAGAGCCCGTATTACCCGAATCTCGGTCAGGTGGGACAGGTCCCGCGTTGATTCAGGGGCGTGGCACGATGTTCGTTTGCTCCGGTGCAAACACCTCGCTAAGGCGCTGCCGGAACCAGGCGTTGGCGGGATCGGCATCCAGATTCGCGTGCCAGTACAAGTACAGGTCGACCGACGCATCGACCGGGCATTCAAGCATCCGGTTTCCAAGCATTGTATTCAACAGACGCGCGTAGCGCGCAGGCATGGTGAGCAACAGGTCGGACTGGTTGACCACGCCGCACGCTACAAAATAATGCATGCATCGTAGTCGCACCCGCCGGCGTATGCCGAGTTTTGCCAGTTCCGCGTCTTCAATGCCGTACCCGCGTAGTCGGCTTGTCACGAGCACATGTTCTTCAGCGAGATAGGTATCGAGATCGAGGCATTGGCCAATTCGCGGATGATCGCGACGGCACAACACGATTAACTTGTCCGTATCGAGCTTGACGCGGCGTACGGGTTCCGAGATTGGCAAATGTACATCAATCACTGCGTCGAGGGCGCCAGTGAGCAGGTCAGATTCTATGGCATGCCGGTCATGCTGCACCGCAGCGACATCGATCGATGAAGCGTGATCAGTCACGTAATCCATGACGGGGGGGAGCACGACTGCTTCAAGCGCGTCGAGTATGCCCAGCGTGAAGCGTTTGACGGTTGACTCGATGTCAAACTGGCTGGTTTCTCGAACTGTGCATTCGAGTGTACGAAGGCAGTCACTCACGCGCGCGATGATCGAACGCGTAAACGGTGTTGGCATCATAGCGTTGCCGTGTCGCTCGAACAGCGGATCGCCGAGCAGCTCGCGGAGCCGGTTCAAGGCGTGACTAACCGCTGATTGACTCAGATTCAGCTGTTTCGCTGCGCGCGTGATGCTCCCCTGTGTGTAAATGCGCTCGAGCACGACAAATAGATTCAAATCTGTCCGGAAGATGTTCATGACGTGTGCAATAAAAATGTAAGGCGGTTGCCAAATTAATGCGTAGCTCTGATCACCCAGGATCCGTGAGGACTCCGCCGCCAGTGGTAAGGCAATGCGATCGTATTGACGTCCGGCGAGCGAACACGCTTCAACTCCCCTAGCCCGCCACTACCGTCGCAAGTCCTAGCAGCTGAAATCACATATGGGCTATCACCACCCAAAAAAATAGATCGTGATATAAAAATAGAGTATAGTACAAAAATGGAGTATAGTTCATTTACCCGAATGCCAGATGTAACGGAGACTCAATTGCGATGAAAATGGTCGCCCGAGTTTTGGTGCTATTGTTCAGTGCCTGACGCCAAGTCGAACCGCGCACGACTAGTTTTCCGGCGCACCTCTGCGGGCCGCCGCTCGCCACACAACCTCAATCAAACATTCATGAACAGCGTAACCATTCGTTCCACCCTAAACGCCAAGCCGCTCGGCCTGCGCGAGCGTAACAAGCTAGAGAAATTTACCCGGATTCAAGACGCGGCGCGGTCCTTGTTCGGTGAAAAAGGCTACGACGAAACGACGATGCGTGAGGTGGCCGACACCGCCGGCGTCAGTCTCGGCACGCTTTTCTCGTACGCACACGACAAGCGGGACCTGCTGTTCCTGGTCGTGACGGACGCTCTCGAAAGCAAGAACGCCGACGTGTTCGAGGCAATCCCGGCAGATAAGCCTCTATTGGAACAACTGCTGTTCGTATTTCGCGGCTTTTATGAGTTCTTCGGCGCGGAACCCCAACTGTCGCGACTGGTGCTACGCGAGATGGTGTTCTTCTCGGAAGGCCAGCATGCGACCCGCTTGCAAAATGATCGTGCGTTTATGCTGGAGAAGTTTGGACGACTGGTGAAGGACGCGCAAAAGCGTGGTGAACTGCGCACGTTTTCCGGCAGCAGAGGGCATCGTAAAATCGGCGATCTGATCTTTGCCATTTATGCAGCTCACGTGCGGGACTGGCTGCGCGAGCCGGTCGAACCTTTGGAAACCGGTTTGCGTGACCTACGCGATTCGCTGACGTTATTGTTCGAAGGCATCGTGGCGCGATAGATTCGTCGAAGCATAGATAGCGCTTTAAGAGATGGATTTTCAGTCCATCTTCATTTATTTTAATTCGCATAACGAAATATAAATCTGATTTATTGGAATCC
>Ga0302308_10002752_pt1 | contig 14142 bp, 11 predicted proteins | sample III_Palsa_E3_3_FD_200531 | JGI IMG/M metagenome (GOLD analysis project Ga0302308, IMG submission 200531) | Peat permafrost microbial communities from Stordalen Mire near Abisko, Sweden - III_Palsa_E3_3 | ecosystem: Environmental > Terrestrial > Soil > Palsa > Peat permafrost | place: Sweden... | reverse complement strand
GGTTCACCTGGCGCGAGTTGGCCAGCGGCCGGGCCGGTCTCCCGGGCGGGCGGCGCGGTGGTCGGCGCGCATCGGCCCGTTCGCGCGCGAGGCCGGGGTCGTCACCGCGCTCTACGCGCTGTGGCAACTGGCGGGCAACCTGGCGGTCGGCGGGCTTAACGAGGCGCTGGCACACGCGTGGTGGATCTGGCACACCGAGCGGACGGTTGGCCTGCCCAGCGAGCTATCGGTCCAGCGGCTGCTGCTCCCGCACCCGCTGCTCGCGCAGCTCGCCAACCTGTACTACGCGACCATGCACTTCGGGGTGCTGATCGCGATGCTGATCTGGCTCTTCGTCCGGCATCGGGACGCGTACCCGGCGGTGCGGAACGCGATGGCCGCCAGCACCGCGATCTGCCTGCTGGTCTCGTTCATCCCGGTGGCGCCGCCGCGGATGCTGAGCTCGCTCGGCTTCGTGGACCTGGCCGCGCGCTACGGGGAGTCGGTCTACGGCGCGGCCGGCGCCAACGTCGGCGCCGACCAGCTGTCGGCCATGCCCTCGGTCCACGTGTGCTGGTCGGTGCTAGTCGCCTGGGCCGTCATCACCGCCAGCACCAGCCGCTGGCGGTGGCTGATCCTGGCGCACCCGATCGTCACCGTGTTCGTCGTCGTTGGCACCGGCAACCACTACTGGGCCGACGGGATCGTCTCGATCGCGATCGTCTCCGTCGTCCTCGCGGTGCAGGCCCTGCTGCGGGCCAAGCTGGGCCGGTTCCGGGGCGTGCGGTTCGCGGGGACCGCGACGGCGCCGTCGCCCGGGGGCCTGGGAATGCCCGGGGCGGCGGGGGCAGCCGGCGGCGCCCTGAGCACGGTCATCGTTTCAGCCGGAGTTCATCGGAGTACCGCCACCACGGCGGCCTCGGCCGGATGCGGCTCAAAACAGCCCGGCAAGTGCGCCCGCGCCTCGTTGACCAGACCGACCGCAAGGCGCGGGCTAACGCTCAGTGCGGCGCGGGCGTCGACCAGATCGCGCAGTCCGGGCGGATCGGGGTTTTTCCGCCAGTTGTCGGGGTTGAAGAGTTCGCTCACGTGGCCGGCCCGCTTCTCGAACAGGTCGCGGACGGTCAGCAGGAAGTACAGGGACGCGATGTAGCTGTGCATGATCTCGCCAGTTACGGCGGTCTCGGGCGAGAATCCGGTCGCCCACAGGCGCCGTGCCTCCGCCATGACCCGGCTGTTGAGCGGATCCTGGCTGACTAGGTCCCGGGCGGCCGGACGGTCGCCGTCGCCCGGCTGGTTCTCGCTGGTGAGCTCGCGGACCAGCTTGCTGAGCGGGGTCAGGAGGTCGAAGGCGGCGCCATTGTCGAGCAACGTGGCGCTGGCCATCGCACGGTGCGTGAACGCCTCGATCTCGGCATTCGTGACCCGCCGGGTGGCCTGCTCCACGGTCAGCGCGGCCGAGCCCTCCTCGGCCGACCCGACGACCGCCCTGGCAATCCTGGACAGCTCGCGGGGAAGCCCGCCCGACAGCGCGTAGCAGAGCGCGATCACGGCTGCGGGCATGCCGCTGACGATGCCGTCGAGGAAGACGGCGGCCTCATGGAACGGCAACGCGTCAACCCAGACCATCTCGTCGAAAAGCCCCGTCGATGACGTCTTCAGCGCCACGGTCCGCCGGTCGGTCGCGGCCAGGGCGTCCGGCGAGACGGCGACGAGGTAAATGCAACCGGTCGTGCCGAAGAGGGCGCTGATCTCGTCGAGGAACTTGCAGGCGTCCTCGCCTTTGGCGATGTGATCCATCTCGTCGATGCCGATGATGAGCCGGACGTCGCTGTGCTGCCCGCTTTTATCGCTGTGCTGCCCGCTTTTATTCAGTCTCCTTTCCCGCTCCTCTTCCTTCTCGATGAGGGCGGCAACGACACGCTCGGTGAAGTCCCGGTAGTCGTCGATCAGTTCCGGCAGCGTCATCGCCTGCTCGGCGAACTCCCGGCTCGCGCCGACGCTGATCCCGGCCCCGGCCGGGCCGTTGAGCGAGCCGCCGTGGCTGAGGGTGTACGTGCGCTGGTAGCGAAGACGCCGAAGCCGGCTCTTGGCATCCACGGCCAGGTGAATGACCTGGCGGACCTCGAGCACCGCATTGCGGGTGCGCCGGCCGATAACGATCAATGCCACCAGCAGCAAGACGGCTGCCCCGGCCCACGCCCACCAGTCGCCACCGTCGTGGACGAACCAGTGCGGGGCCCACCAGCCGTGCGAGTCCGCGAAGTACCCGAGGGCGGCGGCGGCAACGAGGAAGACACCGGCCAGCAGGCCACCGAGGACAGCGCTCAGGCGACCCGAGTCGGCCAGCAGGATCGGACCGAGCACGTTGCCCCCGAACGACGGCTTGTTGAACCAGGGATCGGCCAGCACCGCCTCGCACAGGCAGCTGTACAAGTGAACCGCGAACTCTCTGGGCTCAAACCGGAGTGGTGCGTGGACCACCAGCCGGAGTCCGCGCAGCGGGTGCTCGTGGGCGGACTCGGCCGGGCGAGCCGGGCGCCGACTGGATCTCTTTTCGGCCGGGAGTTGTTCAGGTGTCCCGTATCGGTGCTGGCAGATGTCGCGGATGATGGTCGACTTGCCTGACCCGACCAGGCCGCCAACGCCAATGCACCCGCTGGACATGTGGACGATCTCCGCCCGCAGGTTATCGCGGGCGGTCGTCCTCATCGGAACGGTCACGTCAGCCACCGAACTCAGCCGCTGCCGACCGACTCCCCGCGCGTCCATCTCCGTGCCGAACCTGTTTGGGGGTACGTCGGGACTAATGGCGTCCCGGTTCTTATCGCGAAGGTAACTCTGTTGAACGGCTTCGTACAAGGCGGGGCGCCAGGGGGCGCGGTCGGCCACCTTCTCGAACATGAGGTGCCAGAGAATCGCCCGCACGCCGGGCAGTAGCCGTGCCACCGCGACCAGGGCGCCGAAGACGTTGCGGAGGCCGCTGACCCTGCCCTGGGCCAGCCACACCAGGAGTTTCGGGTAGGCCTCGGCGACCTCCGCCACGGTGTGCCAGGCGGTCAGCTTCAGCTCCTCAATGCTCTCCCGACGCTCATCGGCCAGCTTGATCAAGCCGCCCGGGACCTTATTGGGGAAGGGCAAGCGCCCAGCGTCTGGCCTTGGATTCCCTTCAAGATCCGCTCTCACCTGACGGAAGATCAAATCGTAGAGCGCATATGCCTGATACTGGGCACGTAGGTCCTGGTAGACGACATCCCGGTCAAGAAAGAGCGTTCCTGAAGGCAGCATGGGACGATGATAAAGAATGTTCTCGGTCCCGGTCAGGTACGGGGAGATTTTGACAATAAATGGACCGCTCAATCAGCGGAATGGTTAGCCGATTGAGCTGAAGCGTTCCGTTTTGATTGTCTTACGGTCGGTCCTGGTCCCCGGTCAGCGGCGCAGGGCGGTCTCGCGCTCCAGGTGCGACAGCTTCTCGGGGTTGCGCACCGAGTAGAGGCCGCTGACGAGGCCGTCGTCGATGCGCACCGCGACCACGGCGTCGATCTCGCCGTCGATCCGCAGTATGAGCGCCGGGTAGCCGTTGACCTGGGCCGGATGCAGCGACGTGGCGCCGTCGAGCCGGCCGAGGCCGATCGCGAGCAGCCGGGCGACCTTGTCCGCCCCGACCACCGGCCGCGGCACGGCCTGCCTGACCCCGCCGCCGTCGCCGAGCAGGACGACGTCGGGCGCGAGGATGTCCAGCAGGCCCTGCAGATCGCCCGTTTCCGCCGCCCGCTTGAACGCGTCGAGCGCCTCGCGGGTCTGGCCGGCCGAGACGACCCCGCGCGGCCGACGCGCGGCGACGTGCTCCCGTGCCCGGTGCGCGATCTGGCGGACGGCGGCCGGGCTCTTGTCGACCGCCTCGGAGATCTCGTCGTACCCGACGTCGAACACCTCGCGCAACACGAACACGGCCCGCTCGGTCGGCGTGAGCGTCTCCAGCACCAGCAGCATCGCCATCGAGACGCTCTCGGCCAGCTCGACGTCGTCGGCCACGTCGGGCGCGGTGAGCAGCGGCTCGGGCAGCCACGGGCCGACGTAGGACTCCTTGCGGCGGCCGAGCGCGCGCAGCCGGGCGAGCGCCTGGCGAGCGGTAATCCTGACCAGGTACGCGCGGAAGTCCCGCACCCCCTCCAGATCTACCCCGGCCCACCGCAGCCAGGTCTCCTGGAGGACGTCCTCGGCGTCGGCGGCGGAGCCGAGCATCTCGTAGGCAACCGTGAACAGCAGGTTGCGGTGGGCGAGGAACGCCTCGGTGGCGGAGTCCGGGCCTGCCATGGGCAGCTCCTGTTCGCTTTCGACCTGTTCGTTTTCCGCGGTCACACCCACCAGATGCCCGGCCCGGCTGTTTTGTGACACCGCCGGGGTGTGTCACAGGCGTCGGCCGGCCGGCATCTTCTGTTCGTCCAGCGCAACCAGACCACCGGAGGACGAAATCCATGGACGCCCAGTTCAACCTGTTCGACAACGAGATCGCCGTCAAGTTCACCAAGCGGTTCGCCAGCGCCGCCCTGGTCATCGAGCAGTCGCCGCTGCCGAAGCCCACCCGGGAGCTGGTATCGCTGCGCGCGAGCCAGATCAACGGCTGCGGCTGGTGCGTCGACATGCACACGAAGGAGGCGGCAGCGGCCGGCGAGACGGCGGTCAGGCTCAACCTGGTCGCCGCCTGGCGCGAGTCCACCGTGTTCAGCGAGGCCGAGCGGGCCGCGCTGGCGATGGCGGAGGAGGGCACCCGGCTGGCCGACGCCAGCCCGGGAGTGTCCGACCAGACCTGGGCGCGGGTGCGCGAGCACTACGACGACGACCAGATCGCCGCCCTGATCGCCGAGATCGCCATGATCAACGCGGCCAACCGGCTGGCCGTGATCGTGCACCAGCGGGGCGGTGCCTACGAGGTCGGCATGCTCGCGGCCGCGCTCGGCTGATCGCCCGGAAGGCGTCCCGGGCCCGGCGCGGGCCCGGCTGCCGGGCTGGCCCCGGACGCGGGTTCGTTTAGTGTCAGTTTCATGGAGACCGTGCAACCCGCCGCCGATGCCCACGCCGCCGACCCGTTCAACGCCGCCGCGATCGTCAGCGCGCTCGACCGCGGGCTGCCCGCCGGACGCCTGGTGGTCGACCGCGACGTGGTCGCGGCGATGTCGCACGACGAGGCGGAGTGGGCGCCGGTCGGGCAGGCGGTGGCCGCGGTCCGGGCCGAGACCGAGGGCCAGGTGCAGCACGTGGTGCGCGTCTGCGCGGAGTTCGGCGCGCCGATCGTGCCCCGCGGCGCGGGCACCGGCCTGTCCGGCGGGGCCAACGCGACCGACGGGGCGGTCGTGCTCGACCTGTCCCGGATGAACCAGGTGCTCGAGATCGACCGCGACAACATGATCTGCGTGGTGCAGCCGGGGATCGTGAACAACGACCTGAAGGCGGCCGTGGCCGAGCACGGCCTGTGGTACCCGCCGGATCCGGCCAGCGCCCCCTGGTCGTCGATCGGCGGGAACGTGGCCACCAACGCCGGGGGCCTGTGCTGCCTGAAGTACGGCGTCACCCGCGATTACGTGCTCGGGCTGCGGGTGGTGACGGGCGTCGGCGCCGCCGGCGGCGCCGTCGGCGGGGGCGGCGCGGCCGGCTACGGCGATGCGGTCAGGCTGGGACGGCGCACGACCAAGGGCGTCGCCGGGCTCGACCTGACCGCGTTGCTGGTGGGATCGGAGGGGACGCTCGGTGTCATCACCGAGATCACGCTTCGCCTCCGCCCGGCGCTGACGGGCACGCCGCGCACGATCGTCGGGGCGTTCGGCGGCCTGGTCGCCTCGGGTGAGGCGGTGTCGCTGATCACCCGCCGGGGTCTGTCCCCGTCGGTGCTCGAGATCCTCGATCGCGCCTGCCTGACCGCGGTCGAGGAGTGGAAGCACCTCGGCATCGCCGCCGACGCGGCCGCCCTGCTGCTCGCCCGGGTGGACACGCCGGGCGACTCCGGCCAGCAGGAGGCGGACGCCCTCGCAGCGGCGATGACCGACGCGGGCGCGCAGTGGGTGGCCCAGTCCACCGACGCGGCCGAGGCCGAGGCGCTGTTCGACGCCCGGCGGCTCGCCTATCCGGCCCTGGAGCGGCTCGGCCCGGTGCTGACCGAGGACGTGTGCGTCCCCCGCTCGGCCGTGCCGGCCATGCTCGGCCGGATCGAGGCGACCGCGGCCAGGCACGGCGTGCAGGTGGCGACGATCGCGCACGCTGGCGACGGCAACCTGCATCCGCTGCTGGTCACCCCGCCAGGCGACGACGGCGCGCGGGTCGCCGCCCAGGCGGCGTTCGAGGAGTTCCTCAACGACGCGATCGAGCTCGGCGGCACCGTGTCCGGCGAGCACGGCATCGGGCTGCTGAAGCGCGGCGGCATGCGCCGGGAACTCGATCCCGGCGCGCTCGTCATGCAGGAGGCGGTGCGCCGCGCACTCGACCCGCTTGGGCTGTTCAATCCCGGGAAAGGCTGATCCGCCAGCCATCGGCCGCCACCGCAGCGGACGGCAGTGCCGGCGAAGCCGGGCCCGTCGTCAGATACCCGGCAGCGCACGGAGTCTCCCACCCGGGACAGCAGCAGGCCCCCGCCTCCGCCGCCGTGCAGAATCGCATTGCACGCCAGCTCGTACACCGCCAGGACGAGCTCGTCGCACCGGGCCTCGTCGAGACCCGCCGCAGCGCCGGCGTCAGCGACCCGCAACCGCAGGATCGGCAGGTCAGCGGCGGTGAAGCGCATCCGCAGGAGCGCGCCCCCGGTCACTGGCCGTCTGCCGTCTCCTCCAGTACCAGTGCGCCGGTCCACATCACGCGAAGGCGGCGCAGGATCCGCGCCTGGGGAGCGCGGCAGCGGACCACGACCTTGTCGCACGCGCCGGCCTGCCCGATCAGCCGGAGCAGGTCCCCCGCGCACCCAGCCGACATGAAGCACAGCCGGGTCAGGTCCACTAGCGCCTGCCCGCCCGGCGGCGCCTCGAACGCCACGCTCACCGCCGCCCGGAAGATGTCGCCGGTCGCCATGTCGGCGTCGCCGACCAGGTACAGCTCGCCCGGGGCGTGGTGCGCCTGGAGGTCACCGGGCCGCTCGAGCAGGGCGACCGGGTGGCTGATCCGCATCTCCTCGACCACGGCGGGATCAAACCGGCGACGGTCGTAGGTGCAGATTTCGGCGTACTCCCGGCTCTCGAACAGCGAGTCGGCGTGCTTCTCCCGGTGCATGACGCCCTCGACGTCCATTCCCAGGTCCTGGACCCAGGCCATGTCGATGACGGTGCGCAGCCCATCGAACCCTTCCTGGCGGGCCAGCTCGGTCTCCTGCCGCAGCCGGTCCAGCTGCCTGCGGGCGGTGAATGACTTTTCCGGGCTGATCAGCTCGCGCATGCTGCTGAACACCAGCTGCCCGCGGTCACGCGCGTCGTCGGCGCCGCCGCCGAGGGGCGCCAGCCGCTCGCAGGCGTCGTCGGCCGAGCACCCCGGGTCCATCATCACGATGACCTTCTCGCCCCGTGACAGCCCGCGGAAGATGAATACGGCCGGTACCTGCCAGCGGACGTCATTGTCCGCGTAATGGGCGAAGGCATGATCACCCAGCCGCATCCGTTCGACCGCGATTGTGTGCGCGTCTGCCCGCACGAGATACCCCTTCATTCACCTGGTTGCCCTTAAATGACGGGAAGGCGAAATCTTAGACCAGAATACGGTACGCGCATTCGCGTTTTCCCGCTGCTGTTTCGACCAATCTATAAGCGATCTGACAGCGCAACTACCGGACGGCATTTAATGGCATATGTCTGGTATGTCCGCCGATCATTCGGTGCTTGTAATGGTGCCATTGGTGCCATTGTTCTATCCGCCTGCCCTCCTGCCTGGCGTTTTTAGAGGGGCCGACGGGCAGTCGCAACGGACCGTTCGGGCAAAAGGTTTTGGCGGGTTTTGTTTTCTGAGGCCGCCCTGCTCGCCGTGCCGACGATCCGGGGGGCAGGCCCGGCCGGCTCGTCCCCGCATGCTAGCGTTCTGGCGAAAGCACACACGGGAGCTCGGGCTGAACCGGGCTGAGAGGGTGGCTGCCCGCAGGGGCGCGCGCCGCCGACCGTCGGAACCTGACCGGATAATGCCGGCGTAGGGAGGCCCACCATGGCGACCGCGAATACGTCCGTCACCTCGCCTTCCGGCGAGTTCGTCACCGTCCCGGGCGACCGTCGCTCCGAGGTCGCGCACACGCTGGCCGAGCCGGTGCCGCAGGCGCTCAGCCTGCTCGACCAGTTCGGGCTGTGGGGCAACCTGGGAGTGAGCCTGCTCGGCTTCACCGGGGCGATCTTCGTGCTGCAGCCGGACGGGGCCGGCACCCCGGAGCTGTCCCTGGCGGCGGCGCTGACCGCGATCGTCGCGGGCACCCTGCTCGGCACGGTGCCGCTCGCCCTGGCCGGGCTGCCGGGCGCGCAGACCGGCGCGCCTGCCATGGTGCTGCTGCGCGGGCTGTTCGGCGCCCGGCTTTCCTACCTCCCGACCGCGCTCAACATCCTGCAGTGCCTCGGCTGGGGGATCTTCGAGCTGGTCACGATCGCGACCGCCGCCCACACCCTCACGCCCGCCCTCCCCAAGTGGGGATACGTGCTGATCGCGGGGGTGATCACCGCCCTGCTGACGATCCGGCCGCTCGGCGCGATCCGGGTGCTGCGCCGCTACGCGACCACCGCCGTGCTGGTGGTGCTGTGCTATCTGCTGGTGCAGCTGCTGCGCCACCCGCTGCCGGGGTTCACGCACGGGACCTGGACCGGCTACTGGGCGGCGACCGACACCGTCGTCGCCGTCGCGGTCTCGTTCGCGCCGCTGATCGCCGACTACAACCGGCACTCGCGCACCCCGCGGGCCGCCTTCGTCGGGACGCTCGCCGGTTACAGCGTCACCCAGGTGCTGTGCTACGTCATCGGGCTGCTCGCGCTGGTCACGGTGGCGCACGGCAACCCGAACGATATCTACGGCGCGTTCATCGCGCTGCCGGTCGGCGCGCTCGCCTTCGCCGTCCTCGCCGCCCGGGAGCTCGACCAGGCGTTCGCCAACGTGTACTCCACCGCGGTGTCGGTGCAGAACCTGCGCCCGCTGTGGGACCGCCGGATCCTGGCCGTCGCGATCGCGGCCGGCAGCACGGCCGGCGCGCTGTGGCTGAACATCGCCGACTACGAGAACTTCCTCGACCTGATCGGCTCGGTGTTCGTGCCGATGTCGGCGGTCCTGATCGCGGACTACTTCGTCGTGTCGGGCGGGCGCTGGGACCTGTCGGCGGCGGCCCGGTCGCGCTGGCTGATGCTGCTCCCCTGGGCGGCCGGATTCGTCACCTATCAGCTCATTAACCCCGGGTACGTGTCCTGGTGGGCGTCGGCGTGGGCGTCGTTCGGGCGGCTCGTCGGCTTCACCGCGCAGAGCTGGATGTCGGCCTCGATCCTCTCCTTTGCCGTCGCCGCCCTGATAACCCTGCTGGTCGGCTGGGCCGCGCGGCTGGCGGGGCGGCCGGATCGAGCTGAATCATAAAAACCAGGGTGTGAACCCGGGGTCTCCCCCGGGTGCGCTGCGCGGTGACGCGAACCAGGCTTGGTGTGATCGTCCAACCAGACCACGCTGAGCGAGGAGATCCCGATGTCCGTCACCGCCGCAGAGTTGATCCGGCCGTTCACGATCCCGGTGGCGTCCCGGGCGGAGCTCAATGACCTGCGCGCACGCATCAAGAACACTCGCTGGCCGGACCGGGAGCCCGTGACCGACGCCTCGCAGGGCGTGCAGCTGGAGGTGCTGCAGGAACTGGCGCGCTACTGGGCGGGCCCGTACGACTGGCGCGAGTGCGAGGCCCGGCTGCAGGCGCTGCCGCACTTCATGACCGAGATCGACGGCCTCGACATCCACTTCATCCACGTCCGCTCGGATCACGAGCACGCGCTGCCGGTCATCATCACGCACGGCTGGCCCGGCTCGATCATCGAGCTGCTGCGGGTCATCGACCCGCTCACCAACCCGACCGCGCACGGCGGCAGCGCCGACGACGCGTTCGACGTGGTGATCCCGTCGATACCGGACTACGGGTACTCGGGCAAGCCGCGCGACACCAGCTGGACCCCCGACCGCATCGCCGCGGCCTGGGCCGAGCTGATGAAGCGGCTGGGGTACACGCACTACGTGGCTCAGGGCGGCGACTGGGGCGCGGTGATCACCGACGTGATGGGCGTCCGGGCGTTCCCGGGGCTGCTCGGCATCCACTCCAACATGCCCGGCGTGCTGCCGCCCGAGGTGGCGGAGCAGATCCGCTTCGTGACCGGCGCCCCGGCCCCGGCCGGGCTGTCGGCCGAGGAGCTGAGCACCTGGGAGCAGATCAACTTCCTGTACACCAAGGGCATCGGCTACGCCGTCGAGATGGCGACGTCGCCGCAGACCCTCTACGCGCTGGCGGACTCCCCCGTCGGCCTGGCGGCCTGGATGATCAACCACGACGCGCGCAGCTACGAGGACATCAGGGACGCCTTCGCCGGCCGGCCGGTGGGGAACCTGACCAGGGACGAGGTCCTCGACAACGTCACCTTCTACTGGCTGACGAACACCGGGGTCTCCTCCGGGCGCCTCTACGCGGAGAATCCCTACGGCTTCTTCGACGCCAAGAACGTCTCCGTCCCGGCGGCCGTGACCGTGTTCCCGAACGAGATCTACAAGGCACCGCGCAGCTGGACCGAGCGGGCCTATCCCAACCTGGTCTACTTCAACGAGGTCGACCGGGGCGGACACTTCGCCGCCTGGCAGGAGCCCGAGCTGTTCTCGGCCGAGGTGCGCACCGGGTTCAGGTCGCTACGCTAGATGACTATGCCCAGTCCGCTCCACCTGCCCGCGCTCGACGGGGCCGCCGGGTGGCTCAACTCGCCCCCGCTGCATCCGGCCGAGCTCCGCGGCCACGTCACGGTCGTCAACTTCTGGACACTGACCTGCATCAACTGGCTGCGTCAGGAACCTTACGTCCGGGCCTGGTCACGCGCCTACCGCGACGACGGCCTGGTCGTGATCGGCGTCCACACGCCGGAGTTCTTCCTCGAGCACGACATCGACCTCGTGCGCCAGGCGACGACAGAGCGGGACATCGACTACCCGGTCGCGATCGACAACCGCTACGCGATCTGGAACGCCTTCGACAACCACTACTGGCCCGCCCTCTACTTCATCGACTCCGACGGCGTCATCGCCGGCCGGCATTTCGGCGAGGGCGAGTACCAGCAGTCCGAGCGCGTCATCCAGCGGCTGCTCGGCATCGACCGCGAGCCGGTGGCGGCCGCCGTCGAAGGGCAGGGCGTCGAGGCGGCGGCCGACTGGGATCACCTGCGCTCGCCCGAGACCTATCTGGGGGCCGGGCGCAGCGAGGGCTTCGACTCGCCGGGTGGCGCGGTCGCCGAGAGCCGGCTGTACCAGATCCCCGAGCCGCTGCCGCTGAACCACTGGGCCGTGGCCGGCCACTGGACGATCGAGCAGGAGAAGGCGACCCTCGACCACGCGGCCGGGCGCATCGCCTTCTGCTTCCAGGCCCGCGACGCGAATCTGGTGATGTCGGCCGGGGGCGGCGAGCCGATCCCCTTCCGGGTGCTCGTCAACGGCCGGCCCCCGGGCGCGTCGCACGGCGCCGACACCGACGCCGACGGCAACGGCCTGCTCGGCAGCGGCCGCTGCTATCAGCTCATCCGAGAGCGGGGCGAGGTTCTCGAGCGGACGCTGGAGATCACGTTCGGCCAGCCGGGTGCCCAGGCTTACGTCTTCACGTTCGGGTAAGCGGGATTGGACCGGTCGGAGCTTCCGCTTGGCCCCGACGGCGAGCATTTCCGGTTGCCCGAGGGGGCCACGGGCTTTGTGTGACAAACGTGACGAAGACTATTTTTATCGCGTAAGGAATTCGTGCGCACAGCACGAATTCTTTACGCCTTAAGAAAAGTATTCGTGATCATGGACCGGAAGCGGGAGTGGCTGGGGCTGGGCGGCTTCGCGGGCTGGGGCTGGTTGGGTTAGCGGGGCGGGGCGGTGCTGCGGCGGACTACGAGGGTGGTTTCGAGCTCGAGGTGGCGGGGCTGGACTTCACGCTCGGCGGCGGGCTCGGGCGGGGTGCCCGACTGGCGAAGGGGGCCGGGCTCGCGCGGGGCGGCGGATGACGTCAGCATCCAGAACGCGGTGGCGGCCATCGCCGCGAGCGGCTGCCTGACGGTGGTGAGTGGCGGGGTGGCCCAGGTCGCGATCGGGACGTCGTCGAAGCCGGTCACGCTGACGTCGTCGGGCGCGCGGAGCCCGCGCTCGGCGATGGCCTGCAGCACGCCGAACGCCTGGGCGTCGTTGGCGGCCACGATCGCGGTCGGCGCGGCCGCCAGGGCCAGGAACTCCCTCGCCCGGCGCAGGCCGGCCTCGGCCGTCAGCTCGCCGTAGCGGACCAGGGCCTCGTCGACCGGCAGGTCGGCCCGGCGCAGGGCGCTGCGGTAGCCGTCGAGCCGGGCGCGGCAGGACCACAGGTGGTCCGGCCCGCCGATGGCGGCGATCCGGCGATGGCCGAGCTCGATGAGGTGCCGGGTGGCGGACAGCCCGCCCTGCCAGTTGGTGGTGCCGACCGAGCGGATCCCGCCGCCGGGCTCGGACGGCGGGTCGATGACCACCAGCGGCAGGCTCGCGTCGGCCATCCTCCGCAGCGTCGCCGGGTCGGGGAGGTACAGCACGCTCAGCGCGCCGAGGGTGCCGCGCGCGGTCGCGATCTTGAGCCAGCGCGCGAACTCGCGGGCGGAGCCCACCCGGCTGACGATCACGCTGATCTCGGTCTCGGCCGCGGCCGTGACCGCGCCCCTGATCAGCTCGTCCGACCAGAGCCCGCCGAGCTGGCCGATCAGCAGGTCGACGACGCCGATGCCCGACCTCGGGGCGACCTGGTAGCCGTGCGTCCGCAGGATCCGGCCGAGCCGCTCCCTGGTCTCCGGGGCCACGTCGGTCCGCCCGTTGAGCACCTTGGAGACGGTGGAGATCGACACCCCGGCCGACGCGGCGATGCTCGTCAGGCTGCCCGCCCGGCCGGAACGCGACGCCCCCGCGCCCGCGCTAGAACCGCCGGAACCCGCGCCGGAAACGCCGGCACCGCCGGAACCGCCTGCACCCGCACCCGCCATCCGCGCCCCTCTCGCTTAACTTTTTCGAAAAAATTCTGCCCGGACTGCCGCCATTGACACCTGTCTGACGTCGATCTAGCGTGCTGTCTGGAGCGATCAGTTTAGCGGGAACTTTGCGAAAAATGTTTCCCGGCGAGGAGCGTGCCCCTTGATCAGCAGTCCGCCGGCCCTGCAGCTTTACACCCTGCGCGAGCAGCTCGAGACGACCGGCAGGAAGGCGATCCTGCGCAGCGTCGCGGACTTCGGCTACGGCGCGGTCGAGCCCTACGACGTGCTGACCGACCCGGAGCAGCTGCGGGCCGACCTGGACGAGGCGGGGCTGGCGGTGTGCTCGGTGCACGCCAAGATCATCGACGGCGAGGGCGAGGCGATAGCGCGCGGCGCCCTCGCGCTCGGCGCCACCACCGTGATCGTGCCGTGGGTGCCGCCCGAGCGGTTCGCCGACTCCGAGGCGATCGCGGTGCTGGCGGGCGAGCTCAACCAGGCCGCCGCGAAGGTGGCCGACCTGGGGCTGCGGCTCGGCTACCACAATCACGACTTCGAGCTCTCGTCGATCGTCGGCGGGCGGGCGGCCCTCGAGGTGCTGGCCGACGCGCTCGATCCGGCGGTGATCCTCGAGGTCGACACCTACTGGGCGGCGGTCGGCGGCCAGGACGTGCCCGCGCTGCTGCGCCGCCTCGGCGACCGGGTTCGCTACCTGCACGTGAAGGACGGCCCGATCGGCACCAGGGACGACGTGATGGTCGCGGTCGGCAGCGGCCGGATGCCGGTGGCGGATATTCTCGCCGCCTGCCCGTCGGCCGAGTGGCACGTGGTCGAGCTCGACCGCTGCGCGACCGACATGCTCGCCGCCGTCGGCGACAGCCTGTCCTGGCTGGCCGCGCACGACCTGGCCGCGCCGGTGCATCGCGGACCGGTGGCCTGATGGTGACTGGCGAGCCGTTCGGCGTCGCCATCGTCGGCT
>Ga0302308_10002750_pt1 | contig 14151 bp, 10 predicted proteins | sample III_Palsa_E3_3_FD_200531 | JGI IMG/M metagenome (GOLD analysis project Ga0302308, IMG submission 200531) | Peat permafrost microbial communities from Stordalen Mire near Abisko, Sweden - III_Palsa_E3_3 | ecosystem: Environmental > Terrestrial > Soil > Palsa > Peat permafrost | place: Sweden... | reverse complement strand
CCGTGCTGCAAGCCCGCGCCCGCAACGCCTGCGAACGCCAGGAGTTCGGTGGCTGCACACCGATCGTTCCCCCCGCACGCCGGCCGATTACACCGTAATCGGCGAGCTCAAACCCAGTCCGGACTCCCGCCATCCCCCGCAGCCACCTGCTCAATCGGCGTAAAGCTCCGCTCGCCATCCTCGGCCACCTTCACCACGCCGCTTCCGATCTCGTATATCCATCCCGAGATCGAGAGCTCCTCGCCCGCCATCGCCCCGGCAACCGAAGGATGCGTCTTCAGATGCTGCAGCTGTAGCAAAACATTCTGCTCGGTCAGCTCCTCCAGCAGCGTTCTGTCCGAGCCCTCTTCCAAATCGCGCTCATACAGCTTCTCCGCCACGCTCAGTGCTGTATGCGCGTTCTTCAGCCAGCTCTTAACCGTGGGCATCTTCTCCACGCTCTCCGGCTGTAGCAGCGCCTTCATCGCCCCGCAGTCCGAGTGCCCACAGATCACAATGTGTTTCACTCCCAGCGAGCTCACCGCAAACTCGATCACCGCGCTCACGCCGCCCAGCATCTCGCCATAAGCCGGAACCATATTCCCGATATTCCGCGTAACAAATACGTCACCCGTCCCCGAGCTCGTAATCTCATTCGGATCGATCCGCGAATCGGCGCACGTAATAAACAGCGTCTGCGGCCGCTGCGGCTCACTGGCCGCCTGCGCAAACATCTCAGCGCGCAGCGGATAAACCTCCGCCCGAAACTTCCGCACCCCATCCTTCAACTGTTCCAGTACTTCATCCATAGCGTTTTTAATCTCTAATTTCTGATCTCTAATCTCTAGCTTCGCCACTTAATATTGCAGCCAATACTACTTCTCTGGTTCGTATCCGGCCTCTTACCCGCAATCACCGCATCCAACGCCGCGCGAAGGTCTTCGCCGGTCACCGGCTCATCGTTGCCATAATCCCCGCGCCGAGGACGGCTACCATCCAGTTGTCCGCGATACACCAGCCTCATCTCGCCATCAAACAGAAAGAAGTCCGGAGTACAAGCGGCCTCATAAGCCCGAGCCACCTCCTGCATCTCATCCAGCAGGTAAGGGAAGCGCCACCCATTCCGCGTCGCCTGCTCTTTCATCGCCTCCGGGCCATCCTGCGGATACTCCACCGTGTCATTGGACATAATCGCCGCAATCCCAATCGGCCCTTCGCCGTTCTCGCCAAAGTAGTCCTTGCCAATCCGTCCCAGCTCAGCCTCCACATGCTTCACATACGGGCAATGCGGGCAAACAAACATCACCAGCAGCCCATGCTTCTTCTTCGGCCCGCCGTGTGTGGACACATTCACCCGGTCCGGAAGCGTCTCATCCCAGCTCAGCGCGAACACATCGTCCCGGCCCATCGCCTTGCCGCTCAGCACGTCCACCAACTCAAAGGCCGGGGCAATCGTCCCCAGTTGCACCATCGTCGATTCTGTCCTGGACATCCTCACCTCCACCGTCCATCATAACGATCCTGACCGCCGGAGTTGATGAAACACCCTCCGAAAGCCGACAATGCCCTTACAGAGTTCGCCCCGAGGCCCCTATCCCAATGCAATCCCCGCGCATTCACCGTATTTTGACTTCTCTGGCACTCCTAACCGCGGGCATCTGTCAGATGTCGCTCGCCCAGGCTACTGCCGCATCCTCATCGATAGCAGCCCCACGCCCCGTCGCTCAGGCCAACCGCATCGCCGCCAACGCCGATCTCGGCCCACAAACGCAACTCACCGGCCACATCCCCGCCTGGGTTACGCCCGTCCATCAGACAGCTGCTGCCGTCGATCTAAGCACCCCAATACGCATCTCCCTCGTCCTGCGCCGCGACCCCGCCGTCGAAGCCGCCCTCGACCAGCTCCTCGCCGATCAGCAGAATCCCGCCTCGCCGCACTTCCACCAGTGGCTCACCCCGGAGCAACTCGGTGCCCTCTACGGCCCCACGCAGTCTGACCTCGACGCCATCACCTCCTGGGCCACATCACAGGGTCTCACCGTTGCCTCTCTCCAGCCCAACCGCGTCATCCTCGAGCTGAGCGGCACGCTAGCCGCCTTCTCCAGCGCCTTTCACACCAGCTTCGCCAACTTCACCTTTGGTGACCAGGTACGCCTCTCGGCCACATCCGAGCCCTCCATCCCCACTGCTTTTGGCGCGGTCATTCAATCCATCCACGGCCTTACGGAAACTCATCTCCAGCCGCAATCGAGATTCTCGCTCCACACCCTGCCGGCTGCTACGGCCAAAAGCCAAGCCGCGCCCACCCCGCAAACCACCTTCACCAACCCCACCGAGCACTTCATGCTGCCGAACGACTTCGCGGTCATCTATGACATCGCCAGTGTCTACTCCGGCGGCGATACCGGCGCCACCATCGCCGGCGCAGCGCAGCATGTCGCCATCATCGGCGAGTCCCGCATCGTCGCCGCCGACATGACCAACTTTGAAGGCATCGCAGGACTGCCCAGCTCTCAGCCCAACACCATCATCGCCGGCTCCGATCCCGGAACCTCAACCGGCGGTGCCGGCGGCGAAGCCACCCTAGACGTCCAGCGTGTCCTCAGCACCGCGCCCGGAGCACAGGTCGACCTCGTCATCAGCGGCAACTCCGGCAACTCCGATGGAATCGATATCGCGATCGCCTACAACATCAATACCCTGCGCGATCCCATCATGACCATCTCCTTCGGAGGATGCGAAGCCCAGGCCGGTCAATCTGCCGCAACCTTTTACAACACCGAATTCCAGACCGCCGCCGGCGAAGGAATGTCCGTCTTCGTCTCGTCCGACGACTCCGGCGCCGCTGGCTGCGACGCCAACTTCAGCACGGCTCCCGCCAACCAGCTCCTCAGTATCAACGACCTCTGTTCCAGCACCTACGTCACCTGTGTCGGTGGCACGGAGTTCAACGACTCCGCCAACCCTTCGGTCTACTGGGCTTCCAGCAACTCACAGCCTGGCAATGAGTCGGCCCTCTCGTACATCCCGGAGGGCGCCTGGAACGAGCCGGACGCCACCAACAGCAGCGGCACCTTCACGGGTTATCAGGTCGCCGCAACCGGCGGCGGTTCCAGCGTCTATATCGCCAGGCCAAGCTGGCAAACTGGTGCCACCTTTCCTTCAGGCTCCTTTCGCCTTACGCCGGATGTCTCTTTCTCAGCCGCTGACCACGACGGCTATATTGGCTGCTTCGCCGGCGGCGGAGGCTCCTGCATCACTACCAACAACGGAACCCCGTTTGTTATCTTCAGCGGCACCTCGGCTGCGGCTCCCAGCATGGCCGGTATCGCCGCCCTCATCAATACCAAACTCGGCAGCGCCCAGGGCAACATGAACCCGCTGATCTATAGAGTTGCCGCCGCCACCCCAGCCGCCATCCACGACGCCACAGTCGCTAGTTCGGGCGTCACCGGCTGCACCACGGCCACTCCCTCCATGTGCAACAACAGCACTCCCGGTCCTTCCACCCTCACCGGTGGCCTCGCCGGTTATGCGCTCCTCACCGGCTACGACGAAGCCACCGGCCTCGGCTCGCTCGATGTCGCGAAGTTCCTCTCCGCCGCCTCCGTTACCATCGTCGCCACCTCGCTCTCAGCCACGGCTCTCCCAAATCCCGCAGTCATCAACCAAACCGTCACCCTCACTGCGACCCTCACCCCGGGAACCTCCACCTCCACGCCCACCGGCACAGTGCAGTTTTACTCCAACGGCGTCGCCATCGGTTCCCCCGCGACCCTTACCGCCAACGTCGCCTCCACCACTTACTCCTTCGCCACGGCCGGCACCTACGCCATCACCGCCACCTACTCCGGCGACACCAACTTCGCCCCCTCCACCGCATCCGCCGTCTCGCTCGTTATCAACACCCCCAGCTTCACCGTCACACCGGCCACCACCAGCTACAACCTCATCTCGGGCGCAACAACAGGCAACACGGACACCATCGCCGTAACCTCCACCGGCAGCTTCGCCGGCCTCGTCAACCTCACCTGCGTCGCCACCAGCGCCAGCGGGACAGCTGCCGGAACCTGCACCCTTACGCCACCCGCCGTAACCCTCACCGCTGGCAGTACCGCCAACAGCACCCTCCTCATCACCACCACCCCCGGAACCTCCGGCATCCTCGACATACGCATCACCGGGACCAGCGGCAGTACCACCGTGACCTCGGCATTGATCGCCGTAAACCTCACCCCCGCGTCCTTCACCATGTCCCCTGCCCCGGCAACCGTAAGTCTCGTCTCTGGTAAAAGCGCGACCAGCACAGTCACCCTCACCTCGACGAACGGCTTTACCGGCACGGTCGCTCTCACATGCACTACGGCCACCACATCGGGCACTGCAGCCGGCGCCTGCTCCGTTCTGCCCACCTCCGTTGCCCTCGTCTCCGGCGGAACCATCACAACCGGTGTAACGATCACCACCACCCCGGGCACCTCCGGCTCACTCACGGCTACAATCTCCGGTTCAGGAACAACCGCCGGCGCAACCCTCACCGCTACCGCCTCCACGACCGTCGTCGCCACCCTCACCGCCCCCACCTTCACCCTCGCCGCATCCCCCTCGACCCTCAGCTTCACCTCCGGAGCCACCACGGGAAATACTGACACAGTCACCATCTCCTCCGTAAACGGCTTCACCGGCTCAGTCAGCTTCTCCCCATGCACCATCTCCTCCAGTTCGGCTTACTACCAACCCACTTGCACCATCTCACCCTCCACGGTCACGGTCCCTGCATCCGGAACCGTGCCGACAGTTATCGTCACCGTAAATTCCACCGTGCAGACCGCGGCGCTGAACCGTAGTTTCCCCCTCAAAACCACCTTCTTAGCCCTCCTCCTCTTCATCCCCGCGCTACGTCGCCGCCGCAAATTCCTGGCATTAATCCTGCTTTTCTGTGGCATTTCAGCAATCTCCGGCTGTAGCAGCGGTTCCGCCCCCGTCCCCAAAAGCAGCGCCGGCACCTACACCGTAACAATCTCCGCCACAGGCACCACCACTGGCGGCTCCATTGCAACTAACGCCAGCACGAGCTTTTCGCTAACGATCAACTAACACCGGTAGGCTAGCTCGTATGGTGCTCCATTCTTGGCTGCACTTCGACCAAGTTCGAGTAGACTAATCCGTACAGTTTCCCTGACCGCGAACCCTCTGTCTCAGGGAGGTTTTCAGTGATGTGCTCACTAGAAATTAGGACCACCAAAGCGTGAGATCGACAATAAAGACTTCTTTTTCTACTAGTTGCAATCGATCCTCGGGCCAGAGTGCGTTCCGGCGCAGGCTCGCACTCGTCTCAGCTTTTGCGACGCTTTTGCTGGTCTCCGGCCCCAGCATCGCTCAGATGACGGGTGTCGGCACCAGTACCCCCGGTACATTTTCCGGAGTCGGAACGGGCATAGGCTCGGGTTCCATCGGCAATCAGAACGGCACATCGCTGGGCAATAGCAACCCACGGACTACAAGCCAGCCTCGTACTCGCGAGGCTCAGCCAACCGATAACCGTTCCACCCTTCCGGCTAAGCCCACCGAATTTCAGCTATTGGTGGCCTCCACTACGGGCCAGAACCTTCCTATCTTCGGCGCCTCCATCTTCGCCGGGGTCCCCTCCACCTTTGCTCCCATCGACGACGTTCCCGTCGGTCCCGGTTATATCCTCGGCCCTGGCGATGAACTGCGGTTGCAACTTAGCGGACAGGTAAACCAGGAACTCGATATTACGGTTGACCGCACCGGAGCCATATCTGTTCCGGGCCTTGGCGCAGTGCATGTGGCCGGGCTTGCGTACTCGCAACTCCCTGCGTTCCTGAACGCCCAGTTGGGCAAGCTCTACCGCAACTTCACACTCAATGTGAACCTGGGAGCCCTGCGCACCATCCAGGTCTTCGTTACAGGCGCAGCCTCCCGCCCGGGAAGCTTTTCCATCAGCTCCATGAGCACCCTCACCAACGCTATCTTTGCGTCCGGCGGCCCGCTGCCTCAGGGTTCCCTCCGCGACATCCAGGTGCGCCGCAATAACGTCGTAGTCGATCACTTCGATCTCTACGATCTACTCCTGAGTGGTGACAAGTCGCACGATATTCCCCTTTCCACCGGCGATGTCATCTTTATCCCCTTCGCCGGACCTCAGGTCGCCGTTCTCGGCAGCGTCAACAATCCTGCTATCTACGAGCTCAAGGGCAACACGACCATCGACGACCTCCTCAAGATGGCCGGCGGAGAGACAACCATCGCTGCCGGTTCCACTGTTCGCCTGGAGCGCATCTTCGAGCACAGCGCCTTGACGATCCAGGATGCCAACATCGACAGGCGCAGCTCCGAACTGGCGCAGGCTGGAGACATCGTTTCGGTGGCCTCCATCGTCGACCGCTTCCGCGACGCCGTAACGCTGCGTGGCAACGTCGCGAATCCCGGCCGCTACGTCTGGCATGAAGGCATGCGCCTCAAAGACCTCATCCCGAACAGGGATGCCCTCATCACCCGCAACTACTGGCAAAAGCGCAACCAGCTTGGCCGGTTGGTGCAGGACTACCAGGCCGACAATTCCGGACAGCAGACCGGAACCCCCGGAGAGCAGAGTGAAGGCGCGCTCCAACTCAAGAACAGCAGCTCCGACAGGACAGCTAGCAGCGCGCAGACCGCTGGCGCCGCGAGCAACGGAAACGGCGGTGGCAACTCGGTTGCCAATGCGTTGACAACCCAAAATAATATCTTTTCTGCAAAAAACGACGTCATTCTCAGCGCTCCCGATATCGACTGGAGCTATGCCGTCATCGAACGTCAAAGCTCTGCTGATCTCAAAACCTCTCTGGTCCCGTTCAATCTCGGCAAGCTGGTGCTGGACGGCGACTCCTCCCAGAACCTCGAACTCCTGCCCGGCGATGTCGTCACGATCTTCTCCAACGCCGATGTAGTTGTTCCCGTCTCCCAGCAGACCCGCTATGTGCGGTTGGAGGGCGAATTCCTGGCCTCGGGCGTCTACAGTGTGTTGCCCGGCGAAACCCTGCGTGGCCTGCTGCATCGCGTCGGCGGCTTTACCCCCGACGCCTATCTCTACGCCTCCGAGTTCACCCGTGAGTCCACGCGCCGCGTGCAGGAGCAGCGCCTGCATGAGTACGCCGATGAGCTGGAGGCCCAGGTCTCCGCTGTCACCGCCTCCAATCAGGCGCGCGCCGTCACACCCAACGATCAGTCCGCCGCTACGGCCTCCGCGGTCGATGCCCGGTCCGCCATCGCCCGCCTGCGCAGAATGCAGCCCATCGGCCGCATCGTGCTCGATCTCAAACCCGACAGCGCGGGAATCGATAGCCTGCCCGATCTCGCTCTCGAGGACGGCGATCGCTTCGTCGTCCCCCGTGTCCCGCCCAACGTCAGCGTGCAGGGCCAGGTCTACAGCGCCAATGCGTTTGTCTACACCCCGGGCCAGCACGTCATCGACTACCTGAAGCGCGCGGGAGGCCCAGACCGCCAGGCCGATAAGAAGCGCATGTTTATCCTCCGCGCCGACGGCTCCGTTATCAGCCGCCAATACGCGGATGTTGAGAAGGCCCCAATCTATCCCGGCGACACCATTGCTGTCCCGCCGGTCATCGACAAACGCAGCGGCTGGCAGCGCTTTGCAGACGTTGCCTCTGTTATCGGAAACTTCGGTGTCGGCATAGCCACCCTCGCCATCCTGGCCGACCAATGAACCCAATAATCTCTCAGCCAACTCCGTCCACTGAGCCCGCGCCCGGGCGTCCGTCAGCCTCGCAGCCGCGCGAGCTGGATCTATTCGCCTTCGTTCTAATGCTTCTGCGCCATCTGCCGTTTATTCTCGGTTGCGGGGCTGTGGCTCTGCTCTTCATGACGATAAATATGCTGCGCGCGAAGCCGCGTTATGCCTCCACCGCTGTGATGATCGTGCCGCAAAACAGCTTCGACAGAAAGGTCAGTGCAGAGCTATCCATGGGAGCGGCAGGCCTGCTCAGCGGCGGTACCGGAAGCAACCTGGAGCTATACGTCGATATGGTCAAGAGTCGCACGGTAGCCGACCGGATCATCGACGACTATGACCTGAAGACTGTTTATAACAATAAAAATATCGAACAGGACGAGCTCACTCTGGCCTCGCGAACCAAGATCGAGAGCGAACGCGAAGGGCTCATCCGCGTCACCGTGGAGGACACCTCGCGAGACCGCGCCGCCGCGCTGGCCAATGATTATTTCCACCAACTCGACCTGCTGAACTCTCACCTCGTCCTCAGCTCTGTAGGAGAAGAACGTGCCTACCTTGAGCGTGAGCTGCTCAAGGAGAAGGACGCTCTCGCCGACGCCGAGGTAGCCCTCAAGCAGACTCAGGAGACCACCAGCGGTGTTCCGCCTGAGGCGGTAGCCTCAGCCCAACTCACCGCCCTCGAGCTCACCCGCGTACAGCTTCGTGGCGATCAGGTAAAGCTGGACGCCCTGCTTACCGGCGAAACCGAAGAAAACCCCGAGGTCATTCGCCTCCGCGGCGAAATAAATGGCCTCACCCGGCAGCTTAGCGAGCTCCAGAATGGTTCCGCTTCCGCATCCAACGGGACGCCCACATCTCAGGTGCCCGAGCAGACGCTGCTTTACGCGCGCCGTCTCCGCGATGTGAAGTTTCATGAAGAACTCTACGGCTTGCTCGAAAAGGAGTTCGAAGAGGCCAAGCAGCAGGAAGCGAAGACGCCCAGCATCGTGCAGGTGCTCGATCCGGCTGTCCCTTCGTTGCATAAGGCGTGGCCTCCGCGCACCTACTACTGCATACTTGCCGCCATCTTTGGTACGGTCGTGGGCGTTGTCCTGGTCGCCCTCTGGGCTTTGATCGGCGCCTACATGCGCCACCCGGAGAATGCCGAAAAGCTGCGTCAGCTTAAGGCCCTGTACCGCAAATAACCGACCGGACATTCCGGTATTTCCCGGGTGCAATTCACAGTCTGCGAAGAGAGGAGGAAGCGGCGATGAAACTCATGCACTGGATATTCGCTGTCTGTCTCTTCACGGCTTCCTGCGACCTTATTCTCAACTTCGATGTCGGCGGGTCCGTTCGCCTCTGCCAGATTCTCCTGGTATTCCTCTGCCTGGGCGCCGCCGCCCGCATCGTTCAGGACGGCAGAATCCTCTGGCCCCGCGGCGCAACGGCCCTGTGCCTTTGGATTCTCTCCCAGTTCATCTTCCTTCCCCTCGCCGGCAACTGGATCCTCGGCCTCATGTTCTTCGGCCTGCTTCTGTTCACCAGCATGAGTGTTCTTGCCGTGGTTCAGCTTTACGGCCAAAGCAATATGATTGAGCGGCTCATGAAGGTCTACCTCGGGTCTTATGTCTTCATCGGAGTCTACGGCATGGCCCAGTTCCTTCTTCCAATCGCCGGCCTCAGTCTTCCGCTTACCCAGCAGTGGTACATCAGTGGGCATCTTGCTCGCGTCAACGGATTCAGCCAGGAGCCTTCTTACTTCGCCACCTACATGGTCATGGGTTGGATCACCCTGCTGGAGCTTCGCATCTCGAAGGCAGACATCGTGCAGGGGCGTTTCTGGAAGTTTGCGACCATCATTCTCACGGTAGTTATGGTATGTTCCACCAGCAAGCTGGCCTGGGGGATCATGCTAGTCGAGTTAGCGGCTCGTGCGGCTCCTCCTCTCTGGCATGCCTTAAAGCGCCTGTTCCGTCACGGTAAACTGGTGATCTTTCTGCCAGGCTTCCGGGTTCTCGGTGTACTCGCCGTTATCGCAATCTTCTCCGTCGCGTCCTTCCGGTTTCTCACGCAGCACAACTTCGATCCTCTGAACCTCCTTGGCGGATCAGGCATCGGCGGCACGGCCGCCCATTCGCTCGATACCCGCGTGGGCGACGGAGTCGATACCTTTGAGGCCTTCAAAGACTCCCCCTTCATCGGCCACACTCTCGGCGGCACGGCCGTCTACCGTGGTCTGCGCAAAGGCATCGTCATCACCAATATGGAGCAGGCCCGCCACGAATGGGGCTTTCCGGTCATCCTCGACGTCCTGCTCGCCAGCGGGATTATCGGCTTTATCCCGTTCCTTGTCTTTCTCTATGCCACAACCTTCGGGGCCATCCGCCTCGCCACCCGCTACTGGCCGGAGGAACGCGCAAAGTGGCTCCGCGCTCTTGGCCGCGCTATGATCTTCGAATGGCTCATGTTATCCGCTGACCAGAACCTGTTCCGCGTCTATCTCTGGTTCCACATCACTATGGTCCTTGTCGTCGCCTACCACCTCGAGTTCGCTCCCGCACTCGCGTCGCCCGCTCTGGAAAGCCCCGAAGGCTCTTACTACCCAACATTTGAGGCACCCGCCGCCCTATGACACACACCTCCACGCCAGCCGCAGCCGCTCCCATCCTTGTCACCGGAGGCTGCGGTTTCATCGGCTCCAACTTCGTTCTCGATTGGCTGGAGAACGTCGGCTCTCCCGTCGTCAATCTCGATGTCCTCACCTACGCCGGCAACCCCGAAAACCTCGCCTCCGTCGCCAGCAACCCGGCCTACACCTTCGTTCACGGCGACATCAACAACTCCGAGCTCCTCGCCACGATCTTCCGCGAGCATCGTCCCCGGGCCGTCGTTCACTTTGCCGCTGAAAGCCACGTAGACCGCTCCATCCTCGGCCCCGACGCCTTCCTTCGCGCCAACATCGACGGCACCTTCCGGCTGCTCCAGCAGGCCCGCGCCTTCCATCAGTCTCTCGAAGGCTTCGACCGTGAGCACTTCCGCTTCCTCCACGTCTCCACCGACGAGGTCTACGGAACCCTCTCGCCCACCGACCCACCCTTCGCCGAAACTACTGCCTACGCGCCCAACAGCCCCTACGCCGCCTCCAAGGCCGCCAGCGACATGCTCGTCCGCGCCTGGCACCACACCTACAACCTGCCCACCATCATCACCAACTGCTCCAACAACTACGGCCCATTCCAGTTCCCGGAAAAGCTCATCCCGCTCACCATCGCCAACGCGCTTGCCGGTAAGCCGCTGCCCGTCTATGGGGACGGCCAGCAGGTCCGTGACTGGCTCTACGTCCGCGACCACTGCAGCGCTATCCGCGCCGCGCTCTCGCTCGGCCGTCTCGGTGAAACCTACAACATCGGCGGCAACAACCAGCGTGCCAACCTCGATGTCGTCCACACCCTCTGCGCGCTGCTCGACGAACTCTCTCCCGGCGCCGCGCCCTACGCGAAGCAGATCACCTTCGTGCAGGATCGCCCCGGCCACGATCGCCGCTACGCCATCGACGCCCGCAAGATCCAGTCCGAACTCAACTGGTTCCCCGCCGAGACCTTTGAAACCGGCCTCCGCAGCACCGTCCAGTGGTATCTCTCCAACGCCGATTGGGTCCAGAACGTCACCACCGGCGCCTACCAGCACTGGGTCCAGCAAAACTACGCCGGCCGCGGAGAAGCTGGAGCTGCCGTATGAACTTCGCGCGAATCGAATCAAGTCGCCGAATCGAAGGGGCACGGCTTCAGCCGTGCCATTCAAGACCTGCCACGAATCGGGCTTTAGCCCCTGAGGTTTGCTTTTGTTGCTGCAAAGGGAAGTCTCAGATATCTCATAAGACGAAAGAGGTCCGCGCATGAAAGGCATCATCCTCGCCGGCGGCTCCGGCACGCGCCTCTATCCCGTCACGCAGTCCATCAGCAAGCAGTTGCTACCGGTCTACGACAAGCCCATGATCTACTACCCGCTCTCAGCCCTCTTGCTGGCGGGCATTCGCGACATCCTCATCATCTCCACCCCGCAGGACACTCCCCGCTTTGAAGCGCTCCTGGGCGACGGCAGCCAGTGGGGCATCCACCTGCAGTACGCCGTGCAGCCCTCGCCCGACGGCCTCGCCCAGGCCTTCCTCATCGGCAAAGACTTCCTCGCCGGCGATGGCTGCTGCCTCGTCCTGGGCGACAATCTCTTCTTCGGCCACGACTTCGTCACCATCCTTCAGGACGCCGCCGCTCACGCCTCCGGCGCCACCGTCTTCGCCTACGCCGTCACCGATCCTGAGCGCTACGGCGTCGTCGAATTCGACGCCAACCGCAACGTGCTCTCGCTCGAAGAAAAACCCGCGAACCCTAAGTCCCGCTACGCCGTCACGGGTATCTACTTCTACGACTCCCAGGTCGTCTCCATCGCCGAGCAACTCAAGCCCAGCCCACGCGGCGAGCTCGAAATCACCGACGTCAATCGCTGGTACCTTGAGCACGGCCAGCTCCGCACCGAGGTCATGGGCCGCGGCATGGCATGGCTCGATACCGGAACCCACGACTCTCTGCTCCAGGCCTCCAACTTCATCCAGACCATCGAGCACCGCCAGGGCCTCAAGGTCGCCTGCCCGGAAGAGATCGTCTACCGCCTCGGCTACATCTCGGCTGAGCAGCTCAAGGCGCTCGCCGTAAAGCTCGGCAAGAGCACCTACGCCACGTACCTGCACCGCATCCTCGAGGAGAAAGTCTACTGATGTCGTCTTCCACCACGCTTGAGGAAAAAGCACATGCGGGTGTCCCCGATCTCTCGCATTTGGAGATCGGGGTTTCCACGGGTTCCAAGGACTCCACCGAAACCGGCCTCACCCTCGAGCTCGACCACCTCGGCCTCATCGTCCCCGACCTCGCCACCGGCCGCACCTTCCTCGCAACCGCTCTAGGCATCACCCAGTGGACCCAGGTTACCGACGATCGAACTCTCGGCGTCTCCGTGCAGTTTGGCGCAACCCCCGGACATCAACTCACCTACGAGCTCATCGCGCCCCTCGGAGAAGCCTCGCCCATCGCCAACGCGCTGCGCTCCGGCAAGCACATCCTCAACCACCTCGCCTACCTCACGCCCGATCTCGAAGCCTCTGGCGAGCGCCTCCGCTCTGCCGGCTGCCACCCCACCGGCGATCCGCTGCCCGCGCTCGCCTATGAAGGCCGCCGCATCCAGTTCTGGATGTCGCCCCTCCGCTTCGTCATCGAGCTCATCGAAAAGCCCGGCCACCGCCACAACTTCTCCCAGCCGGACTCCGAAGCAGGGAAGTAGCCCATGCCGCGCCTTTTGCTGGTCAAGCTCGGTGCTATTGGCGATGTCGTCATGGCCATCCCCGCCGCTCATGCCATGCACCAGGCTGGCTATGAGATCCATTGGGTCTGTAGCCGAAACCAGGCTCCCATTCTCGCCCTCTATCCCTGGATCAACATCGTTCCGGTCGACGAAGCCGCCCTCCTGCACGGCGGCAAACTCAGCTCTCTCCGCACCTTGCTGGCTCTCTGGCTCAGGCTGCCCAGGGGACGCTTCGACCTATGCGCCACGTTCTACTACGACTCTCGCTACAAACTCCTCACCCTGCCCGTTCGCGCCGGCCGCAGGATCTTCCTCTCGCAATCCAACCGCGCAACGCAACTCCTCCCCGGCCGCCATCACACCGACGAATATGCCCGCATCCTCACACGCCGGCCCGACGGCGAAACCCCACAACAGCTCTCCCCCATCGCACCGCCAATACCACCGCCAAACCCCATTCCCCTCACCGCGAACAAGCCCCGTGTTGTGCTGGTCCCCGCAGGCGCCCGAAACATTCTCCGCGACGACGCCCTCCGCCGCTGGCCCCTCGAAAACTACGTCACCCTGGCCTCCGCGCTGCTCGGGTCCGGCCATGAAGTTCTCCTCGCCGGCGGCCCAGACGACCAGTGGGCCAGCCCCGCCTTCGCCCATCTCCCCGTCATCGACCTGATCGGCAAACATTCGCTTCCGCAGACCCTCGGCCTCCTCAACTCCGCCGCCGTTACCATCACCCACGACACCGGTCCGCTCCACCTCGCCGGCATCACCTCAACGGCCATCGTCGCCATCTTCGGTCCCACCGACCCCCGCGGCCGCCTGCCGCAACGCGCCAATACAGTCGCCCTCTGGGGCGGTGAGGGCTTCGCATGCCGCCCCTGCTACGACGGCCGCGACTACGCTCCCTGCCAGAACAATGGCTGCGTCCAGCAAATCACTCCCAACATGGTCCTCGGCGAAATCCAAACCCTCCTCACCGCCCTCCGCGCCAACCAGCCCCAACCACCCCGCGTCCGAACCCCCAAACACACACCCCTGCTCGACCCCTTTACGAAACTTGTACGTTAGACTTTGCGTCCTTTGCG
>Ga0302308_10002749_pt1 | contig 14161 bp, 11 predicted proteins | sample III_Palsa_E3_3_FD_200531 | JGI IMG/M metagenome (GOLD analysis project Ga0302308, IMG submission 200531) | Peat permafrost microbial communities from Stordalen Mire near Abisko, Sweden - III_Palsa_E3_3 | ecosystem: Environmental > Terrestrial > Soil > Palsa > Peat permafrost | place: Sweden... | reverse complement strand
CCGCACCATGCCGTCGCCGAGGTTGTTGAACACCAGCACTTTCACCGGCAGGTTGTAGGTCGTGCAGACCTCCAGCTCGCCGATGTTCATGCGGATGCTGGCGTCGCCGTCGATGTCGATCACCAGCGCATCGCGCTTGGCGAACTGCGCGCCGATCGCCGCCGGCAGGCCGAAGCCCATCGTGCCCATCGAGCCGGACGTGAGCCACTGCCTCGGTTCGCGAAAAGCCGAATACTGCGCGGCCCACATCTGGTGCTGGCCGACACCCGTGCTGATGATGGCGCGTCCCTGCGTGGTCTTGTTGATTTCCTCCATCACCGCATACGGCTGGATCAGTTCGCTCGCGCGGTCGTAGTTCATCGCGTGCACGCGCTTGAGTTCAGCGATGTGGGCATGCCACGCAGCCAGCGACGGCCGCTTGCCGTGCGCGATGCCGTATTGGGTCAGTCGTTCCAGTGTGCGCACCATCGGTCCGCAGTGATGCCAATGGATCGCTTTCACCTTGCCGAACTCGGCCGGGTCGATATCGATCTGCGCAATGAACTTGGCGCGCGGCGCAAACTTGTCCGGCACGCCCGCTACGCGATCGTCGAAGCGCGCACCGAGCGTCAGGATGAAGTCGCAATCCTCCACCGCGTAATTGGCGTAGGCGGTGCCGTGCATGCCAAGCATGTGCAGCGACAGCGCGTCGCTGGTGTCGAGTGCACCGAGGCCCATCAACGTGGTGGTGACCGGCAGGCCGAAAGCTTCAACGAAGGCGCGCAAGGCTTGCGATGCCTCGGCGGCAATCACGCCACCGCCGGCGTAGATCAACGGACGCTGCGCCGCATCCAGCGCGGCGAAGAACGCGGCGCATTCGGCATCGTCCAGCCGCGCCTCTTCCACCGCACGCAGACGCGCACGGTAGCCGGGAATCGGCAGCTGCGACCGGCCGTCGAACGTCAGTGCGGTGTTCTGTACATTCTTTGGAATATCCACCACCACCGGACCCGGCCGGCCGGTGCGGGCAATTTCGAACGCCGTGCGTACCGTCGCCTCGAGTGCCTCGGCGTCGGTGACCAGAAACACGTGCTTGGCGCAGGCACCCATGATATTGCTGATCGGCGCTTCCTGGAACGCGTCGCTGCCGAGCGAGGTGGTCGCCACCTGGCCGCAGATCACCACCATCGGCGTGGAGTCGGCCATCGCATCGCGCACCGGTGTGACCATGTTGGTAGCGCCAGGACCGGAAGTGACGACGGCAACGCCCACCTTGCCCGAGGCACGCGCATAGCCCGATGCCATGAAGCCGGCGCCCTGCTCGTTGGCGGGAACGATCAAGGGCATCGGCTCGCTGCCATCGGCGCGCGCATGTTCGGCGTTGTAGCGGTAAAGCGCGTCGTAGACCGGCAGAATGGCGCCGCCGGAATAACCAAACATCACGTCGACGCCTTCGTCGGCAAGTACCTGGACTACCACGTCGGCACCGCTCATCGGCGTACCGGCAAGCGGGTGCCGTGCTTCATCGATGGTGATGGTGGGTGTCGGCTTGTGCGCTTTCAGTAGTTGCGTAGTCACGATGGATATCCTGGGTTTGTCGCGGGCCGACTGCTTGCGCAATGTCTGGTGTTGGCTGGCGTGCCCGAGCGCCGAACCGTTTATGTCTGGACGTCTAATTGCGGATAAGTTCAAGCGCATCCATGTCGATGTTGACCATGGCGTAGGTCGGTTCGCCGTAGATCGACTCGATCAGCGCTTCCTGATCGATGGCGGAGAAATTTTCCCATTCGATGCCGTTGGCATCCTTGGAGATGGTGAAGCCTCTGGCCTCGTCGTCTTCGAAACCGATATGGCGAACCTCACCCGCGCGCTCGGGCAGCTCGTTGATCGAGAAGTTCAGCTGCCGGGTACGCCACAGCGCGTACTTGTCCTGCACCACCAGTTGCGGCGACTGGCCAAGGCGCGCGCTGTAATCGGCGATGGAGTCATCGAGGTTGCGCACAGCCAGAGCGATATGAAAACGTTTCATGAGCATTCCTTGATGAGATGGATCGGTTGAAAGTGGTTTGCTGCCGCGTGAACGCTGATGGCGTGGCAGCAAACCGTTCTGGACGAGTCGTTTTAGCCCACTTTTTTCAGCGGCTCGGCGGCTGGTGCAGCGGCCTTGCCGGCCTGCAGCCACGGCATACGCGCGCGCAGCTCCTTGCCGACCTTCTCGATCGGATGGTCGAGGTCGGCCTGCTTGAACTTCTTGTAGTTCGGCAGGCCGGCCTTGTATTCCGCCGTCCAGTTTTTCGCGAAGGTGCCGTCCTGGATGTCGGTGAGCACGTCCTTCATGCGCTGCTTGGTGGCGGCGTCAACGATGCGCGGGCCACTGACGTAATCGCCGTACTGCGCCGTTTCGGAAATGAACTCGAGCATGCGGGTGATGCCGCCTTCGTAGAAAAGGTCGACGATCAGCTTCAGCTCGTGCATCACTTCGTAATAGGCGATCTCGGGCTGGTAGCCGGCCTCAACCAAGGTCTCGAAGCCCGCAATCACCAGCTCGCTGGCACCACCGCACAGCACGGCCTGCTCACCGAACAGATCGGTCTCGGTTTCTTCCTTGAAGTCGGTCTGGATAAGCATGGCGCGACCGCCGCCGATGCCGTCGGCATACGCCTTGGTGGTCGCTTCGGCGTGACCGCTGACGTCCTGGTACACGGCCCAGATGCAGGGTACGCCACGACCGCGTTCGTACTCGCTGCGCACCAGCGCGCCCGGGCCTTTCGGCGCGACCAGGATCACGTCGATATCCTCGCGTGGCTTGATCTGTCCGAAGTGGATATTGAAGCCGTGGGCAAACAGCAGCGCGGCGCCGGGCTTGATGTTGGGTTCGATCGCTTCCTTGTAGATGGCCGGCTGGGTCATGTCCGGCGTCAGCACGGCGACCAGGTCGGCGCCTTTCACCGCATTGGCTGGATCGACCACGGCGAAGCCGTCGGCTTCGGCCTTCTTCCAGGTCGGGCCGCCGGGACGCAGGCCAATGACCACATCGAGGCCGGAGTCTTTCAGGTTCAGCGCATGGGCGCGGCCCTGGCTGCCGTAGCCGAGTACGGCGATGCGCGCCTTGGCGAGAGTGTCGTTGGTGGTTGCATTGCTCATGCGGTGGCTCCTGGGTTTGATGGGGTGTGAGTCGTTGGGTTGGATGATGATTTGGACGTCTGGATGGCCGGACGGCTGGAAGCGTTGATCGGCTGGGTGGTGGCGCCGTCGGAGGCGGAGCCGACCAGCAGCGCGTATTTGGCCAGCGCGCCATGGGTGACTTTGGGCGCCGGCGGATGCCAGTCGGCGCGGCGCTTGGCCAGATCGACGTTGGTACGCAGCTCGCGTTTTTCGGCGTCGATGATCACGCTATCGCCTTCGCGCAGTAGTGCGATGGGGCCGCCACGTGCCGCTTCCGGCGCAATGTGGCCGACCATGAAGCCGTGCGTCGCGCCGGAGAAGCGGCCGTCGGTGATGAGTGCCACGTCATTGCCCATGCCGCGGCCGATCAGCGCCGCGGTGACGCCGAGCATCTCGCGCATGCCGGGGCCACCGGCCGGGCCTTCGTTGCGGATCACGATGACGTCGCCGGCGTGAATTTGATCGCCCTGCACGGCGGCGAAAGCATCTTCCTCACTCTCGAACACGCGTGCCTTGCCTTCGAACTGGCCGCTGTCCTTGCCGGCCAGCTTGAGGATGCAGCCGTCCGGCGCGAGGTTGCCGTAGAGAATGGAATAGCCGCCGCGCGGCTTGAGCGGGCTGCTGACCGGATGGATCACGTCCTGCTTGTCGGCGCGCGGTGCAGCGGCGGCTTCCTCGAACAGACTGCGGCCTGTGACGGTCGGCGCATCGTCCAGCATATCGACGGCGATCAACTCCTGCGCCACGCGGCCACTGCCGCCAGCGCCGAACATTTCCACGGCGGTGTAGCGGCCGGCTGGCAGCAGGTCGGCGATCACCGGCGTGTGCACCGAGGCCGGTTCGAAATCTTCCAGGTTCCATTCGATGTCGGCTTCGCGCGCGATCGCCAGCAAATGCAGCACGGCATTGGTCGAACCCGCCGTGGCGGCGACCATGCGTGCGGCGTTGCGGAACGAGGTGCGGCTGAGCAGATCGAGCGGCTTGCGGTCCTCGCGGAAACATTCCATCACCAGCTCGCCGCAGCGAAACGCCGCGTGCCCCTTGGCCGGATGCGTGGCCGGGATATCGTTGAGGCCCATCGGCGACAGGCCGAGCGTAGTCAGCACCATCGCCATGGTGTTGGCGGTGAACTGACCACCGCAGGCGCCAGCGCCGGGGCAGGCGTCTTTCTCGACCGAGGTCAGTTCGGCGTCGCTGATCTTGCCGGCGCCGTGCGCGCCGACGGCTTCAAACACCTGCTGGATGGTGATCGGATGGTTGTCGTGCGTGCCATGCGCAATGCTGCCGCCGTACAGGGCGACCGCGGGAATGTTGAGTCGCGCCATCGCCATCGCGGCGGCGGGAATGGTCTTGTCACAACCGCACAGCACCACCATCGCATCAAGGCAGTGGCCATCGACGGCCAGCTCGATCGAGTCGGTGATGACCTCGCGGCTGATCAGCGAGGCGCGCATGCCCGACGTGCCCATGGCGATGCCGTCGGTTACCGCGATGGTGTTGAATTCGATCGGCGTGCCGCCCGCGGCGCGCACACCGGCAGCGGCATGTTCGGCCAGTTCGCGCAGGTTGAGGTTGCACGGGCTGACGTTGGACCACGTGTGCACGATGGCCACCAGCGGCTTGGCGATGGCTTCGTCGTCAAGGCCAGTGGCACGCAGCATCGCGCGGGCGGGAGCCCGGTCGGGGCCGGTTTTTATCTGATCACTACGCATGGGGATTCCAGTAGTTTTGAAGTCGTCGCTGTGGTGCTGTGATGTACATCTGCATCTGCCAACGTGGCGGAAGAAAAAAACTGGACATGTCCGTATGTCCAATCGGGGAACTGGATTGCCTTGACGCGCGGGCCTTATGCGCCGGCGAACGAGGCGTCGGATGTTTCGGTGTGATGCTCGAGCGCACGCAGCACGGCATCGCGTACCGCATCGGTACCGGCGTCGCCGCCGATGTCGCGGGTGTGCGGGCCATCGCGCAATACCTGATGCACGGCCGCTTCGATCGCGGCGGCTTCTGTTTCCAGATGCAGCGAATGACGCAGCAGCATCGCGGCCGATAGAACCGCGCCGGTCGGATTGGCCACGCCCTTGCCAGCGATGTCTGGCGCCGAGCCGTGGATCGGTTCGTACAGACCGTTGCGACCATCGCCGAGCGATGCCGACGGCAGCAGGCCGAGCGAGCCAGCAATGGCGGCGGCTTCATCGGTGAGGATGTCGCCGAACAGGTTTTCCGTGACCACGACGTCGTAGTGCGAAGGCTGGGTCAGCAGCAGCATCGCCATCGAATCGACTAGTTGATGCTCGACCGTAACGTCGGCGTATTCCGGTGCAATGCGCTGCACCGTGCTGCGCCACAGGCGCGAGGTTTCCAGCACGTTGGCCTTGTCCACCGAGGTGAGATGCTTCTTGCGGCCGCGCGCCAGATCGAACGCGCGGCGCACGACGCGCTCGATTTCGTGCACGGTGTATTTGCACTCGTCGGTGGCGCTATCCTCGGTGCGCGTCTTGACACCAAAGTAAGTGCCGCCGGTGAGTTCGCGCACAAACAGCACGTCGACGTTTTTCAGCTTTTCGTTCTTCAGCGGCGACAGGTTGGCCAGCGACGGATGCACCTGCAGCGGGCGCAGGTTGGCGTAAACGCCCAGCGCCGCACGCAGTGCCAGCAAGCCCTGCTCGGGACGAACCTTGGCGTTCGGGTCGGACCACTTTGGGCCACCCACCGCGCCCAGCAGCACCGCATTGGCGCGCTTGCACGCGTCGAGCGAGGCGGCCGGCAGCGGCTCGCCGGAGGCATCGATAGCGGCGCCGCCAATCGAGTGTTGCTCGAACTGGAATTCATGGCCGCCATGCTTCGCGACCGCTTTCAGAACGGCCACTGCCGCGGCCGTGACTTCCGGACCGACACCGTCGCCGGGCAAGGTAACGATATGAGCCTTCATGCCGCCTGTTCCTGTGATTCGTGTTGACGTTCGTAGGTGCTGATCGCCTCGTCTTGCTGCAGCAGGTAACCAAGCTGGTCGATGCCGTTGAGCAGGCAGTGCTTGGCAAAGGGCTCGAGCTCGAAACCAATGCGGCTGCCGTCGGGCAGCGCGACGAATTGTTCGCGCACATCGATGCTCAGCTCTATGCCCGGCTGTTCCAGCAAGCGACGATGTGCCTCGCTCGGCACCACAATCGTGAGCAGGCCGTTTTTCAATGAATTGCTGCGGAAGATGTCCGCGATCTCGGACGAGATCACCGCCTGCAGGCCGAAATCCAGCAAGGCCCACGGCGCGTGCTCGCGCGACGAGCCGCAGCCGAAGTTGTGGCCGGCGACCAGGATTGCGCAGCCTTTCGTTTCGGGTTTGTTGAGCGGAAAGTCCGGGTTGTCGCTGCCGTCGGACTGATAGCGCCAGTCGTTGAAGGCGAACCGGCCCAGGCCCGAGCGTTCAGTGGTGGTGAGGAAGCGCGCCGGGATGATGCGGTCGGTATCGATGTTTTCGAACGACAACACCGCGGTGCGCGAGCGGATTTCAGTGACGGGCTTCATGCGGCCTGCTCCAGAAAAGCGGATGGGTCGGTGATTTGGCCGGTGACCGCGGCGACCGCCGCCACCAACGGACTGGCCAGCACGGTCCGTGCGCCCTTGCCCTGCCGGCCTTCGAAGTTGCGATTGCTGGTCGACACCACCAGCTGGCCCGGCTGGGCGATATCGCCATTCATGCCGATGCACATCGAGCACCCGGCTTCGCGCCATTCGGCACCAGCGGCGCGGAACACTTCGTCCAGACCTTCCGCCTCGGCTTCGCGCTTGATCAGCACCGAGCCCGGCACGATCAAGGCGCGCACGCCGGGAGCGACCTTGCGACCGCGCATCACGTCGGCCGCCTCGCGCAGGTCGGACAGGCGCGAGTTGGTGCAGCTGCCGACAAAGACCACGTCGACTTTCTCGCCGGTCAGCTGCTGGCCGCCGCTGAACTGCATATAGGCCAGCGCTTTCGCTTCCTGCGCATCGCGGGCGGCGGGAATGGCGGCACCGATCGGCGTGACCATGCCTGGATGCGTGCCGTAGGTGATGGTGGCGCCGATGTCGGCGGCATCGATGAACACCTCGTTGTCGTAGCGTGCGCCCTCGTCGGTGACCAAGGTTTTCCAGTGCTTTACGGCGGCGTCCCATGCCGCGCCCTGCGGTGTGCGGGGACGGCCCTTGAGCCAGGCGAAGGTGGTTTCATCCGGAGCGATCAGGCCGGCGCGTGCGCCCGCTTCGATCGACATGTTGCAGACGGTCATGCGCTGTTCCATCGACAAGGCCTCGATGGCGCTGCCGCGGTATTCGATCACCTGGCCAGTGCCGCCGCCCACGCCAATCTTGCCGATCACGTACAGGATCAGATCCTTGGCACCGACGCCGGGCTTGAGCTTGCCGTCGACGTGGATGGCAAGCGTCTTGGGCTTGCGCTGCAGCAGGCACTGCGTGGCCAGCACGTGGCCGACTTCGGTGGTGCCGATGCCGAACGCCAGCGCGCCGAACGCGCCGTGCGTGGCGGTGTGGCTGTCGCCGCAGACGATCGTCATGCCTGGCTGCGTAGCTCCGTACTCGGGACCGATCACGTGGACGATGCCGCGGTGGTCGCTACCCCAGCCGTTCAACTCGATGCCGAATTCGGCGCAGTTGGCCTGCAGCATGTCCACCTGCTGCTCGGCTTCCGGTGTGACGTAGGTGTAATTACCTGCCGCATCGGCGGGCGACGTTGGCGTGGAATGATCCAGCGTGGCCAGCACCTTGTCGGGGCGGCGCACGGGCAGGCCGCGCTGGCGCAGTTCGGTGAACGCCTGCGGCGTCGTCACCTCGTGGATCAGGTGCAGATCCACGTACAGGGTTGCCGGGGTAGCTTCAGTTTCGGCCACGACCTCATGGGCATCCCAGACTTTTTCGAATAGCGTTTTCGCAGTCACGCCGCGATCTCCTTTTGTTGATCTTCGCGGTCAGGGACGACCGCACTCACATAATTCAACCAGCCGCGTGTGTCTTCGGTACGCCCGTCGAACAGGCCGAAAAAGGCTTGCTGCAGCGCGCGCGTGATCGGGCCGGGTTCACCTTTGCCGACTGGCTTGCGATCGACCGAGCGCACCGGCGTCACTTCGGCCGCCGTGCCGGTCATGAAAATTTCGTCGCACGAGTACAGCGCTTCGCGCGGCATGTCGCGTTCTTCCACGCGCAGGCCCAAGTCTTCGGCCAGGGTGATGATGGTTTCTCGGGTGATGCCTGCCAGGATGCCAGCGCTGGTCGGCGGAGTGAACAGCCGGCCTTTTTTCACCAGGAAAAGATTTTCGCCGGCGCCTTCGCTGAGCAGGCCGTTGTGGCCCAGCGCGATGCCTTCGTCGTAGCCGCCGCGGCGCGCTTCGAACGCGATCAGCTGGCTGTTGAGGTAGTTGCCGCCGGCCTTGGCCCAGCTCGGAAAGGTGTTGGGCGCCGCGCGGTTCCACGACGACACGCAGACGTCGGCGCCGACCTCCAGCGCATCGCCCAGATACGCGCCCCAGTCCAGCGCCATGATCGACACGTCCACCGGCGAGCCGTCGCGCGGCAGCACGCCGAGCCCACCGGCGCCGCGAAATACGATCGGGCGTACGTACGCCGAGGCCATCTCATTGGCGCGAATCAACTCGATGCAGGCGGCGTTGATCTCGTCTTCGGTATAGCCAATCTCGATCTCGTACATACGGGCCGACTCGAACAGCCGCTGGGTGTGATCGGCCAGGCGGAAATACGCCGGCCCACGATGAGTGGCGTACACGCGCTCGCCCTCGAAAACCGAGGAGCCGTAATGCAGGGCGTGCGCGCTGACGTGGACGGTGGCTTCGGCCCAGGGCTTGATGCTGCCGTTGTGCCAGATGAAAGGTGTGGTCATGACAAGTTCCGAATAAAGTGCTGTGGCGTGTAAATCAGAGATGGGCAACGGCGACACGCTGCATGGCAGGCGTGTGCCGTTCGATGCGATTGACGATGTCCAGTGCGGCCAGCGCGGTGGCCTCGACGATGTCGGTGCTGATGCCCTGGCCGTGCCAGTCGCGATCGTTGTGGCGCGCGGTGAGCTGGGCATGTCCCTGCGCATCGCCGCCTTCGCTGACCGAGCGCACGGAAAAATCGGTCAGTTTCATTTCGCTGCCGGCGGCACGCTCGATCGCACGCAACACGGCATCGACCGGGCCATCGCCGATCGCCGCTTCACTGGTTTCGCGGCCGTCGTCATGCGCCAGCTTTACCGATGCCGAGGCGCCGCCGCCCAGGTGCGTGGCGCTGGTGAGCTGCACGATCCGCCACGGCCCGGCCACGTCCGGATCCAGGCCCATGGCGATCGCTTCCAGATCCTCGTCGTGGATTTCGCGCTTCTTGTCGGCCAGCGTCTTGAAGCGCGCGAAGATGTCGTCCATCGCGGTTTCCTCGACGGCGTGGCCCAGGCTTTCCAGGCGCTGGCGCAGCGCGGCGCGGCCGGAGTGCTTGCCCAGCACCATGCGCACTTCGGGAATGCCGACGTCTTCCGAACGCATGATTTCGTAGGTGCCGCGGTGCTTCAGCATGCCGTGCTGGTGAATGCCCGACTCGTGCGCGAAGGCGTTGTCGCCGACGATGGCTTTGTTGCGCGGCACATGCTGGCCGGTGATCTGGGTTAGCAGGCGCGAGGCCGGATGCAGCTTGCGCGTGTCAACGCGCGTGTCGACGCCGAAGTAGGGCGCGCGCACCTTCAGTGCCATCACGATTTCTTCCAGCGACGCGTTGCCGGCGCGCTCGCCGATACCGTTGATAGTGCATTCGACCTGACGTGCGCCGGCGCTGATCGCGGCCAGGCTGTTGGCCACGGCCATGCCCAGATCGTCGTGGCAATGGCTGGAGAAGATCACCTTGTCCGCGCCTTTGACGTTTTTGCGCAGGTAAGTGAACAGCTCGAAGATTTCCGATGGGGTGGTGTAACCGACCGTATCCGGCGCGTTGACCGTGGTGGCGCCCGCCGCAATGGCGGCGCTGAACACCTCGACCAGAAATTCCGGTTCCGTACGCAGTGCGTCCTCAGCGGAGAACTCCACTTCATCGCACAGGCCGCGGGCGCGCTCGACGGCCATCACCGCGGTGTCCAGCACCTGTGCCTTGCTCATGCGCAGCTTGTGTTCGCGGTGCAGCGGGCTGGTCGACAGAAAGACATGAATGCGCGAATGGTTGGCTTTTTCCAGTGCGCGGCCGGTGGTGTCGATATCGCCGGTCTGGCAGCGCGCCAGGCCGCAGACCGTGGTAGTCTTCAGCAAGCGGGCGATATCGGCCACGGCGTCGAAGTCATCCGGCGAGGCCTGCGGAAAGCCGGCTTCGAGCACGTCGACGCCCAGCGCCTCGAGCGCCTGTGCCATGCGCAGCTTGGCCCGGCGATCCATCGAGAAGCCCGGGGCCTGTTCGCCATCGCGCAGGGTGGTGTCGAAAATACGCACGTGATCGGCCACTACGTCGCTAATGCCGTCGTCTGATTGCTGGTTCGGGTTTTTCATCATCGCTCCGCTGTGTGTGCGTTGCTGATGGCATTAAAAAACCCCGCTCCGTTGCCGGTGCGGGGTTCTTTGGGAGTCTTCAGGTTTGTTTCTATCTACCTGGACACATGCCCTCAGCCCGCACCTCCGTTGGTAATAAGGAGTACGAGTACAAGGGTAAGGAGAAGCTTGCCGCGCAGCTGCAACAGCGCATCGACCGAAGCAAATCGAGTGGTCAGAGTGCGGCTGCGTTGGCTGTTGTTCTGCGACATGTGTTTGACCGTAAGGCACCTTGGTAAAGCCTGTCAACCTTTTTCTGAAGTAGTTTCGTTGGAAACTTTTTTCATGCGACCGAATTCTCGTTTGGACGGCTGGGCGTCCAGATGAAATCTGTGCGTGAGACCGCTATGAAAGCACCGAACGCAAATACAGCTGTAGCGCATGTTCCAGCTGAGCGAGTGCGTTCTTGCGATCGGGAAGGCCTGGCTCCGCATTTATCGCCAGCGCGGCCTTCATCAGTTGTTGTACGACCACGGTGGCCGCGCGCAAGGTGGCCACTGGCATGTCAGGTGACTTTTGTTGCAAAAGCGCCTGCAGCTCGGCACGCAAGCGCTTGCGAATGGTCATGCCGTAGCTGGTGGGCAGCGACGCTGACTCCGCGAGCACTGCAAAGGCAGGATAACGCCGACGAAAGAGCACCAGAAACCCAATCAGTTGCGTGGCGAGTTGATCGGTGTCCCACGTTTCGGCGTCGGTAGCGAGAGCGGCCAGCCTCGCGTACAAGGCCTCGGCGTAGTCGGTCAGCAGGGCATGGACCAGTGCCTCCCTGGTGGGGAAAAACTGGTAGAGCGAGCCAATGGAAGCGCCCGCCCGAGCCGCAATCTCGGTCAGGGTGACCGCATCGTAACCCTTCTCGACGAAGCAGCTGGCGGCGGCGTTCAATAGCGCGGCGACGCGCTCGTGGCCACGCTTGCGGATGGGCTCACGCATGGCAAGGTTTGCTTTTTGTGAGGATATCCTCATAAAATTCCAAGTGAGGGTGTCCTCACATTTGTGCTTGAGTCACGTTTTGGAGACGATGATGGAAAAACTGAATCCGCAGAATACCGCGCTTGTTCTGATTGATCTTCAAAAGGGTATCGCTCCCTTTGCCGGCGGCCCGCATAGCTCATCCGATGTGTTTGCACGGGCCGGGGCGCTGGCTTCGCGTTTTCGCAGCTTGAAGGCGCCCGTGGTGCTGGTGCGCGTGGGCTGGTCGGCTGACTTTGGTGATGTGCTCAAGCAGCCGATCGACCGTCCGATGCCGGCGTCGCCGAATGGCCTGCCGGATAACTGGCTCGAACTGGCCGATGAGCTCGCGAACGAACCGGGCGATATTCTCATCATGAAACGCCAGTGGGGCGCTTTTTATGGTACCGATCTCGATCTGCAACTGCGCCGTCGCGGCATCACGCAGATCGTGCTGGGCGGCATTTCCACCAACATCGGCGTGGAGTCGACTGCACGTTCCGCGTGGGAGCATGGCTATGCCGTGGTCTTTGCCGAAGATGCCATGAGCGCGGCGAATGCCGAGCAGCACAACTTCGCGATCGACAACATCTTTCCGCGGCTGGGTCGGGTGCGATCAACGGCCGACATTCTCGAGGCCTTGGCCTAAGCGTGTGTAACTGCGGCGTTACGATAACGATTATGTATGGCATGGCTGGACGCGCCTTCGATCAGCGGTCTAACGACTGAGTAGCCAGGCCTTGAGCGCGTCGTCATCGGCTGCCAGTGGTTCAGCGACAGCCGGACGCGCCAGCATCGCGGCGAGTGAATCCGGAACATCGACGGGATGCCCGATCAAGGGCTCCACCACGCTGTCGAACTTGGCTGGATGGGCGGTGGCGACGATAGTCCAGGCACTGGTATCACCGGCAGCGCGCAGTTGATCGAGCCAGTGCACAGCGGTGGCCGTATGCGGGCAGAATACTTCGCCATGCTTGCTGGCGTGGATGCTGATGGTTTGTTGAATGTCCTCGTCGCTGACGCTGTGCACTTGCAGTAGTTGGCGCATGGCGCGTTCATCAGGGAAGGTCCATTGCAGCCGTTCGACGTTGCTTGGCGCGCCGACGTCCATCGCGTTGGCAAGCGTGATGATTGCGGCGCGCGGTTGGTAATCGGCACCGGCAAAATAGTCGGGCAGGGTGGCGTTGGCGTTGCAGGCGAGTTCTACACGGCCGATCGGCAGGCCCATTTCTCGCACCCACAAGCAGGCCATCGCGTTGCCGAGGTTGCCGGTGGGCACGATGACGTTGAGCGGTTCGCCATGTTCGCGCCACCAGGCCAGCGCTGCGTGCGCGTAGTAACTCATTTGTGGCAGCAGTCGGCCAAGGCTGATGCTGTTGGCCGAGGTCAGCGGCACGTTGGCCTGCAACGCCGTATCGCTGAGTGCAGCCTTGACCATGCGCTGGCAGTCGTCAAAGCGGCCAGCCACGCGCAGCGCGTGCACGTTGTCGCCGAAGCAGCCGAGCTGATGCGCCTGGCGCGGCGACACCTTGCCATCGGGATAGAGGATCACCACGCGCAGGCCCGGCTGATGATGGAACGCGGCGCCGACGGCGGCGCCGGTATCACCGGAGGTGGCGACAAGTATCGTCAGCGGGCGCGCGTCAGTACGCGGCAGCCGACGCATGCAGGCGGCGAGAAAGCGTGCGCCGACATCCTTGAATGCTGCGGTGGGGCCATGGAACAGTTCCAGCACGTGCGCGTTGGCCTGCGGCAGCGCGCGCAGCGGTGTGTCGATATTCAGCGCTTCGGCGCAGATCGCTGTGAGTTCATCGGCCAGCGCATCGCCGGCAAAGAACGGTGCCAGCAGCGTGGCCGCGGTATCGGCGAGCGTGCCGTGCGGATCGAAGGCGGACGCATCGAGTCGTGGCAGTGATTCGGGAACATAGAGGCCACCGTTAGGTGCGAGACCGGCGGCAATGGCCGCGCTGATCGAGACGGCTGGGCTGCCGCCGCGCGTACTTATGTAGAGCATCGGCGCGGCAACCGAGCCGGTTTTCACTATCGCTGCGGTCATGCGCCCTCGCCGGCGGGAGCGTCGGCCCAGGTTTTTTCATCGATCGCGTCGATCAATCGCGCGGCGGGACCATCCACCGGTGCGACGTAGGTGTCGCTATCGAGGCCGGCATCGGCAAACGCATCGCGCATCGACGCAGCGGCGGCTTCCGCGTCTGCGCGGTGCTCATACCAACCGAATACGCTGGGGCCGGCACCGGAGATGCTGGCGCCCAGCGCGCGATGATCAAGCGCCGCCTGTTTTACGCGGGCGAAGTTCGGCACCAGTGAGGCACGGCGCGGCTCGACCAGTACATCCTTCAGGCCTTCGCGCACCAACGAAGCGTCGCTGCGATAGCAACCGGCCAGCACCATGGCGAGGTTGGCGCTCTGTGCCACGAACGCGCTGAGCGGATAGTCGCCGGCCAGCGCCGCTCGCGCCTTGCGCGTCTCCAGCACGAAATGCGGATGCACCAGCGCGCAATGCC
>Ga0302308_10002742_pt1 | contig 14169 bp, 13 predicted proteins | sample III_Palsa_E3_3_FD_200531 | JGI IMG/M metagenome (GOLD analysis project Ga0302308, IMG submission 200531) | Peat permafrost microbial communities from Stordalen Mire near Abisko, Sweden - III_Palsa_E3_3 | ecosystem: Environmental > Terrestrial > Soil > Palsa > Peat permafrost | place: Sweden... | reverse complement strand
TGAAACGCCGTGCGGAGTGATCCGCGCGGCGTTTCAAATTTTGTCACCGGCCGCCGCACCCCTCATACCAAAGTCGTGGGGTCTGGGGCCTCTCGGCCCCAGCGGGTCCGGGCTGGCCCGCCTTTCTTCTTATTACCCCACGCGGTTCTCGATCAGGTCGCTCACCACACCTGGGTCGGCCAGGGTGGAGGTATCACCGAGGCTGTCAGTTTCGTTCGCGGCGATTTTGCGCAGGATGCGGCGCATGATTTTGCCCGAGCGGGTTTTGGGTAGGCCTGGGGCCCACTGTAAGACGTCCGGTGAGGCGATCGGGCCGATTTCGCGGCGAACCCAGGCGATCAGCTCCTTACGGAGTTCCTCGGTGGGTTCGATGTCGGACTTCAGGGTTACATAGGCGTAGATGCCTTGACCTTTCAGATCGTGTGGGAAACCTACCACCGCAGCCTCCGCCACTTTAGTGTGGGCCACCAGCGCGCTTTCGATTTCGGCCGTGCCCATGCGATGCCCTGAGACATTGATCACATCGTCGACCCGGCCGGTAATCCAGTAATAACCGTCGGCGTCGCGTCTCGCGCCGTCACCAGTGAAGTATAAGCCTTTGAAGGTGCTGAAATACGTCTGGATGAACCTGGCGTGGTCGCCGAATACGGTGCGGCTTTGGCCCGGCCAGCTATCGGCGATGCAGAGATTGCCCTCGATTGCGCCACTCAGAAGCCTTCCGTCGCCATCCACCAGGACCGGCTTTACGCCTGGCAGCGGCAGCGTGGCCGAGCCCGGCTTTTGACCGATCGCGCCCGGTAGGGCCGTGATCATGATGCCCCCGGTTTCGGTTTGCCACCACGTGTCCACGATCGGACAGCGTTCGTCGCCGACCACCCGGTAGTACCATAACCAAGCTTCGGGGTTGATCGGCTCGCCGACGCTGCCCAGCACGCGCAGGCTTTTGCGCGAGCACGCGCGCACCGGCGCCTCGCCTTCGCGCATCAGCGCGCGGATGGCGGTGGGCGCGGTGTAGAAGATGTTCACCTGATGCTTGTCGATCACTTCCCAGAACCGCGAGTTGCTCGGGTAATTGGGAATACCCTCGAACATCAGAGTAGTCGCGCCGTTGGCCAGCGGCCCATAAACCACATATGTGTGCCCGGTGACCCAACCCACGTCGGCGGTGCACCAGAATACCTCGCCGGGCTGATAATCGAAGACATTTTCGTGAGTGAAGCTGGCCCACACCAGGTAGCCGCCGGTTGTGTGCAGCACCCCCTTCGGTCTGCCGGTGCTGCCCGAGGTATAAAGAATAAAGAGTGGGTCCTCCGCGTTCATCGGCTCCGGCGGGCATACTGTAGAGGCCTCCGCCATCAGCTTGCGATATGACAGGTCCCGGTCCGCCGCCATGGGCACCTGGCTGTCGGTGATCTCGACTACCACCACGCTTTGGATGGTCGGACACTGCGTCAGCGCCTCGTCGGCGTTGGCCTTGAGCTTCACCTTGCGCCCGCCGCGTCTACCTTCGTTGCCGCAGATCAGCAAAGTCGAGCCGCAATCCTGGATGCGATTGGCCAGACTATCGGGGGAGAAACCACCGAACACCACAGAGTGGATCGCACCCACCCGCGCGCAGGCGAGCATCGCGACCGCCGCTTCCGGCACCATTGGCATGTAGATAGTTACCCGGTCGCCTTTTTCGACGCCGAGCGATTTCAGCACGTTGCTGAACCGGCACACCTGATCGTGCAGTTCCCGATAGGTTATCCTACGCCCATCGGCCGGATTATCGCCCTCGAAAATGATCGCCACCTGGTCGCCGCGCTCTGCCAGATGCCGGTCGAGACAAGTCTCGGTGATGTTCAGCACCCCGTCCTCGAACCACTTGATCGAGACGTCGCCGGTGAAACTGGTGTTCTTGATGATGCCGGGCCGCTTGATCCATTGCACCCGCTTGGCGGCCTCCTCGGCCCAGAACCCGTTTGGATCCTCCGCCGCACGAGCCGCCATGGCGTGATAGCGCTCCGCGTCGATGTGCGCCTTGGCCGCGATTTCGGGTTTCACCGCAAAAATTTGGTCGTCGCTCATTCTTATTAACTCCCTGCAATCGATGTTTCTTGATCGATCTCCTAAGCACGGATCGTTCGAGGTGCGATCGCCCTCGAAGCTTTACTTTGTCCACGTGTCGCAGAAATGACGTGCCCGTAGAAGGAATTCGGAACCTGAGCCGGCGCCGGGGCGGACGCAATAGCTAAATGAGGGCTAGGAAGATCAGGCAACCGTTCTTTTTTTGAAAAAAAGAACCAAAAAATTTTTGGACATTTAATTCCGTGCACCCCTCAGCGTGCTCGCGAAGCTTTTCCAACCAAACCTCCTGCCAACTGCAAAATGTGATCCCACTCGGCGGCCGTCACCGGAGCTACCGATAGTCGTGAGAATTTCACCAAAGCCATACCATCCAACACCGGATCAGCTTTGATCTGCGACAAACTCACCGGCTTTTTCAAACCGGCCACCGCCCGGACATCCACCGCAACCCAGGGGCTATCCGCCTCGGCACTGGGGTCGGGATAGGACTCGCGCACTACCTCCACTACACCCACGATCTCCTTGCCGGTGTTGGAATGATAAAAGAACGCGCGGTCGCCCAGCCGCATCCTTTGCAAATTCTGCTTTGCAGTGTGATTGCGCACGCCACTCCAGGGCTCCACACCATGCGCCACCTGCATATCCCATGAAAACGCCTCCGGTTCCGATTTCACCAGCCAATAAGCCATCACGACACCTGCTTACCGTCTTGGAATACGATCCGGAACGGCTGCATGGTCACCGTGGCGAACAACCCCGCCAGTGCGTAAGGATCATCAGCGATAAACGCTTCGGCCGCGGCCTCGGACTCCACATCGACTATGATGAGGCTACCCGCCGGCTTGCCGTCGGCCGATAACGGACCGGCTAGTACCAATCGCGCGGCGAATTGGTTAAGATATGCCAAGTGCGCCGGCCGGGTGGCCATCCGCAATTCCAGTGAATTTTCTTTGTCAGTACAATTGATCGCAAACAACACGGTCGATATTCCTATATTACACCCCATAGAATGCAGCTAATCGACCCCCCTCGGCAAGGTTCCCATGACACTGGAATACGTAACTCTTTCGATCGATCTGGAGCAAAACGCACATGAACTCTACGAACGCATCTGGCGTCCGCTGGATTTTCTGCGCTGGGCCTCCGGCATGTGCGGCGCTGGACTGAAGCAGAACGGCGCCATCTGGACCGGCGAGGGCATGGAAGGTCCGCTGCGGGTGCGCTTCACCGAACACAACAAGTTCGGCATCATGGACCATTATGTGAGCCATGCCGGCGAGCCGGAAGTCTATGTGCCGTTGCGGGTCATTGCCAACGGTGAGGCCGCCACGGTGCTGCTGACCCTGTTTCGCCAGCCGTATATGACCGACGGCATGTTCGCTACCGACTCCGAATGGGTGAAACGCGATCTGGAGGCGCTGAAGGAATGGGTTGGAGCTTCACTCCTGACTACCTGATCGGGGCCATATGGCTGCTTTGGGTCTTATCTTGGCTCGTCGCCGCGTTTTGGTCGGATCGCGCCTCCCTTCGCGCGCCCGGCCAGTGGCGTTACCGCCTTATCACCTGGGTGGGCATACTAGTGTTAGCCAGGCCATTCGCGCACCGTCACCACATGGTATGGCAGTCGCCGGTGGTGATCGGAATCGCGTTTGCGTGGTGGGCTCGCATTCACTTGGGCCGGCTGTGGTCGGCCAATGTTACACGCAAGGCGGACCACCCCATTATCGACACCGGCCCTTACGGCATGGTGCGTCACCCGATCTACACCGGCCTGTTGCTCGCGCTCATCGGCACGGCGCTTGCGCGCGGTCGCAATAGCGACTTCGCCGGGGTCGCCCTCATCATCTACGGCACCTACCTCAAGGCGCGGCTGGAGGAGTCCTTTCTTCGCACGCAGCTTGGTGCGGATGCCTATAATCAGTATGCAGCCCGCGTTCCGATGCTGGTGCCGTTCACCAACGGCAGGTCCGTAGGATAATGAGTTGAATCAATAGGTTTTAGCGAAGGAGATCAGCCTCTTTTTTTGAAAAAAAGAAGGCCCCTTATCCTGCCGCCGCCGCTACTATCCTGACATGCGCCGCCGAAGCAGGGTTCCTATCTTCGGCCAGGAAGTATTCATCGGTCCCGTCCACCGAGGAGGCAGTCTCAAAACCGGCCTTTGTGTACAGCTCTCGGCACGGCGAATTCGCCGCCGTGTGCACGATCGAAGCATCGATGCGACCGTACCCATGACTTGATCGTATGATTTCTGCAATATGATCGACCACGGCGACCTCGACGTCCAATCCCAGTACTCGGCAGCTCATCACGTACTGAGTGATCTCATGTCCCATGATGAAGACAATTCCAACCAGGCCGTAATCGGAGTACTTATCCGCCACCAGGAAGGATAAAACCCGCCCACCCCGCTCCAGATAATCAGCGAACTCTTGCAGAGTCCAGCGTTTCCCGTTGGTATTGAATTGGTTGGTCTTATTCACCAATTCGAAAACCCGAGTAAATTCCACTTGCTTCAAACTGCCAATCTCTACGAAAGTAACCGTCGCACCAAGGCTCGCAAGAAATTCTTCGCGGGAGACGCCGGATCTGTCAGATTCTCTTTCGATCTGTTTTTTGATCAAGGTTTCCCGATTTCGGGACTCGGTTGTTAATCTTGCGACTTGAGTTTCCGGCGCCCACAAAAGTATGCGCCGGGTTACAAATGGATCGGAGCCGATCGCCCGAATGCCGGGGAGCGCCGCCCTGACCGATTCTCGCTCTACCGGGTTGTCATCGACGAAAACCGCACTACTTGGCGTAAGGCTGAAATCCGCTAGTATCCGCGCGACGTTCTCCGCCTTCGGCAGCCAGTTTATTTGGGGATTAGTAAAATCAGAGAATTTGACGAAAGGCGGCTGAACGACCGAATCCCAGCGCTCGCGCACGAGATCCAGATCGTTCTTCGACGCGATGGAGGTCAGGATGCCGCGCGCTTTCAAATGGTGAACAGCTTCCCACAGGCCGATCGGCCATCCGTCCACGTAAGGCCAACGCTGCCCGGGTTGATAATGCTCCGCGATTTGCCCGCGCCACAGCGTGTTATCCAAATCGAATATCACCACTTTGACCATGTCGATCTGGTGGAATGCGCGGTAGAAAAAAACGATCTGCCGGTAAACCGCGGCAAAATATTCGTCGGTCCGATTCTCGTAAGTTTGCCACAGCGGCGTAATCTCTTCGACTCTGCCGCGTTCCGGTGCAGTCCAATAAGGTGTGCGCTCGTGCCCAGCCCAATCCTTGTAAAGCAAAGAGCCATGGCTGTAGAAGGCGATGCTGTCATCCAAAAAATATCGCTTGCCGAGAGATGCGGCAATCATTTCGATATTGGCAAAATAGGCATTCTGGAATTCGCGCACTCGCGAAGCAAGATGCGCATTCAGATTCTCGATTATGTATCGAATGTCCAGGTCGGTATTGACGACGTGCAAATTGCTCGCGGTATGGCCTTGCGGCACGATAAAGCCCGACACCAGCGTCAGGATTCCGTATTTCACATTATATTCGAGCGCGGCGTCGACGAACTGGTCAAGATTCCGCACGGCCATCGCGTAAAATTCGTCTACCTGTGCTTCATCCGCCAATTCTCCCACTCTCACAATTGCATCTGAAACAACATTGCGCAACGGAATTTGGACATATTGGAGCTGGTAGGACTCGATCGGAGAAGGCGGCGAATTCGGTAGCTTGGCTGCGTTGTTGAAAAGTACGAAATCACAAATCAGATCGGGATTTATTTTGATAAAGTTCTTCTTATAGGCTTCGGCGAGACACGATCCAATAACCAAAATTCTCTCTAACCTGGTTTCTGAAACCTCCAGGTCGCGGGGAAAGAGAAAATCCTTGGTGTCCATCTTGCGGCCTTCACGTCAGCCCAATCAAGGGCATTCCGATACCAAAACGACTAACTCTCCAGGCACTGTGCCGGCGGTCCGTTCGTTCTCGTGTCGACAGCAGGTCTAGATACGACGCTTGCTTCGGTCAATCGGTCTGCGACGTAAGAGGGCGCCCCGTTGCGTGCCTGACGGCTGATACCCTGCTGTGTGATCAGAGTTTCCCGATCGCGAGAGCTGGTGGTTAAGCTAGCGACTTGAGTTTCCGGTGCCCATAAGAGTACTCGGCGCGTGACAAACGGATCTGAACCGAATACTCGGATACCGGGGAGCGCCGCTTTGACTGCGTCTCTCTCTGCCGGGTTGTCATCAACGAAAACCGCGCTATCGGGAGTAAGGCCAAAATCCGCCAGTATCCGCGCGACGTTCTCCGCGTTCGTTAACCAGTTTATCTTCGGGTCGACAAAATCAGAGAATTTGGCGAAGGGCGGCTGAACCACCGAATCCCAGCGCTCGCTCACGAGATCAAGGTCATTCTTCGACGCGATGGAAATCAGAATGCCGCGTGCCTTCAAATGGTGGACGGCTTCCCAAAGCCCGACCGGCCATCCGTCAGTATACGGCCAACGCTGCCCAGGCTGGTAATGCTCCGCGATTTGTCCACGCCACAGAGTGTTGTCCAAATCGAAAATGACCGCTTTGACCACATCAATTTGGTGGAATGCGCGGTAGATAAAAACGATCTGCCGGTAAACGGCGTCAAAATATTCGTCGGACCGGTTCTCGTAGGTTTTCCACAACGGCGGAATGTCTTCGATTCTGCCGCGCTCCGGGGCGGTCCAATAGGGAACGCGCTCGTGCCCGGCCCAATCCCGGTAAAACACCGCGCTATGGCTATAGAACGAAATGTTGTCGCCTAAGTAATACCGCTTCCCGAGAGAAGCGGCGATCATCTCGATACTGGCGAAATAGGCGTTCCGGAATTCGCGCAGTCGTGACGCGAGATGCGCGTTGAGTTTTTCAACGATATGCCGAATGTCCAACTCACTGTTGACGGCATATAGATTGCTTGTGGTCTGGCCCTGTGGTACGACAAAGCCTGCCACCAGAGTTAGAATTCCATACTTCACATTATATTCAAGCGCGGCGTTTAGGATCTGATCCAAATTTCGCCTTGCCATCGCGTAGTATTCGGCGAAACCTTTCGCATTATCCAATTCTCCCACCCTTACGATCGCATCCGAGACCACGCTACGCAATGGAATTTGGATATATTGAAGCTCGTAGGACTCGATTGGGGAAGGTGGCGACTTCGGCAGCTTTGCAGCGTTGTTGAAAAGAATGAAGTCGCAAGTCAGGTCAGGATTTATGTTGCTAAAATTGTTTTTATAGTTTCGGGCAAGGCAAGACCCGATAAGCAATATCTTCTCCAGCCTGGTTTCGGAGACCTCCAGGTCACGAGGAAAAAGAAAATCCTTGGTGTCCATCTCATGGCCTTCCTGACAGCCCGCGAACATTAACCGGGCTTTACGCCCGCCCACACTCCGCGGTCGATACGGTTGAGTAGCGGCAAGTTTTCGCGGGCAGCAAAGAACTCGTCGGTCGCTTTTCTCGATCCTGCGAACATGCCGTAATCGTCGACGATCAGCACACCGCCGGGGACGAGCCGATCGTACAGGGTCTCGAATTCGATCTTCGTAGAGTTGTAAAAGTCGGTGTCCAGACGCAGCAGACAGAGCATTCCTGAGCGAAAATCCGGCAGAGTCTGCTCAACAAAGCCGCGGATCAGTTCGATGCGCCCACAGTCAGGAGCGGCCTGTGCGATATTGTCGCGGACATCGGCCTCGGTGTCGGCGTACCGAGAACTTTTGACTGGCTTACCCAGCATCGCGTCTTCTTCGCCTTTGGGAAAGCCCTCGAAGCTGTCGAAGAGATAGATCGTCTTGTCCGAAATACCGAGATGATCGCGCAGCAGCGCCATGAAAATGCCGGCGCCACCCAAGAAGCACCCGCACTCCACGATATCGCCGGGCAACCTGTTGCGCGAGATGTAGTTGAGCGACTGGAACAGATTGTAAAATCCGGTGACGTGGAGCAGCGAGAAGCGGGATGCGTTCCCGTAGACCTCCCAGAATAGCGGGTCCACGATTTCCGGGAAATTGGCGCGAGTTCGGCCCGGGAGTTCGTTGACGCCGGCATATCTAGGCCCGAATTCCGATGTCTGCTTCACGCGAATGGCTCCGAAAGATATTGTTCACGCCACGCGGCATTCACCGGTCCTGCCTGCCGTTCGAGGCGGATTTTCTCCGGAGCGAAGCGGAAATCGGGAAGTTCGAGCTGCGTGCCAAGCAATCTGGCTGACACGTCTTGATCAGCAAGCAGGTGTTCGTATATCAGATGGATCGGAACGATGCCGTTGCGGGCAAAATACAGATTGAAGTGCTTGTAGCACTCGACAATGCCAGCGAGAATACTGTCGATCCGCTGGCGCGAGAACTCCACCTCCTCGGGCGCTTTTTTGCCGGCCATCAGCGAGGTGAAGCGCTGAGTCGCAAACGAAAGCGCGTACGAGATCGCTTGCCCCAGTTTGTCGCCACGCTCAATCATCAAAAATTTCGACCGATCTTCGACCTGCTCAAGAATACCGGCATGGCCGAGGAGTTCGATCTGGGACACGTCGGCCTTCACGAAGAAATGCCCGGATTTCTTCTGTTTCGAAACCAGCCAAGCGAAGTAGTCTTGAAAACTATTAAGATCGAGTCGCTTGGAATGCGCAACGACCGTATCCCAGTTCAGGTTCTCGCCGGCGCAATTGTAATCGCCGCTCGACGCCAGCAATTCCGCTACATAATTCGACCCGCACCGGTTGGTGAAACACAAGAATATGTAAGATACGTCGGACGGCAGAGATGCTGCCTGGGGCGCGACCTCTCCGAAATGTTCGATGAGTTTGTGGAGATGGACGTTGTGTCTGCCGGGGGGCACGTAGCGCGGTTTCACAGCTTGTCGCCGCCCGCCGCACGAACACCCCACCCAACGGCCGAAGAATTAGTTCGGTAGTGTACTCGCGTGTTCTGCATGCCGTGATGTTCCTAGACAATTTCTTGATAATTCCGCTCAAACTCAAACAACAAGTCTTTCTTTGAGGGTACGTTTGGCTTCCGCCGCCCTGCGTTCCACTGGCCTTGCGTTAAAGTCCGCCGGGCTCGCATCCTTGCGATGCAGACCGATACGTCCGGCCGAGAAATCGTCGAGCACCCGCACGACTTCGACCGGATCGACCGGAAACGAAAAGATCACGCCGAAGCCACTTTCGCGCACGCGGTCTGCCGGCGCGCCTATGTTGGGGACAAACGGAATGAAGCCCTGCGCTACTACTTCCGACAGCGTATAGGAATAGGTCTCGGGCCACACCGACAGGAACAGGGCAAAATGTCCGCGCGCGGCTCGGAGGTTACGCGCAAGTTCCGCCGGCTTGTACGGCCCGGTGATCAGGACGTTGCCCAACGCCTTCAGCTTGTCGTCGATATCGGTGTAGCCGACCACCCGGAACCGAAGAGACGGGCGAACCAGCTTGGCGCGTTGCGCGATCTCCAGTAGCTTGCGCGATCCTTTATGTGGCCCGAGCGCACCCAGCAGAATGACTTCGTCGTTGCTCCCGTCGCGGACCGCGGAAGGAAAATTCACGCCTGGCTCCGGATGGGGCTCAACGTTGATGCCGACGGCTGGGAACGCGCGTTTGTAATATCCGGCAGTGCTGGCGGACGGTGCTACCACACGTTTGAAGTTCGCCAGCGCAGCGCCGAGTAAGATGCGATGCTCTGCTGCGCCGAGATCGGCGGTTTTCGATGCTTCGTGCATACCGCCGATGGCAATGCAGCGCGCACAGACATCGACGCCGGCAACGTCGCAAAATTCCCCGGCCGCGTCGATCATGGTAACGCGCGGACAAAGCGGGTAGAAATCGTGCGCGTAGAAAACTGCATCCCGTCCCCGCACCCATCCGCTCAGTGTCGAACTGAATGCCGAAGTGAAGCCGAGCAATTGGTGGACGATAACGCGGGCCACCGGAATCGCCGAAAGCAGGGCGAACAGCGGCTGTACTTCGTTGGGGGCAAATATGGCGCAGATGGCGGGCGCCTTGACCCTGAGTTCAATGTAGCCGTCCTCACGGCACATCACGCCGAGCTTCCGGGCAGGTCCGTAGCCCACCGATTCCTCGCTATCCTCGATCGCCTTTTTGGTTCCGCCGCCAAGCCAGTTGCTCACCACCACGACGAACTGCACGCCGGCCGCGGCGACTCGCTGGAGACGCGCGACGTCCAAGGGCCAACGTGCGCCGCGCAATGGATCGGTGCGTTCGGCTTCCATGATGATGGGCGTATATTCCGGATAGCGGCTGTTCAGGATCGCCGAGTTAGTTTTCAGCAATGAATCCTTGTCTTCGAGAAACGAAGCGCTTTCCCTGTGCATCACGAATGAGCCTGGGGCGACGACATTACGATAGCCAAGGTCGGCGGCGCGGGCGCAAAAGTCATTCTCCTCGCCATAGCCGCGGCCAAAGGATTCGTCGAACTTTCCGACCCGGTCGAGTACATCGCGCCTTACCAGCAGGCAGAAGCCATGGCCGGTCGGCATGTCGATGGTGAGACCTCGGTTGGAACTCATCGCCTCGGCCGCCACCTCCGGCCAGCCGATATCGTCGAGTTCCGCGGCACGAAGGCTGGCGTGGGGGTACGAGAATATGGTTGCGTTGTTTGAGATTGCAGTAACCGTGCCGATGTTTCCGGAGCTGTTCGCCACTCGCCACATTTCTTCGAGCACGCCCGGAAACACCTCGGTATCCGAATTGAGCAGAAGTACGTCGCCGGAATCGCAGAAGTTAAATCCGCGATTGATCGACTTGACGAAGCCGAGATTGGTCTGATTGTTCAGCAGAACCACGTTCGGGAACCCTGCGAAATGTTCCAGAAGCTCGGCCATTTCGGGTTCCGGTGAACGATCGTTTACCAATACGACGCGATCCTGAGCTTCGGCCCGGTGGGCCAATACCGATCGAACGCACGCCGCAGTCAACGGGACGTTACGGTACACCGGTATGATGATATTGAGGCGCGGCGCCTCTTTGCGCGGGGCCACGCCGTACTGCGTTTTGGTCATGAAACGTGCATCGCGGCGCGTCTTGATCAGAAGGTCCGAGATCGCCGCCTGCACTACGGAACGTTCGACTTCGCTGAACTTGTCGGTGGTAGCGGTGATAAGTTGTGCTGCCCGGCGGGCGGCCGTTACGACCGCGGCGGTGGAACCGATGACATGGGGGCCATCCAGCAGGTCGAGGTCGCTGCCTCGAAGCCGGATCGAGATTGTGGCGAGGTCGGTGGGTGCCATGCGGCGCGGCGGCAGGTCAACGGCGAACCCTCCGGCGGCACATTCCGGAAAAGCTGCGCTCACGTCAGCGCGTTTGAGGTCGCATTCGGTTTGTGCGGCAAGTTCGTTGTCGACGAAGATGTCGAGCGACAGAGCGCGCGCGGGCGCGTCCGGCGAAAACAGCCAGCCGGAGCAGCGTGACTCGGTCAACGCTTCAAGCGTTCCCTTCAGCGACAGGTTACACTCGGCGGTTGCAAACGCGACGCCGTTAGCGAGTGCTGTAAGTCGTAGTTCCTCGCAGCCGAAGCAGAAGTCTGCCAGGTCGAGTGAATATTCCGCCGGCGTGAAATAGGGGTCCAGCCCGTCGTCGTGAAAGGCCGCGAAGCCTTGTGACACGGTGCGGCCGCGCCCATCCTGGATAGTTACGAGGGGCGGCGAGAAGTCGGCCGTGAGTTCGGTTACCCAGCCTTCCGCCCGGCCGGAGTGAAACATAACGTTGCCCCTGAAAAGTCCAGGGCCAACCTCAACCGGGGAGGGACCCAGTTCGACATCGTCGGCGAACACGATTAAAACGCGATGCGAGCCGATGTCGGGGATCGGGACACGGAAAGCGAAGTTGGTTTTTCCGTATCCGAGTGCGCTGAGATCGGGACGGGCATGCGAGGCGTTCCCCTTGCCGACAATCTTACCCTCTGGGGTCCGGACCGTTATCTTGCACTCGCCCCCGTCGCTGCGCGTCGCCCATCCCGCGACATAAGCGCCTTCCATGCCGTCGACATAACCCATTACAATCACGCCATCGGACATCGCGTTCATGGGGGCGGTGCCCTGCCTAGGCGGGAGCCGCCTTGGCTAGGAAGATGATTTTCCGCGAGACCGTGGTCATCGAAAGACAACAGCACTTTCAATACGGATCCGGCATTAGGCAACAAAAGCATCGGCAAAACCCCCTTTGAGCGATAGTAGGACGCCAACGCAGTGGTGCAACATTAAGTTTCGATGCTTTTGCACATCAGCATGCTAAGCCAGAACGGTTGTGCTCGGCAACAAAGAACCTCCTGGTGTGTGGTCTTGGGTCAGGCGGCCTTGCGGGACAGGCGCCTCCGAATTTTGCCGATCGCCGCCACTTGCGCCAGACGGCGGTCCAGAAATTCCAGCGTCGCCGTATCGTCGCCGCTGTTATCTGTAAGCCAAAATAGCAGCGTGGCCACATAGACCGGCGCCAGGATTGCGCGCTTGGTGTACCAACTGAAATCAGTCGCAAGATCGCCGGCAGCATGCCAGATTGCGTCTACGGTGCGAACGGTGGCGGCTGCTGCCACCACGCTGCGCCCCGGCAACGTCAGTACCACCAGGGCCCTGCCCACCGACACTTTGAAGGGACGATTCTGCTGGAGTCGCAAGGCGAAAACTGCACGTACGCGCTCGGGCGTGCGCCAGCCCTCCATCGGAAGTGCCGCAGCCGCGAGTTCCATGCGGCGATCGGCGAGATCAATCGAAGCCTCCACCATCTCGACCGCACCACCCAAGAAAAGCAAATCCGCGTGCTCGCCCGCAACTTGGCGCAGGCCGGTGAGATTCCAGCCGGGAAATGGATCGGCCGCCATCAGAGCCAGTAGAGCCTCGTCGCGCTCGGGACTTTGTTCGATCTTGCTCATCGGGCTTCCTCACTGTTTTAGTTAGTGAAATCAAAAGGGTGAAGAGGAGAAAAGCATCTTCTTTGAAAAAAAGAAGCAAAAAACTTTTGGTCTGTTGGATCGGAGCTCATAGCCCGCTAGCCACCGCATTCCTAATTTCCAAAGTTTTTTTGCTTCTTTTTGTTCACAAAAAGAAGATCCTTGCTGCCACTAGCCTGCTAACTTGGCGAATTCCTCTACGTAGCCGAAGCTGGTGAAGTCGACGAGACGCATCGGGTATAGCACGCCGTTCAGATGGTCGTACTCGTGCTGGATGACATTGGCATGAAAGCCGGTTGCTTCGGTCTGGATTTCGCGCCCGTCGCAATCGACGCCGCGATAGCGAATCCGCGCCGCGCGCGGCACCACGCCGCGCATGCCTGGGATCGAAAGGCAGCCTTCCGTACAGAGCATGACCTCGTCGCCGATCGGTTCGACTTCCGGGTTGATCAGCACGGTGGGAGGGATCACCTCACCGCCGGCGGCGCGCGCGGGAGGCACTCGGAAGACGAAAAGGCGCAGTGAAACATGGACTTGCGGCGCAGCAAGGCCTACGCCAGGGGCATCCTCCATGGTTTCGATCATGTCAGCGACCAGCCTGCGGATTTCGAGCGCGCCGGGGTCGGCAACCGGTTCGGCGCGCTGAAACAGGACCGGGTGACCCATTTTAGCGATTTTCAGCAGTCCCATTAATAAAAAGCCTCCGAAGATGTGACAGAAACACTTGGCGCGCGTGTTCCAGCCATGTTATAGCGCCCGCCTTCCCGGTGCGAGCCGGCGAAGTTGGTTTTTTGTGTGTGTGGCTCCCCCGGGACGGTCCGTGGTTGGGAGTCATTTCAGGAGAAGGCGGCCCAGTGCAGGTTCTCGTTCGCGACAACAATGTCGACCAGGCGCTCAAGGCGCTTAAGAAGAAAATGCAACGCGAAGGCGTGTTTCGCGAGATGAAGCTCCGCCGCCACTATGAAAAGCCGTCCGAGCGCCGCGCCCGCGAGGCCGCGGAGGCGGTGCGCCGTGCTCGCAAGCTGGAGCGGAAGCGGATCGAGCGCGAAGGCTTCTAACATGAATCCGGGGCCTTAGGGCCCCGGACTAATCATCAAAAGTTTTTGGTAGTGGGTCCGTTTGAAGTCTGTACCGTCCCGCTCCCCCACCCGGCCACCCACGACAGTATGATTGATGGGTGGCCGGGA
>Ga0302308_10002739_pt1 | contig 14187 bp, 13 predicted proteins | sample III_Palsa_E3_3_FD_200531 | JGI IMG/M metagenome (GOLD analysis project Ga0302308, IMG submission 200531) | Peat permafrost microbial communities from Stordalen Mire near Abisko, Sweden - III_Palsa_E3_3 | ecosystem: Environmental > Terrestrial > Soil > Palsa > Peat permafrost | place: Sweden... | reverse complement strand
ACGGGAGCTCGGGTCGTCGTCATCGTGCACGATGAGGTGCCGAAGACGTAGGCGAGGCACGACTCGGGCGCGCCATCGGCGCCGACCGTGCCGATGCCGCCGGCATGCGCATCGATCACGCCCGTGGCGACCGGCGTTCCGCTGCGTAGGCCGAGTTCTGCGGCAGCCTTTGCCGTCAGTCCGCTGCCCAACGGCGTCCCCGCGTCGACGACACTCTGGCCGATACGCGCAAAACCCTCGTCCGCCAGCACGCCCAGGCCGACGCTGCGAAAGTAACTCTCGTCCCAGCGCCGCTCATGCGCCAGATAGGTCCACTTGCAGGTGACCGTGCAGGTGGAGCGGGACAGATCCGCGGTCGCGCGCCAGGTGAGGAAGTCGGTCAGATCGAAGAACTGCCATGCGGCTGCGAAAACCTTCGGCCTGTTCTCGAGCAGCCACAGCAGCTTCGGCGTCTCCATCTCTGGAGAAATCTTGCCACCGACAAACTTCAGCACCTCGTGGCCGCCCGCGTTGATGCGCTCGGCCTGCTCAAGCGCACGATGGTCCATCCACACGATGATGTCGCGCTCAGCCTGCTCCGACGGCCCCACGGGCAACGATTGCCCACCTTCGCCCAGCACGACGAGCGAGCAGGTCGCGTCGAAGCCGATCCCGGCGATCTGATCGGGCGACACCGCAGCCTGCGCCAGCGCCTCCTTCACGGAATCGCACACGGCGTTCCAGATCTCGCCGCTCGACTGCTCGACAATCGAGCCGCTCGCGTGGAACAGCGTGATGTCGCGTTTTGCCGTAGCCACCATGTGGCCGGCAAGGTCGAAGATTCCGGCCCGGGCGCTGCCCGTGCCGACGTCCACGCCGACGACGTAGCGCTCAGCGTGCGCGCTGCCTGCCGCGTTGGAGGTTGAATTTTCAGATGTCATAGTCACAGATCGACGCTATTCGGAAGTATCACGATATCGCGAATGGTCACATTGCGGGGCCGCGTCAGCATGAAGAGCACCGCTTCTGCGACTTCGTTCGGCTGCATCAGGCTGCCCGAAGCGAGCGCCTCGTCCATCTTCGCCTTCGGCCAGTCGTCGAGCAACGCCGTGACAACCGGTCCGGGCGCCACCGCGCCGACGCGTACGCCGTGTTTCGAGAGCTGGCGCCGGGTTGTGTGGACAAAGGCCTGTACCGCGAATTTCGAGGCGGTGTAGATCGGCTCCCACACTACCGGGACGATCCCCGCGATCGAACTGGTAAAGACGATATCGCCCGATTTCTGCGCGACCAGATGCGGCAGCACGGCGTGGACCGAGCGGAACGCGGCATTGATGTTCAGGTTCAGCATGCGGTCCCACTCGTCTGGATTGCCGTCCTTTATTTCACCGCCGACGTAGGCGCCGGCATTGGCGTGGAAGATATCGAGGCCGCCGGCGAGGTCGAGGATCTTCGGCAGGATCCCCGAAACTTCCGCGGGCTGCAGCAGATCGACGACTAGCGGAAAAGCGTTCGGTCCCAGCTCCGCGCAGAGTTGCGCGAGCCGGTCCTGCGCGCGGTCGATCAGCACGACTTTCACGCCCTCCGCGAGCAGTGCTCGCGCGCATGCGAGGCCGATACCCGAGGCCGCACCTGTGATGGCGGCGACCTTTCCTTTGATGGATTCAGACATTGAATACTCCTCGATTCCTGGATTTACGCACGGCCATGTGAAACGCGGGACTGACGCGCCAGCGAGTCGACGATCACCGCGATCGCCAGCACCGCGCCGGTGATCATGAAACGCAGCGACGACGACAGGTTCAGCAACGTCAGGCCACTCGCAATCGACTGGATCACAATAATCCCCAGCACCGCTGAATACGCACTGCCGCGCCCCCCGAACAGACTGGTGCCGCCGATCACCGCCGCCGCGATAGCGTTCAAATTGACATCGCCAGTGCCCGCCTGTTGACTGGCCGAAGCGAGCCGCGCCGCGGTCAGCACGCCGCCAAGCGCGGCAAGACTCGCGCACAACACAAACGCACTCGTATAGATAACGCCAACATTGATACCCGCCCGCCGAGCCGCCTCGTGATTACCACCAACCGCATGCATCGAGCGCCCCCAACGCGTCCTCTTCAGCGCATAGTCCATCGCGACCGCGATGCCGAGAAAGAGACCGAACATCAAAGGAACGCCTCGTCCACGGTTGAGGTAGGCCACTACGATCTCCAGCAGCACAGTGATGGCAAGTGCTCGTATGAGCAGGCTCCCCACCGACGGAGCAGACAGATTCGACGCCTGACGACGCTCCCGCGTACGCAGTCCAAGTGCCAGCGTGACAGCACCCGGTAACAGCGCAATGACGTACGAAACGACAGCAGGAATGACGATCAGTTGACCGAGGTTCACCATCGCCGTGTCATAAGGCAGATTGATCGACCCGCTGGCGCCGAGTACGTAGAGCTGCATCCCGAGTATGGCGAGCAGGCCGGCCAGTGTCGCCACGAAGCTTGGCATGCCTAAGCGGTTGAGCAGCAGTGCGTACACCGCCCCCACCACCGCGCCGACGACGATGGCCGCGAGAATAGCCAGCAGCACCGGCCAGCCGTGATTGACCCACAGCATCCCGAGGAGGGCTGAAGCGAAGCCGCTCATCGAACCTACCGACAAATCGATCTGCCCCACCATCAGAACGCAAACGATGCCCAGCGAAATCACGCCGACCGTGGAGCAGTCAAACAGCAGATTGACCAGGTTGTCTGCCGATAGAAACACCGGGTTGAGACTAGTAAACACGGTCCAGATGATAATGAGGCCCGCGACCACCGGCAGCGATCCGAGATCGCCAGAGCGCACCCGCTCGACAAACGCAGACACGGTGCCGCCAATCCCGCTGGCATGCTTGACACGGACGTCGCTGCGATCGAGCAGCGTGGCAGGCTTCGCGGCCCCCTGCGTATCTGGCTGTGGAGCGCCTTGCAGTTCTTTACTCATGATGGTTCCTTTGTCTAGGCGCCCTGCTCGGCCTGGCGCCGCCCGGCGCGGCGCGACACAGCGTTCTCGGTAGCGCCGGTAATCGCCGCCACCAGTTCCTGATTCGACGAGTCGGGATAGAACACGCCGTTATTGCGTCCGAGACGCAGCACGACAATCCGGTCCGCCACCGCACGAACGTCTTCCATGTTGTGACTGATCATGATCACGGCATGACCGCGATCTCGGACCCGCTCGATCAGATTCAGCACCTCGGCGGTCTGCGCCACACCGAGCGCCGCCGTCGGCTCGTCGAGCATGATCAGCTTCGGGTCCAGCAGCAGCGAGCGGGCGATTGCCACCGTCTGGCGCTGTCCGCCCGAAAGCGACGCGACCACATCGCGCACACTCGGAATGCGGGCCGACAGCTCGTTCAGCAGCGTCCAGGCCTTGACCTCCATCGCGACCTCGTCGAGGCGCAGCGGATTCATCTCGCGTCCCAGGTAGATGTTCGCGACGACATCGAGGTTCTCGCACAGCGCGAGGTCCTGGAACACCGTGGCGATGCCGAGATCGAGCGCTGCGGCCGGATTGGTCAGCGCGACCTCCTTGCCGCCGAAGGTAATCGTGCCGGAGCTGGGTTGGTGGACACCCGCCAGCACCTTCACCAGCGTTGATTTACCGGCACCGTTGTCACCCACAAGGGCGACGACTTCGCCGGCATGCACGTCGAGTTCGATGTCCGTCAGAGCCGAGACCGCTCCGAAGTGCTTTGAGACGCCACGCAGGCTCAGCACCAGCTCGCCTCGCGTAGACCGTGTGTTGGAGTTGTCAGTCATGGGACGGATACCTCATCTAAAGTAACCGGATCCGGCACGAGCCGGATCCCGTCCAGCGCCTGCGTCTGCTTGCGCTGGATCAGTTCGCGATGCCGAGTTTCTTGCACCCGTCGGCATAGCGGTCGGTGCACAGATCCTTGGCGTTCGCGAACCCCTTGTCGACCACCTCCGCCTTGAGGTTCTTCGCCGTGATGACGGCCGGCTTGAAGAGTTGTGTCGGCGTGTTGAAGAGCGTCGTTTCACCCTTCGGCGTCTGGCCGTTCAGGAAGCCAACCGCCACCTTCGCCGCTGCTGCCGCGACGATCTCGCTCGGCTTGAGAATCGTGTTGTACTCGTCGCCTGCGATGATCAACTGCAGCCCGGCGAGTGTCGCGTCGTTGCCCGTCACCGGCGGCACCGGGTTGACGCCGGCCGCCTTGAAGGCCGCGACGGCGCCGCCGCCCGTGCCGTCGTTGGCCGCCACCACACCTACGATCTGCGAGCCGAAGCGGGTGATCTGGCCGCTTACCCACTGCTGTGCCTTCGGCGGCGCCCAGTCCGGCGTGTCATATTCGGCGAGCGTCTTGTAACCGCTGCCCGCTAACCCGGCGTGAATGCCCTTCTTGATCAGCCCTGCCGCTGCATCAGTCGGCGAACCGTTGACCTCGAGCACGCCGCCCTTGCTCGTCGGCACGTTGGTTTCCTTCAGATGCTCGACGAGCGACTGCGCAATCGCCTTGCCGATGCCTTCGTTGTCGAACGACACGTAGTAGTTGGCCGGCGTCGATGGCACCGGGCGGTCATACGCAATCACCTTGATACCCTGCCCTTGCGCCATATGCACCAGAGAAGCGGCGGCCGTCGAATCGACCGGGTCCAGCACGATCACCTTGGCACCTTGTGCGATCACCGAGTTGAACTGTTGCTGCTGGGTCGAGACGTCGGCATTGGCGTTCTGATAGAGCACCTTGCAGTCCGGACAGAGCTTGTTCATTTCGGCCTTGAAGCCGGGGAAGTCATGTTGCTCGTAGCGAGTCGACGCCTGGTCGGGCATCAGAAAGGCGACCGTGCCACTGGGCGCGGCGAACGCCGCCGTGCTGCCGAGCATGCTCAGGGTAAGCGCGCTGGCGCCGATCATTTTGTTAGGAAAGCTATTCATCGAGTGTCTCCGTTTATTAGAAAAATCCCGGCGCTATTGCCGCCGTGGTGGGGCGTAAAACAGGTGCTGGCTGAACGCTTACGAGGCGTGCGCGGCCTCGGGCGATTCCTTGGCGCTGGCAGCGTTGAGCTGCTGATAGGCGCGCCATCGCGATGGCGGCATCTCCTTTAGCAACAGGAACTGCCGGTTGAAGTTCGAGAGGTTGTTAAAGCCGACCTGATAGCAGATGTCGGTGATACTCAGTTCGCCCGCCATCAGCAACTGGCACGCGAGATTGATGCGCAGCCGGTTGACGTACTGCACAAAGGTCAGACCGGCGTGCCTGCGGAAGTATCGTGAGAAGGCGCTCACGCTCTGCCCCGCGAGTTCCGCCAACTCCGTTTCGCGCAACTCCTGCGACAGGTTCTTGCCGATATAAGCGAGCACGTGATTGATATGCGTCTCCGCATACGAGGCCGAATCCGATCGATAAGCGGCGCTCGCCAGCTTGACCTGTTCGGTGCTTTGCAGAAGCACATCGAGCAACGCCACAAACAGCGTGATGCGCCGGATGCCTTGCGCGCCCAGCATCTCGCGCATGATCGGTTCGGCCGCCATGCCAGCTTTCGGCGTGAACAGGACACCCCAGCGCGAGGCATCGAGCAAGGGTTCCACGCGCTTGAGCTCGGGGAAGGCCGCGATGGCACGCGTGGCGAATTCGGCGTCGAACTGCAGGACAAGACAGCGTTCATCCACACGCGTCTCTTGCGGCACACTGCTCACCCAGTTGTGCGGCAGGTTCGAACCCGTCATCACGAGATTGCCGGGTTCAAAGCTGCCGATGTGATCGCCAACGAAGAATTTCCCCGTCGTCGATGTGATCAGATGAATCTCGTATTCGGGGTGGAAGTGCCAGCGGACCGTGCGATAGGGGTACCCGTGCGACCAGACCTTGAACGATTCGTCGCGCGGTACGGCGACCAGTTCCAGATCGGGCTGGGCGATGTTGGCGCTGCGGGCCTCCGTGCGCGCCGTGGCACCCCGGGTGGTGTGCATCTGTCTTCCTCCTGAGTCTCTTTTCAGCCAGTCCGCGTTCGCTGCACCGCGTCCAGCCATGACTGAAAATTAACCCTCTTGCAGATGTTTCACCACTGAAAATCGGGCCACTAACCGATACTTTCTTGCATTCGGGTTAGCCCGTACGACATGACGATTCTCAGGTTCCTGCTGCGCAACGCTCCTACTCAGCGTACCGGTGCCGGATAGTCCTTCCACACCCATTCAAGCGCTTCGGCCAAAGTTTGTTCAACCGTGCCCTCGTCGACGTGACCGGCATTGCGGGAGAACAGGAACTGGTAGTGGTAGCCCTTGGCGGCGAGAACGCGCGCCATCTCCTCGTTTGCGGCAGTCCAGTCATGCATGCCGTCGGCAAGCGGCGCGGCCGGATAGAAGAGATCGCGGTCACCCGCCTCGAACCAATAACGGATCGGCTTGCGCGGCGCATTCGGAATCAGCGGCGCGCCGTTGGACCCGCTTGCGGGCGTCACGTTGATTCCCGACACGGTGAGGTTTGACTTGACCGGCCCTGGCCACGCACTGTGGTATTGCCATGCGCCACCGGGAAGCGACGTGTCATGCGGCCATTGCTGGTTCACCATGGTTGGCGAATAGCCAAGTACGCGGTGATAGAGATCGGGACGGAACCAGGCCATGGTAAAAGCGGCCGCAGCACTGGAACTGATACCCATGGTCGCGCGGCCATCCGGGTCCTTCGTCAACGCCACATGCGCATTCTGTTCGACGCGCGGCAACACCTCCTGCTCGACCCATTCAGCATAGGTGCCGGACACCGCGTCATATTCGCGGCCCCGTTCGGCGCCCTGCGCGTCCTGTCCGCCTGCGCCTATGCCGATGGCTATCATCGGTGGCAGCTTGTGCGCGCGGATCAGATTGTCCAGCACGTTGAAGAGCTTCTGCGCCTTGAAAAAGCCATGCGGGCCGCCATCGCCGTACACGATGAAGGGTGCTGCCGTACCGGGGACATAATCGGCTGGGACATAGACGTCGACTTCGCGACTCCAACTGCCCGCATGGCTCGCGGGCACCAGAAGATCAGATTTGTCGCCGGGCGCAGTCGCAGCCGAATCCACCGCCGAGTTCCTGCATCCGGGCAAATCGTCACGAATCATGCCGGGCCGGTAGATAACGCTGTCTGCCGAGTCCATGGTGAAGGTATGGACCGTGCCGTGGGGCACATCGGCCTGGGCAACGATCTCTGGCGACGGCTGATGCGTCGCGCCGATAATGAAGTTGCCGTCGCTATTGACCGATGGAATCTGACCATCCGGTAATTCCGTCGCTTGCGGATAGTTCGGATTGCGCGGGTCGCGAGTGGGCGGAGTCGTCTTCAGATCCAGCCCCGCCGTATCGATGAAGAACGGCGCCTTCGGATCGGTTGTGTTGGCACCAGCTGGAACCGACGCATTGGGCGGTACGCAGGCGGTATCGGCGGCGATGGCCGGCACCGCAGCAGCCGCCGCGAGCAGGACTACCACAAGAACAGCACGGGCTTTGGTCATCTGTGTCTCCTCCCTTTCCGGACACGCCGGCTGGTTTCGACTACGGTACGAATCGCTGCTCGGACAGTAGTCGAAGCGCAGAGAGAACGTCAACCCTTACTTGCCGTCACGCTCGCGTCGACATCGTTAGTGCGCTGGATTTCGGGTACATTTACCGTTCGATCAAACCACCTCCTTGCCGCGCGACCATCCATGCAGGACTCTCCTCCTCCGCTCGAGTTGTCTGGCCTCGCTCAAAGCCTCTACGCCCAGGGAAGCGAAGAACACATTCTGTCGCGTCTGATGGAGTGGATTGCGCCGACCAACCGCTTCTGTGTCGATATCGGCGCGAGCGATGGCATGCGCAACAGCAATACCGCGTTGCTGCTGCGCGAATGCGGATGGCAGGGGCTGCTGGTCGAAGCAAGCAGCTATCGCTACGGGAAACTGAAGGCGAACTACGGCAGTGCCGAAAGCGTCCAGCTTCGCCATGAACGCGTCCAGCCCGATAGTGTGGACAAACTGCTCGCCGATGCGGGCGTGCCTGAAGCGTTCGATCTGCTGTCGATCGATATAGACGGCAACGACTACTGGGTCTGGCAAGGGCTGGAAGCCTTCCAGCCGCGCATCGTGGTCGTCGAATACAACCCCTATTACGCGCCGCCCGAGCGATGGGTCATGTGCTTCAACCCGGATCACGAATGGGACGGCTCGACCTATTACGGCGCCAGCCTCGAATCGCTGCATCATCTGGCAAAACGCAAAGGCTATGACCTGGTGTGTTGCGACGACATGGGCAACAACGCCTTTTTCGTCAGGCGCGACCTGTACCCGCTTCTGGGCATCGCCAGCAACGATCCGTCCGTCCTGTTCCGGCCTGCCATGTACAAGCTGCGCTACGTCGGCCACAACACGTTCCTGAGCGGCCATCCTTATCGATACGGTCCTGCCGAGCAGATCTGAATGGACCAACAGAACGCCATCTTCGCTGCGATCTGCGACTCCTATGCGCTCAAGCCTGGCGAGCCAGCGCGCCGGATCAGCGAGCGAGTCTGGCATCTGCCAACCGATTATGGCGAGTTCGCCGTCAAGCTGTACAACATCGACCAGCAAGTGCGATCCGACAAGGAAGCCGCCGTGCTCGCGCATCTGGCAACGACGCACGGCGATGCACGCTTTCGCGTCCAGACCTTGCAACGTACGGCGGCCGGCGAACCTACGTGGACTGGCCTCGGTCGTCACGCGATGCTGACCCGCTGGGAAGCCGGGCAATTCCGCACTTACGATACCTTCACTCCAACTGAATGGCGCGCGCTTGGCGCGAGTCTCGCGGCCTTGCATTTGAGCCTCGATCGACTGCACCTGCCGGCGCTGGACACGATCCACGCGCGCCTCGCCGCCGTCGACGCAGACGACATGCGCCGCAGCCTGCTCGAAGCACTCGATCACACGCCGCCGGAGGGCGACCGCGCATTGTTGCGCACGTATGTCGACGCGTGCCTGCGCATGCTCGACGAACACTACCCCGGCAGCATCGACGCGTTTCCCGCCGACGACGCGCAGCATCCGATCCACAACGACTACAACCAGTTCAACTATCTGTTCGACGGCGCCCTGCCGCCGGTGATCCTCGACTGGGAAGCGACGATCGGCGCGCCGCGCGAATTCGAAGTCGTACGGTGTCTTAATCATCTTCCGCTGGAAGCGCCAGATATGGCCGCGGCGTTCGTGAGTGCCTATCTGCAGGTCCGGCCGCTACATCCCGAGCGGATCGCGTGGGCGGTCGATGCCGCGTGTCTGCAGCACGCCCTCAAACGTTGGGTATTACAAGGCTGGCTGAACGATCCGCCGCGCTTCGCCTCGCATCTGCAAGGCGCCATGAAAATGGTGTCGGTGATGCTCGGCGCGCGCGCCCAGCTGATCGATTTCTTTTCCCGTTGTCTGGACGCAGGAAGCCCATGAACCTGAACGCTCCCGCGAGCACGACGCCACCCGCTGGCCGCACACATGTCTTTCCGCCGCCTATGGACCGCCACTATCGCGTGTCAGACGGACGCGTGCAGACGCGTTCGCTCGAAGCGCACATCGTCGATCACTGCAATCTGACGTGCGCCGAATGCTGTTCGCTATCGCCGCTGCTGCCTGCGTGGTACGCCACGCCCGATTCGGTCGCCGACGATCTGCGCAAGGCCGTCAAGGTGCTGAATCCCGCCATCTTCAAGCTGGTCGGCGGCGAACCGTTGCTGCATCCGCAACTAGTCGACGTCATCCGCAGCGTGCGCGACACCGGCATCGCACCGGTCATTTCCATCACGACCAACGGCCTGAAACTCGGCGACATGACTGACGAATTCTGGCAAGCGGTCGACGCGTTGACGATCTCTCGCTATCCGAAGCCGCAACTCGCGTCCGATCTGGTCGCGCACATCGAAGCCCAGGCGGCACGCTTCGCCGTGCGTCTGAACTGGAAGGTGCAGGACGCGTTTTCGACGATGAACCGGGCACAGCTATGCGACGACATCGCCGAGGCGCAGCGCATCTATCAGGACTGCTGGATTCGCGAACGATGTCACATGATCCGCGACGGCATGTTCTACACCTGCACGCGCCCAGCGCATTTTCAGACCTTGTACCAGGGCGATCGCGACTTCCGCTCCGATGGTCTGCCGCTGCAAGACGACGCAGGCATGCTCGATGCACTGCTCGCCTATCTGCAACGCGAGACGCCGCTCGAAGCCTGTATGCATTGCCACGGCGGCAGTGCGCCACAAGCGCCGCACCGGATCATGCGGCGCATCGAAGTCGACGCGTTGAAGGCGCGCTATCCATGATCGTCGGCACGCGAGATCTGTTTGGCTTTCAGCGCCTCGTCTACCGTCCACGCAGCGGCACGTGGGCAGACAGCATCCTTCAACTGCTCCAGACGTCCGGACACGCAGCAGGCGAACCCGACGTGGCTGCCATTGCCGGCTATCTGAGCGGCGAGCGTCTCGTGGGGCGCACGGTGTTGCGCGACGTGCTGGCCGTACCGCCCGGTCAAGCGCTGATCGAGTCGGCGCGCGGCCTCGAAGTGCGCGACGCGCCCGGTCAGCCGATATCCGGCGATCTGGAGACGCTGTTGCGCGATTCGCTGCAACGTGCGCTCGAGAGCGGCAAACGCGTTGCGCTAGCCTTGAGCGGCGGACTGGATTCCGCGCTCCTGCTCGCTCTGCTGCGCGAACTCGGCGCACAGCGGCACGTGACGTCGTACATTCTGGCAACCGGCATGCCCGACTATTGCGAGGAGGACGCCGCGCTCGAACTGGCGACGCAGATGCAGGCCAAAGTAAAGGTCATACGCTTCGGTGAGCCAGATTTCGTGGCCGCGCTGCCGCGGACCACGCACACCGTCGAGGAACCGATGTTCAACCTCCATCCTGTCGCCAAACGGCTGCTTGCCGAAGCGATGGCCGAGGACGGCATCGAACTGGCCATTTCCGGCGACGGGGCGGACCAGGTGCTGCGCCGCGATCAGTCCGCCAACTATCTGCCGTTATGCAACGCGTTGTTCGATGCCGCGTCCGTGCACCTCCATCCGCCGTTCGTGGACCAGGCCGTCGTCATGCATCTGACCAGCATCGCGCCCGATCCGGACAAGCAGTGTCTGCGCGAGCTCGGCGCACGGTTGAATCTGCCCGACCGGCTGGTAAGCGGTCCCAAGCGAGGCCGGCTGGCGCCTGCGATGGACCTTGGCGCATTGCTCGACCGCGAGCGCATCCGCGCGCTGGCCTCATCGCTTGATCTGCCTGCTCCTACACTCCAGACGGACACCGAACGTGTGCTGTGGACGACCTTGACATTCACCCTCGACCACCTGGGCGCGACCACTCGCCCGCAATGAAACGACCATGAAACGAATCCTGTTCTGCGTAGTGCCCGAGAAGGGACACGTCAACCCTTGCATCGGCCCCGCACAGCATTTGCGGGCGGCGGACTGCGAAGTTGCCTTCTATGCGCCCGCCGACATCAGCGCGCAACTCGAAGGGGCCGCCGACCTTGCTTTTCTCGGACCGCGCGAAACGCCCGAGCGCCACGATCTGTCGCGCGGCGCGAGTTTCGCCGCCAACATTCGCGATGCGGCTTGGCTGCGGCGCTGGATTCACACGCTGCTGATCGAATACACACCCGCGCAGGTGGACGGCATACGCGCGGTCTTGCGGCAATGGAGGCCCGACGTGGTGGTGATCGATCCGCTGCTCTACGCATCGGCTATCGCGGCGGAGCTGGAGGGACTCCCGTGGGTCGCGATGTCGAACTCGCTGAATCCGGTGCTGCCGGATGCGCTCGACTCGGAACTGCTAGCCACGGTGCGATGGCTCGCGCCGGAACGCGATCGTCTGTTTGCGCGTTATGGCATCGAGGCGCGCTTTCGCGGCTGCGATATCCTCTCGCCGCATCTGACGCTGGCCTTCACCACAGAGGCCCTCGTCGGCACAGCACCGCAAGGCGTCCAACTGGTCGGCCCCGCGTTGCCGGCCGGCGCGCGCGGTGACGAGCCGCCTTTTCCGTGGGAGCGCATCGACGCCGCACGTCCGCTCGTCTACATGTCGCTCGGCAGCCAGTTGTATTACCAGCCGGATCTGTTTGCAAAAGTCATCGAAGCGACGCGTGCCACCTCCGCGCAACTGGTGCTCTCCGTTGGCGAACTGGTCGATACGGACCTGCTGCCGACGGTGGACGAGCGGGTTGTCGCCGTGCGCTACGCGCCGCAACTGGCGCTGCTGCGAAGGACGCATGCGTTCATAAACCACGGCGGCGCCAACTCGGTGATGGAGGCACTGGCATGCGGCGTTCCCATGCTGCTGTCACCGTTTTGCAACGACCAGTTTCATTCCGCGTGGTTCGTCGAACGTGCGGGCGCAGGGCGTCGCCTGGATCTGGAACAGGCAAGCGTGCAAGAGATCGCCGATGCGATCAACGATCTGCTGCGCCCAGGCCCGCTGCGCGAACGCGCGGCACAGATCGGCGCAAGCTACCGGCGCGACGGATCGGCCGAAGCTGCACGCCTGATCATCGAATTCGCTTCAGGAAGCCGCCTGGCGATAGCGTCATGAGCACGCGGTCTTCGATATCGCCGTCGACTTCGAAGCGATCGTCGCGGGCGAGGAAGGTCTGCACGGCGGTCGCCGGGTTGTTGCCTCTGCCGTACGGCTTGCCGTGAAACATCCGCTCCGGCAGATATTCCATGATGGTGTCCATGACGATCACATAGTTGCCCGGCGTTGCGAGTCCCGCGTAGCATTCCAGCTCGCGCAGGACGTGCTCGTGCGTATGCGTGAGGTCGAGGATCACCATCACGGAAGAACGGCCGTCGATCTGTTCGCGGACCGAGGCCAGCGTCGCGGCCGCGCACGATTCGCCTTCGATCAGTACCATGCGATGCGCAAGCCGGTTCGATTGCAGACGCGCCTTGACCTCGTCGCGCAGACGCGGCTCGATGGCGACGACGCGGCCGTGACTGCCCGTGAGCTCCAGCATCGACGCGGAAAACACAACGCCGCCGCCCGCCGCGACGCCCGTCTGCACGATACAGTCGGGACGTTCGCGCCAAATCAGTTCCTGGATCGCGAGCATGTCGCCCGGCAGATGAAAGAAGCGCTCGCCCAGCCAGCGCGTATGGAACAGGTGGTCGAATTCGGCTGCACGCGTAAGCCATTCGATATTGATGTCCCGCATGCGGGACGAAATTCGCTCGGACATGATCGATGCAATGGTGAGTGACGTGGAAAGAGTCGAACAGCTGCTGATGAAGCACTGGGACATCCGGCCGACGCGGATTCAGGCGCTATCGACGGGTCATACTAACAAAACGTATCACGTCGACTACGGCTCGCGTGCTTCGGTGCTGCGCGTCTCGTGGCCCGGCAAGTCCGCTGAGCAGGTCCAGCGCGAAGCGTCGATGCTGGATCACCTCGGCTTGGCACCTGGACTTCCCACGCTACCCCGATTTCAATCGACCGCGAACGCACAACCGTCCGCGCAAGGCGAGGACGGAAGCTGGCTGCATCTGTTCGAGCACATCGACGGCACACCCGGTCTGCCTGACGCAGCAGAGCCGGCCACCGTCGACGCGATGCGTACGCTAGCCCGTCTGCATGCGGCGATGGCAACCCTGTCCGCGAACGCGTCCTCCAGTCCGCTCGCATGGCTAAACGAGCGCTATGCGCGGGTGTCGGCGCGTCCGGCGCCGCCTTTGCCGGCGGTCATTCTGGAGTACTACGATCTGCTGCTGCAGCGTATCGGCATGCATCTCGCGGCAGCGGAGACGTGGATCCGCGGACCGGCACGCTGGCTACACGGCGACTATCACGCAGGTAACCTGCTGTTCGCCGATGGCGCGGTGACGGGCATACTGGATTTCGATGATGTCGGGCAAGGCGCGCAATGGCTGGAAACGTCCTTCGCGCTGTTCGCACTCACGCGTGACGCAAGCAATGAAGACCGCTTCACGTTCGACGTCCGCCTTTGGGACACGGGTCTAAATGCCTACACCGCGATGCAGCCCGACTCGGAAGCACCAGACCTCATGCGGCTGAAACGCGACGCGCTTATGGACCTGTTCTGTGCAGATCAGGTGCTGATCCATCTGGAAGCTGACCAGCGCGGCCTGTGGACGCCGGGTCCCGGCATGGGCTTCCTTGCCTGCTGGCGCCAGTTACTGGCCAGCACCCCGCGCGTTCGCTAGCTGCCCGGTCCC
>Ga0302308_10002735_pt1 | contig 14208 bp, 15 predicted proteins | sample III_Palsa_E3_3_FD_200531 | JGI IMG/M metagenome (GOLD analysis project Ga0302308, IMG submission 200531) | Peat permafrost microbial communities from Stordalen Mire near Abisko, Sweden - III_Palsa_E3_3 | ecosystem: Environmental > Terrestrial > Soil > Palsa > Peat permafrost | place: Sweden... | reverse complement strand
CTGGCTGTTTTCGATTCGAAATGATCGGACGGTCGGAACAGCGAATTCCGATTGAATGGCCCACAACGATTTTTGAAATTTTTCCAATCACTAGTTAAAACGCGGAGAAGACAATCATGAAAAAGTCATGGCTAGCGGCTGTAGTCGCAATCGGTTCACTGAGCCTGAGTGTTTCGGCGCTTGCTGCGGATATGAGCAAGAGCGGGATATATCAGGTTTCTGAAATCAATATCCTGCCGACTGCAATGGCGCACGGGGGCACCGTCAGCACCCTGTACCGTCAGTTGATTGCGGGCCTTCGTAAGGAGCCGGGCCTGATAAACGTTGAAGTGACGCAGCAGATCGGCCAGCCTTACAATTTTTCGCTGATCGAGCAATGGCAGGACCAGGCTTCTCTCGATGCCGCATCGGCCAGCAGCGAGACGCGAGAGTTCGAGAGCAAACTCCAGCCCTTGCTTAGCGGCCCCGTGTATCAGAGGGTTTTCGGGGTATTCGAGTAAAGCAATCGCGAGTCGAGGGGTATGATCGCTGTCCCCACTCGCGTACACATGACGAACGTACGGCCGCCGGCTCGGTAGCCGTTTCGTTCGTATTGTTGTAGTGTCTTGGCTCACAGGCTCCCGACATTTTCTGATAGGTGTCTATGAACTCGGACGATCTTGCACTGTTTGCGCGTGTTGCCAAAGCAAATAGCATTTCCCGCGCGGCGATGGATCTCGGCACCAATCAATCGACGGTCAGTCGCCGAATCGGTTTGTTGGAAGCCGAACTGGGCGTCCGGCTGTTCCGACGCAGCGGGCGTGGCGTCCTCTTGACCGAGCGCGGCGAGCAACTGTTGGGTTATACGAACGCGCTCGAGCGCACCCTCGACGAAGCGCGCCGCGCGATGGGCGGCGGTGCGGCGCGCGGACCGGCGAAACTTTGCATCGCGGCGCAACCGACCATTGCCAGAATCATGTTCGGCAGCCTCGGCCATTCGCTGAAGGCGCGCTATCCGAATACGCAGGTGCGGTTTATCGAAGCGCTGGCGAGCCATATCCTCGGCTCGCTGAGCGATGGAGCCATCGACCTGGCCGTCATGTATGTGCCGGAACATCGCGGATCGACTCACTTCGACCTCTTGCTGACCGAGGGGGTGTGCCTGATTACATCGAAAGACTGTCCGTTGCCGCCCGGTCCGGTCGACGTCAGCATGCTCGGGGAACTGCCGCTCATTTTACCGAGCACTCACCATGGGCTGCGGGTACTGGTTGAGGCACTGGCAGTCCGGCACGGCTTTACACCGAAGATCGCGCTGGAATGCGACGGGTCGATCTCGATCACCAAGCGGTTGGTGATCGAAAATTGCGGTTCGACCGTGCTGCCTTTCGCTGCCGTGGTCGAGGAAGTGGCCGCAGGACGGCTCAAGTGCCACGGGCTGCGCAATCCGTCCATTCGCCGCGAAGTGGCGATTGCATGGCCGCAAAACCGCACCGTGCCGGAGGGCATCTGGGAGGTCGCACGGATGATCCGGCAACGCGCCGCCGACCTGGTGCGCGGCGGTGCATGGCCGGATGCGACCATGCACATGGCAGCGAAAGACGTACCTATGGCACTCGACTAGTCTCTCGCGAGCTGGCCGTCGCGCAATCGCCAGAGGTCGAGCGGGTTGCGCTCCTGCAGCGTGGAGCCGGAAGCCGGTTCGACCTTTCCCCCATGCAGGCGGCAAGCGTGTAGTACTCGCCGCCTGCGCCCCGCATTGTCTGCTTCCCGATAATCAGCTCACCGAGAATTTGCATCATGCGGCTTACCCGTTCAGACGGTTGTTCGGCGTGATCTGCAGTGGGTCCGCAGACAGTTCGATCAAGGCCGCAACCCCAGCGCGCTGCGCGCGCGCGAACGCCGCGGGGAAGTCCTCGGCGCGTTGCACGCGCTCTGCATGAGCGCCGAACGAGCGCGCGAGTGCGATGAAGTCGGGGTTGACCAGCTGAGTGGCCGCGATACGTCCTGGATACTCGCGCTCCTGATGCATGCGGATCGTACCGAGCATGCCGTTGTTCACGACGATCACGATGAGCGGCGCGCCGAATTGCATGGCGGTTGCCAGTTCCTGCGGATACATCATGAAGCAGCCGTCGCCGGCGAAGCAGACCACCGTGCGTTGCGGGTCCCGGAGCTTCGCAGCAATCGCGGCTGGAAAGCCGTAGCCCATCGCACCGTTGGTCGGCGCGAGTTCGGTTGCTTGCGTGCGATAACGGTAGAAGCGATGCACCCATACCGTGTAGTTGCCCGCGCCGTTCGCGATGATTGCGTCGTCGGGCAATACGTCGTTCAGGTGAGCGACGACCTGTGCCAGGTCGACCCCCTTGAGTTCCGGGCTCGCGGGCTGCGGTGTGGAGTGCTCGACGTAGTCGGCCCGGGCCGCTTCGGTCCACTCGAGCCACGGTGGTGATGCGACGGGTTCGAGCTCGGCGAGCGCGTGGGCGAACGCGTGCATGCCGGCGTTGATCGGCAGACGGGCCTGATAGACGCGACCCAGTTCCTGCGGATCGGGATGCACGTGGATAAGCGTCTGACGCGTTACCGGGCTTTGCGTGACGGTGTAGCCGGACGAAGTGGTTTCGGCGAGCCGCGAGCCGATGACCAGCAGCAGATCCGCTTGACGGGCGCGCTCCGTCAGCTTCGGCGACGCGCCGAGGCCGAGCTGGCCGATATAGTGCGGGTCGCGGTTGTCGAATAAGTCCTGGCGGCGAAACGAGGCCGCGACGGGGAGCGCATTGGCGTTGGCGAAACGGTTGAGTGCGTCGCAGGCGGCAGTGTCCCAGCCTGTGCCGCCGACCACCACGAGTGGCCGGCTCGCGGCGGCGAGCAGCGAACGCAGTTCCGCCATCGCACCGGCATCTGGTGCAGCGTGCGAGATGCGCACGGGCGTTGCATCAGCCACCACGGCCGAGCCGAAGAGCACATCCTCTGGCAGACCGATCACGACCGGGCCGGGCCGTCCCGATAGCGCGACGCTGAACGCCCTGGCGACGATCTCGGGAATGCGTTCGATGTGATCGATTTCGGTGACCCATTTCGCAAGGCCACCGAACATCTGCCGGTAGTCAACCTCCTGGAAACCTCCCCGGCCACGAAAGCTGCTCTCGACCTGGCCGACGAACAGGATCATTGGCGTCGAGTCTTCGCGTGCTGTATGCACGCCATTGCTCGCGTGCGTCGCGCCGGGGCCTCGCGTGACGAAACAGATGCCGGGACGGCCGGTCAGCTTGCCATAGGCGTCGGCCATGTTCGACGCCGCGCCCTCATGCCTTGTGATGATGGTTCGTACGCCAGGCGCATCATGCAGCGCATCGAGTGCGGCAAGATAGCTCTCCCCAGGCACACAGTAGACGGTATCGACCGAGTTGCGCACAAGCGCGTCGACCAGGATTTGGCCGCCGTTGCGCGGCTGTACTTCTTCAGACATGGGTTTCAAAGTTCCTAGTCGCAGGTTGCGGGAAGGAAAAGGGCGACGATAGACACGGGGCACCGATGACACAACTGCACTGATGCCGGTGGCGATCCCAATTCCTAAGCCCGAAGTTTGAACCTGACAGCACTTCAGCTCATGGCAGGTGGTGCATACCAGCTATGAGAGATATGCCACGTCATACGGGCTCGAGTGCGTGCGATTAATGAGGTGTCTGTGATTGCAGAATGGTTGCCTACGAGAGGCATTGATTTCACCGTCGGAAACCCGCAGCTCACTGGCGGGCAGGCGAGAAAGCGTATGCTGTTCAAGCAGACCTATTCCTGTTGCCCGGTGCTGCCTATCCTTTGATTGGTTAATCATTGAGCGTGCAAGAATACGTGTCCGCGAACCACGGGGGCCGTCGCACCGATCGTTGTTCTACCGTCGATGACGAACGGAGTTCCGTTTTGGCGCAGGTCAAGCGCTAGCGGTGGCATGCGCCTGCACGTTCGTCGAGCAATGGAAAGTACTGCAGGCATGCGCCGCAGCGAATGCGATTGCGCATCGGGTTGACGTGACGCTTGAGCGTAGTACAGCCTTTGAACTTGCTCCGTGTCCAGAACTTTGTGACGTTCGATCCAGGCATAATCCTTCGTTTGCCGGCTACCGTCGCCGGCCATCCTTTATATCCCTGTGTCGACGTATTCCACGGATGCTTGGTTTCTCGATAGGGATGTGAGTAATTGCAAGCAGGGTTTGACGGTTACTGTCCTTTCCAGTCCTGTACTTCTGCTGATTTCGGTTAGGTTCTGCCTAACCGAACATTCCAAAGACCCAACGAGTGAAAAAGTAGAGGGGTCGTTGAAAAAAGTCGGGTTGCTATGCTTGGGTATCGCCGCAATGGGTCGCAATGGCTCTGTCGTTATGATCGCAGGCGGTCTGTGGGCGTCAGGCAGTTACGAACTTCACGAAGATCAATTCTGGATCGCCTTTATCTAGATTTTCAATTTAGCCGCTTGCTGCGAACCCGCACCGCAACAGTAACGCACGCATCGGTGCATTCGACGAGTTTGTCGATGTAAACTGTTTCGTTACCTGGCACTTCGGCCGCTCCTCGCGCAGGATCGCGGTAGCGACTCCCGTGCGTCGGACCGTTTCTCGGACCACGAGCAACGGGACAAAACTTTGCTCGAAGAAAGTTTGATTCAAGACTCCATATCGAAGGATTGAGGTCTCATCATCTGATTCAGTCGCAACCTAGCATCGCGCATAGGCAATAGCACTTTCGAGAAACGCCCTTCGCTGTGAGTCACGCTGAGCAACCGCATCCCACTCTATTAATGATCTAATGTCGGCTTTTAAGCCCAACGAGCGTTTCGGTCTCGTCTTCCTGCTCGGAACCTCTTACAGCCATTCCTTGCTGTCAGCCAGATCGAGGAGTGCGCCCATGTGCTGTAGTGCGAAATCGGATAGGAACACGACGCGGGAGTTCCGCTCATGCCTGGTCGTTGATAAGCGCCCCGCTGGAATGTCCATTTGCCAAAAGCATTTGCGCCATCTTCGCTGTAGCCGCGGAAATCTGCCCTTGAATGACCGAGGCCTCGGCTTGCAATGGGCCTATCGCCGGATTCGGCATGCCCCCGTGGCCGGGCCGCGCCGAAGCAGCTGAGATTTGAGCTTGGATCGCTGCCAACATTTCCTGCAGATGCTCGATCAGTTGCTTCAGCAGTTGAGGTGAGGCCGACGCTGAGCCGGAGTTGCTGGAGGAGGAGTTGGTCGATTTGGCGCCCGGCACGTCAGACGTACTACCAGTAACGGGCTGCGTGCCTGACGACGCGCTGGATGTGTCGCGACTGGCATCAGTTGTCGTGGAGGCGCCTTGCTCGCGGTTTGACGCCGCGTTGGCCGAGGAAGGTGTATTCGTCGTCGGGTGGGGAATATGTCCCTTGGCGGTTACGTGTTCAATCATTGTCGCCGTCTGCTTGAAAAGGATACGTGGTTATCGGCAGATTGCTGCACTTTCTTTAGCGCCGTACCGCAAAGAGGCGAGGAACTCCGATGTGGCGACCAGCCATCAATGATGCATGTGCCCTGCATGCGTCCGAATCCTGACAATTGGTCATCCGGCATGCGGGACAAGGCGGCGTTGTGGACAGAACTTTAATGTGGTCGCTCTGCTCAGTTAGCAACGACGTAGCGCGCAGCAGCTCACTCCACATCGGCAACGCGTCTATAACCTGTTGTTTGGCGACGGCAGGGATTTCAAAAATCAACATAGCTGCGAAAAGTGCGCCGGACCATGATCTCCCAGTTGATGCGTTTGCTTTTCGCACGACCTTAGCTATCAACCGGAAAGAGAGGCGACAAGGCAAGATTAGACGGTGCCCCTAGCTGGTATGCACACAGGCAGGGGGTCATCGAGTGATCGAACAATGAGTAGTTGGCGAGCTCCCCCGGAAAGCGGCGCCGGAATAGTTCGCGGGAGCGTGGACTTGCCCCTACATGACCGGACATGCGGTCACGCTTAGGTTGGTGAATTTGCTCGGTGCCGGAACTCGCGTGGTGAGCAGTATTTCAGAGCGCTGTGCGGATGCGATTCGTTGTAGTGGTCGAACGCGATGGCCAGGTTCTGCAACGCCGTTCTCGCGTCCGGCTTGGGCATCCACGAGACGTAGTCTCTCTTCATCGTTTTGACGAAGCTCTCGGCCATCCCGTTGCTCTGCGGACTTCGGACCGGCGTCGCGATGAGTTTCAGGCCCACTTTTTTCGAGAACGTTAGCGTGTCCTCGGCAATGTAGCAGGAACCGTTGTCGCTGAGCCATTCGATTTCGCTGTCGGCCTTCAGCGCTCCATCGAAACGGTTTTCTACAGCCTGAAGCATGACATCACGCACCATGTCTCCGGTGTAACCTCCAGTGGTCGCAGCCCAGCTCATGGCCTCGCGGTCGCAGCAGTCCAGTGCACAGATGGCACGCAGCGGTGAGCCGTCATCACAACGGAATTCGAAGCCGTCCGAGCACCAGCGCGCATTGCTCCGGTCCACCGCGACCCTGCCGTCGTGCCGGCGCGTGGATTGGGGATGTCGAGGGCGGCGCTCGAGCAGTAGGCCGTGGCTATGCATGAGCCGATAAACCCGTTTTGCATTAACGCGAGGTTGCCCCTGTGCGTCCCGGTCTCGCCGTAGCAGGGCCCAGGCACGTCGGTAGCCGTAAGTAGGCAAATCAGCAACCAGCCCCTGAAGCTCGGCGACGAGCGGCATATCGTCACGAGCGGGCGTCTTGCGCTTGTCGACCCATTCAGCGTCGCGCTTTGATTTCACCGCGAGATTCGGGCGCGACACACCCAGGACGTCACAGACCGTCTTCATCGGTCGTCCCCCGGCAGCAATGGTGAGCGCGCAATCAATTTTTTTGCCCGGCCGTACTCCACTGCTTCGCGAAGGATTTCCACTTCCATCGTCTTCTTGCCCAGCAGTCGCTGGAGTTCACGAATCTGCTTCATCGCTTCGACCAGGTCGGATGCCCGCACCACCTGCTCGCCAGCACTAACTGCTGACAGACTTCCGTCCTGATAGAGCTTGCGCCAGGCGAACACCTGGTTTGCATTCACCTGATGACGACGGGCAACTCCGGAAACGGTTGCTCCGGGCTCGAAAGTCTCGCGCAGTATCGCGAGCTTCTCCTCGACAGAGCGCCACCAGCGGCGCTGTTCGGGCTGGGTCAAAACTTCAATGGGTTCCACGTTAGAGCTGGGCTTAAACATAGGCGTAAGACTACCTCAAAGTTTAAGCGTTACCTCGTGTCCGGTTTTCGCCGGGGCCGGCCCAGAGCGGGCGCACCTGCAGGAGAAAATCTCCGTCCGACAAGCGACCCGGAGTAGGTGTCAGTCGCGGGGCTCCCTCGATACCAAGCACGTCCCACACAAAGCATTAACTCGTCGATTTGATTGATTATGTGGTCAGCGATGGGAGTTAATACAGAGTCAAGGTGGGCACGCCCGTCGGCGTCGTTCGATGTCCACGTGCCAGATCAGCGAATACATCGCGGCTGCCCGTATACCGCCACTGTGTGAGCGGCTCAAAGAAAATTCTTTGGAGGCAGGCACTACACCACTCAGCGCATTTTTCTGCGGTGTTGTTGTGTATGCATTGCAGAGGCACAATCGATTGGCCGTGCAAGTATGATTCGGCTAACGCTCGCTCCAGGTTGATGCACTGGAAGCAGGGAAGAAGGTCGCGTCTTATGGGCGAAGGACAGCTCTGGCTCATACCGCCGGTCATCCGGTTTTCGAAGGGTTGATGAAGTCGTGGTTCACGCCAATGCTTCAAACTTTGAGCGCGCGGCCTCAGGTTGATCCAACGACATCGATCGCGACGACGCAGTAGCCGTGCGACTGTGAAACCGCCTTTTGCTCAGAGGCAAGCGCTAACCCGCCTGTTTCGTATCGGGCTTGCGTTCTGCCGATGTGCCGGAAGGGGCATATCGCAAGCGCGTTGCCCCGACTGTTAAGCGACTTCCGACGAAAAAACGGAACCGGAAACGGCAACGCTCTAAATGCGCGGGCGTGAAACATCCCTTGGACTAGGCCCACCCTCGTGACTGGATCCAACCGCGGCTAACGTGCATTTTCATATACGAGTCTGCTCTCGAATTTCCGGCATTTTTTCGAGTGCGCACGGCTCACAAACAAAAAACGGACGCAAGGTAAACGCGGCAGATCCTTTCCTATCAGGGCCATGCGCGCTGCAGGCGCATGCATTTTGCATCGGGGTAGCTCTAGGTGTTTACACGGGCTATATATAATTTTATGTACATATAATATTGTGCCAACGTTAGGTGTCTTGGGCGGCGGACGCGGGACTAGCCGTCCGCTCCGACTATCACTACTGCCCGTGCAGATTTCGTCGCCCTCTGTGCGACCCCCGCATCAAAAGCAAAGCTCGGCTTGCCGCGGTGTTTTAGCGGTTATAGCCGCTATGGCCGATATTGCAAGGAGAACAGCATGAGAACTCGGCAAGTCAATACTTGCGCCCCGTTCGATGATAGTCGAATTGGGACAACCCAGTACCGCATCGTTGCCTTACGTGCGCGGATCACGCCGTTCGATGGCATCGGCACTCCGGTGACCGTCTTGATCGAGCCCGTCATTGCCAAAGATCGGTACCTTTCGAGATTTTCATTTGGCCATATTTTTTCAATCATATTGTTCGGACTGCTTATATCTGATCTTATGAATTCATTACTCGCATTGTCTTTCGACAAAAAGAAGATTGTTTTTGCGGAGACCGGCCAATTTATAAAATTCGCACTACGAATCATATTATCGACGATCACGCCACAGTTGGTTCCGGTACAGGCCTGCACTGGAATCGGACCCGCCCGCGATTGAGCAGCCCACAGTTTTTCGCCGACTTATTTTATTGTTACCGGATCTGCCTCTATTTAGAGCCTATTTTACAGAGTATCTACTACTAGCGTTTGGAGGTCTTGTGAAAATAACGAAGACGACTTTTGTTGTCGGTTCTCTTATGGGACTGGCGAGTTCCACCGCCTTTAGCCAGAGCAGCATTACCATGTACGGCGAAATTGACGAAGGTATCCACTACCAGTCAAACATCGGCGGAGGGAAAGCGTTTTACATGGATTCTTTGGACGGTATTGACGGGAGTCGGTGGGGACTTACCGGCAAGGAAGATCTGGGAGGCGGACTGAGGGCAATTTTCACGCTCGAATCCGGCATCAACATCAATAACGGCCAATTGGCTCAAGGTGGCACTGAATTCGGCAGACAGGCATTCGTCGGACTCAGCAGCGACACCTTCGGTTCCCTTACCGCGGGCCGTCAGTATGACATGGTTTGGTATTATCCTGAATTTCTCGCGGGAAACGCTGCTGTGGGAGACTTGCCCGGCGGACACCCTGGTGACATCGACAATGTAAGCAATAGCATCCGGTTCAACAATTCGGTGCGTTATATGAGCCCCGACTTTCACGGATTTTCTTTCGGGGTTGAATACAGTCTTGGTGGCGTGCCTGGAAATTTCACTTCCACTTCCGGGTATTCTATTGGGGCAGGCTATACCAACGGGGGACTGCAAACCGGCGTTGCGTTCGACTACTTCAAACATCCAACATCAACGCCTGGAACAGGATGGTTCACCGCCTACGCAAGTGGATTCAACCTGCTAGCCAACTCGCTAAACTCCGCTTACCAGGTAGCGCAGGCTTACCAGGATGCCGTGGTCGCCGCGACATACACTTTTGGGAATGCGGTAGTCAGTGGTTCCTACTCGAACGTTCAGTACGCTGACCTTGGTCAAACTTTCCAGAACGGCACGGCCGTCTTCAACAACTGGGATATAGGCTTTAGCTATCACTTCACCCCCGCCCTGTCGGCGGGCGTATTTTATGACTATATGGCTGCAAGGAGCGTGACTACGGCAGCAGGCAACTCCGTCGGCGACCAGCACTACAACCAGACGGCGTTTACGATTGACTACGTTCTGTCGAAGCGGACCGATGTCTACTTTTCGGGAGGCTGGCAACGAGCATCGGGTACGTCGTCCATCGGACAAGTGGCCGTTGCGGACATCGGCGGTTCCGGCGACTCTTCCAACAACCATCAAATGGTCTACCGGTTGGCGATCCGGCATAAATTCTGAATGCACGGCTTGGCTGATGCCGCAGAAAGTAACATGCTGGCAGCTCCGCTGTTGAGCAAAAGCTCCTCATCGGCACTCAGTACGCGGGCGTTAATTCGCCCGCGTGTGGCATTAATTCCCGGCTCAGTGTAAGCAGCGAGCCCAAAAGCTGACGGCCTTGAGACGGCCCCTGTTAAGGTAAAGAGCAATTACGCGAGCCCAGCTTCTTTTACCGGTTCTTCTCGAGTCGTTTCGATGGTGTCTCGAGCATACGGACATCGAACGTATATCACGTATCGCCATGCGTCTTTAAAGGGCGCTAGTGCCAAGGAAGGATGCTGGTATACACCAGAGCAAAACAGACCTTGGTCGCCGAACGCCCTGAACTAGCGGGAACCTGATTCCGACAAACCGCCTTCGTTACCTCCAAAGCTGCTGGTCTCGCCATTCACGGCGGCGACACGGGTTTCAGCAGCCTGGATGTCTGCTGGATAGTCACGATCTTTGCCCCTAAGGCTCTTGTCGTAGCCCGCTTTCTCAATCTGGACTAGTTGGGAACGCACGTCGTCTCTAGTCAATGGTTGGTTCTGTTGGGCGAAAGAAACGACTGGTGTGTAAAGAAGAATCGCAATGATGATTGGTCTACTCAATGATTTCATGATCAATTCCTACAAGAATTTTTTTGAAAGGTGCCTGGCTTGATGATCAGATAAAGCCATACATGGAAGCGTAGATATGGAATCTCTTGGTCCGCCGTCCACGTGCGATCAGCCTTGCTTCATGGTCAAAAAAAGATTCGGCAAAGTTGCCGGTCAAAAAATCCGTACAAAAAATACGGTATCCTAAACATCAAATAATATTTAACAGGGTCATTTAGAATCCTTATGGATAAGAAGCCCTAGTCGAGCGTGACGAACGGCGGACACGGATCAAGGAGACTGACGCCGCGGTGTCACCAGAGCCTCACTTAACTGATAGTCTAGCGACAGCCACGCGATATGGATTTGGCTAAATTGACAATTTATATCCAAAAACGGTCAGGGCTGATCGGCTGCGTCGAGGCGTTCACGAGGCTATGGGGGGCGATCGGAGCGGGGCGCCATTCGAGCGCGACACAGTACAGCGTTGAGATGAGAGGTCTTGGTTAGCCTCAGGCAAGATGCTCGAGCACGGTAATTCGCCTCAGCCGCGAAGTATCAGCGATCATGAACTTTATCAGTAACCACAGTCAATTAAGTTGACTGTTTTCACAGATAAATTGTCAATTTATCCAAACTCAGATCGGGGGATTTTCACTAGAGTATCTGTCAAAGATTCAAATCTTCGAGCAATAAAATAATTTCGGTATCCGAACAAATTGTGACAAAAAAGTCCGAATTCTGGACGGGTGCCGAGGCACCCTCCGTCTTCTTTCGTCAACACACTGTTATTTGGGTCAAAGTTAAATGCGTCCCGCTAAATCGCCAAGCTACGTGGCACCTGTAACCCGTATGCTTTCTTCAGGCGGAAAATTTATCGCGTCCATGCTTATCGTGGAAGAAGCGGAGCTTATCGCGTACGACATTGCAGGGCACAAAATTCCCTACGTATTGCTTTTCACGCTGTATGGCTATCTCTGACAGCGAAAAGCGGCTTTGACCGGGAAGGCCGATCGTATGCTCCAGCCAGCCTTCCGCAGGCAGACCACGACGGCTCGCTTTGACTAAACGCAGTTCATGCGGATCCCGGCGTCCGTATTGGATGCGACACGGTAATCAGCGGGCTTGACGATTTTACTGACTAACGCTCTCCGCCTCGCCGGGCTTAGTTCGGTGGGCCGCTCAATGCTGCCAGACACCACTCACCAACCGCTGGCGATGCGGTGATAGGACGGGGCTGTTTTGCGCGGACGCGTTGTCTTACGTGTCTCCAGGCACACGTTGATTCCCGCCGTACTGTATTTGCGCCCGCGTGGTCCCCGAAAAGTCCTTTTGCGCCGCTGTTCGTCGATGCGGACGTTCGTCGGACGACGGGTCGAAAATTGGACTTGCGCCATTAATTGTACGTACGTATAATTAAGTTGGGATGCAAACCAACGGCGGATGCGGAGGACTTGAGCGTCATTCGTCGGCTAACTGCAGTTGCGTTGAAGCTATGGAGGAGTGGTCGATGGAAAATGAGCTCGAAACGATGCGGGGACAAATCCTTGGTCTTGTCGGTGCCCTTAATGCGATTGCTGCGGTGCTGCCCGACCAAACGTCGGCGGATGCAGCTGAAGTTCTGGACGACATGATTGCGGCGACCAAGGACAGTGGTCTCGAGTCGGCGGTGACGGAGGCGATGCACTCTGCGATGCAGCAGATTGGCGGCGCATTGCGTGTGTCTCTTCACCGTTGAGTAAAGTCGTGGTTTGAATCAATCGCTGCGGCAGACTCAGGCAAGATTGCCGGCCAGTAAGGCGGACGCGAGGCATCGGTAAGCGCGCGATCCGCGGTGGCATTTCCGGTCTGCGCGGGACAATTCGAGTGCAGGGCGTCGTGATTGAGTCTCGAGCCGCCGGACTGCGGCTGTCGAACAGAATGGTTCGCGGCGTAAATTAATTGTATGGCCAAATAGTGCGGGCCGCATGGCTGATTCGGCTCAAGCATTCAGCGGAGAGTAAGCAAGATGACTAGAAAACTTCGGGTTGGCGTGGTTGGCGGCGGTATCGGAGGCGTTGCCCTCACAAGCGCGCTCGCGCAGCACGGGATCGAGGTGCATGCCTTTGAGCGCGCTAACGCGTTCGGTGAAATCGGCGCTGGAATTCAGGTCACTCCAAATGCCGTCAAGGTGCTTGAAGCGTTGGGTCTGGGAGAGGCGCTGCGAAAAGTCGCGTTTGTGCCTCAGGCCATCGTTGGCCGCAACTGGGATACGGCAAAGGAGATTTTCCGCATTCCGCTGGCCGACGAGTGTCCCCGTCTGTACAACGCCCCGTTTTTCCATGTCCACCGTGCTGATCTTCACCAGTTGCTGGTCGACTCGCTGCCAGCTGGCGTTGCGTCGCTTTCGTCGGCGTGTGTTGATATCAGGCAAACGGAAGATAGCGCCGTAGCTATCTTCGCAGACGGATCGGAGTTCGAGGCGGATCTGATCGTGGGCGCGGACGGCGTGCGATCGACCGTACGCAACAAACTGTTCGGCGACGACGCGCCGAAGTTCACTGGCAACATGTGCTTCCGGGCGGTCGTTCCGGTGGATGGGTCTTTCGATTTTGTGAGTCCCGACTCGTCGTTCTGGCTGGGCCCGAAGTCACACATCGTGACCTACTACGTTCGTCGCGGGCAGGCAGTCAATATCGTTGCAGTCAACGAGACCGCCGAGTGGGTCGAAGAGTCGTGGAACGCACCTAGCACTCGCGAAGAGTTGCTTGCCGCGTTCGCTGGATGGCACCCGAACATCACACAGTTGTTTGAACGCGTTGACTCTGTATTCAAGTGGGGCTTGTTCGACCGCGATCCGATGACGACGTGGTCGAAAGGGCGGGTCACTTTGCTGGGCGATGCCTCCCACCCAATGCTGCCGTTCCTTTCTCAAGGCGCGGCGATGGCAATCGAGGATGGCTATGTGCTGGCGCGCTCGCTCGCTGGGCACGGCACCGACGTCGCAGCGGCCTTGCGCGACTACGAAGCAGAGCGCATTCCACGTACCAGCCGGGTACAGCTGGAGTCTCGTGAACGCGGACGGACCTATCACCTCCCGACACTTTTCGCCCAGCGCAAACGCGACCTCATTTATCAGTTTAAGTCGTGGATCAATCCGCATGCTTCCGGCATTCAGGCTGACTGGGTATACGCCTACAACGCGGCGGACTTCCAGCCGCGTGTAGCAGCGGTGGTTTAACGCGAAGCTAATCTAGAGTTTGAGGCAAATACACATGAGCAAGATTTATCGCATCGGCCAGATTGTGCCGAGTTCAAACACCACTATGGAAACAGAGATTCCCGCGATGCTAAGACTGCGGGAAGCGATTCGGCCGGAACGTTTCACATTCCATTCGAGCCGGATGCGCATGAAGAAGGTCGTCAAGGAAGAACTGGCGGCCATGGACGCCGAGTCCGACCGCTGTGCGGTGGAGTTGTCCGACGCCCGTGTTGATGTGCTCGGCTACGCATGCCTC
>Ga0302308_10002734_pt1 | contig 14211 bp, 5 predicted proteins | sample III_Palsa_E3_3_FD_200531 | JGI IMG/M metagenome (GOLD analysis project Ga0302308, IMG submission 200531) | Peat permafrost microbial communities from Stordalen Mire near Abisko, Sweden - III_Palsa_E3_3 | ecosystem: Environmental > Terrestrial > Soil > Palsa > Peat permafrost | place: Sweden... | reverse complement strand
ATCAACGGCCTGCTTGGACAGACCAACCGCCGCGTAGCCGCTGCCCAGGGCCTTCAGGACATCCGGGTTGTCAGGAAACGCCTTCGCTGCCGCATTCAGGATCGCGAGAGCGCGTTTGTAGTTGCCTTGCGTGATGTTGTCATTGGCACGGCGAACAGCCCAGTTGGCCCAGATGGTCTGTACCGTCATGCGCTGCTGGTCGGTCAGGTCGCCGCGACCGCCAAGCATTAAGAGCTGGCGCAGCAGCACAGGATCATTGTGGGCGTTGAAGAGCAGCCAGGCTTCCTGGATGTCGATGTCAGAGGGCGGCGCGAGGTGCTGCACGATGTAGCGCTGCTGCACGCGGCTGTAGAACGTCATGGCGGCCGCGTATTGCTTCAGCCCTGCATAAATTGAGCCTACCGTCTGTAGGTAGGCTGGGTCCTGTTCCAGTTTTCCCCGCGTATTTGGCGGGATTTGCTGGATTTCCGCCAACGCTTCCTGATCGTGGCCCGTACTGTGCAGCGCGGTGATCAGGCCGTTCCACGCATCGACGTTGCCCGGGTCGGCGCGCACGATGGCGGTGAAGATCGGATAGGCGTGAGCGGTGTCTCCGTGCTGAAGATAGATGCCGGCAAGCTGCGTTTCCGCTGAAACAGGGACCGGCTGCCCGGTCGCCTGCTGGTTCTGGATGAATGTCTCCAGCGTCTGCTGGGCGAGGTCGTAATGCCCCTGCGACGAATAGATCGCAGCCACGACAGTCTGGAAGCCCTGCGTCTGCATCGCCTGCTCGTAGCTTGCGGGCGGCATGCTCTGCAGCACTTGATACGCCTCTACGTCGTGTCCCATCTGGTGGTCGAGGTTGATCAGGCCTTCGTACGCGTTCACATTGGTGGAGTCGCCTTCGAGCACCTGGCGATAGAGGCCGGCGGCCTGGTCAGGACGGTTCGCCGCAGCGAGCAAGGAGGCGTACTGCAACTGCATGTCGGCGCGCATGCCACGCGAGTCCGCGGGGAACGGCATATCGAGCGCGCTGCGAAGTACACGCTGCGCGTCGGCATCGCGGCCCAGCGCCTGATAGGTAGAGGCCAGCGTGCGAAGGTACTCGGGGTCGTGAATGAGCTGGCGTTTGATCGAGGCCGGGATGCGGGTGTCGGTGGTCAGAGCGCCGTTATAGTCCGCTGCGCCGTACTGCGCCATGAAGAGTCCACGCCACGCGGACTTGTCGTTGGGCGCGAGACGAACGTACTCCGAAAAGACTGACACAGCCTGGGCAGGCTGCTGCGCCTTCATCAGCGTTCCGCCAAGACCGAGCAGCGGACTTGGATCGCGGGGACGCATCTGCGATGCATTCGTAAACTGCGCCTGCGCTGTGGCCAGGTCGTTCTCGTTCAGCGCAGTTGTTGCGAGCTGCATGGTGTAGAAGAAGCGCGAGTCCTTCAATGCCTTATCGACGCCGGCATCATGCGATCCGTTCTCTTCCGCCTGCTGCAGATAGGTAATCGCGCCACCAAAGTTCGACTGCCCCATGCGCACGTAACCAAGCCCGGCCAGTGCCTGCGGATTGCGCGGGTCTTTGGCCAGCATTGCCTGGAAGCGCGATTCGGCGTCCGGATACCGCTTCGCGTTCAGCGCGTTGTAGGCGGCCTGCGATTCGGCGTTGCGTTGACGAAGCTCCGCCTGCTCGGCGAGTTGTTCGGGAGTGGGTGGCGGTGCAGCCGGTGCGCCAAGGCGTGTGCCGTTGCGGCGGGCGTTGGCTTCGGTCTGCTCCAGCGCGGCAGAAAGCTGCTGGTCTTTGTGCTTGTTGAGGTAAGCGCGGATGTCTCCGGCGGTGGCCGGGTTCTGCGCATCCCACACCAGCGACTGGCGCAACGCTTCCTGCGCGTCCGGGTCGTTGGGATGCTTCTGCAACAGCTTGCGGCCCTCTTCGCGGGTACGCGGGTTGTAGGTCAGGATCTTGCCCAGTGTGATCTGATAGCGCGAGTCTGTCGGGAACTTGTCGATCAGCGCGCGGAGACCGGCGATGGCATGCGGACGGCCGTCTTCCGTTGCTGCTTCCGTCTGGTAGTACGAAAGCGCCGCATCGCCCGGCGGCGGGTTGGTGCCGTAGACCTGGCGCAACAGTGTCATCGCCCGCGCACACTGTCCGGACTGGGCGAGCTGACCGGCCTCCTGCAATTGCACGGAGGTGTCCTTGGCGGTGCCCATGTCCTGGATGCGTTCGATGTTCGGATCGTTGGGGTTGATTGCGCGGAGCTTGTTCAGGTAGTCGTTGGACTCCTGAGCTTTGCCTTCGAGCTTGGCGGCACGCGCCATTCCGGCCAGGGCGTCGGTGTTTTTGGGGTCGGTGAGCAGCACCTGCTGCCACACCTGCCGGGCCATATCCATACGGCCGCGGACTTCCAAAGCGTGTGCTTTACCAAGGAGTTGCGTGGTGTCGCTGGACGGCACGGCGGTCGCCTGCGCTGCGGCCGCCTGAGCCGCCATCCCGAGGGGGACGCAGGCCGCCAGCAGCGCGCTGAGCAACAGCCGCTTGACCCAAACTCGATTCAGCGAACCACGATTCATCCCAGCTCTTTGCGTCAGGTTAGGCGATTGAAAATTCAACCGGTTGTAGGCAAAAAAGGCCGCCCGAAAGTCGTTTCTTGAAGAGTACCGTTTTTTGCCCGTTTGTTGTTGGTTTTTTTGAGGCTTTCACCGCAAAATGTCATGCCTGAGTAGTAACTAGGTGTCCTGCCCGCCTCAGCTTTTCCACATCCGAGGGGCGAATTTCCACCGGCGTATCTCACTTCCACTTCACCTTCAGTTTGCCATGGTCGTCGAAGCGGTACCGTCCCTCTTCCCAGCCGGTATCGAAAAGCGCCAGATTCTGGTCGTAGTACAGGCCGGAGGCGCCATACAGTCCGTCTTTTTTGGTCGCTCCGAGGCGGTCTTGCTGCCGTTTTTCCGCGGTTTTCACCCCCCTGGCGTGGAGATACGGGATCACGGCGGCAGAGAAGCCGGCAGGACCGTCCGCATCCACTACGGCTCCGGTGGCGTCGACGGACCTCGGCGGAACCTCGTTTGTTTGCAGATACTTCGCCATGCCCGTCATGGCGTGCAGCGACTCACGCACGCCCGGCGTATTGGGGTCGGCGATCCCCATCCACAGGTAGACGCGGATGGCGTCGTAGCTTCCCACGGGGGTTGGCACCGGTTTGCCGTTGCCGACGGTCGAAGGCGGCTGCATGGGCGCTGCGCCGGTCAGGCCGACCGAGATCCAGTCCATGACGAAGCCGCCCTGCGAGGCGATCAGTTTCGGCAGGCTGGCGGCCACGGAGCTCCAGACCGGGTCCTGCTGCGCGAAGTAGGCGAGCAGCGATGGCGGCATGTAGCTGGGGTTCAGATAGTAGGTCGTCGGGTCAGGGTGGAAGCCGGTCTCCCCGGGCAGTAGCGTCGTGCCGATGCTTGGCACCTCCACGATCTCCTGGTGGGCGACGCGGTCGGCCATAACGCTGCCGAGCTTGGCGTAGCGGTCGACGTGCCACAAGCGACCGGCCTCGGAGAGCGAGTAGGCCATCCACAAATCGGCGTCCGCGGCGGAGTTCGGGTCGAGGACATGCCAGCCGCCGTCCTGGGCTTTGCCCCAGCTCCACGCCGGAAGCCGTGCGGTCAGGTCGCCCTGTGCCAGGTTCGCTTCGGTCCAGTCGAGCAGCTTATCGAAGTGCGGGCGGTCGTTTGCCACCAGCGCAAAGAACATTGCGTAGGCTTCGCCTTCGGTGGTGGTGACGTCGCCGTTTTTGTGGTCGATGACGCGGCCCTGGCTGTCGAGGAACTTCGTGGTGTATGCGCTCCACAGGTCCCATGGCTGCTCGGCGCGACAGCCGGAGTTCATCCACGCGCATGTGAGCAGCAACGCCGCTGCGCTGCGACGTCGCCATGCGCTGCGTGGCGATGCCACTGGAACGATTGCCTGCAACTGCTTCCGAATTCGATCCCGCATCGTTGTGCTTCTCTGCAAGTCCTGCGAAGTTAGTCGTTGCCCTGGAGCCGGCGACGTGCATGCCGGCGAAGAAGTGCGCGCAGAAGCGCAGCCATCAGGAAGCAGATCAGCGCAGCCCCAATGACTACCAGCCACGGGAACTCCGCGAAGATCAGGCTGAGGCGAATGAACCAGCCCAGCGAGCCCACGTGGTAAACGTCAGTGCCCAGACGGTAGCTGACGAATTTATTCCCCACCAGCACCGAGACCGACTGCTGAATGTTCGACGACTGTGCGTCCTTCAGAAAGACTTTCAGCCAGTTCTGCGTGACCGACGTATCGCGCAACATGATGAGCACGACTGAGCGGTTGGCCTTATAGGGCGACTCGATGCCTTCGATCAACGAGTCAGGAAGACCACCCGCCGTCTCAAGCTTGCCGCTTTCGATGCGATCGGAGCTGCGGATCTTCCACCACATACGTGCGAGAGGATTGAAGAAGCCTTCGGTGTCCTGGATATGCAAACCACTTGACTCGATGCGAACCGGGAGATGACCGTTGAGGTCATTGATCGCCGGGAGATCGTTCACCGTTCCCATCACCAGCAGGTCTTTGTCGCTGTTGTGCATGCCGGCGGAGTTGGTCACCGTGACGTTCGTCACCGGATAGCCGGTCTGCGCGCCGAAGTGGCCCATCATCGTCAGATACAGTTCGAGCTCATCGGTAGTCGGCTGGTCCGGCAGCACGACGGCGGTGTCGGACAGGTCAGCGAGACGCGTAAACGGATAGCCGGCGTTCGAGAAGATCTCGAGGTTCGGCATCTGCTTCCAGTGCGGGATGTTGCGCAGGTCGAGAAACGAGCTCTTCACGATGGCGCCCTGCAGGTTCATGGGCGCGGTGTCCTGGCACTTCCCTTTCTTCGCGATCTGGAAGACGAACTTCAGGCTCATCGAGTTCGAGAACGGACGCATGTCCACCCATGGAACCGGGATGACTGTATTTAGATTTTGCGAGGCCTTATCGACGTGCGGCATGGGCGTTGAACTGACGTACGCTCCGTTCATGTAGACCTGCAGCGTGCTCTCGTTGGCCAGCGGAATGCCGTTGTAGCGGTAGTCCATGTGGAAGGCGACGTTCTGAATACCTTCCCAGTACAGGTCTGGAGGGATGCGCGAGTAGATGACGACGGGGACACTGCCATCACCCTGCAGGTCGCCCTGCTGCGAAATCTCTCCGAGTGTCGTGATACGGTCTGTGGTCAGCCAGCGAGGAGCATCGTCCGGCTTGCGCGCTTTGGGCACCTGCGCGAGTTGAACTGTCTGGGAGGCTCCAGCGAGCGCGTTGAACTGCAACGCGAGCACCTTGGCCGCAGTCAGAAGTTCGTCGCCATTGGCGCCGGTCAAGACCAGGATTTTTGAATAGGGGTCAGATGGGTTCGTCACCATCGCGACCGTTGGCCCTGTCACGCTGGATAAACCGAGCGCGGGTGGCAGATTCGAGGTGTCTTCGCTGATCAGGATGGCGTTGCCTGCAGGAACTGTTCCGATGCTTGTAGGAAAGCGAACGGCCTTGTAGTCCGTGAGGATGCCGAACCACGAAGCAATGACGCCCGCAGCCTGCATAGCTTTTGGCGAGGGCTGTGCCGCGAAGACGATAGGAATCTTCGGATGAAGGTTGACGGCTTCGTCATAGAACGGCAGCGGCAGCAGCTTCAGGTCGTTTTGCAGCGGAAGCAAAGAGCCAGCGAGTTCGATCGAAGAGTTGGCGTCGACGTGCGACCACAGCGTGGAGTGTGAAGGGTCTTCGCACTGCATCGTGTAGTGTCCGATGAACTCGAACGTCAGCTCGTTGGTATGCACCAGCAACTCAGCCGGCATGGAAAGCGTGACCACCAACAGGGCGCTGTTTTCGATATGCGCCATGGAGCCGGCGGCGTTCTGCTGCAGCTTTGCCGTGGAGTTCAGATCGTTCTCTTCGGTGCCGATGATGCTGGGCTGCTGCGTCACGGGAAGCGTGGCGAACAACGTTCCATTGAGGCTGACCTTCAGATGGCTCAACGCCGGAATCAGGCCGGGCGAAAAGTGGTAGTACAGCTTCATCGTCGCCGTCTTGACGTTCTGTGTCTGCGGCACGGAGAAGTACACCGAGTGATAGGCATCCACGCCACGCAGCACGATCGTGTCGGCGACACCCACGTCGGATAGCGAGAAGATGTTGTCGAACTGCCCCGGAGGAACAGGGCGCGCCTGCTGTCCGCCATCGAGACCCTCAGGGGCCTGAGACGGTGCGCCTGTATCGAGGGGCGAAGGCGATGCGGCCACGAGACCCGATGCAGCGCTGACTTGGGCGTGGGCCTGCGAGGCGAACATCAGCCCAGCCAGCAAGGCAACCAGGATTAATACGGGGACAACGCTGCTTGCGAGCTTCCCTTTTGGCGCCGATCCGCTGCGGCCGGTAAGGCCACCCAGGGCCTGACGCAGACCATGACCGGAGAGCTGCAGGATGCGCCACAGGCTGAGAAGTGGGCGATCGACTTCGCGGGACTCACCCCATCCGAGCCATGTGTCCGCGCGAGAGTACAGCACCATCGTAAGAGCCTCTTCTTCCTGAATCGTGAGCGGGTCAAAGTAGGCCCGCAGTGTGGCGCCGCGGACGTCAACGATCGTCGCAGGTAATGTTGCATCGCCGTCCAGCACCGGGAACACCAGCTTGATGGCTTCGCCGCCGGGAATTTCCATGGCGTTGTCGAGCTGCAGCATCACGCCGCCGCTGGAAAGGTCAGTCGTTACGCCCTGCAACACGGTGCCATCGCCAAGCAGCACGCTGGCCGGCACGGCCATCAGGACGCGAACTGTCTGGCGGCGCTGCTGGCTTTCCCATGCGACCGCGGTGGCGACGCCGAGGATGATCATGTTGAAGATGGTCCAGATCACGTTCATCACGATGGTTCCGGGATGCGTGCCGTCATACATGTTGGAAAGGAAGTTCAGCCCATAAGACAGACCTGCGCCCGGGAAGTGGATATAACGCGGGATGCCGCAGAGCATGCCGATGAAGTTCAACATGAGCAGGACGAGGAACGGCTGGGCGATGCGCGTATCGAAGAAGCTGCGTGATACCACGCCGCCTTTGGCGGTCACATTGAAGCTGCCGAACTTGGGGTTCACCAGCGCCAGCATGGTGGGGAGGAAGATATAGGGCGCGAGAACGGTCTCGTAAATTTCGTTCCAGAACGAGTGTCGATGCTGGCCCTGCACGCGTGAGTTCGTGATGTTCGACAGCACGAGATGCGGAAACGCATAGGCCAGAATCGCGGCCCAGTAACCCGGGACGTTGGTGTGCCCGAGGACGAGATAGATGAGCGGCGCGGTCAGGAAGATCAGACGCGGCAAGGCGTACAGGAAGTGCGTCATCGCGTTGAAGTAGCAAAGGCGCTGCGCGGGCGCCAGACCGGGCGCGAATAATGGATTATCCGTACGCATGATCTGGACCATGCCGCGTGCCCAGCGGATGCGCTGCTTCACATGTCCGCTCAGGCGTTCGGTTGCGAGACCGGCGGCCTGCGGGATGTTGATGTACGCCGTATTCCAGCCCTTGATCTGCATGCGCAGCGATGTGTGCGCGTCTTCCGTCACGGTCTCCGTGGCGATGCCGTCGACTTCATCCAGCGCGGAACGGCGCATGACGGCACAGGAGCCGCAGAAGAACGTCGCGTTCCAGAAATCATTGCCGTCCTGCACGACGCCGTAGAACAGCTCGCCTTCGTTCGGGATTACGCGGAACTGCCCAAGGTTTCTTTCAAACGGATCGGGCGAATAAAAATGGTGCGGCGTCTGCAGCATGCCCAGCTTGGCATCGCGGCCAAACCATCCCATGGTGAGTTGCAGGAAGCTGCGCGTCGGCACGTGGTCCGAGTCGAAGATGGCTACGAATGGGGCGTCAAGGCGCTTCAACGCGCGGTTGATGTTCCCCGCCTTCGCGTGAGCGTTGTCGTCACGCGTCATGTAGCCGATGCCGGCTTCTTCGGCAAAAGCGCGGAACTCTTCGCGCTTGCCATCGTCGAGAATGTAGACATTCAGCTTGTCGGCCGGCCAGTCAATATTCATGGCAGCCAGCGCGGTGTAGCGCACGACGTTCAGCGGCTCGTTGTAGGTGGGGATCAGAAGGTCGACTTCCGGCCACATCTCGGTGTCTTCGGGCAGCGGCACCGGAGTACGGCGCAACGGCCAGACGGTCTGCAGATATCCGAGGAAGAGGATGAAGAAAGCGTACGCTTCGGCGAACACAAGCAGCCAAATGAAGAATGCGTCCAGAGGTGTCCAGATCTGCTTATTGCCCGGGTCAGTGAAGAAGTTCACAACGGTGGAAATACGCCAGAAGCCGTAGCGGAAGGTCGAAAAGCAGCTCAGCAACATCAAGGTCAGCGTTACGAGATAGGACGACGAGCTGCGGTCCATCCAGATGGCGAGCAGAACCAGCAAGAGACCCATCACGGCCTGCTGCGGCCAGGTCAGCTCGAGCATTCCGCCAAGAATCAGACAGGCGAGTCCGCCCCAAAGAATGACAAATCGAATCAGCCGAAGAACGATGTTATCGCCGGATTCAAACTCTCTCCATAGTGGAGACCTGGTCATCGTTCACTCCATCGGGCGTTTTTCATACCCTCAGCTGCGGGCGCTGCCTGCCCACGCAGCCATTGCGCCAGATTGATATAGTCGCCTGCCGCGGGTGAATCGGGCGCGTAATCGATGACGGTCATTCCTTCAGCCAAGGCTTCGGAGACAACCGGCGAACGCCGGATCACAAACGGAAGAAGACGGTCACCCAACTGCTGACGCATGACTTCGCGTACGTCGAGGTGCAGCGGAAGTGAGGCGTCAAATTGATTCAATACGTAGTAGGGTTGCACGGACCGGCCCTCGGAATCCGTCAGTCCTGCAAAAAACTTTTCCACGGCACCAAGGCTGATTACCGAGTTCATGTCCGGAGCGACCGGGATCAGGATCGTAGCGCCGCCCATGGCCATGCTTCGAACCACCCACGACGAGACCGGAGAAACGTCCACGAGCTGGCGCTGCATGCCTCGGTTTTTTACTTGAAACTCGCTCGTAAGCCAGTCCTGCTGGCGCTCATCGGGCGAGTGCCCAGCCGTGTCATAGCTCACCAAAGAGATGGCTGCATCGGACGATCCAGTCGGCGGCGAAAAGCGGCGCACCACGCCCGGACGCAGTTCGCTGGCGCCGAAGTAGAACGGCAGGAGCCCATGCGAGGTCGTGTCCGTCAGCAATACTTTTTCGCCCATCGAAGACAGCGCGCGGCCCAGCGTGGCCACCATGCTGGTCTTGCCAACGCCACCGGCAAGCGAGAAAACACCCAGCATCGGCACCGGGACATCTTTTACGGGGGCGGCCATTGCCTCAGGCCGACGCGGCTGCTCCGGCTTGTCGAAGACGCCCTTCAGCGCATACCAGCGTGCTGCGACGCGCTCCCGCGAGTGCTGCAGCGTGTCTGTCAGCGACGGATGAAGGTCTGCCTGCACCGGCTCGCGGCGAGTCTCGACCGCGCGAGCAAGCTCCGCCGGACGCACCGGTTCGGCAATGCGAAGAGCTTCTACTTCGCGAGGAAGCTCGGGGCCACGACGGTAGCCCGTCGGTGGGGGTTCTATGTCACGATAGGGGTCGTTTGCGCGCGGCTGTTCGCGCTGGCTGAACGCATCGATGCGCGGTTCCACACGCTGCACTGGCTCCAGCCGTGACGGCGAAGCCTCATTGCGATATCCGCGTGGTTGTGCCGGGCGAGCGACGGGAACAACGTCCGAGGTGATCCAGGCTGGAAGCGCAGCTTCGGAGTCTGGCACAAGATTCGGCGCGGGATAGTGCGGAGCGGCATAGCTCGGCGCCACAGGAGTTTGCGCTGGTGGCGTCTGTGCAGCAGGAGTCGCAGCCAGAAGACTGTGTACCCCGCTTGCCTCATCCGGGCGGAAACCACGGGCGCTGCGCGGTGCCGGGCGCTGTTCCGGCTTGGCGGCCGGGTATGGCCCGGAGCGGCGTGCTGCGCGTACCGCAGCGGATTCGGGCCGCGGGGATCCGGGAATTGGATCGTACATCGGCGCGCCTTCGCTGGATTTGGTCGGCTTCAGGACCTCGTGTTCCGACTCGTGCACGTCCTGAATGGGTTTCGCGCTGGCGAGACCAAAGATCGATGTGTCTTTGGGCTTGGAGGAAAACACCCCTGCGCGACGAGATTCAGCCTGACGCGCCGGCTTTTCTGCCGGAGCGTCGAACCAATCCTCTTTGTGCGGACGTTCAATTTCGCGCTGGCGTTCCTGCTCTCGCGGACGCTCAAAGGCGGCCTCCACCCGTTGCGTTGGCGGGTGCGGCATTGGAGGAACATAGGGCGCAGGCTCCGCATAGTAGTTAACCGGCTCGCGGCGGGCTGCTGGCTTGGGCTCATGGTCGGAGTGATACTCCGTCACGTGCGCCTGGGAGTCCGGGCGATGTGCCGCCTGCTCGATCGCGCGCATACCGCCAGCGGCAATTGCGGCTTCTTCCTGCACGGAGCCGGTCACCCAGTACTCCTTCACTTCGTGAAGATGATCGCGATCCAGCGGGTCGGGCTGAGGAATCAGCAGACGGCCTTCGCGCGAAGGAGCATGGCGGGTCGGACGCATATCGTCCGGCTGTACCTGGGGCTGATGGAAGAGGCGTCCCGGCAGGTTCACCGGCTCGTTCATGTAGGGATCGGAGATTTCGCCCGGCACATAGGCGGCAGGCTGAGGGCCCGCCAACGTCGAACGGCGGCTTTCAGACTCCTGATACCGTGCGGCCTGACGAGCAGCGGACGCGTGCGCTTCGGCGACCTCGCGGGCTTCGCGGCGCGAAGCCGATTCAGCAGCCGCAACAGCTTCAGAACGGCGCGCGGCTTCGATGCGTTCGGCGGCAGCAATGCGGTTCAATTCGGCGGCGTGCGCTTCGGCGCGTTGCATCGCTTCCTGTTCGGTGCGGAAGTGCTCCACATGACGTTCCTGCGAAGCGCGGCGCGCCCCTTCTTCGTGAAAACGCGCTGCCTCTTCCGCTTCTCGTGCGGCACGTTCGGCCTCGGCCGCGGCGGCTTCCGCATCGCCTTTGGCCCTTAGCTCATCCTGGCGCTGCTGTTCGGCCTGGCGATGACGCATCTGGGCACGATACTCTCGGCGGCTAGCGGAAAAATCGCGGTACTTGGCGCCCTGCAGGTTCGCCCACGAATACAGGACGGCAACGTCTTCCGGCGTCTCCGCCAGTTCCGTCTCGTCCAGCGAATTTGGGTTGAAGTCGTCCATCCCTGTCTCACGTCCTGAAGGCGGCTGGGCCCTTCTCAAAAGTAGCGCCAATGTATGTTGATGTATCAAACCTGAAGTTACTTGCGGCACCTATGCAAGTCAATGGAACATCGCTCCCACTTTGGTGTGAACCATTTACAGATGCGGTTCGGACTCAAGCTGGGTACCCGCCTGATATGGCGGGAGATGCGGCCAATTCGCGTCCCGCGACACTGTGCCGAAGAGGGACACTAACAACGCATCTGGCCGGACTATTCGACGAGGAAAAATGCCCTTCCCTTCGTGCTAACCTTAACCAAGGTCGAGCGGGTAGCTCAGTTGGTAGAGCATCGCCCTTTTAAGGCGTTGGTCCTGGGTTCGAGCCCCAGCCCGCTCACCATTCATTCTAAAAGCGTTAGAGTGAATTCGTGGACGTCCCTGGTGGGACGCTGGCTTCGACGGAGATCAACATGCCCCAGCTGTTTGCTCAGATCGAACTTCGTGGGGACTCTGGCCCTGCTGACTACGAATCGCTGCAAGCGCACATGGCGACTCTGAACTGGTCCACGAGTATCGCTGGCGATACGGGAGTTCCCTTCCAGCTTCCCTTCGCAACGTACCAGATGACGTTTCCCAACGCACCCGACATGGAAACCGTGACGAACCAGCTTCTTGCTGGCATTGAAGCAAACGTCTGGACTGACGCTATCGTTCTCTGCATGCAGACTGACTTCTGGTGGCAGTCCACCACGGACTAATTCCCCGCGGCTCGCCCTACGAAGTCGGTTTGTCCGGAACGTCCATCCGCGCATAGAAATCGTGCAGGAATCGCTCCGCATACCCGGCCACCAGCTCCTGCACGCGCGTGGCAGAGGCCGACCGAACCAGCAGCCCGGCGTGGTGATGCTTGTGCAACCGCTGGACGATTTCAGGGTCGGTATACGCGGACGTATCGGGCTGCTCCTGCCGTGCCAGGCAGATCACGCTGCCGGCGAACTCCGGGCGCAGTTTCGGAAGCCGGTACGGCTCGCCTTGCAGCAGCGCGACCACAATCCGGGCCCACTCTTCCCACGGATTGAGGCCGCTCGCTTCTTCGACGACCTCGGCGATATACGCTCCGCCTACACGAGCAGCGGTTTCGAGAAAGTAGAACCGACCATCGGCGTGTGCGCGGATGAACTCGCTGTGCGTCACCCCATTGCTCATCTCCAGCGCCTTGAGCGTCGCCGCATGGATTGCCAGCAGCTCTTTCGCTTCGTCTGTCGAGTCATCCAGCCGCCGCGTCGTGAAGATACCGCCTTCGTGCATCGTCTTCATCGGAGGCTGCCCATACTTGTGCGCCGCGGCGAACAACAGTTCGCCGTCCCACGTCACACCCTCAACGTGATAGATCTCGCCGGGCACAAAGCGCTCCAGCAGATGGTTCGTCGCCTCATCGCCAAGCTGCTCCAGCAGCGGCCAGACCTCGTTCGGCTCAGCAATTTTCTTGATGCCAATCGCAGAAGCGCTCCAGCGCGGCTTCAGCAGCCATGGACCTTCGGTGTGCGAGAGATACTCCCACACGTCGTTGTGATTGTGGACCGCAGAAAACTCGGGAACGGCCACGCCCGCGGCCTTTGCCGCTCCGCGCATCGCCAGCTTGTCGCGAAAGAACCGCGTCGCTGTTTGCCCCATGCCGGGCAGTCGAAGATGTTCGCGCAGTAGCGCCGCCGTCTCCAGGTCGAATTCATCCAGCGCCACCACACGATCGATCGCCCAATGTTTGAAGAGCCGCATCACGACATGCAACACCTGCTCCGGCGGCAGGTTTTCGGGCATGGTCTCGAAGCGCGCCAGAGCGTCTTTCGGCCAGTCGCCGTCCCGCAGCTTGTCCACGGTAAGCAGTGTGACATCGCAGCCCAGCCGCGCGGCTTCGCGCAGAAACGCCTGTCCTTTCTCGTAGGTGCTGATGCAAAGTAGCGCCGGCTTTCGCGTGCTTCCTTCAACCATTGCAGCCTCCAAGGAGCGGGCGATCTACTTCGTCTGCGCGTCTCCGACCAGTTTTTTTACGATGTTCGTCGTGGAGAAGCCTTCCACCGTCGGCACGATCTCGACCACGCCACCGGCAGCGATCACCTCTTCATGCCCGACGACCGTGTCGATGGAGTAGTCGCCGCCCTTGACCAGCACATCGGGTTTCACCAGACGGATCAACTCCAGAGGCGTATCTTCTTCAAACAGCGTCACCGCGTCTACCGAAGCCAGTGCCGCCATCACGCGCGCCCGCTCGTTCTCGCTGACGATAGGCCGCGTTGGCCCTTTGAGCCGCGATACTGAAGCGTCCGCATTCAACCCCAGCACGAGCTTCGAGCCGAACTTGTGGCAGTCCTCCAGCAGCGTGATGTGTCCGACGTGCAGCAGGTCGAAGCAGCCATTGGTGAACACGATCTTCTGTCCCGCCGAACGCCACTCCTCGATGCGCCGCAGCAGGCGATCGCGATCAAGAATCTTATCGCCGGAAGCGATGCCGCTTGAAGGCGTCAGCAGCCCGACCAACTCATGCGCCGCGATTGGTACGGTGCCCACCTTGCCGACAACAATGCCTGCGGCAAGGTTCGCCAGCTCGACCGCGTTCTCCATTGTGAGACCGGCAGCCAGGCACGCTGCCATCGTCGCGATTACTGTATCCCCTGCGCCCGAAACATCGAAGACCTCCCTTGCACGCGCGGGAGAATGGAAATCACCTTGCTCGCTGAGGATGCGAATGCCCTTCTCGCTCATGGTCAACGCGAGATAAGTCAGCTCATGTTCTTTGCGCTGCGCTTCGCCTGCTGCGAGCAACTCTTCGGTCTCATGCGCTGGAACACCGGTGGCCTCGGAAAGCTCTTTCAGATTCGGGCAAACCACGGTCGCACCGGAGTACAGCCCAAAGTCGCGCGTCTTCGGGTCCACCAGGACGGGAATGTGATGTTCGCGGGCTGCGCGGATAGCCGCC
>Ga0302308_10002723_pt1 | contig 14238 bp, 11 predicted proteins | sample III_Palsa_E3_3_FD_200531 | JGI IMG/M metagenome (GOLD analysis project Ga0302308, IMG submission 200531) | Peat permafrost microbial communities from Stordalen Mire near Abisko, Sweden - III_Palsa_E3_3 | ecosystem: Environmental > Terrestrial > Soil > Palsa > Peat permafrost | place: Sweden... | reverse complement strand
GGTTATTAAACAAATATGATATGGTGACCGTATATGACTGTTCCCTGATATACCTCAAGAAACTGGATACCGGAAAGGGGGCCATTTCAGTGGTGGAGAACGATGGGCATTTCCCTTTTACGGTGAAGAGGGTGTTCTATCTGTACGACATACCGGGAGGGGAATCCAGGGGTGCGCATTCCCATAAGACCTGCCATCAATTCCTGGTGGCCGCCAGCGGGGCTTTTGAAATCCTTCTGGATGACGGAAAGACGCAGCGGTTGATACAGCTCAACCGGCCTTATATGGGATTGCATATTCCTCCGGGAATATGGGCTTCCGAGATCAATTTTTCATCAGGCTCCATTTGCCTGGTGCTGACTTCAAAGGAGTATGACGCTGGGGACTATATCCGGGAATACCCTGAGTTCCTTGAATGGAAGCATATTGAAAATAAAATGTCGTGACAACGGGAAAGCATCAAATCCTTCTGCGCAGGTACAATGACCGGGACCGTGAAAAATGGAACGGGTTCATCCCTTTGGCAAAAAACGGCCTTTTTCAGTTTGACAGAGCGTATATGGATTATCATAAGGACAGGTTCACGGATCATTCCCTGATCGCAGAAAGGAATGGAAAGATCGTGGCGCTGTTTCCTGCGAACGAAAGCCGCCAGGCGATCTTTTCTCATGAAGGCCTCACGTATGGGGGATTACTGCTGGATAAGCGCATGGGAGTGGAAGAAGTCATGGAGGTGTTTGAAAAAATGCTGGATTACTATAGGAGGACCGGGTTCAGGTCAATCACCTATAAGGTGATCCCCTATATTTTACATACTTCTCCGGCCAGCGAGGACCAGTATGCTCTTTTCCATCATGAGGCTACACTGACCAGGCGCGATATTTCCTCCGTTATTGACCTTGCCGCCCCCGTAACGACTTCAGCCACCAACAGACGCAAGGCCGCTCAATGTGCAAAGAAGGGCGTACGAGTGTCGGAAAATCCTGATTTCAGCGAATATTGGGAATTACTGTCGGCAGTATTATGGTCAAGGTACCAGGTTTTACCTGTCCATACGCTGGAAGAGATCATGCATCTGAAAAGCCGGTTTCCGGATAAAATACGCTTGTTTGAAGCCAGGAATGGCGCCACCCTGCTGGCGGGTGTGGTGATCTATGATTATGGAAAGGTGATCCATACCCAATATATGGCCAATTCCGAAGAGGGAAGGGAACTTCGTGCGCTGGATTTTATTAATGCTGTTTTGATTAATGATGTATATAATCAACGCCAATTTTATAGCTTTGGACCATCAGCGGGAGACGCGGACTCTTTTTTAAACGAAGGGCTGCTCAGGTATAAAGAAATGATGGGAGGGCGGGCTGTATCGAAAGATGTCTATACAATAAACTTGATTGACAACCGTATCCGTACCAATATCCATGAATTTAAACCATCCTCAATGACCGGGAAAGAAGCCTTTATACATCCGCAGGCGGAGGTCCAGACAGCCGAGATCGGAGAGGGGACTGTCATATGGCAGTTTTCCATAGTCCTGAAAGGTGCCGTGATCGGTAGCAATTGCAATATCAATTGCCACACTTTTATTGAGGGTGACGTCGTCATTGGAAACAATGTTACGGTCAAGGCCGGGGTATACCTATGGAATGGATTGAGGGTAGGGGATGACGTGTTCATTGGTCCTAATGCCTCCTTTACCAATGATAAGATTCCCGGACAGCTTTCAAAAAATCGTCCTTGAAAAGGGATGCTCCATAGGAGCCGCCGCTGTCATATTAGGCGACGTCGTCATCGGGGAATATGCCGTGATAGCAGCAGGCAGCGTAGTGACCAAAAGCGTGCCGGCGCATGCCATGGTGAAGGGCTCCCCCGCCGTGATATTCGGTTGGGTGGACGACGAAGGAATGAAGCTTACGTCTGCTTCAGAAGGTAAATGGATCGATAAGACGGGGAAGACCTATGAAATTATTAACAATAAACTGGAACAAAGATGAATATCCCCTTTTTGTCGTTCTCACACATGCATGGACAGATCAGGGAAGAGATGCACCAGGCCTTCAGCGAAGTATATGACAGTTACTGGTACGTCCTCGGAAAACAGGTTGGAGCCTTTGAAACGGCGTATGCCGGCTTTAATGGGGTGAAACATTGCGTAGGGCTCAGTAATGGATTGGATGCATTGCACCTTTCCCTCAAGGCGCTGGAGATTGGAGAAGGAGATGAAGTGATTGTTCCTTCCAATACCTACATTGCTACAGTGCTCGCCATCTCCTTTGTCCGGGCCATCCCTGTGTTCGTAGAGCCGGATATACTTTCTTACAACATGGATCCCGGGAAGATTGAAGCCGCCATCAGTCCCCGGACCAAAGCCATTATGCCGGTCCACCTGTACGGGCAGGCCTGCGACATGGAGGCCATTATGCAAATCGCCGGAAGGCATGGCTTGTCCGTGGTGGAGGATAATGCACAGGCGCACGGAGCGGCCTTTAAAGGCAAGCTGACCGGAAGCTGGGGACATATTAACGGAACCAGTTTCTACCCCGGCAAGAACTTAGGCGCCCTGGGGGATGCGGGAGCAGTCACCACAGATGATGAAACGCTGGCTAGCCAGGTGACTGTACTCAGGAACTACGGATCGGAGAAGAAGTATTACAACGAAGTGGTAGGCCATAATATGAGGTTGGATGAATTGCAGGCCGCCCTGTTATCAGTGAAATTGAAACACCTGGAAAAATGGACCGCCGTAAGGCAGGAGCTAGCCCGGGAATACGACGAAAAACTTGCTGGAATACCGGGGTTGGTACTGCCGTCAGTGGCGCCGGGTGCTACCCATGTGTACCATGTATATGTCATTCGCACAAAGCGCCGGGATGCCCTACAGGAGTACCTGCAAAAACAGGGTATAGGCACCCTGATCCATTACCCGGTCCCTCCGCATTTGCAAAAAGCGTATGTGGGGCTGGGGTATAAAGAAGGGGATTTCCCGATCGCAGAGGAGATTGCCAGGACTGCCCTGAGCCTTCCCCTATGGCCTGGAATGACATCCGTCGAGATGAATAAAATAATTTCTTCCATCGTTGATTTCTTTAAAGGATGAGTATACAGCAGGCGGATAACACCTCTCATAAACAAATCCTGAAGTCAACGGGTATCATTGGGGGCGAGCAGATCATTATTTTATTGGCGGGGATCGTTCGGGGTAAGGTCGTCGCCCTCTTGTTAGGGCCGGTGGGCGTAGGATTAGCGGGGCTGTACCAATCCACCATTGACCTGGTTAGGAACGGGACCGGGTTGGGATTGGGTTTCAGTGCCGTCAGGGATGTCGCGGAATCTGCCGGCACCGGAGATGAAAAGGAAGTGTCAAAAATAATTCTCATTCTGAGAAGGTGGGTTTGGGCCACGGGCCTGATCGGAATGGCCCTCGTACTTTTGTTTTGCCGGACGTTGAGCGAGTATGCCTTTGGGGATGATCATCACGCCTGGCCATTTGCCCTCCTGTCGGTCACCGTTTTACTAAGCTCCGTTTCCAGCGGGCAATTGGCGCTGCTGCAGGGGCTTAGGAAGATCGCGTACCTGGCCAAAGCGAACGTAGCCAGTGTGGTAGCAGGATTGGCGGTGGCGATTCCCTTGTATTGGAGATACAGGAATGACGGCATTGTGTATGCCATGATCGCTGTGGCTGCATTGGGACTGTTGTTTTCCTGGATCTACGCGGGTAAGATCAGGACCGTTCCAGTGAAAGTAGGGGTACGTGATACCATTTCGGGGGGGCTCGGCATGGCCAAACTCGGATTTTTTATGGTGCTGACTGGCCTGTTATCAACGGGAACGATGTTCGCTATCAGGATATTGATCAAGCAAAAACTAAACCTGGACGCGGTCGGTCAATTTCAAGCGGCCTGGACCATTTCGTCGGTATACCTGGCGGCCGTTCTGAATGCCATGGGCGCAGACTATTTCCCCCGGCTCAGTTCGGTGCAAAAAGATAATGCCAGGATCAATGTCCTGGTCAATGAACAAACAGAAATTGCGCTCCTGATTGCGGGGCCTTTGATCATATGCATGCTCTCTTTTAGCCATGTATTGGTGCAAACCCTCTATTCTTCTAAGTTTGAGCGGACCATTGACATTTTGCAATGGCAAATACTAGGCTCTTATATTAAAGTGATCTCATGGCCCATAGGGTTTGTATTCCTGGCCAGGAGGAAAGTGGTTATTTTCGCTTTGTCTGAAGTGCTTTGGAATGTATTATACTTCGGCATGATCGTAGGCGGCTGGAAAGTTTTTGGGATTGAGATCACGGGTATTTCTTTTTTAATTTCATATGCACTCTCCATTACCTTCATTTTTTTCACGACCAGGAGCATAACCGGATTTTCCTGGAACGGGAAAAATGGAAAGCTGATCTTCATTTTCGGTGTATTCGCCCTTGTGTCATTTTTGTCTTCCAGGCGCTTTAGCGGCATCGGCATGTATACATTGGGAATTATCCTGACGGGGCTCTCTGCCTATATATCCTATTATTATCTAAAAAAAATAGTAAGTATTCAGTCCATCATCCAAAAATTGACCGGGTGGTCTGGAATTAAATAATTGTATTATGGAATACAGGCCGCTTGTGTCCGTTGTTGTGGTTGCATATAATTCTTCCTCCTTTATAGCGGAAACGCTGGAGAGTATCCGGGGGCAGACGTACAGCGATATTGAATTGATCATCGCCGATGATTGTTCCCGGGACGATACCGCAGGTATTTGTAACCACTGGTTGCTGGAAAACAAAGACCGCTTTGTAAAGAATTCCTTTATAACGAGCTTGACGAACGGGGGGATTGCACAAAATTGCAATAATGGGGTGGGTGCCGCCAGCGGGGAATGGATAAAGCTAATAGCCGGGGATGACATTTTATTAGAGAATTGCGTGGCGGATTTTGTCGATTTTGCAGGTAAGAACAGGCTGGCCAAAGTCATATTCTCCGACCTGTATTTCATCAATGATGCCTCGGAGACGATAGGGGAGTTCCCTTCCAGAAAGGATTTCTATGCCAGCCCTGCAGAAAAGCAGTTGGAGTTACTGGTATATGACAATCAGTTGCCGGCCTGTGCTGGTTTTATTAACCGGGAGACCTTGATCAAGGAAGGAGGATTCGATCCGACTTATCCCATGATGGAGGATTATCCCTTTTGGATCAAATTGTCTTCCAGGAAATATAAGATGGAATATTTGGAGAAATTTACGGTAGGATACAGGGTCCATGGAGGGATGACGTCCGTTACAGCAGGTAAGGTGAATAAGAATTTTCTCCGGGCTTCCATGGCCTTTTCATTGAATATCAGGCTTCCCCTGGCAAAGCAGATTTTTCCTCATGTAGTGTCAAAAGTTAAAAGGGATATCCTGATGACACGGATGAGATTACTCAGCCCCCGGGTGGCTAAAATCCTATGGCCTGTTTTATGGTGGTTCTGGAAAACGAAGAAAGAAATTAAATGGAAAAGATAAGAGTATTGCACTGTATTGAAACGATCGGCTCCGGGGGCGTGGAGCAGGTAAGGTATAATCTGGCAAAATACCTGGACAAGGACCGGTTTGAACAAAAGATCGTGTGTACGCAGGCGCTGGGAGGATTGCCCGAAAAGATTGCTGCGGCAGGTGTGCCGGTCATACCTGTGGGTCAGTTTAAGTATCCTTTGCAAATAGGCCAATTTATAAAAGTGTGGAAGGTGATCAGGAAGTACCGCCCCCATATCATTCACGGAGCGGTTTTCGAAGGAGTGAGTATGGCGGTGCTTTCAGGGAAAATCGGCCGCGTGCCGGTGGTTCTCTCCGAAGAAACTTCTGATCCGGTGGACAGGAGCTGGAGAGGAAACCTGCTCATGCGTGGATTTGTGTACTTGTCTGACAATGTAGTGGCGATGGCTCCCGCCACCGTTAAATACCTGAAGGAGGTGTTGAAGACTCCTGAAGAAAAGATAAAAATTATTCATTATGGCGTGGAAGTGGATCGGGAACCGGGGGCGGGTGAAATAGCGTCGTTGCGGGCGTCCCTGGGGATTGGCCCTGATGATTTTGTAGTGGGCAGCGTTGGGCGCCTCCTGGACGCCGTTAAGCGGTTTAGTGACCTGATCAAGGCAGTTTCATTACTCAGGGACCAGAAGATCAACGTGAAATTGCTCATAGTGGGAGATGGGGAGGACAAGGAAACCCTGGAAGGGCTGGCGCTTGAATTGGGAGTGGCAGAACAGATCATATTTGCCGGTTACCAGTCTGAAACCGCCCCCTTTTACGGATGCATGGATGTGTTCGGTCTGGCTTCATCCACAGAATCCTTCGGGATGGTATTGGTAGAGGCCATGTTGGCCAGGCTTCCGGTGGTAGCCACCGCTGTAGGAGGAATACCTTATGTGGTGGAAGATAGAGAGACAGGAATATTGGTGGCGCCGTTTTCGCCTTCTCAATTGGCCGCAGCCATTGAAGAATTATTTCGTGACGCTGTTTTATGTGGCAAGTTGGGGGAAGCAGGATACGCAAGGGCCATGGCGCAGTTTTCAGCAAGGGCCTACGTGCAGAAGGTCGAGGAAATGTATCTCCAATTATGTAGGGAAAAAGGTATTATTTGATATACATGAACAGGGAAACTATGACCATTGTTAAGATTATCCAGTCACTCGATTTTGGAGGGATTGAGAAAGTTTTTGAAGTGGTAGCCAAGTATGACCTGAATAACAGAGAGCAGATCACATTCCTTGTCCTGGGAAAGGGCGGGGCCGCAGAAACCTATATAAGGAACCTGGGCTACAGGGTAATTGTATTAGGAAGCCCGACCAGGATCCCCCAGCTATCGTTTTTTGACCTCAGAAAGGCCTGATCTGGTGCATTGCACGGGGGCAGAAGCCAATTTTCATGGGATCATTGCGGCCTATATGGCCGGGATCCCGGGGAGAGTCGCAGAAGAGATCGGGATGCCTGCCCATAGCAGGGTCGCCCAACATGTTTTCAGGCAGGTATTTAAACTGAGTCACAAAGTCATCGCGGTGGCCGGCCCGGTGAAAAAATACCTGGCGGATAGCAAAGAAGCTCCCTTGTACAAGCTGGAAGTTATATACAATCCGGTGGACGTGGATACCTTCCTGGGGGCGCAAATAGCGGGTGCCGACGCAATGGAACGCAGTGTCCCGGGTGGAAAGCGTCCGGGGGAAGGGAAACGCATTATTTCTGTCTGCCGGTTGCATCCCATTAAGAACCTCGACTCTCTGATACTGGCCTTTTCGGCCGCCGCCCGGGTTATTCCGGAACCCTTGGAATACTGGATCATTGGGGATGGAGAGGAAAGGGGCCGTCTGGAAAAGCTGGTGGAGGAACTGAAGTTGCAGGGCAAGGTCGTTTTCTGGGGATATAAACAAGACCCTTCATCCTATCTTGCGGCATCGGACCTGTTCGTGCTGCCTTCTTTTTCAGAAGGGCATCCCGTTTCGGTGATTGAAGCCATGCTGACAGGGTTACCTTGCATAGTGACGAACGTGGGTGGTGCGCCAGAGTTTATAGAAGAAGGGGTGAACGGGTGGTTGATGGATCCGCTCGATAAGGATGCGCTGGCGGCGATGCTATCGGACATATTGCAAATGCCCCGTGCGCTACTTGCAGGAATGGGAGAAAAGGGACGGAAAAAGGTACTCTCGCAGTTCCGGCCCGAAATTTATCTGAAGGCGGTATATTCATTATATGCATCGGTCTTGCCACCCCATAAAAAATGAGTATGGAAAGCCTATTGTTTATTACCTGGGATGGTCCGCAGGTAAATTACCTGGAGGGTCTTTTTTTTCCCATTTTGAATGGGCTGAAGGCTCGCTACGAGATCCACGTTATCCAGTTCACCTGGGGAGAGGCCGCCCGTTTGGATCAGGCGAGGACCCTATTTGAATCGAACGGATTGAGGTATACCTCCTATACCATTAGCCGCAAGCCGTTGGTGACGCTGGGAACACTCTGGACATTAATACAGGGGAGGCGCTTTTTAAGGAATTACGTCACCCGCCATAAAATAGACATCCTGTTCCCCAGGACCACCTTTCCGGCATGGATGGTCTCGGGGATGTGGAACGGATTGCGGAACCGGAAGCTTGTATTTGACATGGATGGATTTCCATTGGAAGAGCGGGTGGACTTTTTGGGATTGAATCCCAAGGGATTTCAATACCGGTTTTTAAAGCGGGGAGAGCGCTATATGCTGGCCGAAGCGGAAGTCGTATTGGTCAGGACAAAGGCCGCCATAGAGATCCTTGCAGCGGAAGAGCGCCTGGGTTCCGGAGCCCCCGCTCTTCAGAGAGGAGCGGATAAATATCACATAGTGGTCAATGGCAGGGACAGCGCATTTTTTACTCCTTCTTCGCCGGAAGCCCGAAGGGCTATCAGGGAAAGTCTGGGGGTAAAGGATGCGGAAATCCTGCTCGTGTATTCCGGATCTTTGGGACCCCAATACTGCGTCCCCGAAATGATGACCGTATTCGAAGGCGTTAGCCGCAGGGAGCAGGGAGCAAGGCTCCTCATATTGACCGGAAACCCCGAGTACATTAACGGCATGAATATATCCCCTTCGTTAAGAGAAAGGATCATTATGAAAACCGCTCCTTTTTCGGAGGTCCCTCTCTACCTGGGGGCCGCGGACGCGGGCCTTGCGATCCGGGCGTCTTCTCCTTCCATGAAAGGCGTTGCTCCTGTCAAGTTGGGAGAGTACCTCATGTGTGGACTACCCGTCATCGTCTCAAAAGGGATAGGCGACACGGAAAGTTTTCTTTCCGGTCAAAAGGCTGTTTATTTACTGCCCGATCACGGGGAAATAGCCCTGAAGGACTCGGTTGCCTGGGTAAACCGGGTGGTCATAGATCCTTCAATAGCCCAGGAGGCCCGCCAGATAGGGGTGAAACATTTTAGCCTTGAAAGCAGTATCAGGTCTTATATGGAAGCATTCAATTATTTGCAGTAAACAGCATGCTCGATCTATTTGTCATATTTGTTGTAGGATGCCTGGTATTATTTAGTAACAGGGCCGTCGCCCGTAAGTATGCGGAGATAGACCGGCCTATGCTCATCCGTTCCTGGGACAGGTTATTCGCCTATCATTTTATATTCAGCTTCCTGTTTCCATTGGTGCCGGGGGACGCCATCGGATATTGGGATTTTGGCCTGGAGCAGATTTCGGTGCACTCTGAAAATATGCGGGATTATTTTGGAGTGGGGACCATTTTTTTATTGTTCCTGGATTTCATTCCAGTGAAGATTTTGGGACTCTCCTTTGTAACGGGGAATTTTTTGTACGGGGTACTCGGCTTCCTGGGTATCCGTTATCTATTCAGGTTATTTATAGAGAACCTCAAGGTGAATGTGAAGCTTTTCGGGCTGCCCGTCATTCCCTTCCTCTTCTACCTCCCCAATATGAATTTCTGGACTTCCGGAGTAGGCAAGGACACCCTTTGCTTCTTTGGAATTGCGTGTTTTCTCTATTCGCTGCAATCCTATGGAAGGCGTATTATCCCGCTCGTTCTTTCGTTTGCGCTGGTATACTATGTAAGGCCTCACGTGGCGATGATGATGATCGGCGGAGTAGCTGTGGGCATTATATTCTCCGGGAATGTTAAAACGGTCTACCGGATTCTGGTGCCCATTGTCGCCGTGGGCGTGTTTTTTCTGGTATATAATCAGGTTGCGGCTTTTTTGAAGGTGGATAACCTGAGTGTTAAAACGCTTGAAAACGTGGCGGCAGACAAGGCGCAGGTATTAAGCGCCGGTACCAGCGGATCTGCGGTTGCCATCAGTCAATATTCAATCCCAGTGCGTTTATTCACTTATTTATACCGCCCGTTATTCTTTGACGTCCATAATGTCATCACCTTGGTGTCTTCTATGGAAAACCTGGTATACATCGTGATCACCTTTATGTGGGTCCAGGCTGTTAAAAGGAGGGACTTCAGGCGAATGCCTTTTTGGATGGTATCCGGGGGCATTATTTTCCTTTTGTCGATGATCGTTTTCTCCAATAGCCTGGGTAACCTGGGTATCATCATGCGCATGAAAAACATGACGATGGTCTATTTCCTGCTCATTATGATATGGACCATCAGCGAGCGCAAGGCCGAACAAAAAGCATTAATGCCGGGGGTATGAGTCAAAAAAAACTAGTTAGGATAACGACTGTTCCGCTCTCTATGCGATTATTGCTGGGAGGGCAACCGGCATTTATGAGATCCAAAGGCTTTGAAGTTATCCTGGTCAGTTCGGATGGCCCCGATTGGGATAAAATCCCTGATATAGCGTCCTACCCGGTACATAAAATACAGATGGCCAGGCAAATCTCCCTGTTAACGGACGCCCGTGCCCTATGGCGGCTGATCCTTTTGTTTCGCCGGATCAGACCGGATATAGTTCATAGCCATACGCCCAAGGCCGGACTGCTAGGCATGCTTGCGGCAAAAATAGCTGGAGTACCCGTCCGGATGCACACCGTGGCGGGGATGCCTTTGATGGAAAGCACGGGCCTTAAAAAGTGGGTGCTGACCTGGACAGAGCGTGTAACCTATGCAAGCGCGTCGGGCGTGTATCCCAATTCTTTTCACCTGAAGGATTTCATTGAGGCCGGAAGATTTACCCGGCTGTCCAAACTAAAGGTCATTGCCAACGGGAGTTCCAACGGAATTGATACGGACTATTTCGCCCTGACGGCCACGCTGGAACGTCAGGGACGGGACCTGCGAAGGTCCCTGTTCATCCCTGCGGAGGCAATGGTGTTCGTATTTGTTGGCAGGGTAGTGGGGGATAAGGGTATTGAAGAGCTGATAAAGGCATTTGTAGCTATTCACAGGGAACATGGATCAGCCAGGTTGCTCCTGGTGGGGCCTTATGAGGATGACCTGGACCCCATATCCTCCCATAGCAGGGAACTCATTGACCGCCACGAAGCCATTATCCCCGTGGGTTTCCAGGTAGATGTTCGCCCCTATCTGGCCGCATCCGATATCCTCGTGTTTCCTTCCTATAGGGAAGGCTTCCCCAACGTGCCTATGCAGGCGGGTTCTTTGGGGCTTCCCTCGATCGTTACGGATATTAACGGATGCAATGAAATAATCGAACCTGGCGTGAATGGATTGATTATCCCTCCCAAAGACGCCGTCGCCTTGAAGGATGCAATGGAGCGGATGATGCTGGATGATGCCCTTAGAGATCGCTGCAGGATGGCGGCCCGGGAAAGGATCGTGGAACGATACAGGCAGGCCATTGTATGGGACGCCTTGTACGCGGAGTATTGTGCTTTATTAAATATTATGTAACTTGATCCTGTACATCGTTAAACGATCAATGATTGAAAATCCTTATCCTTAGCAGATATTCCCGCCTGGGAGCGAGCAGCCGGTTACGGTTGTATCAGTTTATACCCTACTTTGAAGCAAAGGGGATCACTTGTGTCATTCAACCCCTGCTGAACGATCGTTACCTGCATGAACTATATTCCGGCGCCGGCGTCAGCAAAGTGAACCTGCTGAAAGGGTACTACAAAGTGTTCCTGAAACTAACGGATGTAAAGGCATTTGATGCCGTTATTATAGAGAAGGAAATCTTTCCCTTTTTACCCCCTTTTGCAGAATGGTGGCTTCGGGTGAGTAAGGTACCTTACATAGTAGACTATGATGACGCCATTTTCCATAACTATGACCGGCATCCCAACAGGTTGATCAGGGCCTTGCTGGGGAGAAAGATAGCCTATATAATGCGGCATGCGACGGCTGTGATATGCGGAAATGAATACCTGGCCGGTTATGCCAGGGAAGCAGGAGCCCGTCGCGTGATCCGGGTGCCTACGGTCATCGACACGGACAGGTATGGGGTAAGAGACCGGACGGCTATTGCTCCTGCCGACACGTCGGACCGCTCGCCGGTCGCTGCTCCTGCCGATAGGTCGGACCATGCTCCGGACGTAGTGATCGGATGGATAGGGTCTCCATTTTCATTAAAATTCCTCCGGGGCTTACGGCCTGTTTTGCAGGAGTTACTGGATGACTACCCCGCCCGTGTGCACATCGTAGGCGGGAAAAAGGGGATCGGGTTGGGTGACCGGGAGGCCGTGATCGATTGGTCGGAAGAGCGGGAAGTAGAACTGATTCAGGGATTCGATATCGGTATCATGCCCCTGGAGGACAGTCCCTGGGAGAGAGGTAAATGCGGGTATAAACTGATTCAGTATATGGGTTGCGGGTTGCCTGTAGTGGGCAGTCCGGTAGGCGCCAATGAAGAGATCATTGTAGAAGGACAGAACGGATTTAAGCCAAGTGATGAATCGGAGTGGAAAGAGGCCCTGAGGAAGTTGATCCTTTCAGCACCCCTGAGACGGGAGATGGGGCACAAAGGCAGGGAAATGGTAGAGGCGGCCTATTCGCTGAACGGGGCTGCCGAAGTGTGGGTAAACGAAATAGAAAACACACATATAAAATAAGGATTTACCATGTGCGGGATATTCGGTACGATCAATTATACGGTGCAGGACAAAGAAGCGGTCCTGCGATCTCTTGCACATCGGGGACCGGACGAACAGCAATTTTTGTCAGTGGGGCCGGTGGAGTGGTACCATACGAGACTGGCCATCCAGGATCTTAGTCCGGCAGGTCGCCAACCCATGGAGCACGCAGGGGTCTATATTACCTTTAACGGAGAGATATATAATCACCAGGAGCTACGGGAGAAATATCAATTGAAGCATCCCTCCCGTTCCGATACCATGACCATCCTGCTCCTGTATGAAAAACTGGGGATGGACATGCTTCGGGAATTCGACGGGATGTTTGCTTTCGGGCTCTATGATAGTGTGAAAGGGAAGGTGATCCTGGCCAGGGACAGGGCGGGCAAAAAGCCCCTTTACCTATGGAGTGGCGGGGACAGCTTCGTCTTCTCTTCTGAACTGGTTGCGCTCCGAAGGTTATTGCCTTTGAGCTTGGAGGAAAGCGCCATCGCGTCTTATCTGTATGTAGGATACCATTTTGGAAAGACTACCCCCTACCGGCAGGTAACGGAACTTGAGCATGGAACTTTCACGGAGATCGACCTGAAGACCCACCAGACAAGCGTGAGCCGGTGGTTCGATATAACAAACGAATACCTGCATGAAACGCCTATGAGTGAGGAAGAGGCGCTTGCCTCTCTGGACGAACGCCTGCACCTGTCCGTAAGGAGGCGGATTGACAGTTCAGACCTGGAAGTAGGCGCCTTTTTGAGCGGGGGCATTGACAGCGGCCTGATCACGGCTATTGCGGCCCGGTATTGTCCCCAGTTAAGGACCTTTACAGTTAGCTTGCCCGGGGCTTATGACGAATCCGCATTGGCGGCCCAGGTAGCGGGACGATACCAAACGAGGCATACGACGATCCCCATTTCCTTTGAAGGGCTTGAATCCGATTTTACCAAGATCGTTGGAGCATATGGGGAGCCTTTCTTTGACAGTTCGGCCATTCCCAGCTATTATGTCTCCAGGGAGGCCAGGAAGTATATCACTGTGGTCCTGAATGGGGACGGAGCGGACGAGCTTTTCGGAGGTTACCGCAGGTATCTCCCTTTCCGCCATTACGATTTCTTTGCCGGGCGTCCGCTGGTAAAGAGACTGGCCAGGAGTATCAGTTCTGTATTGCCCATGGCCCATGAGAAGATGAGTCCGTATAACTATGCGTACCGATTGATGCAGTTTGCCGGCTATGCACAGCTGGCAGATGTATACAATGCCGCGACCACAGACCTGTTTGTCGGATTCAGGGGGGAATTGACCCAGGAGCCAGATCTCCGGGCGCTGACGGAGTGCCTTACCCGGATCAACGGCCTGCCCCTTTCACCTTTAAGAAAAATATTACTGGCGGATTTCCAGGCCCTTCTTCCGGGAGACCTGTTACCCAAAATGGATATTGCTACGATGGCCCATTCACTGGAGGGCCGTAGCCCTTTTTTGGGAAAAGAGTTGCTGGAATTTGCACCGGGTCTGAAGGATTCTTATAAGATAAGGGGCGCCACCACCAAGTACCTTCTCAGGACCCTGGCTGCCAGATACTTGCCCAAAGACCTTATCGGGCAGCCGAAAAGGGGATTTGAAGTGCCCTTGAAGAACTGGATGGACAAGGAATTGAAAGCAATGACCGGAGATTATTTACTCGGTTCCGCGGGAGCGCTGTATCCTTCGTTTGTCCGTCCGGCCTTTGTAAAGGATCTTTTTGAGA
>Ga0302308_10002721_pt1 | contig 14238 bp, 15 predicted proteins | sample III_Palsa_E3_3_FD_200531 | JGI IMG/M metagenome (GOLD analysis project Ga0302308, IMG submission 200531) | Peat permafrost microbial communities from Stordalen Mire near Abisko, Sweden - III_Palsa_E3_3 | ecosystem: Environmental > Terrestrial > Soil > Palsa > Peat permafrost | place: Sweden... | reverse complement strand
ATCTGACATATGCCGCGGTTCGGGAGCTGATGCACGTCCCTCGAAGTCCGTTGGGGCTGATCACTGCGGCGCTTGTTGTAACGATCACAGTCGCGATTGCGGCTTCGTTTCCGGCGACAATCATCGTGGCTACCAATGGCCTCGAGCAGGTTTCTTGGCTCTGGAAAAACAAGCGGATTGGTTGGAGCGAGATTGTCGAGATCAACACGGGTGAGAAGAGTCGTACGGTGACTATCACGGGTGCGGACGGAACAAAGATTGTCCACGCCCAGCAATTTGCAGACAGGCCGCGCCTGCTTTCCGAACTCAGACACCACTGCGGTGACCGTCTGCCGCAAGATTTTCCCCGAGAGCCGGTGATTGTCCACAAATGACTGGATGCATGAAAATTGAGATTTTTCCAAGTTCAAGTTTTGCCGCGGGGCGGCCTCCTGAACTTAGACGAAACGCCGTTTTTCAAGAACTGCAATTGATGCTCCTCTCTACGGCAGCGGACTTGACACTCGAGCCTGTGCAATAGGAGCGGATTTCCGTTGCGAAATCGCTCAGCCTGCGGAAGACTTACTGAGTGAACCTTACCTCTCCTGCAAAACGCATCCTCATTGCGGTTGGCGCCGCTGTCCTTGGAATCGTCATGCTTTTTCTTGTCATGAGCTTCCTTGGCATCCCTTCTGGGGTCCGACCGCAGGTCTATTGGCAGCTCTCGTCGCGAGAGTACAAACACGCTGTATTGTCTTCGGCGAAGACGTCGGATGAGTTGGCTCATGTGGAATGGGATGGAGACGGGTGGGGAGGTACGCCAGGAGGTGACTGGACGGCGTATGTCGTTTACGACCCGACCGACTCGTTACCGCTAATGCGCTCGACGGAGCCAGCAAGGAAGATCAAAGGTGTTCGTTGTGATGTCGTTGCCGTACGGCGTCTAGAAAGAGGATGGTATACGGTCGTTACAGATATGAATCAGTTCTGGGACGCTCGTCACCCCACTTGCTAGATTCAACCCAAGCCCATCTCCCGCAAAGTCGGGTTTTGTCTAAGTTCGATTCTGCCGCTGGTTGGCCTATTTGAACTTGGATCAGACCCCGTTTTCCGGTACCGACCTCAGAGGAGATCGTGTAAGTCCTGATAGCGCCTGAGGAGTCACACGATTCGAGTTGCATCGTCACAGCTGACGTGCGATCTTGGCTCAATGTCAACCCTCGGCCTTTCTGGATCGCCCGACAAGAGTGATGGCCTATGGAGAAGCTTATTCTGGCCGACGATAGAAAACGCTCTGGACGCAGACCTTGCAGCTTCGCGCGGATTTTGGGTTTGTATTGTCCTAGCCTTTGTCTCGGCTCCTATGAACTCATCCGGAGCATCGATCAGCATCGGTGTCGAGATTGGAAGCTACCTTGAGCTCGCGGTTTTCCTCTTCTATTTTCTCGGCGCGGTAGGAGTTCGACAGTCGAGCCTCGTTGCCTCTGCGTCGATGTTCGCAACGTATTTCTTTGGGTCAATGCTTTACTTCTGGTTGTCTCCGACTCACTTCAGCTTCATTCGTCTTGTCGGGATCGGCCTGCTACTCGCTAATCTCCGAGCCGCAATCCTGATTCACAGATGGCGCCGCAACCCTGCACGCTACGAGGAACTGGAAGACATGAGCGATCGGTCCAATTCCACTTGGACTGACAAAATCGCGAATCGAATGCCCGCAGCGGTTTGGCCTTGGGCTAGATTCGTGTTCTATCTACTTGCGCCTGTTCTTTTGTCTCTGGAATGTTACGAGCTAGCAACGATCATCATGCAGCATCCGTAGATAGAGCCGGTATCAGCTGATCGTTCCTTGAAAGTCGGGTTTTGACCAACTTCACGGTCCTATGCGCCCAGCGCATCGAAGTTGGTCAAACCCCGTATTGCTGGAATCAGCGAGGTCACTTCCAACAATACGGACAGTCGGAATTAGGCTAAACCCGGTTTCCCTTTGCCATTAGACTGGTAGCCGATGACACGAGCTACTGTGAGCCAAAGCGTTGACCGTCGACCCAACAGATTTCACCTAGGTGTCGTACTCCTCGCTTTGGCGGTCGTGCCGTGGCTTGCGTGGATGTTTTGGTTGGGGAGAAACGATCCATGGAGTGATCCGACCGCTCACCATAGGTGGTTGATGAGGCTCGAAGTTGACTTCGTTACGGGAGTCTTCGTTTCGCTGGCCGCGTTTGTTCTCCTACTTTTCGGCAGGGGATGGAAGCGCGTTCTGTGTGCCGTGATGGCACTATGCCTGCTGTTGTTCTACCTGGCCACATTGCTCGTAGGAGACTGACTGCGCAATCAGGTTTCGCCTGAAAAGTCGGCTTTTGTCTAAGTTCGCCATTATCCCCCCGGCGCATGAACCTGGATGAGACGCCGTTTACGGGGAGCGTGTAAGACGCAATGGCTGCGTTAGGCTATTCTGGCGGATAAGCCATGCGACTCATTGAATCTTTACCAGAGTTCTCACAAGAATTGGCTTCACTCCTGCTCAAGGCTGGAGCGACGAATCTAGCGGCACAAGTTGCTCATTTAGAGATGGTGACCCGGTGCAGTTGCGGCGACGCGTTTTGCGCGAGCTTCTATACCGCTCCAAAGCCACGTGGAAGCTACGGGCCAAAACACAGGAACATTGCTTTGGAACCAAACGATGGAATGATCATCCTTGATCTGGTTGACGAAGTGATCGTGAACGTCGAAGTGATTGACAGACCAGACGTTCGGGCGAAATTGGAATTGCTGTTCCCCTGAGCGTCACTGTGATTTCCTCTTACTGAGAACCGATGCTCCTTGAAAGTCGGGTTTTGGGAAACTTCGTTCTAAGACAGTAGGAACACCCGAGCTTTCTGAAACACCCTATCGGAGCCAAGCTCTCCTGTGGCATAGTGGAGGCGTCAGCGGCGAAGGAGACCCCCGTGCCGGCCACCAACACCCTAGGCCTTTCCCTCGCAGCGCTCCTCCTGGCTCCCGCCCTCGCCGCCCCGCAAACCGCGCCCTCGGCCAAACTGCAAATGGTCACCGTCGAGCCCGGAGTGCAGCTCGAGGTCCTCGACTGGGGAGGCTCCGGTCGCCCCCTTATCTTCCTCGCCGGCCACGGAGACACGGCCCACAGCTTCGACCAGTTTGCCCCGCGATTCACCAGCCAGGATCACGTCTATGGCATCACCCGCAGAGGCTTTGGCGCCTCCAGCAAACCCGTGCCCGCGAACGGAAATTATTCCCCCGACCGCCGCGGCGACGACGTTCTCGCCGTCATGGAAGCACTCCATATCGAGCGGCCCGTGCTCGTCGGCCATTCGATGGCAGGCGAAGAACTCAGCTCCGTCGGCAGCCGCTTCCCGCAAAAAGTCGCCGGGCTCATCTACCTCGATGCCGCCTCCAGCCGCGCCTTCTACGATCCCTCCCACCCTCAGCTCGAGATCGAGATGAACGACACCAAAGCGCGCATCGACCAGATCGAAGCCGGCGGCGTCGACGAACAACAAAAGCTGCGTGACCTCGAACCCGCGCTCGACCGCTTTGCAAAAATCCTCCACGAGGACAACCAAGCCCTCAAGTCCATGCCTCCCCTCCCGCCCCGCTCGCCCATCGATGCCGCGCTCAACTTCGGCGTCCAGCGCTACACCTCGATCCACGTTCCCGTCCTCGCCATCTTCGCCTGCCCTCACGACTGGAGCCGCTTCTTCGCCAACGACCCCCAGACTCGGGCCGCGCGGGTTACTCTCGACACGCAGGAGTGCAGCGCCCGCGCCGACGCCATCATCCACGGCATACCCGGCTCTACCGTCGTGCGCATCCCCAATGCCGACCACTACGTCCATCGCTCCAATGAAGCCCAGGTTGTCGAAGAAATGGAAAAGTTTCTCGCGACCCTACGCTAAGCCGCAACTCCCTCCGCGTTTCGCCTCGACCGCGTATCCTCCATCGAAGGTGCGACTTTTCCCACAACCCCGTTTTTCGCGAACGGGCGGATTACTTCCGACAAGCCGACTTATCGGTACCGATTAGCCGCGTGCAGGAAGGATCCGGCGGAAGTGATAGTGCGGCGGCTGTCATGCCATGCTGCATCGTCGGACACCGCCGTATTCTATAAGGAACTCCGGGTGACGCTAGCTACGGCCCGCACGCTCCGTCCCTCGCAAAAAACAGTTACGCGTCTCTTTGAACCTCAGCATGGAGGGCGGCAGCTTGGTCGCCGGCAGCGCGTGAAGATTTTCGAAGACGGCGACGCGATATTGGAGCCCGTCCCGTGAACCGGTCGAGACTGCATAACTGCATAGAAGACGCCTACGCCACCGGATTCTCGTACCGACTGTTTTACTTTAGACCGAGCTGGAGTCGTCCAGGATCTATTCTCAAAATGTGTAAGGAGTCGATAGATGGACAGTCCTGTTGTTTGGTTTCCTCAGATATGTGAGGCTACCCGTGAGATACCTCGCCTCGCCGCCCTGGACGTTCTTGATTTTCTGAGTGATAAGGCGTTTCCGAAGGAGTATGCAGCGCGCTCCAAGCCTTTTCTGTTGCGGTTGGGGCCGTTAAAGTTCTCTGAAGCAGAGATCTTAGGTCTGCTGCAAGGGGCTTACGGCGATCAGACCGTGAACGTCCGTTTCGGCAATATGGCAGATCCGGGTAGCTACCTGAACCGCCGCGAAGAAGTGATGCCCTTAAGAAGTTTTATTGGGGAACACTTCATGCAGGTAAACGATGCCGGGACAGCCTACGCCGCCGGCACCGTGATACCCGTCAAGATGGCGCGCGATCTCGGGGTCCCTTTTCCGATGTTTTACCCTGAGTACTTTTTCAATGAGCCACGGATGTGGATAGGCAAGAAGGGAACGGTGACTGCCCTGCACAAGGACCTTCCGGACAACTTCTCGTTCGCATCCTTCGGCGCCAAAGAATGGCTCCTCTATCCGTCAGCCGATTTTCCTTATCTATACATGATTCATCCGAGACCGAATGCACTTCCAGACTTCGGGGTTAGCATGGTTAACGCGAAGTCTCCGGATGCGACGCGCTTCCCGGAGTTCTCGAAGGCTACACCGATCACCATCATGCAGCGTGCGGGCGATCTGCTCTATGTGCCTGCGGGGTGGAGTCATTTTGTGGAGAACCACGAAGACTCTCTGATGATCAATTTCTGGCTGAAACGCGGAAGATCCCCCGCAGTGTTAGGCAGGGACCGATGACAGGGGTTCACTTCAGTACCCTGTCCCTGTTTCTGCGCAAGTGCCAAGGTTAAATCGTATTCCTCGAGAAATCCACTTTCTTCATTTGGCGATCGCTGGCGATAAGCCGACTTAAAGGGAGGAATCCTGCTTCTTCTCGGCGAGCTGTTGCACAAATTCTAATTGAAGAGTAGCGGCGCGGAACCATCCCCGGCTGTTGGAACGCGTCCTGCCGCTCTGTCTCGCCTCGCGCTCAATGACTACCCGCCTTGCCGCCTGCCTTCACGTTTGCCATCTGGACTGCCCAGGCTTGAAATCCCGGGCAAATCAGTTCCAGTTTCGCAAGCACCTCGGCAGGGCTCAGGTCGTCTTTCGCTCCTGCGGGAAACGTCTCTTTCACCCGGGGCAGAAAATCGAGACCTTCCTTCGCGTACACAGAAGCGAGCCGCGCCTCAAATTGACGCTGATACCACGTCATATTGGAAGAGTCCCCAGCCATTAGGAGCGGAACTGTTTTCGGAAAATCGTCGAGTGACGTGTACTTCAAATCTTCCGACGAGAGATTGGTCATCGCCTCCACGATGGTTGCAGTTTCCGGCCGCCTGGACTTTTCGTAGGCGTAGGCAAAGTAGCTGGCGAGCATCTCATCAACCCACCAGGAGCCATTCTGCATGGGAGGAGCAATACCGTACTGGATAACAAGCCTGTGTCCCAGCTCATGCAGAATCGGATGCATGATGAATCTGCGAGCTGCTTCGTCAAAACCAAGATGCACCGATTTGAGCAATCGGCGCGTTTCTGGCGTTTCGTGGGTCTTTTCAGCCAGCAGGCCCTGCGTGATTACCCCATCGTCATCGGCAGGTATGAACGCAACGTCGAAGGGGACGTAGGTCATTCCGTAAGGAGGGACAATATGGTCTGGCCGCTGGTCCAGAATTCGGTTCCAGTCATTCTTGTCGAGCACGGCCGCGACGAGATCCAATTGGATACCAAGTTTCTCCTTGTAAAAGCGAAGACCGTCTTCAAGAGCGGCCTGCACCTGGAGCGCCCGTCCTCTGCAGCACGCACTGTAGTACACAGGGATTTCTCCTGGCTGATTCGACAGCTTCAGCCTGAGAAGGGCCTCCCGATCTGTGTAGCTCTGCTGAGCTACCGATCCGGGGACAAACGACAGTAGAATCGCAAAGAGAATTGCCCAGGACACGCGATTTAAAAGCACTTCAATCTCCACTGAAAGAGATCCTGTTTCTGGGCTACTTATTCTACGCATGCCGAATACAACCAGGCCATTTTTTCCGCTGATGGCAGGTCGGCCCGGTCCTTCGTCTCTCAGAACCGAAATGGGGTTGCCCCGGTCCTTCGCACTTGACGACCAGCGATACCGCAATTCTCAACAGGACGGAAACTTGAGCACAGCAATCCCTATTGGTCCTGATAAATGGGATGAGCAGGTCCTCCTGAGGAGGAGCAGACTGTTCCCATGAAGAAGCCATCGCAACACCTCATCGCGGAAGTACCCCGTAAGCGTGGCCAGGTCGAACTGACGATCGGCATCGACCTTGGCGACGTATGGAGCCATTACTGCACTCTCAACCAGCAAGGTGAAGTGATCGACCGCGGTCGTTTCAGGACGACGCCGAAGGCGATCAACACGTGGTTCACCGATGTGCCTCATGCTCGCGTTGCGATGGAGGCGGGTGTTCATTCGATCTGGATCAGCGAGCAGCTTGAACAACTGGGCCATGAGGTGATTGTCGCGAACGTGCGCGAGTTGCGGGCGATCTCGCACAGCGACCGCAAGAGCGACGATGTGGATGCGGAGAAGCTGGCTCGTTACGCTCGTCTCGATCCTGAGATTCTGCGGCCGATCTCTCATCGCACCGTCGAGCAGCAACAAGCCCTCACATTGATCCGCGCTCGCGAGCTTCTCGTCCGCTTACGCACCGCGTCCATCAACGCGGTTCGCGGATTGACCAAGGCATGCGGTCACCGTATGCCGGCTTCGTCCACGGCCTGCTTCGCTCAACGAGGGCAGGCCGCGATGCCGCCAGGATTGAAGTTAGCGCTCGGTCCGATTCTCACTCAGATCGCGGAGATGACTCTCAAGATCAAGCAGTATGACAAGGACATTCAACGACTCACTCAGACCGAGTATGTCGAGACACAGGCCATGATGACCATCCATGGGGTCGGCCACATCACCGCGCTTACGTTTGTCTTGACGCTCGGCGATAAGAGTCGATTTCGATGCAGTCGAGACGTCGGTTGCTACCTTGGTCTGCGACCTAAACGCAGCCAGTCCGGTGAACGCGATCCGCAACTCGGCATCACCAAGGCTGGCAACGCGTATCTGCGAAGTCTGCTGATCGAGTGCGCGAACCACATTCTGCGGCCACATGGTCGAGACTCCGCTCTACGACAGTGGGGCCTTCATCTCGCAGCCAGAGGCGGCAAGCAGGCGAAGAACAAGTCCGTCGTGGCCGTTGCACGCAAGCTGGCCGTCTTGCTCCATCATCTTTGGACCACGCAGCAACCGTACATCCCGTTCTTTCAACAAGCCGCATAGAGTTCACCCGTTGCCACCCACACCGCGTTCCGATGACTGCGTGAGCGTTTTGGCCCTCCAAAGCCGTCTGATAAATCGCAGCATCGACTCTCCTCTCGAACCCCAACCGGCACCGAGTCCAGACCTCAGCCGACTCATCAGAGTGCGAATACAAACCCGGTGGAGAGCAACAACAAACGCAACGACAACAGCAAAAACAAAGGCCCTGATAAGAAAAAACATTGACAACTAGGACCTGCTCATACAAAACGCTGTTCTGTTTACCGACGCAGACGGTGAATTGATCAGCCGTGGAGGGCCGAAGTTCCTGCAAAGTCGGGTTTGGCTAAGTTCGATTCTGCCGTTGGGCGGCCTGTTTGAACTTAGATGAAACACCGTTTCACGGGAATGAGCCATGGGTCCTGCGAAATGCTTCCGACAAGCCGACTTGTGGGTACTAATACCAATTAGTCCCCAACGAGCGCATTGGCGATAATGCATGAATCCAGAATCAATGCCGCCGCGAAGCGCGTTGCCGTTACCAACGTCTACGCTGATCAAGTGATACGTGAACGCCTTGTCCTTATAATGACTTCATCAATCGAAGTCCTCGAACCGGCAGAAGCACACCCAAAAAAATCTGAGACTTTCCCTTTCCATCCGTGTCTCTAGTACCAAGCGTCCAATACCGCGCGAATGTTTTGCGAAAGGTGATGAAAGTGTATCTTTTGTATCGAAACGCCACGTTTATCTCCATTGGAGCTCTCCTTTTACTTCTCATTGGCTGTGGCAGCTCTGCTCCTCCCAACCAGGCAGGCTCTCCTACGGCCTCAATCATCGTCGACAACTCTCTCACCTATCCCGGATATCCCATCCTCTTCTCTGGCCTCGGTTCCACGGATCCCCAGAACCAGGTCCTGACCTACGCCTGGAAATTTGGTGACAATACCACTGCTGCAGGCGCACGCGTGACAAAAGGCTACACTCAGGTCGGAACCTATACCGTGACCCTGACCGTTACCAACCAGTCGGGCTTGTCGAACTCCACCACCACCAAGATCCTCATCGTGTTGCCCAACCAGGTCCCGACGGCGAACGCTGGCGGCCCGTATAACGAAGCCATCGGCGCTTCCATCACCTTTAGCGGCTCGGGTTCATCAGACCCTCAGGGCGAGGCCCTAACGTACTCCTGGAACTTCGGCGATGGCGGAACCGCGACCGGTGTATCGCCTACCCACAGTTACACCGGCCCGGGAACCTACACGGTCACCCTCATGGTCACCAATACTTCTGGCATTCCGGCCACGGCCACAACCAAAGCCACCATCGCATACCCCAGCCCCGTGGTCACGATCAATGGCCCCTACACCGGCAAGCCGACATTAGCCATTGACTTCACCAGCACCGTTTCTGAGCCCTACGACAGCTCCTTCTCCTACGAATGGTCCTTCGGCGATGGTTCGTCGGCCAGCGTCGCCGATCCTACTCACGCCTATGCTGCGGCAGGCACCTATGCCGTCAGCCTCACGGTCACCGGGCAATATGGCGAGACTGCTACCGCCGCGTCCTCTGCTGTCATTACCGCACAATCCTCTACCGGAAGCTTCAGTGGGATCGTTCAAAGCGGAAGCACGCCCATCTCCGCGGCACATGTGCATCTCTTCGCTGCGAATACGACTGGGTACGGCCAGCCCTCGGTATCTCTGCTCTCGAACACCGGCCTTAGCGACTCCGCTGGCTCTTACGTTCTCACCTCGTCCACTGGCGAGTTCACGATCCCTGCAGGTCTCACCTGCGGTGTGCATCAACAGCTTTACCTGTACGCGACAGGAGGCACGGCAGGCGCCAACACCAACACCGCAACAGCTCTCCTTGCCGCGCTCGGCGCATGCGGCGGCATAACCCCTGCTACCCTCATTACGATTGACGAAGCTACAACAATAGCCGCTGCGTATGCCCTGTCGAGTTACGCCACAACTCCGACGTCCGTCTCTTCTCCGAACACCCCCGCCGCCCAAGTTGGCATTGCGAACGCTTTCCTCAACGCCGCCAGCCTCACATCCCTGGCTACCGGCGAGGCCCTTGCCACAACAACCAACGGGACCTCCCCGCAGGCCACCGTCAACACGCTCGCCAACATTCTCAACGCGTGTGCCGGTTCTCCCACCGATTCCACTGCTTGCTCCACCCTGTTCGCTACGACTCAGTCCAACGATACCGCCTCGGCCGCTCTCGCGATTGCACACGCTCAGGGCGCGAACATTACGCAACTCTACGCGCTTCAATCCACCGCTGCCCCCTACTCCCCGCAGCTCACCGCAGCACCGCACGATTTCGCCCTTGGCGTTACATTCAGTGGTCTCCAGGGCTATGGCACCTCCGGCCTTGCCGTCGACTCCAATGGCAACATCTGGGTTCTGCAGTACCCGGAAAATTACCAAAACGCTCCCTACGTTACCGAGTTCTCTTCCAACGGCATCCTCGAGCAGGGCATCAACACCACCTGCAACGCCCTGACCTCTTCCACTCCCAATGCGATCGCCATCGACCCTTCCAACAACGTCTTCGCACTCACCACCAGCGGCGCAAGCTACTATGACTCCGACGACAACGAACAGAGCTATTCCACCGCGCAATACTGCACCCTCAACTCCGCCGGAGTCATGATCTCTCCTCCTGGTGGCTATGCTCTGGGCGGCGACGAGACCCAGAGCCTTTCGCTCTACAACCTTGCGATCGCCGGGGATGGCACCGCCTACATACCCTCGACCACGCTGCTCGGTCGCACGCTCAACGGCGCGGCTACCAATGGGCAGGGGTATGTCGTAGGGAACGCTGCCTATTCTTTTTCGGACGCCATCGACAGCGCCGGAAACTTCTGGGTGACTTCACCCGCAACCAACGGCGTCGTAAAACTTTCCCCCACGGGAACGCTCCTCTCGCCTGCCAATGGCTTCATCGGTGGTGGCCTATCCGTTCCGTCTTCGCTCGCAATCGATAACGGGGGCAATGTGTGGATCATCAACTCAGAAGCCGGCTACCCGAACTCAGGTACTTCGCTCTCCAAGCTATCCCCAGCCGGCGCTCCACTCTCCGGCAGCGGTATCACGACCCCGCAAGTCCCTTATGCTCTTGCCATCGACGGCGCTAACAACGTTTGGGTCGCGACTGGCTACGACATATCCGGCACGCCTCTTTCCGTTTACGAACTCGCCCCCTCTGGCGCAACGGGGCTCGCTATCTCCCACCCAAATCAGTCTCGCGAGTACCTCGACGGTCCTCAATCGATCGCGGTCGACTCTACCGGCTCCGTCTGGGTCTCGAACGGTCTTGCCTACACCGTCACTCAGTTCATCGGCGCCGCTACTGCCGTAGTAACTCCACTCGCTGCCAACCTGCATAGCCCCTACAACAAGCCCGCGAGCAAACCCTAGCCCCTAAACGCTGCTTCAGCAGGATCTCGACTATTGAAATCAGGCCAAAGCACTCATTGAGCGCACCTTGAGGATGATTCGCAACGATTAGTCCTCATAAACGCCGCAGTGTCCGATTATCCTGCAGCTGCTCGAGATTGCGGGATGCTGGCCGACTTGTGGGGACTAACTGAGCGAGGATTCCCAGGCAGTGGAAGCCACAGGAAGCCACAATTAATGGCTAAGGAATCGCTCGATCGCTTCCTGGAACTCCGCAGGCTGGTCGAGCATTACCATATGCGCCGAAGGGCCTATCCCGACGTAGGTGATTTGCTGGACGGCTGCATACTGTTGACGAAAGAATGGATCGACACGCTCCTTAAGTGGATACGTGTTATTCCACGCGTAGACGACTGTCACCTTCGCATGGATCGCGGCCAGTTCTGGGCGCACGTCCGTAGTCAAGTTCTCATACAGTGCCTGTGCCGTGACTCGGGGATCGGCAGCCATCGCCCATTCCTTAATTTTGGCGCGGTTCTCAGGATTCAGCGTCAGGTGCGCAACGCTCGCCTCCAAGGCGGCAGGGTCAGCCGGCTTGCCGTACCCAGCGGCAGTTGCGTCACGCATCTGTGCAGCTCGAGGTTCGACCATCGAAACCGTAACATCGGTACCAGGTGGGGCCAGCATCACCGCAGCGAAGGGTAGCTCATCGACCACCATCAGCCGCTCTACGCTCGCCGGATGTCGTGCAGCGAGCAGAAGTCCCGCGATTCCCCCCATGGAATGACCGACAACAGCAACATGGGCGAGCTTTCTGTTGCGAATGAACCCGTCAAGATCGTCCACCATTCCTATCAGGATGCCTGGCTTGAGATTAGCTCCTGGGGCATCCCCGCCGAATCCGTTGACCTGCACCAGATATACCCGGTGAGTCTTCGCTAATTCGGGCGCAATCCCATCCCATGTAGCACGTGGACTCGATAAACCCGGGATCAGGAATACTGGACTTCCGGCCGTTCCCATCACTTTTACGGAGACGTGATCCATTTCGTATATCGATGGATCGGCCAGAAGATCATTCTTGGCACCTACAGCTTCCTGCGCAGGAGCCTGATACGCGACGAGGACGAAAAACACGACCATGAATCTGCCGACGATGGCACAAGCATTTACAAAGGACGTTTTCATGCATGTACAGTCGCGCAGCGCTGAAAATCTTACAGGTTGTAAATTCAAGCATCCGTCTCAGATGATTTTGTCTCTGTAAGGTTCTGCCGGTGTCAGCGACTGTAGTTGTGACTACGGCAGCAGAGAAAGGTTAGATGTGAGCAGTGCGGTCAAGCTAGAGGAGATCGTGGAGGTCCATGCCGCCATGGTGCGCCGCATCGCGACGGTGTATGAACGCCATCCCGACAGGGTCGATGATCTTGTACAGGATATTTGGATCGCCGTTTGGCAAGCTTTGCCTCGCTTGAAAGACCACACGATGCTGAAGAGCTACATTGCCCGCATTACTCAAAACATCTGTGTCACCCATGTCCGGCGCGCGCTCGTGCGGCAGACTCAGCCGCTGAGTGACACCTTGCCTGATCTCGCCCCCGCTCCCGACGAGGCCGCGACCCATGCCATACGCCTTGCCCGTCTCATTGAGACGGTACGCGACCTTCCGGAGAATCTCAAAGCCGTTACGAGCCTCTATCTCGAAGACATGCCAGTCAAAGACATCGCAGTGGCCCTGGGCATAAGCGAAGCAACGTCTCTGTGCGGCTACATCGTGCAAAATCCGCTATCAGGCTCAGCCTCGGAGATCTTTTATGACGTCTCTACCCCCACCAGATCCGTTAGCCGCCCTTTGGCAAACCGCCCCAAAGTCTGACACGTCCTCTCTCTTGCAGAATTTACAGCACCTAAACCGGCGGCATCAGCGACTCTACCGGCTCGTATTTACGATCCTGTGCGGTACAGGTCTCCTGCTTATCTTCGATGCAGTCACGGAACGTTCCATGACGCACGCGGCGCTTAGTGTGATCTGGATTCTTGGTCTGGTACTCGGCGTCGTCTGGTACAGGCGCGCTCGCTGTAACCGCGCAGAGGCGATCACGTTTGATACGGTTCGCCTATTGAGATTCATGATCGCGCGGGCCAAAAAGGACCTGCGTATAGCACGGTGTCTCTATGCTGGAGCCCCCTGCGGCGCTGTGGCTGGCTTCATCATTGCAAGACTGACCGGCTTCGGAGCATCACCGAACGCAATCGCCGTTTCTAGACAAGTGCACTTGATTCGGACAGGCGCGGCCGTGGCCACTCTGATCACCATGATGATGATCGGCCTCATTGTGGCCCGTGACAGGCGCCTTCAGGTTCAGGAACTCACAGAGAAGTTGAGATCAATTCAGGACGACATGTAAGTTCTGCGTCGATGGCGCGACTGGAGTGCTGACGGCTGCCCCCAAGGCAGACGCTAGCCATTCAACCTGTCGCGATTTCAGTATTGGTCAACCTACGTCACGAAAATGTTTTCGTGACCTGGCAAGTGCCTGCAAAGTCGGGTTTCGTCAAGTTCGGGGTTTCCGTCACCGAATCGGCCAAGCTTCTCATAACGCCCCGTTTTGCGGGCATTGGCTTTGCGAGTTCGCGACCTGGTTCAAGCAAGAGGCGCAGTATGCACTTGGCTCGCGAACCGCTCTTTCAATCTCAACAAGGGATTTTCCAGAAGGCGGTAGCTCAACGTTGCAATCAGCAAAGTCCCCGTGAACGCTATCAGGAGTGTAAAGGGATAGGCGTAGCGCGGAGACAGTCTATGGGCCAGGTCAGAGTAGAAGTCGTGCAAAAGGTCGTGGTAGACGTAAAAGCCGTAGCTGATCAGTCCGAGAGCCCGCAGTGGCTTCCAACTCAGGATCTTGCTAAGGAAGCTGCCGGGATGAATGCACTCCAAAATTAGCCCAGCTGCGACAGCATCGATGAGTGTGAACCCGAAAACTCCAATCCAATTTGATGCCGATCCCTCAAAAGGCAGGGACAGGATTTTCACCGAGATGAGATACAGGGCGACGAAGAGGATCGAGGACGCGACCAGCAGTGGGCGGCGCGCCCGGCGCACAAT
>Ga0302308_10002716_pt1 | contig 14249 bp, 9 predicted proteins | sample III_Palsa_E3_3_FD_200531 | JGI IMG/M metagenome (GOLD analysis project Ga0302308, IMG submission 200531) | Peat permafrost microbial communities from Stordalen Mire near Abisko, Sweden - III_Palsa_E3_3 | ecosystem: Environmental > Terrestrial > Soil > Palsa > Peat permafrost | place: Sweden... | reverse complement strand
CGTCAGGACGGCGGCGCTGGGGCCGTCCGAGTAGGCGCGGGCGATCCGCGCCAGCCGCGCCGACCCGGGCCATGCACGCTCGACCAGGTTGATCGCGAGCGGGAGCAGCGGCCGGCGACTGGCGACCGACGCCAGGCACGCCAGGCCCAGCGTGCCGGTCACCAGTCCGCGTCTGAGCTTGAGCGGCATCGCGCTGCCCCCGTCGGCGATCGAGACGATCAGCGCCGCGAGCAGAACGACGGCGGCGGCGAGTGCGATCAGGTCGAGGCGTCCGTGCCAGAACCCGTAGCCGAGTGCCCAGAAGACCGGGATAAGCTCGACGATCGCCAGCGCCAGCAGCTCGTTGTGCAGCGCATCGTCGAGCACGATGAACGCTGCCACGGGCACGAGCAGGCCACCGATCAGACGCAGGCGGGCGAGGCGCCGAGGCCGCGCGTCGCGGGCGCCGGCGCCGCCGTGTCGAGCGGACTCGATCTGCCCCGGATCCACGCCGATAACCGTAGCGATGAAGGACGCTCTGATGCTGCCCCACCCGATTTCCCTGACTTTTAGTCTATGATTAGGGGGCCTGAGCGAGCGCCGAGACGTGCCGCCGAGGCCGGAGTAGACAGCCTGGGCAGTCTGAAGGGGGCCAACGATCAGCGGGTCTCGTCTGGCAACCTCATGATGAGCGCACGTCAACGCGGGGCACAACGATCAGAAGTTCTCGTCGCGTTCGACAGCGGGATCGAAGGGAGACGACCAACGGCATGAGCGCAGTAATCGACCTGGAGCGCGGCACCCTCGCCGGCAGCTCGCAAGCCATCAGCAGGCCGGCCACCGAACCGACCGGGACCGTCCCGGCGCCGGCCGCCGAGCCGCTGTCGCGACTGCAACTGTCGCCGTCCCCGACGCTGATCTTCGAGGTCGACGCTCGCGGGAACCCGACGGATACCTCGCCGCCGCGCCGCTTCGACGTGCGACTGGTCGGCAGCCTCCGCAACCGCGCCCGCGGCCAGCGCGGAGCCGGCGCCGAGAATGAGGTCTCGGCGGTGCTGATCATCAAGGCGATGACGCCGACGAGGCTGCTCGCCTGCGTCCGTGCGGTGACGCGCGGTGGCGGCTCGGTATCGCCTGAGCTGTTCTCCCAGCTGATGCCGCTTCCGGACGACAGCCCGCCTGGCTTTCATCCCCACGAGCTGACCGCGCGCGAGCTCGCTGTGCTGCAGATGCTCGCGGACGGAATGGCGACGCGCGAGATCGCCGAGGAGCTCAGCTATTCGGAGCGGACGGTCAAGAACGTCGTCCACGACCTGCTCGAGAAGTTGAATTGCCGGACCCGGGCCCATGCCGTCGCGCTGGCCATCCGGCACGGAGTGATCTGATCGTTGCCTGACCGTCGCGTTGCCGTGATCGGCCTGGATTGCGCCGATCCGAACCTTGTCTTCGACCGTTTCCTGGACGAGCTGCCGAACTTCCAGCGGCTGATCGGGGCCGGCACCTGGGGACCGCTGCGGAGCGTCGACCCACCGATCACCGTGCCCGCCTGGAGCTGCATGGCCAGCGGGCGTGATCCGGGCGAGCTCGGCATATACGGGTTTCGCAACCGCACCGCCCACGATTACGGGTCCCTCGGGATCGCCGACTCGAGCGCGATCCATCTACCCCGGGTCTGGGACCGCTTCTCCGACGCCGGCCGACACGTGATCGTCGTCGGCGTTCCGGGCACCTCGCCGCCGGTTCCAGTCAACGGCGAGCTCGTCTCGTGCTTCATGACTCCCGATACCCGCACGATGCCGTTCACGTATCCGGCCGCGCTGCGCAGCGAGATCGAGTCGCTTGTCGGTGTCTACCGGACCGATGTGCGCAACTTCCGCTCGGACGACCGCGATCGGATCCTCGCCGAGATTTACGAGATGACCGAGCAGCGGTTCGAGGTCTGCCGCCGCCTGCTCGACACGCGGCCGTGGGACTTCTTCATGATGGTCGAGATCGGCCTTGACCGCATGCACCACGCCTTCTGGCGCTTCCTCGACCCGACGCATCCGAGGTTCGAGCCGGGACACCGCTACCAGGATGCGATCCGCAACTACTACGGCTACCTCGACGACCAGATCGGTGAGCTGCTCGAGCGCTTCGACGACGAGACGACCGTGCTGGTCGTCTCAGATCACGGGGCGCGCCCGATGCTCGGCGCCATCTGCGTCAACGAATGGCTGCTCGCGCAGGGCTACCTGGTCCTGGAGGAGGAGCCGGCCGCGGGTAACGGTCTGACCCCCTTCAAGGATCTCAAGGTCGACTGGAGCAGAACCCGGGCGTGGGGCGAGGGTGGCTACTACTGCAGGCTGTGCCTGAACGTCCGCGGCCGCGAGCCGCAGGGGATCGTTGCGCCGGAGGAGTTCGACAGCCTGCGCGAGGAACTGACCGAGCGCCTCGTCACGCTGCCGGGCCCCGACGGCGAACCGATCGGCACGACCGTCCACCGTCCGGAGGATCTGTGGCGCGCCCAGCAGGGGATCCCGCCCGACCTGCTCGTCTACTTCGGGGACCTCGGCTGGCGCAGCAACGGCAGCCTCGGCCATGGCCGCTACTGGACGTTCGAGAACGACACCGGGCCCGACGACGCCAACCACGACCGCGACGGGATCTGCATCGTCTCGGGTCCCGGGGTGCCCGCGGCCCGGCGAAACGACCTCACGATTTACGACATCGCCCCGACGATCCTCGCCGCCGCCGGATTGGACGAGGACCCCGACCTGCGCGGGCGTGCGATCGCAGGCCAGCCCGTCTGAGAGCGTCAACGACGCGCATACCGCGCGCTGGTCGCGCGAGCTGGCTGGGCGGGGGTCTGCTCGCCGGCCGACCCCCGCCAGCCGGTCAGCTCTTCTTCTTTTTCTTCTTCTTCTTCTTCTTCGAAGCTGGCTGCTCGCACTTCGCCAGCGCGTTCACCGGAGTCGCGGTGGCGGCGCCGGCGAACGTGAACCCCGCCGTCGAGCCCCAGCCGGTGCCCGTGCACTTGGCGGGCGTCCGGATGTAGTTTCCGCGGCCCACGCCAGCCGTGTTGAACGTCAGCGCGAGCTGCGTGACCACGATCTGATGGCCGTTGTAGGTCCCGTTCGGGTAGTCGATCGTCAACTTCGTCCCGGACCATGCGCCCTTCTCGACGACCGGCGGTCCGTTCGGGTCCTCGATCACCAACGCGACCCCGCCTGCGGCGGTGTTGAAGACCGCGAAGCTGAGCGAGATCGTGTAGCCGTTGACGACGACCGTGGCGCTGCCGCTCCCGACCTGCGTGGCCGGCTCGCACGCCGGGGCCGCGGAGCAGATCGGCACGGCGCCCAGATTGAGCGTGGAGCCGGCCGGTAGCCCGAACGTGACCGACGTCGGTTGCTGCGGGTCGGTCAGGGTTATGCTCAGGTCCGAGTCCTCGTTCGGCTTGTTCGGCGAGAACGAGACCACATAGCTCGGCCCTGACGCCGCGTGGGCATAGGTGTTCGCCTGCGTGGCTCTCCCGGATGCGGATGCGTAGGCGGCCGACAGGACCAGTAGGCCCCCCGCCGCAGCGATCGTCGTCGCCCCGCGGCGAATCGCTCGTGTTGACATGTGGAAAACGGCTCCTTGCTAGGTGGACAGGCCCGGCCTGTTGCCCGAATCGTAGCGACCACGGACAATCCGTCGCCCACCGAGCGCCTGAGATCACTTATTATTCGGTCAAACGAGCGCCTAGGCGGGCGACCAAGCGGTGTTTAGGGGGGTCAGGATGACGGGTTACGGGGGGAGTCGTTCCGCGCGGGCCGAGGTCGCGAGGCTGGTGGTTGCAGTGCTGGGGATCGTCGTGCTCGGGGTCGCGGCCCCCACCGGAGCAGTCGCATCCGGCGCGCACAATGCGCCGCTCGGTTGGCCCTCACGCGGGCAGTCCCAGGGCGACTGCCCGTGGGTCGGGTCCTCCTTGCCGGCGGCGCAGCTGGTGGCCGACGTCATGAGCCAGATGACCGTGGCGCAGGAGATCACGCTGGTCGAGGGCGACGGGATCGGTACTGGCGACAGCCCGTACATCTTCTACACGCCCGGCATCCCGAGCCTGTGCATCCCCGCGATGGGGCTGGAGGACGGCGCGCAGGGGGTTGCCGACGGCATGAACGGAGTAACCCAGCTGCCGGCCCCGGTCGCCTTGGCGGCCACCTGGGATCCGACGCTGGCCCAAGACTACGGGCAGGTGATCGGCACCGAGCAGGCGGGCAAGGGCGTCAGCGTCGACCTCGGTCCGATGGTGAACATCGACCGTGACCCGCGCTTCGGCCGCTCATTCGAGACGTTCAGCGAGGACCCCTTCCTCACCGCGTCGATGTCGACGAGCGAGATCGAGGGGATTCAGAACGAAGGCGTGATGGCGATGGTCAAGCACTTCGACGCCTACAACCAGGAGACCTACCGTGGCACCCCGGCAGACGACGTGATCGTCGATCCCCGGGTGCTCGAGGAGATCTACATGCCGGCCTTCCAGGCCGCGGTCCAGCAGGCGGGCGCGGCGTCGCTGATGTGCGCGTACTCGTCCGTCAACGGAAACGGGGCTTGCGAGAGCAATTACCTGCTCAACCAAGTCCTCAAGCAGCAATGGGACTTCCCCGGGTTCGTGACCTCCGACTTCGGCGCGATCACCAGCGATGCCGCGGGGGTGGATGGCGACGACATGGAACAGCCCGAGAACACGTACTTCGGCGCGCCCCTGGCGGCTGACGTCGGCAGCGGCGCGATCCCGCAGGCAGTCCTGAACACGATGGTGCAGCGGATCCTCACGGAGATGTTCCGCTTCGACCTGATCACCGACCCGCTAGACGGCAGCTCGACGGCGCGCGTCACCTCCCTTGCCCACGACCAGGTCGCGACCGAGGTCGCCGAGCAGGGCGCGACTCTGCTCCAGAACAACAACCAGGCGCTCCCGCTGCCGGCGGCGGGCGCCGGCACGGTGGCCGTGATCGGTCCGGCGGCATCTGCCGCGCCGGCCTACAGCGGGAGCGGCAGCGCCGAGGTCGACCCGTCCCTTCCGGTCACACCGCTGGTTGGGATCAAGGCGGCCGCCAAGTCCGGCACGAGCATCGTCTATCAGCAAGGGCTTCCAACCGACGCCTCGCTGCCGGCAATCCCGTCGTCCGCGCTCAGTCCGGCGTACGCGTCGACGCCCTCTGGCGGCAGCTACGCCGGCACGCTGACCGCGCCGCAGACGGGCACCTACGTGATCGCGCTGCGAAACACCTGCCTGTGCTACCTGCCGACCTACCTCTACCTCAACGGTCAGGAGCTGATCGCAAACCCGAGCACCTCGGCGACCCTCGTGTACTCCGCCTCGGTCAGCCTGACCGCCGGCCAGAGCTACCTGCTGACGATCGACGGGCCGTCGACTGGCCTGCTGTGGGCAACCCCGTCGGCGCTCGCACCGAGCATCGCCCAAGCCGTCGCCGCGGCCAGCACGGCGTCGGCGGCCGTCGTCGTCGTCTCGGACGACACGGAGAGCGAAGCCGCCGACCGGCCGAGCCTGGAGCTGCCCTCGGCCCAGGATGAACTGATCGAGGCGGTGGCAGCGGTCAACCCCCGCACGATCGTCGTCGTCGACGCCGGCGCGCCGATCGCGATGCCATGGCTCAGCCAGGTAGCCGCCGTCCTGTACGACTGGTATCCGGGGCAAGTGAACGGCACGGCGCTCGCGAGCGTCCTGTTCGGAACCTCCGATCCCGGCGGGCACCTGCCGGTCACGTTCCCGACGAGCCTGTCGGAGATACCAACCTCCACGCTCGCCCAGTTCCCCGGCACTGACGGCGAGGTCCTGTACTCGGAGGGACTGGACGTCGGCTATCGGTGGTACGACGCCAACGACGTCGCCCCGCTGTTCCCGTTCGGCTACGGGCTCTCGTACACGACGTTCAGCTTCAGCAACCTGAGCGTCTCGCCCGATGTACAGGGCGGCGTCGGAAACATCGCGGTGTCGGCGACGCTCACCAACACCGGGACGGTCGCGGGCTCGGATGTGGCGCAGCTGTACCTCGGCGATCCGCCGGCCGCCGGGGAGCCGCCGCGCCAGCTCGTAGGCTTCCAATCTGTGTCGCTCGCCCCTGGCCAATCGACCCAGGTCAACTTCACGATCTCCCCGAAGGACACGTGGTGGTGGGACGACGCGACCAACGGCTGGAGCCAGAGCACGGGCACCTATCAGGTGTACGTCGGCGACTCCTCGGCGCTCGCCAACCTGCCGCTGCAGGGCTCGTTCACGATGAACACGAGTCCCGGCGCCCGCCAGGTCGCGATCAACGCGCCCAGCACCTTCCAGCCGGGCGTGCCGTCGACCGTCACGGTGCAGCTCACGCCGGGCGGCAATCAGACGGTGTCGGTCGTGACATTCGCGCTCCAGCTCCCCGCGGGCTGGACCGGGCAGCCGGTCGGCAAGTCGGTCTTCCTCGGCGTCACGCCGACCTCGTCGCCGACCGAGACGTTCAGCGTGACCCCGCCAAGCGGGGCACCAAGCTCGATCGCGACGGTGCATGCAACCGCCAACCTGAGCCTGGTCGACCAGCTCCAGGCGGGCGTGAGCGCGACGGTGGGGTAGCCGGCGCCCGGTCGGGGCGTGTGATACTCAGGGCGGGAGACGCCGCACGATGCCACCCGCGGCAGAGCCCTCGATGACGAGCACCGCAACCGCACCCGTGAAGCCGGGCGGGGCGCCTCGGCGCCGGCGCCGCCGCTGGCTGGTGCTGGTGGCGTTGTTGATCCTGGTGATCCTGATCGTGCTGCACCACTTCAGGCTCCGCCCAGGTCACGAGCTGCACGGAACGATCGCGGCGGCCGGCGGACAGTCGGTGCTGACCAGCTGGCTCCAGAACGCGGAGCCAGCCGCCTGGGATGCGGCCGACAACCGGATCATCATCTCCCGCCGGAGGCCGAATGGGCTGTGGAGCGTCTACACGATCCTCCCGGATGGGCTGGATGAGCAGTGCATCACCTGTCGCGTGCCGTCGTTCCCGGGGGTCGGAGCGGCAACCAACCGCGGCGCGTTCGACGTCTCGCCGAACGGCCGTTACGTGCTGATCACGGTCGAGAAGGGCTCGCACCCGGGGACGATCGGAGCGACCGGCACGCTTCCCGGCAAGGGCGTCTTCAACGACATCTGGCTGGTGACAATGACGGGATCATCTGGCCCCGCTTCGATCGGACCGGCACGCAGGTCGTGTGGTCGCAGATGCACCAGGGGCCGGACCTGTCCCACCCGCTCGGGCAGTGGGCGATGAAGGTCGCGCGCCTGCAGTGGACTGCGGGCACCCCGCATCTCGTCGACCTCCGCACCTACGATCCAGAGCCGGGGCGCTTCTTCGAGCCCTACGAATTCTCACCGAACGACCAGCGGATCCTGTTCGCCAGCGACATCCACGTCCCGAGCGGGTTCCTGTCGCCGACCGCGTTCAACTCGCAGATCTGGACGATTGACGCGGCCCACCTCGACGACCTGCGGCGAGTCAGCCCCCCAGACCCGATCCACGGGATGTTCTCCGACTACAACGAGTTCGCGTTCTACATCCCCGGCACCGACCGGATCCTGTTCGCCCGGACGTTTGAGGCGACAGCTCATGGGCTCGACTACTGGACGGTCGATTCCAACGGTGCCGACCCCCGGCGCGTGACGTTCATGAACGAGCCGGGCAACCCCGAGTACCTCGGCTACTCGCAGGCGCTCGGGCTCGCGTTCGACCCGCACGACCCGCGCCTGATCGTCACCGGCCTCTCCCACGAGCTTGGGACCAAGAGCGTGCAGGCCGTGTTCATCAAGCTCGGCGCGAACGTTCTGCGCTGACGCGGTCCTTGTGGTCGAGCCGGCGCGCGACCGCGGCGGCCCGCGCCCGCGCTAGGCGGGCTAGGCGCGCTCGGCGCGCCTCGCGGGCCTTGCGCTCCCGCCGCGCCCGCCTGGTGGCATCCTTGTGGGCGGCCGACCCGCCCTTCGACGAGTTGGAGGAACCGCTGCCGGAGGTCGAGCCGGTCGCGCCCGATCCCGCGCCCGCCCCGGACCCGGAGATCGCGCCCGCCCCGGACCCAGACGCCGCACCGGAGCCGACGGTCGGCGCCACCCCGTAGGTGGACAGGACGAGCGACGAGGAGACGGCAGTCGGCGTCGCCGGCGAGAGGTCGCTGGAGGGGATCATGGTCGGCTCCGCGGAGCCCGGCACGACCCACGACAGCTGCGCGTAGGCCGGGCCGACACCGTGCCAGTAGTCCATCTGGATCCCGACGTCGGTGCCGGCGACCTCGGACGCAGAGCCGCACTCGCGCTGTCCGTAGGTGAGCGGCGCGTTCACCAGCTCGGTGCCGTTGAGGTAGAGCTGCTCGTTGGCGTCAGCGACCGCACAGAACATGTAGGTGCCGGTCTCCGGGATCGTCACGCCACCGCTCCAGCGGATCGAGAAGTCGCTGGCGGGGACACCGGGGGCGGGCGACTCCTGCGCCTTGAACCCCTCCGAGGGGTCCTCCGTCGTCGTCGAGATCAGCTGGTTGAAGCTCAGGCCCGAGTAGAACTGCTCCGTCAGTCGGCCGCTGGATGTGCTGGGGTTGAGGGTCACCAGCTCGGCGTCGACGTTCTGCGAGTTCGCGTCGGTCGCGACCCCGGCGAGGAACTGGTTTGGGTTGTCCGGATTGAACGCCAGCGCCTCGGTTTGGACATGACCGAGGCCCTCGGTGTTCCACGGCTCATTGAAGTACGTCAGCCGCTGGGGGTCGCTGCCGTCGGCGTTCATCGTCCAGTAGTCCATGCCACCCCCGGTCGTGTCATAGGACCGCCCGAAGATGATCGACGTGTTGGTCGGGTCGAAGAACGCGAACTCGTTGTAGTTGACCTCGGGCGACGGCATGCTCTGGCTGAGCTGCGTCAACCCGGTGCCGTCGACGTTGATCTCGTCGATCTGGTCGTCCAGCCAGGTGCCACCGGTCGTGTTGCTGGCGAAGATCACGTCCTGGTCGTTGGGGGTGAACCCGTAGGCCTCGTAGAAGGTGTTGCTCGTCGGCTCGATCGTGCGGATGTCAGCCAGGCTCGGCACGCCGGCGGTCCAGACGATGTTCGCGACCTTCAGTTGCCAGTAGCCGAGGTCGCCGACAGCCGGCGAGATCATCGAGTACCACACGATCTCGTTGCCGGTGCGGTCAAAGCGCGGCCAGATACTACCGAGCGCGATCGAGCCCGGCGCGTAGATGTTGGTCAGCGGCCAAGACTGCTGGCCGTTGGTCGTATAGAGGTACACATCGTTCCCGCCGCCCTTGCCTGGTTGTGACATCGTCGCGGCTTCGTTCGAGATCGGGCGCTCGACCGTGACGAGCATGTACTGGCCATTGGGCGACACGTCTGAGACGCCGCGGTTGGTCTCCGTCCCAACCGTCGGGAAGGTCGGCGTCGTGCATGTGAGGCACGCCGGGTCCGAGCCATCGGGGTTCGCGCTGTAGCCGTTGAAGAACCCGTTGGAGCCAAGCGAGTTGTAGAACACGCGGTCGGGGCTCGCCGACCAGCCGACCGGCGCGGCGTTCTGCATCCAGGGCGTGATGCTCTGAACGGCGTAGCCGGCCGCGGCGGCCGGCGGGGCGAGGACGCCGAGGCTGGCGGCGGCGGCGATCAGGGCTGCCGTCGCGGCAGCGCGCAGCGTGATGATGTGGTGCTTCACAATGTGTCCCGGCGTCGTGGGGGGGGCCGCCCAGATGGATTCGGGCGACGCTGGATTCCCTCTCGCTATCGACCCACCTCGAGGCGTGCATCGACCATCGGACCGGTTTCTAGACAGCTGTTGGGCGCAGCCGTCCGAGCTGATCTGCCTACGCCGTCAGCGTAGGCAGACTGTTGTCACCGTTGAAGCGAGGCGGGATGCCGACCGGGCCGCAGCCCGGTCAGCTGAGGACCAGCGGCACGGTCAGCTTCGTCACGTGCCCGCGGCTGTCCTTCACCTGGACGATCAGGTGACTCGAGCGTGCTGCTCGCGAGATCGAGCGCTGCGCCAGCGCCGAGCTGGCGACCAGCAGCGGCGCCCGCAGCGCCAGAGCGCTCCGAGCCGCCGCGCCCCTGAACGTGATGACCAGCACACCGCGGTGCAGGTGGGCGCTCGCTAGCCGCGCCCCCGTCAGCGACAGCACCGGCCGGGTGAGCGGCGTGCTGTCGTTGAAGCTCAGCCCATGCGGCAGGCTAACGGCAAGCGACGCGATCCCGGGCGCGTTGTGGCCCTTCGCCGCCTCGATCGAGAGGATCGCAGCGCCCGCCGAGATGCCCGACAGCGACGCTGACGCCTTCGGTTTGGTGATCGCGGGGTCGCTCGGCTTCGAGCTCACACAGTTGCCGACGCCGACTTCACCTTTCTGGATCCCGACGGCGCCGCCCGACCACGGATCGAACTTGGCCTCGAACAGCGCCTTGTAGCACAGTCCAATCCAGACGGCGCCGAACGAGTTGCCCGTGAAATCGATCTCGAAGCTCGTCATCGGGATGTCGGGGATGGAGTGGAGGGAGAGCTCCGTAGCACTGAAGATCGTCTCGAGCGAGATGTTCACGGGCGGAGGGAAGTCGATCCCGAGCGTCGGAGCGCGCAGGGTTCCCGACAGCGTCAGCGTGCCTGTCAGCTGGCTCGCTGGGAACAGGGGCGAGCTTGCGATGACCTTGCCGACCGTGCACGGGACCCCCTCGAAGCAGGGGTCCATCGCCGGGTTGAGCTGCAGGTTAGGCGGGAGCTTGAGCTTCATCGCCTGGAGATTCGCGCTGCCGGCAGGATTGTCCACCGTGAACTCGAAATTCGCGTCGGTGACGCCGGTGTCTCGGGAGATCGCGGCGGTGTCGGTCGGCTGGAACGGAAGCGCGAGACAGCCGGTGACCGTGAACGGGGCGGTTGCGCTGTACGGCTGGAGCGCCGCCGTCGGCGAAGCCGACACCTCCTCCGTATCCGCGTTGACGGTCACGTCGGCGGGCTGGCAGCTGGTCGGCAGCGTCAGCCCGGTCAGGTCGAGGTCGAGCGCGCTGATCTGCCCCGGAGACGCCGGCAGGCCGCTGAAGGTCAGCTCGTCGCTGACGTCAAACGATGGCTCGATGCCGACGTTCGCAGAGGAGTAGAAGCTGACGTAACCGGGCAGCTGCAGCGACCCGGCGACGAGCTCGAGGCCGGCGAGATCGGTGTTCCCCGGTGCCTGCACCAGGTATAGCGCCAGCGGCACGCTCGTGCCCGGGGTGGTCGCCGTTCCGCCGACCGTCGCCGTGCCCGACCCGATCTGGCAGGCCGGCGTGGGAGTCGTCACGGACAGGCAGGCGCCGCCATCGGTCTCCTCGTTGAGCAGCAGCCCAGGCGGCAGGATGATGTAGACATCCTTGACCGCGTCGCCCGCGGTTTGGTTGAAGTTGATGTTGATTCCGACCGAGTTGGTGCTGCCGGCGGCGTTCCCGGCGCTCTGATTGACGGCGACTGCCAGCGAAGCGAGCTTCGCGGACGCGGCCGTCGGGAGCATGGCGGCGCACAGCGCGACCACAAGGGAGGTGAGGGTCAGGGCAACGGCGCGTGGCAGCATCCTTGAGATCTCCTCCGGCTTCACGTTTTGATTTCCGTCGAGAACCATCATGGCTGGCCCGCGATGCTCGCGTACTCGAGCCGGCGCACGACCCGTGCTGCGGCCGCCGCGAGCGTGTCGTTGTCGCCGGCCGCCGCCGCGAGCGCCTGCACGTCGCGCCGCGCGAGCGCGTCCTTGCCGGCGTCGGCCGCCGCCTCTGCGGCGCCCAGCAGGCTCTGAAGGCGCGACTCGGCGCTCCGCGACGCGAGCGCCGCCCGCACCTCGGTCGCCTTGCTGGCGCCCGGCGGCGCGACGACTGGGGTGGGTGAGTCGAGCGCCGACTTCAGCTCGCCGAAGGTCGCGGGCGGCCCCGCGAACGGGGCGACCTCGACGTTGGACGGCTGCGATGCCCTGCCGGGGCCCGACTTCGCGACCACCTCGTAGACGTAGCGTCCGCTTGAGTGGTCCACGAAGTCAGACGATTCGGTCGTCCCGATCGAAGTGAATGCGCCCGGCACCGACAGGGTCACGGTGACGCTGCCGGGGGCGCCTGGGCTGGCGATGGTCGGGGTCGCGTCCTCCATCGTCCAACCGCTGGGAAGCGTCGGTGGGGGCTTGACCGCGATCGTGATCGACTCAAACGGCGCCCGCTCGATGTCATAGCTCCCGGCGCCCGCCGAGCGATCCCAGGTGAGCAGCGTGCCGTGCCGGAGCGCGTCGGTCTCGAGCCCCGCCGGGCGCGCGAGCGCCTTGCGATTGTTGCCGACCACCCCCGAGCACGCCTCCTCCTGGTCGTCGAAGATCGTCGCCCCCTGCGCCTGGTTGGCACTGCCGATGAACAGGTCCTGGTCGTGAGAGCCGCCGTTGACCAGGGTGCGCCCGCCGAAGTTGTATTCGCTGGTGCCGAACGCGTCGCGGGTCACGGCAAACCAGTCGTCGCCGTCACAGGTCGCCCAGACGTTGAAGCCGAGGACGCCGGACAGCACCGTCTCCTGCAGCCAGGCGTACTGCTTGTCCTCCTGCAGGAGGTACGCCCAGTCGTTGGTGCCCACGAACAGTCCGCCGTCCTGGTTGGCCATCCTCCAGAAGTGCGCTGTGAACGGGCTGAAGAATCCGTCGTACAGGCCGCTCACCGGGTACATCGTCTGGCCGTCGGGGAGGTTGCGGGGATCGCCGGCGACGAGCGTCCACTGCCCGTCGGGCGCGATCCGGATCATCTCCGACAACGGCAGCGCGTTCTGGTTGTGCCAGCCGCTCGACCCGACATAGAGACGGTCGCGGTACGTGTGCATCGACACGACCGAGGTGATCAGCGAGCCCCGGCCGGCGCCGTCGCCGACGACCTGCTGGAACGGCAGGTAGCCGGTCTTGGTGTACTTGAACGCGCGGTACACGGCGTAGCCGATCTCCTTGTTGCCCGTCCCGATGTACAGCGCGCCGGCGAACTTGGCGGTCTCGAAGACGTCGTACTCCGGGCCGCTTACCTGGCGCAGCCCCGGATGGTTTGACCACGGGTTGGTGACTTCGAACACTGAGCCGTCGCCGGTGATGTCGGGCGTGGCCGTGACGAACAGGTGGTTATCCCACACGAGCAGTGAGCGGAAGCCCATCGGCCGGACGTTCCCATTGGGGAAGTGCACGACGACGGACGGCAGGTGCAGTGTCGTCCAGTGGATCCCGTCGAACGAGCGCAGGATCACCGGCGGGTGGCTCTTGAGCAGCGGCGGGATGTACTCATCGGGGGTGACCCCGGCGGCGAACAGCGCCTGCTGCCCGGTGGCGGGATTCCGCCAAGTCACCATCCCGCGGTAGGCGAAGTCCCGGGCGACCGTCTTGCCCTTGGCCATCGGGTTGCGCTCCACCGGCGAGCGGAAGACCATCTTCCAGGTTCCCGTGCTGGGGATGCTGGTCGTGGTCGTGGACGTGCCGTCGGCGGTCGTCTTCGTGACGGTCGTCGTCGTGGTCGTGCCGCTCCCCGGCGTGTACTGCCAGATCTCGGCCCGCAGCGGGAGGTCGTACGGGCTCTTCGTACAGCGGACATTCGGGCTGGGGTTGGTGTTGTAGTAGCCCTTGTCCTGCGGGTAGAAGAACTGAGTCGTCGCAAACTCGACGCACAGCTCGTCGCGTCCGGTGCCGACGTACAGCTTGCCCTTGAACCAGTCCATCGCCCACGCCCAGCTGTTGTTGCGGTCGCCGAAGCCGTTCTGAGCAATCACGCTGACACCGGGGGTGGCGGTCGGCGCGGGCGTTCCGCTCAGCAGAACGGCGCTGCTGGCCACGACCGCCGCCGACAGGATCAGGCCAGCGGACAGCGCAACGACGACGACGAACGCCTTTGTTCTGCTTTTCGCGAGGTATCTGACAGTTTTCATGCTGCTGGCAGCCTAGCCGGTTGGGTCAAACTGGGTGTACGGTTGCGCCCGCGGTGTCCCATACACACCTTGCCCGCCATCTGGTCGCCCGATTGCATCGTGATCAGCGATCCTCGAACAACCAGCGGCTCAACCGCTCGGACACCAGGAGCCTCGCACGGATCGGCACGACCGCACGGAGCAGCGCGACCGGATAGGCCAGCAGGCCGACTCCCGGCATCCGCAAGACCACCGTCGGCCGGTCTCGCTCAACGGCGGACAGCGCGCTCTCCACCACGCGCTCGGTGCTCATGTACCGGTTCCTCAGGAACCGCTTGACCGGTCCCTCGCGTGGCGCAGACCCGCCGCCGTGGAACG
>Ga0302308_10002709_pt1 | contig 14278 bp, 12 predicted proteins | sample III_Palsa_E3_3_FD_200531 | JGI IMG/M metagenome (GOLD analysis project Ga0302308, IMG submission 200531) | Peat permafrost microbial communities from Stordalen Mire near Abisko, Sweden - III_Palsa_E3_3 | ecosystem: Environmental > Terrestrial > Soil > Palsa > Peat permafrost | place: Sweden... | reverse complement strand
CTTCCGGCAGGCGCACCTTTACCGTGAGATCATTTTTGGCACCCTGCCTGACTCGCACAATCACTCCCTGGGCGAGAAGGCTGCGATTGTCTGTGTCGAAGAAATAGATCTGGCTATCGGTCTGCTTTTCGAAGCCTAGGGACGCAATCACAGATTTAGTTGTCGCAGGTGAAAGCAGGAGTTTCATCTCGACCGAACATATTTCCTGAGCGTGCAAAGCGGAGCACAACACCAACACAAGGATGCATGGAACCGCCCGCTTCCAGTTCCTCCTAATCGACCTCGCAGAATGATCTCGCATCGCTTGGATCCTATGTTTGAAGATTCTCAACGGCACCTGTCAGAAATACCAGTTTCAATCAGCGATCAACTGATAAATACTGTGAGCAGGCGCCTTCAGGGCCAAACTGCGTGACCGCGACAGTCGTCGCACGGTTCGCATCATTTTCAAAGGTGGCAAGTTGTAATGAGCAAAGGACCGGCGAGAATCGTGATTGTCAGGCACGCGGAGAAGCCAGCCTCCCGGCTTCCCCATTTGGCGTTGCGCGGAAGAATGCGTGCCGTTGGCCTCTCGAAGTTGCTCCCGCAAATCGTGAAACCCCATTTCATCTTTGCCTCCACGTCGACAAAACATTCCGCCCGACCCTACCAGACCATCCGCCCTACGGCCGATAAGCTCGCCATTGATGTCCGAACCGACTACGCCGACCGAGACATCAAGAAGCTGGCGAAAGACTTACGTAAAAAAGAGTTCGATGGCAAGATAGTTTTGATGTGCTGGCATCATGGCATGATACCCAAACTGATCCGTGCACTGGGACACGAGCCGCCTTACGAGCCTTGGCCAGAGGAACTTTACGACCGCATCATCAGTATTGATAAGGACGGAATTAAGAGTCTTCCGCAGCGCCTTTTATTCGGCGACACCATCGATTAGCACACACGCCCGCCATCGGCGATCGCGACTCAGCACCATGCATGCCGGAGCCCTTCCTGGCTTAGTCCTTTGGAGGCTTCGTCGGGCATTGCGCGTCGAAGGCTATCTGCATCTGACGCAGTTTCAGCACGCCGTAGAACACAGTGACCGCCATCGCCAGAACCAGACAGCCATAGATGTGCCTCTCCATTGCGTAGGATCCTTCGCGGTTCTCTACATAGCCTGAGACGATCAACACGAAAATCCCGAGGTTGATGAGCCAGTTCACCGGTTTCGACACGACGTAATCCAAGGTTCCGAAACCACCGAGCTGGTAGAGCATGAAGGGCAGGATTGCGACCATCGGCAGCAGTTCCGATGCGCCCAGGCTCGGGTCAACGGTGTTGGGGGCTAGCGCATGCAGCAGCCGGCTATGAGCGAGTTGATGGAATAGCGCCGGGATTGCACACAGCAAAGGCACCACGGCGAGCAGCTCCAGCACCAGCGACCCGCTCCATGTACCGATCTTTGAGGTGGCGTCGGCGCCCTCGCCGGACTGTTGTGTACCGATGAACAGTCCGCCTACGATTGCCGCTGCGCTTGACAGCATCAGCAACTCGACGGTTACGCCGAAACTCTCGGGTTCCCCTGCCTTGAGGAGCAGCATGGCTAGAAAGCCAGGGGTGTAGAACATGACGCGGACGAGCTTGGCCCAAACGCGGGCGTCTCGCTCGGGCGGAAGAATTGGCAGTGGACGTCCGTCGATTCCTACTGTTGGTCTTGCCTTCGACATAATCTTATCCTCGGGGTACATCAAGTTCTGCGCTTAGGAACAATCCCGCCGTTCAGCCGGCTCTCTCATCGCGCGAGATGAGCGCCAGTCGCCGTGAATCCTGCGAAGACCAATCGGAACTGCTTTGAGAGTAGCGTTCCCTCTGCAATCTCCTTTGAGGCGGCCCTGGTTGGTTCACGGAAATGGAAGATTGCCCCAGTTTTCCCGGACCGGTCGCCATATCTTCGAAATCAGAAGGGTGTCGACGAACCGAAAAACAGGGTGTTACTGCAGCACACTCTACAGACTTCGAAACGCCTTCACAGCTGTCAGAAATAACAGTCGACGAACAGTCTGAGTGGCCGGGCCCGATGCAGTGTGAGGGGATGAGATCGGCCAGAGTCTTGCTGCCGCGAAATCTTTGACCACGCTGTTACATCTGACAGTTCACAGCAATTTAGCTATCTAGGATACTTCCCGTGTAAGTTCGTCCCAACACATCTGACACGCGTGCTTGGGACCGGCCCGATGTGAGAGTGCCGAAGCCTTCGGATTGAACGCACGGCGGCTGACTGCTATTTCCGGAGAAGGCGGCGCAACACCGTCGAGAAACAATGATGGGATCAGATCGACAGGAATAGTCTCAGTCGTCCCAACGCACCTGTTTGTAACTTGAATCAGCGACGCTACATAGAGCTACGGATTGGAGAAAAAATGCGCGGAAATATAAGAATCGCAAAGGTCGTCATGGCTGTTGGGCTTCTAACTGGATTATTCATCGCTTCCACCATGCCTGTATTAGCGGGAACCAAGAATGAAACGATCGAAGCTACGGCGATGGGAACGGGAACTCAGCTGGGTCAAAATATCGGAGTAACCCTGGACATCTATCAGTTCTCTACCCCGGCGGACAAGCAGATCCTCGTCGAGGCGTACCAGAAGGCGCAGGGCCAGGGATTGTCGAATGCACTTCAAAGGATGAAGGCTGTAGGCCATGTTTCGGTTACCGGAACTCTTGGATATGACTGCTCTTACATCCGGATGTTTCCAACGCCCACGGGCCGGAAGATTGTCTTCGTGACCAATCGCCAGATTCGGTTCGGAGAAGCCTTCTTTGACACGCAATCACAGTCGTTCAATCTGACCGCCGGCGTTATCGAAATCAACGATCAGGACAAGAGCAAGAGCACAGGAGTGCTATACCCCGCTGCCCAGCTCGTGCTCGATAGCCAGGGCCAACTGCAATGGGACCTCACACAAAACCCCTGGAAACTGATCGACGTACTCGACTGGGCTGGAACTGCCGGCGTCAACTAGGACACTCTTCGCGTTCAACGAGATGTTTTCCATAAACCCTGACTGACGCCATCGAACTATTCGCCCTGCAGCAATGGACCTTGCGCGTCGAATTGCGAGGCATTATGAAGATCCAACGAGGTACTGCACTTAGTTTCTCTGCGCCGTTACTTGCCTTCTCGTTGTTGTCGGGTAACCTGGCGGCTCACGCACAAGACAACAAATATGCTTGCACAGAGCCGACTTCGGCACAGACGTGCACCTTCGCCCAAACCTGCGGATCGCCTTCCAGTCCATGTACCGTGGATGTGAAGCGGACCGACGATGCCGCGTCCGCGACTCCCGGCATTCCAAACGCAAAGGGTAATTCCCTGTTCTGTGTGAATCCCGGCACAACCGTCGTTTGGAAGAGCACCCAGAAGGGCATTGGTTTTATCGTCGACATGGGACCGTCCTCCCCGTTCGATCCGAGCGGATCGATCACCGGCGGTTCTGCACGCTCGGTCACAGTCGTCGCAAAGAGGCTGGGATGCTTCAAGTACTCCGTGAGCGCGTGCCATCCGGGTGAGATCTACGGCATGTGCGGCACCGGAAACGCCGTGATCGTCGTCGTCGACAAGAAATAAGTGTGCCGATCAGGCATCGCGTCTGAGAAGACCCAGTGCCTGGTCGACCGCCGCATTCTGGAACCCGCGCGTTGCCGCGATTGGGACTTCGCAACGCATCCTCTCAATAACGCCCTAGAAGTTGAAGGCGGAGCGCGTGCCGGATTAACGAGTGTGGTGTTGGATCGAACGGCAACAGCGAGCGAATCATACCAACCTGGAGTTGACCCATGAACGCAGAATTAGCAAAGAAGATGCTTTCGGCCGTACTTGGTTTCCTTCTCATTGTGGTGCCACCACAGTGCGCCTACGGCTATCAGGCTTCGGGTCCAGATGCTTCGAGCGGGGTGGGGAGTTCGATGGAAACTGCTCCCATGAGCGCGAGCGCGTTGCAGGCGTTGGTGGCTCCGATCGCGTTGTATCCAGATGCCCTGGTGGCCCAAATCCTCACGGCCTCGACGTTTCCTGATCAGGTTGCGATTGCCAATTATTGGATTCAGCAGAACAAGAGCTTAACCGGCAGCGCTCTGATGCAGGCCGTTGACAAGCAGACCTGGGACCCGAGTGTGAAGGCGCTCACCCAGTTCCCTTCCGTGCTCGATAACCTTGCAACGAATCTCAGCTGGACCTCGTCGCTTGGCGAGGCTTATCACAACCAGTCGGCGGATGTGATGACGGCCATCCAGACTCTTCGCGCGCAGGCCCAGGCAAAGGGTAATCTCAAGTCGACCCCACAGATCACTGTCGTGCAGCAATCGCCGCAAACGATCGTCATTCAATCGGCCAATCCGCAGGTTGTCTACGTTCCGGAATATAACCCTGCGGTGATTTACGGCTATCCCTACGTGGTTCCCGCCTACGTCGCGCCCGCATACTCCACTGGCGATATGGTTGCAGCCAGCATGCTCTCGTTCGGCGCGGGAATCGCGGTGGGCGCAATGATGAGCGGCGGCTGTTGCGGATGGGGTTACAGCAGTTGGAACTGCGGCTGGCACGGCACGGCCGTTGTTTATCACGGCGGAGGATACTACGGAAACTCAGCCTGGCATGGCGGCTATTACAACGGCGGTTACCACAATAGCTACGGCTATAACAATGCCTACAATCACTCGGGGAACACGTACAACAACTTCCACGGCGGCAATACGTACAACAACAATGCGGCCAACATAAATCACCAGAGTGCGCAAAACTTCAACTCCGATCGCTCTTCAGGCGCGAACTCCTGGGCGCAGCACGGTTCCGCCGGCGGAAGCTCGACGGCCTTTAGCGGTTTGAGCGGACGTTCGGGCGGAGTCGGCAGCTCCGGCGGCTGGTCGTCGCGAGCAGACAGCGGCCGTGGCTGGGGGAGCATGGGTTCCAGCGGCTTCAGCGGTGGCCGATTCGGCGGTGGGGGTGGCGGCGGCGCCCGAGGCGGTGGATTTGGCGGCGGCGGTTTTAGGCGCTAGTGAAACTCCCCGAAAGTTGTATCGGGAGAAACGGAAACAGATGCAGCATGGTTGAAGGAGCGAGTATGTCTCGTATGAGTTGGACACAGAAGAGTCAAGGCGTATGTCTCGTCGCGTGCATGATGGTGGCCGCGGTGATCATGTCTCTGGGGTCCTGTAAGAAGCCCGAGGTTCCCGCGCCCGCGCAACGAACCTTCGCGTCACCTGCAGAGGCCGGGGCCGCGTTTCTTCAAGCCGCGAAGTCCGGCGACCAGGCCGCCCTTCTCGCAATCTTCGGTCCTGACAGCAAGGATGTCCTGTTCACCGGAGATGCGGTGCAGGACAAGGACGCGCTGCAGGACTTTGTCGCCGCGTACGGTCAGATGAACCGCTGGAGCGAGATCAAGCCGGGCGGCGAGATCCTGTTTATCGGAGCCGATAACTACCCGTTCCCGATTCCCCTGGCAAAAAATTCTTCCGGCCAGTGGTCCTTTGACACGGCTGCCGGCAGAGATGAGATTCTCGCACGCCGAATCGGCAAGGGCGAATTGACGGCAATTGCTGCCACCGCCGCGACGGCCACCGCTGAGCAGCAATATCAAAGTCAACCCCACGACGGCGGCATCAAGCAATATGCTCAGAAGTTCGTGAGTGACGAGGGCAAGCAGGATGGACTGTATTGGAAGGTTGCAGAGGGGCAGCCTCCAAGCCCTCTCGGCCCTGTCGTCGAATTTGCAAAAGCGGCTGGGTACACGAATGCTGGCGAGAAGCCGCAACCCTTCAGTGGCTACTACTTCCGGATCCTGACAAAGCAAGGGGATAAGGCGCCGGGAGGTGCGAGGGACTACATCACGGACGGCAAAATGACAGGCGGTTTCGCTGTTCTCGCTTATCCCGCGCAGTATAGGAACTCTGGAATCATGACGTTCATCGTCGGCAAGGACGGCGTTCTTTATCAAAAAGATCTGGGCGAGAAGACAACCGACCTGGCCGCCGCGTTGTCGGAGTACAACCCGGGTGATGGCTGGACCAGCGTGTACGCAAACGAAGCCACCAAGGCCGCACCCGCAAAGTAGAACGAGACGGCGAGCCCGCCAGTGATCACGATCCCTGCTCATAGTTAAACAGGCATGGGCGCGCTATCCTGTCAGGAGATGCTTGAACCTGACCTGAAACTCGCACCCCCGCCCGACAGCCATCGCCTGATCCCCACGCTCATCATTGCCGGCATCGTGATGACCGTAATCGGTGCAGCGGTCTACATGCTGAATCCCCGCAAGACTGCGGAGATTACCGTGCAGAAGACCGAGCTCTTCGCGCCCCACACCGAGTTCAAGGAAACCCCGAGCAGCAGTCACATCATCGGTGCGGCCGCGGAATCCGAGGACGATGTGTATGTGGTCGCCACGCTTAGCATTCAGGACAAGCTGCGCCTGCCGATCTTCCTCACCACCACCTCCGCCACGATAACCAAGGACGATGGCACGACGCTCGAAGCGACGGTGATCTCCCCACTGGATCTTGCGCGGCTGGAGCAGACCTTCCCGCAGATCGCTCCGCTGGTCAGCGCGCCTGCACCCCCACCGCTTCAGTTTCAGGATGCGATCGCACCAGGAACCACCCGCGTCGGCACAGTCGTCCTGCTGTTTCCGCAGACAACGGAGAAGGAATGGCACGCCAAAAAGTCGGCAACCCTGACCGTGCGCCTGGCACATGACGCCGCGCCGATCGAGGTTGCTCTTCCTTAGCGATCAAACATCGGGGCTGCACATTGTCTGTGCAGCCCCGTAAAACAAATGCGTTCTGTGAAGTGATCTACCGACCGGCGCTGGGAGCAGGCATCGGCTCAGGCGAACTCTTCGGCGTGCTGAGATAACCCGAAACCGTCTTCTTGCCGATGTTGTTTACAACGATCTCAAAGAGCGCCGGCGTCTTGCCAGAGTAGAACTGGATGGGCTCGTCGAGCGTCCGGTCCTTCTTCTCGATGCTCCGGTCGTCCGAACTAACCACCAGCGTGAACTTGGAGCGCTTGTTATCAACCTTCTTCAGGTCGATTTTGATGGTCCCGACGTTCTTGGCACCCGCACCCTTATCGAGCGTGAACTCGTAGTAATTGCGGTCACCCTTATGCTTCAGTTCCTCCAACTCGGTGTGGTTGGTAGCGATCAGGCCGCTCATCACGCCAGCATCGCCCATCACACGGTTCAACTGGGTTTTGGTCGCGTCCAGATCTGCCTTGGTGCTGGCAACATCGGTCTTCACGCCACCAACATCCGTCTTCACGCTGGATACGTCGCTCTGCACCGCGCCAACCTGCTGCGCGGTCGCCTTCTGTTCACGTGCCAGACGCTGGGTCTGGGCTGCAGTGCGCTGCTCGGTCGCAACCAGTTCGTCGGACTTGTCCTGGAGCTGCTTCTGGGTCAAGCCAACGCTTTGAGCCAGCGCCTGTCCCTGCGCCTTCATACGCTCATTGGTGTCATCAATTTTTTCTGATAGAGAAGCGTTTTGCGCGGTCGCGGCAGAAAGCTTGGACTCCGCATCCGTGAGATGGCTCTGCAGCCCGAAACTCCAGGCCAGGCCACCCAAGGCGACGATCAACGCCGCAACCGCAACTCCTACCAGCCATGTTGCCGGCTTGTGCTCCACGTAGGTGTCATGGGTTGTGCTGTCATTATCATCTAATAGGCTCATTCGTTTGACTTCCTCCTTGCAGGCGCGCTCTTTAGAACGTTGTTTCGCTCAGAGCTTAACCTGAACGATAAGATGCGGATTCCGCTCGCCCGTGAACGCAGAAAGCGACCAAAAACGAGGGTGACCTAGATTGTACGTTCCCACCGGACCTATCTAGATAGATCGCGTAACGATGTATCGATTCACGCAACTCGGGCGCGAACCCGGCCGCGATGGATAATGAGAGCTGATGAGCTTCCGCTTCGACGCAACCCGGACTCCCGACGTCGTCGTAGTTGGCGCCGGATTGATCGGGTTGGCGATTGCGCTGGAACTGAAAGATCGCGGGGCGAACGTCACCGTTGTCGATCGCGGACAAAGCCTGGGGGGTGCGTCCACCGCCGCGGCCGGGATGCTGGCCGCCGACGACCCGTGCAATCCTCCTGAACTTCGTGAGCTCTCCCGACTGAGCGCCGAACGTTATCCTGCGTTTCTTGGCCGGCTCCAAGCGCTCTCCGGCATCGCGGTTCCCTTCCAGACAGACTCCACGGTTCAATATCTGGAGGACGGGTCGACGTTACGGCTGGCAGAACACTCACTCGACCCCCGGCAGTTGGCCGCGGCCGTACGCGCCGCGGTCGACGCAACGTCCATCCGACTGCTCGAACATACGCGCATCGCTACCATCGATCAGGATGCTCGCGGTGCAAACATCCAGCTGAACGGCGACCGGACCATCGCCACCCAGGCTATCGTCTATGCAGCCGGTGCGTGGACTTCGGAGGTGATGGCAGCGCTGGGCGGGGACGCAATCTCCATCACCCCGTGCAAGGGACAGATGCTGCGCGTACGCCTGCCGCTTCCGCTCGACGAGGTCCATCGCAGCGAGCGAATCTACATCTGCCCGCGCACGTGCGGTCCACAGGCAGGCACCGCGTTGATTGGCGCGACGGTGGAAAATGCCGGCTTCGATACATCGGTACATGCGCACGATCTGGACGCACTGCGTGCGCTCGCAACCGAGCTCATCCCGGAGCTGGCCTCGGAAGCCCAAGCTCCTAGGGTCGAGTCATGGGCAGGCCTCCGTCCCGCCACTGCGGATCGGCTGCCCATCTTGGGCGCAGGTTCCCGTCCAGGGCAATTCATCGCTACCGGACACTACCGCAATGGCATCCTGCAGGCGCCAGGCACGGCCCTTGTGATGGCCGACCTGATCGAAGGAAAAGCCCCAGTCATCGATGTTTCGGCGCTGTCGCCGCTGCGCTTTACCTACTCGGTCACCGCATGAAGAGCGAATCGACTACGCAAATCGATATTCGGCCAACCTCTCGTGACAACCCCTTCCGCGCTGCCCGATAATCGCAGGGTACTGCGTACGTATGAGGTTTTCAGGAGAGCTGCACCTATGTCCACCGCCGCACCCAAGGGTTTGCAAGACGTCATTGCCAATGATTCCTCGATCTGTTTCATCGACGGAGGCAAAGGGATTCTGTCCTATCGTGGCATCGACATCCACGAGCTCGCGCAAAAGTCGTCCTTCGAAGAGACGACTTTTTTGCTTTGGAATGGAAGCCTGCCCACGGCTGCGGAGCTCAATGATTTCTCGCACCAGCTGGCGGCCGCGCGGCAACTCCCCGACGATGTGATTGAATTCCTCACCCGCCTGCCCAAGACCGCGAGCCCGATGGAGGTCCTCCGCACGGCAGTCTCGCTGCTCTCCATCTACGATCCCGACGAGAAGTCCGTGCTGCACACCGCCAACATCCGCAAGAGCTTCCGCCTCACCGCGCAGATCGCCATGATCATCGCGTTCTTCGACCGCATTCGCAAGGGCAAGGAGATCGTGAAGCCGGACACCTCGCTCTCGCACGCGGCGAACTTCCTCTGGATGCTCAACGGCGAAAAGCCATCCGAGACGGCCACCAAGGCGCTCGACGTCGCGCTGGTGCTGCATGCCGACCACGAGCTCAACGCCAGTACCTTCGCCGCACGCGTGATCGCGGCAACGCTGTCGGATCTGCATTCAGCTATCACCGGCGCGATCGGCGCATTGAAGGGGCCGCTACACGGCGGCGCGAACGAAGCCGTGATGCATCTGCTCTATGCCATCGACCAGGCCGGCGAAGATCCCGTCGAGCACGTGCGCACGATGATCGCGAACAAGGAAAAGATCTCCGGCTTCGGCCACCGCGTCTACACCACCGAAGACCCGCGCGCCACCCACCTCCGCCGCATGTCCGAGGACCTCGGAAAGGACGCCAATCCCAAGTGGTACGAGATGTCGCGCAAAATCGAGCTCTACGTCAAAGAGGAAAAGAAGCTCAACGCCAACGTCGACTTCTACTCGGCCAGCACCTACACGACGCTCGGCATCGACATCGATCTGTTCACGCCGATCTTCGCGCTAAGCCGCATCTCCGGCTGGTGCGCGCATGTGATCGAGCAGCACGACGACAATCGCCTGATCCGCCCGCGCGCCAACTACACCGGCCCCGCCTACCCCGCGCCCTACACGCCCATCGAGCAGCGTACGTCGGAGGCCCACAAACTGGCCGAGAAGCCCAGCGCGTAACCTTACATCTGCGTGCGTCGCGCCGGCCACTTCCAGTCATTGATCTCTGCGCGGTCGATGCCATTCTCGTTCGCGTAGCAGATCGAGTCGATGATCTGATCTTTCAGCCATTCCTTGGTGTGCGCGGCCGTCACCTGCAGCGCAGGCACTCGATCGATCACGTCAATCGCCAGGTTGAAGCGATCAATCTGATTCAGGATCGCCAGCTCCAACGGCGTATTGATGTTCCCTTTCTCCTTGTAGCCACGCACGTGGAAGTTATCGTGATTCGTCCGGTTGTAGGTGAACTTATGGATCAGTGCAGCGTAGGCATGGAAGTTAAAGATCACGGGCTTATCCTTGGTGAACAAGCCGTCGAACTCACGCTCCGATAGACCATGCGGATGTTCCGTATCCGGCATCAACCGAAACAAGTCCACCACATTCACAAACCGTATCTTCACCTCCGGGCACCGCTCCCGCAGAATCGCAACCGCGGCCAGCGCCTCTGCCGTTGGGATATCACCCGCGCACGCCATCACGACGTCCGGCTCAACGCCCTGGTCATTGCTCGCGAAATCCCAGATACCAATGCCCTTGGTGCAGTGGTCGGCGGCTTTATCCATCGGGAGATATTGCAGGTGCAGCGCCTTGTCCGCAACAATCACGTTCACATAATTCGTACTGCGCAGGCAGTGGTCGGCGACGCTCAGCAGGCAGTTGGCATCGGGCGGCAGATAGATACGCGTCACCTCCGGACTCTTGTTCGTCACGAGATCCAGAAAGCCTGGGTCCTGATGAGTAAATCCGTTGTGATCCTGCCGCCATACCAGCGACGTAATCAGCAGGTTCAGCGACGAGACCGGCGCCCGCCAACGCAGCTCCAGCTTGCTCTTCTCCAGCCATTTGGCATGCTGGTTGAACATCGAGTCGATCACGTGCACGAAGGACTCATACGTCGCGAACAGCCCGTGCCGCCCCGTGAGCACATATCCCTCAATCCAGCCTTCGAGCGTATGTTCGCTCAGCATCTCCATCACCCGGCCGTCAGTCGAAAGAAATCCTCCGTCATCATCCGAGGGCAACCGCTCTTCCAGCCAGGTCTTCTGGCTCGCCTCATAGATCGCGTCCAACTTATTCGACGCCGTCTCATCCGGCCCGAAGACCCGAAAGCTCTTCATGTTTTTCCGCATGACGTCGGCGAGAAAATGCCCCAACACATTCGTCGACGACGCCTGGATCTTGGCCGGGTCATCAACCTTCACGGCGTACGCGCGAAAATCAGGAAGGTCCAGCGGCTTGCGCAGCACGCCGCCATTCGCGTGCGGATTTCCGGAGATGCGCCGCGTACCCTTGGGCGGAAGCTCGCGCAGCTCGGCTATCAGGGCACCGGTGTCATCAAACAACTCTTCAGGGCGATAACTCCGCAGCCACTCTTCCACCAGCTTCAAGTGTTCCGGATTGCTCTTCGGATCAACAATCGGCATCTGGTGCGCGCGCCACGAGCCCTCCAGCTTGTGTCCATCGACCTCCTTCGGACAAGTCCATCCCTTCGGCGAACGCAGCACAATCATCGGCCACCGCTGCCGCTCCACAGGCGTCCCCGCTGGCGCCGATCGCGCCTTCTGCTGGATCGCGCGAATCTCGAGCACGCACGTCTCCATCACCGCCGCCATCTTCGGATGCATCACCGCGGGGTCGTCGCCCTCCACGTAGTGCGGCTTCCACCCGTAGCCCACCAACAGGCTGTTCAGCTCGTCATGCGGAATCCGCGCAAGGATCGTGGGGTTCGCGATTTTGTAGCCGTTGAGGTGAAGTATCGGAAGCACCGCCCCATCAGTGATGGGATTGAGAAATTTATTGGAGTGCCACGAGGTCGCCAGCGGTCCCGTTTCCGACTCGCCATCTCCAACCATCACCGCCACCATCAGGTCAGGATTATCGAACGCCGCGCCAAATCCATGCGAGAGGCTATAGCCCAGTTCCCCACCCTCATGGATCGATCCCGGCGTCTCCGGCGTGCAATGGCTGCCGATTCCACCCGGAAAAGAAAACTGCTTCATGAACTTCTGCAGGCCTTCAAGATCTTGGCTGATCGCGGGATAGACCTCCGAATACACACCCTCCAGATAGCTGTTCGACAAAGTCGCGGGCGCCCCATGCCCCGGCCCCGAAATGTAAATCGTGTCGAGATCGTACTTCTTGATCAGCCGGTTCAGATGCACCCACGTAAATGTCTGCCCCGGATCGCTGCCCCAGTGCCCGAGCAGCCGATTCTTGATGTGCTCGGGCTTCAGCGGCTCGCGCAGCAGAGGATTCTTCATCAGGTACAGCATGCCGGCGCACAGATAGTTGCAGGCGCGCCAGTACGCATCCATCTTGCGCAGCTCATCCGCGCTCAAAGGTTCGACCTGAAACTCCGCTACGGCTTCGGTTGAATTGTTTGTATTCATGAAGCTCCTCGTTCTCACCACGGCGATTACTTCGCCGCTTGCCTTGGAAGATCGCAGCTATCTGTGTGCCTCTTGCCGTGCCATGTCTTCCACATGGACGGCAATCATCTGATCTTCGCGGGCAGGGACAACGAGGACCGCAGTGGGAGAGTCTGGTGAACTGATACGTTGGATGCCGCCCGCGGCCGCCCGGTTGAGCTTATTGTTGAGCGCCGTGTCGATATTCACGCCAAGCGCCGCAACGCCGTCCGCAATCTCCGCTCGCGATGCTGGATCGTGCTCTCCGATTCCGCCCGCAAACACAATTGCGTCCAGCCCTCCGAGCAGCCAACTGAACCCTCCCATCGCCTTGGTCACGCTGCGCGTAAACACCTTGAGCGCCAGCGTAGCCCTTGCATCTCCGTTGGCCGAAGCCTCGCGTATCGCCTTCACGTCGTTCTCCATCCCGCTCACCGCCGCCATACCCGACGCATGATTCAACAGCGCTTCCACCTCGGCAATCCGATCGCCCTTCTTGTCCCGCAATAGATACAGAACCAGCCCCGGATCAAGATCACCCGGCCGTGTTCCCATCACCACGCCGCCGGTCGGGGTCAGCCCCATCGTCGTATCCACGGAGCGCCCGTCGAGCAGCGCCGTAACGCTGCAGCCGCTGCCCAGATGCGCAATCACCATCCGCCGAGGCACATCCCCCGCGCGCTTCAACTGGCGCACAATCGACTCGCAGCTTAGACCATGAAACCCGTACCGCCGCACGCCGCGAGCAGCATACTCCGCGGGCAACGCATACGTGCTCGCTTCCACCGGCATCGTCTGGTGGAACACCGTGTCGAAGCACGCATAGTGCGGCAGATCCGGAAACCGCTCCATGAAAGCGCGAATCATCAGCACAGCCTCGGGATCATGCAGCGGTGCAAACTCGCTTGCCTCCTCTAAATCAGCCAGTACCTCGGGCGTGATCCGCACATGCTCGCGCAGCTTCGGCCCGGGATGCACGACCCGATAGCCAACCGCCTCAAACGCTGGCAAACCACTGTCCGAAACCACCTTGAGCACCTCGGCGATCGCTTGCTCCACGCCGTGAATCCCAACCTTCTTCGTCGCAGACTTCTCCGTGCGCGCGCCAGTCGCATGCACCGTCAGCGTGCTCTCAGGTTCCCCAATGTCGCTGACCTCTCCCTCGAACAACGAGCGCGGCGTAACCGTCGGCGCATCTCCGCCCGTCGGGGCCTGCGCCTCGAAGACCGAAAACTTGATCGAAGACGAACCGCTGTTGATCACCAGAATCTGCATCGTGAATCCTGCCTGTCCGTGCGTTGACTTGAACCTGTTGCCCCAGACCGCCGGCACACGCAACGCCATCCCTACCACATCACACCACACGAGGATTACATCACGATGACGGACGACCCTGCCTCCGTCTCATCCTTCACCGCGACCAGCGCCTTGTTCGCATCGTCGAGCGAAAAAGTAACGACCCGCGGCTTAATCGCCAACTCCTGCGCAATCTTCAGGAAGTCTCGCGCATCCTCCCGCGTCATATTCGCGACGCTACGAATCTGCCGCTCGCCCCATAGCAGCTTGTCGT
>Ga0302308_10002702_pt1 | contig 14296 bp, 11 predicted proteins | sample III_Palsa_E3_3_FD_200531 | JGI IMG/M metagenome (GOLD analysis project Ga0302308, IMG submission 200531) | Peat permafrost microbial communities from Stordalen Mire near Abisko, Sweden - III_Palsa_E3_3 | ecosystem: Environmental > Terrestrial > Soil > Palsa > Peat permafrost | place: Sweden... | reverse complement strand
TCGGTTGCCGCCGAGGGGAATGTAGAGGTAGGTCCGCAACCAGGTCGAAAACGATATGTGCCAGCGGCGCCAGAATTGCGCAAAGGACGTCGAAATATAGGGAAGATTGAAGTTTTTCGGCAGCCGATACCCGAACAGCAGCGCCAGCCCGATCGCGATCGCCGAGTAGCCGAAAAAGTCCGCATAGATCTGATAGCTGTACAGAAAGACGCAGAGCCAGCGGTTCTTGGCGGTCAGCGCTTCATAGAGCGGGTATTCCATGTTGGTGGTGATTTGATCGAGGTTGTTGGCCACGAACAGCTTGAAGAAGTAGCCTGCGACCAGCCATTTGGCGGCCTCGACGAGGGCGACATCGGCCAGCCATTTCGGCTTGATCTGCGGCAGGAAGTTTTCGGTGCGTGTGATCGGGCCCGCGACAAGCTGCGGAAAGAACAGGATGTGAAGCAAGACGTCCTTTGCGGCCGGGATCGCGCGGCCGGGCTTACCGAGGTCGATCAGCAGACTGATATTGTGAAGCACGAAAAACGAAATCCCGATCGGCAGCGGAAGTCTCAACAGCCAGTCGATCGCGCCTGGGTCCTGGTATGAAAGAGCTTGGTATGAAAGAACTTGGTATGAGAGAGCTTGGGATGACGGCGTTGCTGCATCGACAAACAAAAATTTGTATTTGAAGAACGCAAGCAGGCCGAGATTGAAGGCGATGCCGGCGGCAAGCCCGAGGCTTCGCCGCGGGGTCGCCACTCTCAAGAAGAAATAAGTCCCGAGTACCGCGACGACGAGCAACGCCAGCAACTGGGGCTGCAACGCGCCGTAAAAGCACAGGCTCGCCAGCACCAGGATCTGGACCTGCCATTGCCGTAGAATGGGCAAATAATACAGGGCAAACGTCACGGCGACGAATGCCACGAACGGCCACGATGTCAGGGTCATTGATCGGCTTGCCGGCTCATGCATCTTGCGTCGCACGATCACGGCTGGAACCAGCCGGCCGCGCTGGCTGCGATCCATATGGCACCCGGCTCGAGATATCCAGCTCACGCATGCCGATTTGTCGAGGGGCCAGGATAACGATCTGCCTGAAAGTTGGGTGGCGTTCAGCGCCAGAGAGCGCCCGGATCGCCATTTTGCCCATGCGCGAGATTTGATATGCTGGTCGGCGACCGGCAACGAGATCGAAGGCCACGCCATGTACCAGCCGCCCGCCTTTCGCGAGGATCGCATCGAGGTCCAGCACGCGCTGATGCGGGCGCATCCGCTCGGCCTGTTGATCACGGCCGGCCCCGGTGGGTTGATCGCCAATCCGTTTCCGTTCCTGCTCGACTCCAAAGCGTCCGAGGGGAGCGACGCTTCCAAGGAAGATTTGGGCACGCTGCGGCTTCACATCGCGCGGGCCAATCCGCAATGGCGCGAACTGGAGGCGGTCGAGGAGTGTCTGGTCGTATTCCAGGGACCGCAGGATTACGTCACGCCGTCCTGGTATGCGACCAAGCGCGAAACCGGCAAGGTGGTTCCGACCTGGAACTACGCCACGGTCCACGCCTGGGGCCGTCCTCAAATCATGAACGATGATGCCTGGTTGCGCCGCCAGATCGAGGGTTTGACCGGCAGCCGCGAAAGTCTCCGCACCGAGCCCTGGCAGGTCGACGATGCGCCGGAAAACTTCATCGCGGCGCAGATGCGCGGCATCGTTGGCGTCCAGATTTCAATTCGCCGCATCGAAGGCAAGTGGAAGATGAGCCAAAACCGCCCCGAGGCGGATCGCGCCGGCGTGGTCGCCGGCTTTCGCGAAGCCGGCGCGGCCGGGGAAGCGATCGCCACGCTGGTGGCCGAGCGTGGCGGGCTGTTGAAATAGGTCGACGAGAACGCGGTCACCGTTCCGAGCGCCGCGTCCTCCAGAGCCCCTGCCTCAAGCGGGACTGCCAAACCCTCCGCGCTTTATTGCGCGGCGATGCAGTTGTAACGATTGATTTTTATCGCTGGAGATTGTATCGAGTATTTTCATCAGATTCACCCGATATTGGGGAGCCGTACATATGCGGTACCGCATCATCGTTCCGTGCATGTGGGCGGCGCTCTCCTGCTTTTCGTTGCCGGGTCAGGCGTTCGCCGCCTGCGCAACCGCGCATAATTATGAACAGGAAGGCGGGCTCAGCGGGTGGCCGGCGAGGGTGGAAAGATCGTCGGACGCCACGCTGCGTACGGCCTATGCGCATGGCACTTGCAGCTACCGCAAGGGCGAGCACGGCGGAGGTACGGTCCCGGCCGGTGCGGCCAGCGACCGTCATGTCACTGTCCTGAGAGGCAATCTGGCGTGCCACGTCTTCAAGAAGCTCTCGACCTCGAGCACTGACTACAATCCCACGACATGCTTCTGATCGCGCTGCGGGCTTTTCGCAAGCATCGCTACCCGTCGAGTTTTTGAGTTCAATGGCGAAGATGTCGCCCGGCCGCTTCAGATGGAGGACTAACGTGCAGAAATTGACCCTGACGGCTGTGACAATGCTCGCGGTCGTCGCCCTCTCGCCGACCGCCTCCGCTCAAACCGACAAGCAAAACGGGGGTCAAATCGGGGGCATGGTCCAGATCGACCCCAATTTCAAGGTCGATGCGGCCATGCTGCAAAAGCTTGGCCCGGTGCTGAGCAAAATGGGATCTGGTTATAATTCGCTCACAAAGCAAGTCCTCGGCGAGGGCGGCTGCGTGACCGGCACGATCATCCCGCCGGAGCCCGGGGGCATGAGCTCACCGTTCTATCAGTTGGAGTTCGTAAGCTCGCTCGATCAGTTCTTCCGGGACACCAGCGTCGAAGCCGCGGTTTCCGGCTCCTTTGGCAGTTTCAGCGCCAGCGTGAAGTCAAGTTTCGAGCAGTCACAGAAATCGAATTCCAGCAGTACCCATCTGCTGATCAGGGAATACGTCACAACTTCGGAGATCACCCTCAATAGGCCAAGAGTGAAAATAGGCAAAGCGCTGGCGCTTTTGGGGGCTGCCAAGGATCCCAAAAATCTCGATTTTTTCATGCGCGCCTGCGGCGACCAGTATGTCTCCAAAGTAGACATGGGGGGAGAGTTCATCGCGATCCTGAGCGCCGACAGCAGCGATGAGGAACTCAAGAAAGCGATCAGCATCGACGCGTCCGCGAGCTATGGATCGTTCAACTCATCGGCGTCTTTCAAAGACACAGTCACCAGCTTCAGCAGCAAGTCAAACCTCAGCGTCACGATGACCCGAATCGGCGGCTCAGGCGACTTGCCGGTGATGTCGACCGCGCAGGGCAACGCCTCGATCGATGCGATCCTCAGCTACGCCGCGAAGTTTCCATCCAATGCCAGCCAGTTTCCGGCCATCTTTAACGTAGAGGCGCAACCTTACATCCAAGCCGGCGCGAACCTGCCGGAACCGGATGAGGCAAAGGCTACGTTGAAGAAACTGCAAGACAATCAGGATAAGCTTGGGTCGGCGATCGTCAACCTGAGACTTGCCGAAAAATCATACAATCTGCTCGGCGTTCCCATCCAACCGGGCCCCAACGATATCCAGCACGTCGTGCAGAAGAATCTCGTCGCCGCGCAGGCGGAGTTCGCGGCGCTCAGTCCGATCGTGCAGACCTGCGGCAAGTCGTTCTGGGTTCCCCACAGCTGCGAAGCTCCCGCACGGTTCCTGGACGACAGCTATGCCGCGCCCGCAACCCCGCGCCTGATCGTCCAAAAGCTCGACACCAAGTCGTCCCAGGCGGTGACCGTCAACCTGCCAGTCAAAATGAAAGTCGGATTAAGAGGCGTTTACTGTTTTGATGGGGACAATACATCAAACTGTATTCCGAACGCGACCTTCCAATATTTCAGAGGAAACCAGGACGTCTACGTCAACATGAACGGTCCGGGAGTTGGTATGCGCTATCCGGGCGGAGAAGCTGCGAGTGGGCCTGGCGACTTTACCGTGCAGGTCCATGACGAGGATGGTGCTTACGGCGACAATAGCGGAGACCTCTATTTCGTTGCCTATCCGGCGGATTGATTAGGCAGGCTCGCCAAGAAGATCGGTCGCGCCACTGGTCAGGGCGGTGCGTAGCATGTTGGCGAGATCGGATCGCCGGTAGGGTTTCCTCAGCAATTGAACGCCCTGATCGAGCCTGCCGTCATGGTCGATCGCGTTTTCGGTATAGCCCGACGTGAACAGCACCTTGAGCGCAGGCCTTAGTTTCAAGGCTTCGATGGAAAGCTGGCGGCCGTTGATCGAGCCCGGCATGATGACGTCAGTGAACAGAAGATCGATCGGTTCCGGGCCGCGCAGCACGTTGAGAGCCTCCGGCCCGTTGCTTGCGGAAAGGGTGCGGTAACCGAGGCTCTTGACCTGGGCCAGCACATAGGTGCGAACCAGCGGATCGTCTTCGACCACCAGGACGGTCTCCTGGGCTTGCCGGGCCGATCCCGGGATATCGATGTTGGCAGTTGTTGTGGCCGTGGCTTCCGCCGGGGGAAGACAGATCAGGATCGTCGTGCCAAAGCCCTTCTCGCTCTGAATGGTGATGTGTCCGTTGGATTGCTTGACGAAGCCGTACACCATGCTGAGCCCAAGCCCGGTGCCCTTGCCGACTTCCTTGGTCGTATAGAACGGCTCGAACACCTTGTTCAAATCGGTCGCGGCGATGCCGTGGCCGGTGTCGCTGAACGAAATCATCACATATTTGCCGGCGGCGGGGCCGTCGAAGGTTTTGATCGCATTGGCCTGCAATTCGATATTGCTGGTTTCGATTCTCAGTTGACCGCCATTCGGCATCGCGTCGCGCGCGTTCAGCGCCAGATTGAGGATCGCGGTCGCCAACTGGTTGGGGTCGACCAGCGCCGGGTAAATCGGCTCGCCGGGCTCGAAATCGATGGTGACGAGTTCTCCGATCGCAGGCTTGAGAAGCTGCACGGTGTCGACGATCAGGGCGTTGATGTCGACGCTGGTCGGTTGCAGTGGCTGTTTGCGCGCGAAGGCGAGTAGATGCTGCGTCAACGCCGCGCCTCGCGAGGCGGCCTCGTCGATCAGTTTGGCGATTCCGGCGAGCTCCGGCCGGTCGGCCACCGCGTCGGCCAGGATCTCGATCGTTCCGGTGATCACAGTAAGGATGTTGTTGAAGTCATGCGCGATGCCGCCGGTCAGTTGGCCGACCGCCTCCATCTTCTGGGCCTGCCTGATCTGCATCTCTGTCGCCTCGGTTTCGCGGAACCGTTGCAGCAGCGTCTCGGCGCCGCGCCGCTGCTTGCCCTCTTCCTCGAGCGCCACATAGGCCTGACGCAACTGGGCCGAGGATGGAATGGCGATGATCTTCGGAATCAGCGGCCACAGGATCACCGCGGTGACGATGGAGGCGATCGCGGTGATGGCCTTGACGATGCCTTCGATGCCGTAGACCGGCACCCACAGCGTATAGATCGAGAAAATATGGGTGAGGCCGCACGCCATGATGAAGGCCGCGAACGACCATCCGATCCAGCCGAACTGGAAATCGCGCCGCTTCGAAACCACGATGGCGAGCGCGAACGGGATTGAAAAATAGGAAGCGGCAATGACGGCGTCGGAGACAACGTGCAGCCAGATCAGCTCCGGCTCCCACAGCAGACAGATTCCATGTGGAGAAAACATGGACGAATCCAACAGGCGTTCCAGAAAGGCCCACATATCAGGTCACTCCTGAATTTCGATGTTGCCGCATCCCTCCGGTTGCGAATCGTTTGTGCAGTATAGCTTTACGCGCGGATCGCCCAAGGGCTGGGGAGGGGCTGAGGGCGGCCGTCTTTGCCGTCTGGGGCGGCTGGTTCAGCCCGGTTGCGCGTGAAATCGGGCGCAATCCGGCGAAAACACTGGCTTCCATGGTTTCTGGTAGGGGCCTGGCGGACACCGAAGACTTGAGCGGATCGCGAAGGCGGCCTCGCCCGGGTTTCGCGAAGCCAACGTGCGGAAAGCGCAGGGGAATTACTTCAGACGGGACGAAGCGGCGCCATTTCTGTTCCGGGCCGGGCTGGAGATCGTCTGGCTCCTCTGCTATGGAGCTTGCAAGCGCCCGCCGTCTCCGGCGGGTTCTTCGGTCCCGTAGCTCAGCCGGATAGAGCGACGGTTTCCTAAACCGTAGGTCGCATGTTCGAGTCATGCCGGGATCGCCAGCGCACCAATGGTGGCTTCTTTAGAGCCCAACGCCACCCTTTCCTTCCGTCGAGGGTTCTGCGGCAGGCTAGTTGGGGCACGACGCTCCCGTCGCAATCCATTCCTTTGCGAGCGCAATAAATTCATCGCGCGCGATTGGCGGAGGTTGACGCGGCCGGCCGGAGAGGTCTTCGCCGGGCGACCATGCCCATTGAACCAAATCCGTTTCGAGATGCGAGACAAATTCCGAGGGGCCGATACCGCTGCGCGGGGTGTCCAACATCAGGCGACACAACCCGCCGACGGAGAGCCCTTCCCAAGCCATTGACAGGGGAGCGAGATGCCAGTCCGGGGCGCCAGGAACCCCGGTGTCGCTGGAGTTGACGTCGCGGTGGCATGATTGGCATTTCAAGGCCGCGGCTCCGTGATCATCCGCTCCTCTCGCCACCGACATGATGTGCTTGTGTCGGTCGTCCCCTTGTCGTGGAAAGCTCGTCGACGTGTGACAGTTCATGCAGCGCGGCGACTGCAACACCGGAGCCATCCGGACGAAAGCGTCGACGGATCGTGTTCGATCGACGGAACTCGACGCCTGCTCGGCACCGAAAACCTTCACGGCCGCTGCCATGCTGACCACGGTCGCGATCGCCGCATAACATATGATCCATCGTGGCATCATTTCAGGCACGCGTGAGCTTGTGATTCTTGAGCGGCAGCGACCGGATTCGTTGGCCAGTTGCCGAGAAGATTGCGTTGGCGATCGCAGGTGCGAGAGGCGGCAATCCTGGTTCACCGATACCACCCCATCGATCGATATACTTGTCCCCACTTGGCACGAGGTAGGTCTCGACCTCGGGCATCTCGTTCATTCGAAGGGCGGGATAATCGTGAAAGTTGGATTGATCCACTCGTCCTTTTTGCAGGGTTATCTCTCCGGTCAGGACGGCCGCCAAACCGTAGACGATCGCTCCCTCCATTTGAGCGACGACAATGTTCGGATTGACCACGAATCCGCAGTCGACGGCACAGACGATGCGGTGAATTTTCGGCGCTCCGGCCTGGTCCACGGAGATTTCCGCGGCATGAGCACAGACCGTGTCGTAACACTCGACGATGGCGATGCCCTGATGGACGCCCGCTGGTGGATTTCCCCAATTCACGCGGCGCGCCACTTCGTCGAGAACGGCCAAACTGCGCGGTGCCCTGGCAAGAAGATGTCGACGGAATTGATAAGGATCTTGCTTGCGAGCATGCGCCAATTCATCGATGAACGATTCCCGAAAGAAGCCGTTTTGGGAGTGGTTCACGCCTCGCCAGAACCCGACGGGGATCGCTGTATTCCGCATCGAATAGCCGACATCGATGTTGTCGACCGAATAAAACATGTCTTCCGGCACGAAGCCGTTCGACATCTCGAGATCCTGGCCGTTCTTCAAACGCGCTTGCATCAGACCGAAAACGATGGACGATCCTGAAAGCCTCACCTTCCAAGCGATGAGCTTCCCGTTTTCGTCAAATCCTGCTGTCTGCCGATTAGCGCACATGGGTCGGTAGTAATCATGTTGGACATCCTCACGGCGCGTCCACAGGAGCTTAACCGGACCTTCCACCTGCTTGGCGATCAAGACCGCCTGACGCGCCCAATCCTGCGCCAGCCCCCGGCGACCGAATCCACCTCCCAGATGTCGCTTGTGGACGATGACACGTGATGGATCCAGGCCGAGTACCCGCGCTACGGTGTTGAGCGTCCCTTCGCCGTCCTGCGTGGGAGCCCAGACCTCCGCGTGGTCTTCCGTTACATGAGCCGTGCATGTCATCGGCTCCATCGTGGTATGAGCCAAATACGGCACTTCGTATTCTGCCTCGACGACCATGGCCGCCGATGAAAGCGCAGCCTCGACATCCCCGGCTTTGTTGCCTATCGCGAGGTCTTGAGCATCCAGATCCTTTCGGAATCTGGCCCTCAAAGATTCGGTCGAAAGCTCGGCTGCGGTGGATTCATCCCACTCGATCGGCAATCGCTCGATCGCCTTTTTCGCCTTCCACCAGCTATCGGCGACCACTGATACGGCGTTGTCCCCAACCGGCACGACGTATTTGACGCCCGGCATCTGCAGGATTTGATCCGCCTGATAGCTCTTCAGCTTTCCCCCGTGCGCGGGACAGGCGGCGATCGCCGCATAGAGCATCCCAGGCAACGTGACATCGCTGGCGTAGATCGGTTGGCCTGTCACCTTATCGGATGCATCCAGCCGTTTGACGGGCTGCCCGATGAGACGCCAGTCCTCGGGCCTTTTTAGCACGACGTCCTTCGGAACGGGGCGCTTGGCGGCCGCTGCGGCGACTTCGCCGAAGCGCAAGGTGCGTCCACTCTGTTTGTGCGCAATGATGCTGTCTCGCGCCGAGCATTGATCTATCGGCACGTCCCACCGTTCGGCGGCTTCCGCCAGCAGCATTTGCCGCGCTTGAGCGCCGGCCTTGCGAAGGTAGGCTTGAGAGTCCCGAATGCCTCGCGAGCCCGCCGTGAGCATGGCGCCCCAAGCACGGCCGCGCATAAAATTCTCCGTCGGCGCTACGTATTCGGGACGGACCCTGCTCCAATCGCATTCGAGTTCTTCAGCGACCAGCATTGGAAGGCTGGTGAAGCCTCCCTGTCCCATCTCCGACCGTGCGACGCGGATGACCACAGAATCACCGGGAGTGATCGTAACCCAAACAGTGATCTCCGGATCGTGTTCGGCTGACGTTACGGCGGGCAAGGCAGGCGTCTGGCCTCGCACATAGCCGCCCGCGACGAGGCCTCCGGCCAAGGCGCTGATGCCGAACGTAAACTGGCGACGCGTAACGGAGGAGAGTTGAACGTTCATCGTCTCAACTCCGGGGCGCTGTGTTCGCTTTCTGCAGCGGCAGAGGCCCGGCGTTCCTGGCTGGAAGCCCTCAATTCCCCCGCTGCCTGCTTGATCGCTTTCCGGATGCGCGGATAGGTTCCGCACCGGCAGATGTTGCCGGACATGGCTTCGTCGATCTCTTCGTCCGAAGGATCCGCATTGACTGCGAGCAGCGCGGCGGCCTGCATCAGTTGCCCCGACTGGCAATAGCCGCACTGAGGCACATCGATATCGAGCCAAGCTCTCTGCAACGCATGGAGCCCGCCTCGTCCCAGGCCTTCAATCGTCATGACGGATTTCCCGCCAAGATCGCCCATCGTGATACTGCAGGATCTCGCCGCTTCACCGTCGACGTGAACGGTGCAGCAACCACACAGCGCGGCACCACATCCGAAGCGGGTGCCGGTCAGGCCGATTTCGTCCCTTAAATACCAAAGCAGGGGCGTATCCGGGTCACCGTCAAAGACGTACGTCTTGTTATTGATCGTCAAATTTGTCATTGGCGCAATCCCAATCACCTGTCGGTGGAACGAGCTTCACGGACACGCCGTTGGCGCGTCGGCCACGACGGAGTTCTTATGCCTGGCATAAGGTTTCCGATCATCACCGTCGCCATGCCGTCGGGCAGCGGCGCATGGCCAAGGAGCAGCCGGATGTAGATGGCCCCGTAGATCTGATCGAGCACCATCGTCGTGTCGACGTCCGCTCGAATCTCGCCATTCTGCTTTGCCGCGCGCAACACGACGGCTCCCGCCGCGCGTCGCGGATCGAGCCAACGAGCCCGCAGTGCTTCGGCTAAATCCGGATCGGACTGCGCCTCCGCTATCAGACCGGCGAGAACCGGACCGGTCTGCGTGTCACGAAACAGGGCCACGATGGATTCTGCCTGTGTCGCAAGATCGGCTTCAAGATCGCCGGTAAGTGCCACATCGATGGTCGGGGAGACGATCGAAAAGAATCCATCAAGCGCCAATTCACCTCTGGATGCCCACCACTTATAAATGGTCACCTTGCTGGCGCCCGACAGCCGCGCAACTCCTTCGATCGTGAAGCCGCTTACGCCTTTTCGAAACAGCAGCCTTCCGGCCGCAGCAAGGATCGCGCGACGGGTCTCCTCACTTCGCGGTCTTCCTGGTTTCGTCATTTCCAAGCCCTGCTTCATCAGGCCGGCTCCGATTATATTACTGAACGTCACGTTCAGTAACAACTCCCCTTCACATCACAACTACGTATGCGGTGCTTGCCGCCCTTCATGGCACCTTGCGTCACAACATTAGGCTCAATTCGACGGTTCTAAATGCCAACCCGCGGCCTGCGTCCAAGGCGTCCCAAATTTGTCGCTTGTTCGATGCAACGGATTTGCAACACGACATAGCTAAGCTATTGACTTTGTATGGGGTGAAACGGCTTCCTAAGCCGCAGGCCGCATGTTCGAGTGATGCCGGGATCGCCAATTTAGCCTGATCTTTGCGGGGTTTCGGATCGGATGACCGCTGTCAACGCGCAAGAGCTTGTCATCGAAACCGGCCCTGCCGGGCCCGTCTCCGGGCTATTGACCCGGCCACCGCACGCACGCGCCTGCTTTGTGTTTGCCCATGGCGCCGGCGCCGGGATGACGCATCCGTTCATGGCGAAGGTGGCAGCCGGCCTCGGCGAACGCGGCATCGCGACGCTGCGCTATCAATTTCCCTATATGGAGAAGGGCAGCAAGCGGCCCGATCAACCGTCAGTCGCGCATGCTACCGTGCGCGCCGCGGTGGCGGAGGCCGCGCGACGCTGCGACGGCCTGCCGCTGATCGCGGGCGGCAAATCGTTTGGTGGCCGCATGACGTCGCAGGCCCAGGCCATCGCGCCGTCGGCCGGCGTCCACGGACTGGCGTTCTTCGGCTTTCCGCTGCATCCGGCCGGCAAGCCGTCGAATGATCGCGCGAAACATCTGGCCGACGTGCACGTTCCAATGCTGTTTCTGCAAGGCACCCGCGATGCGCTGGCGGAATTGACGCTGCTCGAGCCCGTCGTCAAGGGTTTGGGATCATCAGCAACGCTGCATCCGGTGAGGGATGCCGACCATTCGTTCCACGTGCTGGCGCGCTCGGGCCGCAATGATGGCGAGGTGATGGACGAAATCCTCGATGCATTCGCGGCGTGGGCCGGCGCGATCGTTCGCTGAGCGAACCTGCTCCCCTTGGTATTGCCCATTGCAATCGGCGTTCCACAAGGCAGGATATAAGGCACGATATCAAGAACAAGAAACCCAAGGGGAGACCGCCGTGAGCGCCGAGGCCATCAAGCAGAATGTCAAAGTCTGCATGTTCGATCAGTACGGCACGGTGGTCGACATGCAGGGCGGGTTGACCGCGATCGCCACGCCGTTTCTGAAGGACAAGGGATGGAAGGGCGACCCGAACGCCTTTGTGACCTGGTGGCGGCGCACGCATTTTGAAAACTCGATGATCGATGCGCTGCTGCATCGCGAGCATACGCCCTACCGCGAGATCGGTCACCGGGCCGTCGCCCATGTGATGGACCGCGCCGGCATCAGCTATTCAAAGGAAGATGTTCGCACTCTGGTGGGCGAGATCGAGAAGCTGAAGCCGTTTCCGGAGGTGCCTGCGGCGCTGGATCGGCTGCGCACCAGATACAGACTGGTCGTACTCTCCAACGGCGATCCCGACATGCTGGAGACAGCGAAGCGCTATCACCAGGTGCCGTTCGATCGGGTGATTTCGGTCGCCGAGGCGAACGCGTTCAAGCCGCATGTCGCGACCTATGCCAAGGCCGCCGAACTATGCGGGCTGAAACCCGATCAGATCCTGTTCGTGGCCAACCACGCCTTCGACTGCATCGGCGCCAAATCGGCCGGCATGAAGACAGCGTTCATCGATCGGCGCGGCCGGCCGTTCGGCGAAACCCCGCATCAGCCCGATTTGATGGTACCGAGCATGACGGACCTCGCCGACGCGATCGCGTAAACGACGAAGCAAGCTTCACCCCGCGGTCGGCGCGCCATAGACCTTGTCGCGCAGCCGCCGCATTCCGGCGAGCCAGCGGTCGCGGCTGGAGGATTTGCGCAGCACATATTCCTGCACCTGCGGGTGCGACAGGATCAGAAAGCGCTCTTCCGCCATCGCCTCGATCACGAGGCGCGCCACTTCTTCCGGCTGCATTACGCCGTCGACCCGCGCCGCACTTGGCCCGGCGGTCGTCATGCCGGTCTGCACGGACTGTGGGCACAGCACGGAAACCCGGATGCCGCGATCGCCATATTGGATGGCGAGGTGCTCGGCCAGCGCCACGGCGGCATTTTTCGTGACGCCATACGGCATCGAATTCAGCGACGCCAGCAAGCCCGCCGCCGACGCGGTGCTGAGGAGATAGCCGGATCCGCGCGCCAGCATGCCCGGCACCAGCGCGCGCGACGCGAACACATGGCTCATCACATGGACCCGCCAGCTCACCTCCCAATCGGCATCGGACGCGCTCTCCTGTCCCTTGCGTGACAGGCCGGCGTTGGAGAAGAAGATATCCACGGGTCCGTATTTGGCCTCGGTCGCCGCGATCAACGCCTTGATGTCGGCCTCCTCGCCGACATCGGCGGTGACCGCGAGACCGTCGATGTCACCCGCGACATGGGCCAGCCGCTCGCGCGAGCTTTTCAGATCCGCGACCACGACGCCGCGGGCGCCCGCCGCGGCATAAGCCCGCGCCACGGCCTCGCCGATGCCACCCGCGGCTCCCGTGACGACACAGACTTTGTCTTTGATGTGCATGGTTTAAGTCCCGCTTTTTATTTTGGAGTTATCCGAGAGGTGACGATGCATCGGCTGGCTCATCCCTGATAAAGCCCCTTGTCGCGCGCCTGGCGGATCGCGAGGCCGGCCAGCAGATCGAGCATCGGCGTCGATAATCCGGCGGCGCGGGCGAACGCGGCGGGCGCTTTCACCAGCACATCGATCTCCATGGCGCGGCCGAGTTCGTAATCCTGCAGGATCGAAGGCTTGTGGTCCGGCGCGCGGCCGGCGCGGGTGACGCGCTGGATCGCGGGGTAACAGCTCTGCGCGATGCTGTCGGCTTCGGCGACGAGGCGCGGCACCACGTCTTTCAGCGCCGGATCTTCCCGGACCCCTCGCGCGGTCTGTCCGGTCACGAGGCACAGCACCGACATCGACATGTTGGTCAAAAGCTTGGACCAGATGGTTTCCCTGATGTCCGGGACCTCCGTCGACTCAATCGAAGCTTCATCGAGCAAGGCGCGAAGCCGCTTGATCCGTTCGCTTTGGCGGTCATCGCATTCGCCGATCAAGAGCCGGTTGCGCTCTGGCGACATATTGACTGCGACACCGGGCGCCGTCACTTCGTTGGCCGAAAAGATCACGCCGCCGATGATGCGTCGCATCGGCACCATGGCGCGCAGTTTGCCGCCGGGATCGAGAAAGGCCAGATCGGGCGGCGGCGGATGATCCGCCGGCAGGCCGAGGTCGTACCACCAGGGAATGCCGTTCTGGGCAAACACCACAGCCGTGTCGTCATGCAGCAGCGGCGGCAGGCCCGTGACCAGGCTGCTCAACCCGGTCGCTTTCAGCGTGCTGATGACAAGATCCTGCGGACCCAGCGCGGCCGGATCGTCGGAGGCTTTTATCTTGGCCGAAAATTCCGTATCGCCGACCCGAAGCTTGAGGCCACCGGCCTTGACCGCCGCAAGATGCGGCCCGCGCATCACGCAACAGACATCATGCCCGGCTAGCGCCAGCCGTACCGCGAAATGGCTGCCGACGGCTCCCGCGCCGAAAATACAGATACGCATGAGCGGATGGTGTCCCTGTTGTCCGGTGATCTCTCAAGCAGTTTCCACAAGCCTGCCTCGTCGCGCAACCGCTCCCGCGCTGGGCGTTGCTGCCATGACGAAAAGTGATAGATCAACGTCGGCGGTCCCGGCATAGTGCCGGGCGCAACAATAGCAAATCATCGAGAATCACGAAACGTCGAGGGAGTCGATCATCCATGTCCGAAAGCCCAGTCTTGTGGAGCCTCGATCAACGCGGCGTCGCGACGGTGACGCTCAATCGCCCCGAGGTGAATAACGCCTATGATGCCGGCCTGATTGGTGGCGTGCTCGCGGCGATGGCTGAACTCGGTAAACAACCTCATCTGCGTGTCGTGGTGCTCCGGGGCAACGGCAAGCATTTTCAGGCCGGCGCCGATTTGAAATGGATCAACGCGGTGCGGCCGGGCTCGGCTGAAGAGAACGAGGCGGTGTCGCAGGCCACGTTCGAAGCCGT